>TARA_R110002072_G_scaffold46591_10_pt1 | contig 328416 bp, 242 predicted proteins | sample TARA_R110002072 | Tara Oceans TARA_R110002072 (sample SAMEA4397118) | marine metagenome | biome: Polar Biome; feature: [SRF] surface water layer (ENVO:00010504); material: water (ENVO:00002006), including particulate matter (ENVO:01000060) such as... | depth 5 m | reverse complement strand
CCCCCCGCCATGATTACCGCGTGCACCGATGTCATGCCTTACAGCATCGGGTTCGCACGCTCGTTATCAATCGAGAGTCGCGAATCTGCGGCCGCGAATTCCCAGCCGCGAATCTGCAGCCAAGGATCAGTAGCCGGGAGTGTTGGTCTTCTTGCGCGCCGGTGGCATCGGCAGCACCGGCGGCCGCTCAGGGGTACTGCCACCGACGAGTTGCGTGCTGGCGCGCAGGTCGCGCAGATGGCCGTACAGCCGGAAGCTCACCAGGTTCTGCGCCAGGTATTCGATCAGCGGCATGACCAGCGGATCGGCCGACTGACCCAGCAGATTGTCGAGCTCCATCTTGACGTCGAGGTAGCCATCGAGGTTGAGCTGGCCAGCACCTTTGGCCGCGAGGATGTCCGAGCGGATCTCTAGTTGGTCGAACACGATCGCTTGATCGGTCAAGCGGTAGGTCATGTCGAGTTGGTTGAAGCGCGGTTGGTCGGCCGCCGGCAGCTGCGCGTAGATCGCCTTGAACAGCGGCACCTTGCCGAGGTCAGCGCGCTCGATCTTCAGCGTGCCTTTGGCCTCGGCTCCGACCACATTGTTGCCGTCGAGGCGGCGCAGCGTCGCGCGGCCGCTGGCACTGCCCGAATACGGCGGGTTCTCCCACCCGGTCTGGCTCAACAGCGCGAACACGTCGATTCCTTCGTAGGCGAGGTCGGCGGCGAGCCGGCCTTGCGGCACGTTGGGGGCGGGCAGCAGGTAGGTCAGTGCGGCGAGGTTCGGGTCGGCGTTGCCCAGTTCGCCATCGTGGATGCGGGTCTTCAGCGTGCGCAAGGTCAAGCGCTCGGCATCGGCGGTGAACGCCGCTTCAACCGCTTCGAATGAGTGGCCAAACAACGACAGCGAACCGCGGCCAAGCGTGCCGATCAACTGACCGCCTTGATCGGTAACCGAACTCTCGGACAACGTGACCAGTCCGTGCAGATTGACGACCCGGATGCCGTCGCGGCTGGTGCCGAGCAACACGTCGACCCCGTCGAGGCCGATGCTGCCGCTGAGCGTGGTTTCGAACGGCTTCTTGCTGTCACCCGTTGGGATCGCAAAGCGCAGGCGCAGACCGTCGACGTCGGCTTGGCCGCGCAACTGGCGTTCGCGAACTGCCTTTTGCAGCGGTCCGGAAAACAGGTTGGCGAGGCCGTCGTCGACCGGGAAGTCCTTGGCATGCACTTCGAACGAGATCTCGGTGCGACCATCTTCCTTCGGCAATTGCCGCACGCGGCCATTGGCGCAGTGCACGGTCGCGTTGGCGAGCTGGCCGCGCACATCGCGGAAGGTCAGTTCGCCGTTTTCGATGTGCAGCTCACCGGTCATATGTTCGGCGGGCTTGGGCAGCATCGGCGCCTCGGAGCGAACGTCGACGAGTTGCACGACGACCGCCAGGTTGTCCTTGGCGCTGATGCCACTGCGATCGCGAACGACCAGATCGATGCGTCCCGATGGCTTCAGTGAGGACCACGTTGCAAAGTCCAGGGCGCCGAGTTCGTCGAGACTGCGGCCGAGTTGTTCGCAAAGTTCGAGGTCGCGCACGACGAAGGCGAGGTCGCGGACGACCTTCTTGCCGGATTCGATGTGGCCGAGCAGAGCAAGCTGCGCCGGCTTGGCGTTCTCGTTCTCGAGCTGACCACGCAGAGCATCGAAGTCGATGCGCGCTTCGGCCCCTGATCCTTGCACAAGAACCTGACCGGCCAGCCCCGTCGCCCGCCACGGCGCGGCCGGCAATTGCAGATCGACGTCATGCAACGACAGGCGAATGTCATGGAACAACTCAGAGTTGGATTGTGGCCGCCAGGCTTTGATCTCGCCCGAAATGCGGCCCGTGGGGGCCGTCTTACGCCACGGAACTTCAAGTTCGGGCACGACCATGGCGACGCCAGCGAGCAGGTCTTCATCGAGAACCAACTGGTCGGCCGTGATGACGGCCTCAAAGCATTCGTCGATCGTGTGTTCGTCTCGTAGCGGAATGCGGCCGCGCATCGTCAGGCCGCCATCGGCGTGTCGACCTGTCAGATCAAAGCGCGCGTCGGTATGGCGAACGCGAATGCTGCCGCGCAGGCTGCCGAGGCTGTAGGGGAAGCCCTGCCAACGCATGGCGGCCTCGCGTGGCTTGATCTCGACAAAGAACCCACCTGGTAGTTTGCTCCTGGGGCGCACGACAACGTGTACTTCGGCGCGGCCGCTCGGCGCCAGCTTCTTGTAGAGATCGCCTTCGTCTCCGAGCAGAGTCGCCAGCGCCGTTGCCAGCGACGGACTAAAGGCGACGCTTTCGCCGTGAATGTCGAGGCTCGTGTCCTCGCCAGACGGTTGGTCCAAGTCGATGCGGCCCATGAGCGTGACCTCACCGCCACCCGCGGCCTGCGGGATCGATGCCTTCATGTCCTCCAGGAGCAGCCAGTGGCCGCGCAACTGTACCCGGCCACTCGCCTGCTCAAGTTCGAGGGGGAACCCGATCCGGTTTGCTTGGTCCCCGAACCCGCGAAACGTCATCTTGGCGTCGCGCATGGTCAGATCCATCTCGGCGATGCCGTCCGGACTCGTCGGGTTCTCCAGGTAGAGGGCAATGTCGCCGCGGCCCGCCGTCGGCCTCAGTGCCTCGACCAATTCCTTGCCGATCGGGAACGAGCGCAGGGCGGCCAGCGAGTCGCCATCGACGACGACGTTGCGACCATCGGCCCGCAGGTCGAAGTTCATGGCGCTGGCGCCATCGTCTTCGGAGCGCTCGTTGAAGCCGGTGAGGTTGGTCGTGATCGACAGTTGACCCGTTTCGTTATTCTGCTCGATCGTGGCACGCATCGAGCCCTTGCCGCTGGTGTCGGCGAACAGGGTCAGGTTCGCGTGCCGCACGATCGCGGGCAGGTTCTCCTTGTCGACGTGCAGGTCGGTGCACTTCGCCAGCAATTGCAGCGTTGGCGTCTGATTGGCCGCCGACTTCGGTGGCACCGTGAAGGTCAGGCTAAGCGATTCGATTTCGCCACCGATGTCGACTTCTAGGTTCTCGACCCGGGCAAGCCGCGCCAAGTAGGCGACGACCTGGTTGCTGCAGCGTACTGCTTTGGTCGTAACCGTTAGCTGGGCAGCGCCCGATTCCAGGTCGACCTCGCCCTTCACGTCCAGACGGGCGGCTGGCTTGGTCAGGCTCAGTTCGCCCCGTATCTGGAGCTTGCTGGGGTCGCTGGCGAGGGGCGCCACGGTTACTTGGAGTTCGTCGCAAGTCAGTGGCTGCTCGTCTTCGCACAGGTGCACGATGGCGGTGCCCGAGCGCACGTGGATGACCGGAAAATCGCGCACGGACTCCGTGGTCGTGGCGGAATCGATCGGCTGCAAGAGCTCCGTGAGCGTCGGCCAGGTTGGTCCGCACTCGACGTCGAGGCCCTCGATGCTGACGTGCCGCAGTTGCACGCCGTCACCAAACAGGTCGGACTGCACGTCGATATTGGCCGTCGCGACGCGCGCCAGTTTGCGTGTCGGGTTGCTCGGATCGGTGATCTGAAGGCCGCTGATCTGCAAGCGACCGGCTTCGAGATTGATGCTCGTATTGGCGATCTCGGTCGGCGTCGTGAAAGCTTGTTTCAGCTGTCGACGCACGAATTCGGTCGCTACATCCGAGTTTTGTAGCAAAGCCCAAGTAGTGATTCCGAGAACGGAAACGAGAGCTATCGACAGCAGCAGGATGCGGCGCCAGTTCATGCGGCGATCACTGTAGCCGATGTTGGTAGTTGCTTGATACGCCGATGACGAGGTTCCCGAACTCGTTGTTTCGGGCCATTCTACGCCGTTTGAGGCGGATCCCGCCAATCGCGTTGAATCGGCCAAATGGAGGCTGAATTCGGAGGTTTCGAGGGTCTTCGCGTGGCAAGCGAATGTTGTGCCATTGATGCGAGGCGACTTCGCAAACGTCTAGAACAGGCTCGAAAACGCAGTTTGCCTGTAGTTTTTGTTGTTGACAGCTGCGCGGATGCGGTCAAACTTCGCGCCAGTTCGCTGGGGGGCACGACACTTCGTCGTGACCGGGCGGACCAAACCTTAGAAAGCAGAGACATTCCAATGGCTGCCAAGAAGAAGACCAAGAAGAAGGCCGCGAAGGCCAAGGGCCCGGTCGAGTTGATCATTTCGAAGTCGCGCACCAAGGGCGCGGTCAAGAAGTCCAACGTTTCGTCCGAGTTCTACGGCGCTCTCGACCAAGCCGTCCGCGGCATGATTGCGAGTGCAGAAGGTCGCGCCTCGGCCAACGGCCGCAAGACGCTTCGTCCGCAAGACCTGTAAGCTTCGGCTTGCTCGTCGGTCCGGTTGGCCAGTTTGCCAGGTGATTCGTTAGGCGAATCAGCTTGCTGGGTGGCTAGCTAGACCGGCAACAGCTGATGGGAGCTTGCTCCCAGGTCAATCAGCTCGCAACACGACCCGAACATCTCTTTGAGGTGTTCGGGTCGTGTTCGTTACCGGCCACTGTTGGAACTTGGGTCTACGCACTTGGGGTAGGCACGATGCAACAGCTGGCCAGGTCCGTCCGACGAGAATCCGTCCGACCAGGCGAGCGAACTACATGCGAGCCAACGACACGCAGACCAACTACGTGTCTTCCTCGAGGTCGCTCGCAACCTGCAAACTCGCAAACGCCACACGTTCTTCGGTGATCATCTTGGTCGCCAGATCACGCGAAACGGTTTCGAGCGCCGCGTCGTCAGCGTCCGCGGCGATGGTCACCGGGTCGCCGTAGTGCACGACCACTCGAGCGAACGGCTTGGGGATGCACATGCGATCCCAGCTGCGAAACCGCCACGCGCGGCTCATCGCGGTCGAGAGCGGGATGATCGGCACCTCGGTCGCACGCGCCAGCCAGGCGGCGCCAATATTGATGCTGTGGCGTGGTCCGCGCGGGCCATCGGGAGTGATCACCAGTTGGCCATCGGCCGTCAGCAGTTGGTGCATCTCCCGCATTGCCGCGGCGCCTCGCTTGCTGGCCGAACCGCGCACGACCCGACACCCGAACTTGTCGAGAGCACGCTTGGCGAGCCCGCCATCGTCGCTGGGCGAGACCAGGACCCCGATGTTGCGGTGATAGTGACCCTTGATTGGCATCAGCGTCAGCATGCGCCCGTGCCACATCGTGCAGATCCAGGGTCGGTCGCTGAGAAACAGCTCGAGGCCGGCGTCTCCGGTGCGCTGGATACGCCAGGTTCGTGCGATCAGCCGCAGGATCAGCGGGGCCAGCGATTCGACCAAAACGGTGCCGATCCGACGCCGAAACCGCCGGAAACGGGTGGCTCCAGCCTTGTTCTTGCCTTGGGCTTCGCGTTCGGCGGTCAATCTTGCGACCACTTCACGCCGGGCCTTTCTTTGCTCGCGAGCATCCACGGGTGGGGGAGCATGAAGGATCGCTTGGTGTCGGCGTAGCCACGAATGGCAGGTTTCTGCTACAAACTCGGCCACGTTCCTCGACCCAATCGCGCATGCAATCCCGTTCCTCGTCGGCTGTCGCCGCTACGCCCGATCAGTTGGCCGCAGTTGATGCGGCGATCTCCCGACTCGTCACCATGCGTGGCGCGTGCTTGCCCATGATGCACGCGATCCAGGCAGAGCTTGGCTTCGTGCCGCACGAGGCGGTGCAACGCATCGCGGACGCGCTGAATCTGTCGCGAGCCGACGTGCATGGCGTGCTGACCTACTACCACGACTTCCGTTCGGAACCGCCGGGGTGCCACGTGCTCAAGGTCTGTCGCGCCGAATCGTGCCAGGCAATGGGTAGCGAGAAGCTCGAAGACCACCTGTACGAGAAGCATGGCGTCGCGATGGGGGAGACCTCAGCGGACGGCGAAGTGACCGTCGAACCGATCTACTGTCTCGGCAATTGCGCGTTGTCGCCGGCGGTGATGCTCGACGGCAAGCTGCATGGTCGGGTCAGTTCGGAGCGGCTTGATGCGCTGCTAGCGAGTGCCAAGTCGATGGGCGCCAAACAGGCCGGTCGCAACAGCGGAGGCCAGTCGTGAGCGTCACCATCTACGTGCCGCGCGATAGTGCGGCGTTGTCCCTCGGCGCCAACGAAGTCGCCGACGCCTTCGTTCGCGAAGCCGGCTCTCGCGGCATCGACATCCAGCTGGTCCGCAACGGCTCACGCGGCATGTTGTGGCTCGAGACGATGGTCGAGGTGTCGACCGACGCCGGTCGCATTGCCTACGGCCCCGTGCAAGAAGGCGACGTTGCCGGTCTGTTCGACGCAGGTTTCGCGACCGGTGGCGAGCACGCGCTTCGCCTCGGCAATACCGAAGAACTGCCGTGGATGCAAAAGCAGACGCGGTTGACGTTCGCCCGCGTTGGCGTGACCGATCCGATCAGCCTCGACGACTACCGTGAGCACCGTGGTCTGGTTGGCTTGAAGAACGCGTTGGCGATGGACTCTGATGCCATCGTCGAAGCGATCGTCGCGTCGGGCTTGCGCGGTCGCGGCGGTGCCGGCTTCCCCGCGGGGATCAAGTGGCGCACCGTTCTCGGTGCCGTTGCCGACCAGAAATACGTCGCGTGCAACGCCGACGAAGGCGATTCGGGCACGTTCTCGGATCGCATGATCATGGAGGGCGATCCCTACTTGCTGCTCGAAGGCATGGCGATCGCTGGCCTCGCAGTGGGTGCCACTGAGGGCTACATCTACCTGCGCAGTGAGTATCCCGATGCGCTCGTCGTGCTGACGACCGCGATCCAACGCGCGCGGGCCGCTGGCTGGCTCGGTGCCGATGTGCTCGGTTCTGGCAGGGCTTTCGACGTGCATATTCGTCTCGGCGCCGGCAGCTACGTCTGTGGCGAAGAGACGGCAATGCTCGAAAGCCTCGAAGGCAAGCGCGGTATCGTGCGCGCCAAACCGCCGTTGCCGGCGCTGGAAGGCCTTTGGGGCAAGCCGACGGTCGTCAACAACGTCATGACGTTGGCCGCGGTGCCGTTCATCCTCGACCAGGGTGGTGAGGCCTACGCCGCGCATGGCACCGGCCGCAGCCTCGGCACATTGCCGTACCAGCTCGCCGGCAACATCAAGCAAGGTGGTTTGGTCGAGGTGCCGCTCGGCGTCACCATTCGCGAACTGCTCTACGACTTCGGTGGTGGCTCGGCGACGGGTCGACCAATTCGCGCAATCCAGGTTGGCGGACCGCTCGGCGCCTACCTGCCGGAATCGAAGTTCGACACGCCGGCCGACTACGAATCGCTCGCCGCGGCGGGCGGACTGCTTGGTCACGGCGGCATCGTCGCGTTCGACGACACCGTCGACATGTCGAAGATGGCCCGTTACGCGATGGAGTTCTGCGCGATCGAATCGTGCGGCAAGTGCACGCCGTGTCGCATCGGCAGTGTCCGCGGTGTCGAGGTCGTCGATCGTCTGGTCGAAGGCAAAGATCGCAAGAAGGACGAAGCGCTGCTGCGCGACTTGTGCGACACGATGACCAGCGCATCCTTGTGTGCCATGGGTGGCCTGACGCCGCTGCCGGTGCTGAGCGCGCTCGATCACTTCCCCGAAGACTTCACAACGGCGTAGACTTCGCCAGGGTATAGACATCGCCAAGCCGAGCCGTCTTTCTCCCTCAGCGTGGCAGAGGCTGCTTGGCGATCTCGACGGAGCCATCAGCAAAGACGGCGACGTGCACGTAGTTGTCGTCGGAGGCGCCGCCCATGCCGCTCAAGATCAGGTGCACGTTGCCATCGGTGTGGTGCTGAAACGCGACTTGTTCGGGGAATGCACCGACATCGCCGGCGAACACGTACACCTCAGAGCCAGCCTCGCGCAGCAACGGATGAATGACCGACCAGTAGTTCGGCGCGTCGCCCAGGCCGTCGGTGGAGTTTGGGCGGACTTTGCCAAGGAACTCGTGGCCGGAATCCCACCATAGGATCTGGTGCACAAACATGAACACGTTGCGGCCGGCGCGCGAGTTCGCGAGTGCGGCCTTTAGAAACGTGAGTTGTTCCCCGGTGATGCTCCATTGCGCAGCCATGCCGTCGAGGATGATGAACTGATCCCCCTGGTGCTCGAAGCTGTGCCAGGTCTTGCCGTACCTCGCTTCGAACAGCGGACGTGCCTTGAGTTCGTGGTTGCCTGCGATGCGCAGTACATCTACTGGCAGCGCGGCGAGATCGGCATCCAAGGCATCGAATGCTTGCTTCGTTGCGTGGCAGACCGCGTCGCCGGTCAAAAAGCCAAAGGCCAACGAACCGTCGCTTCGCATCGTTTCGAATGCGTTCCGAAACGGCGGATAGACCCCGGTGCGCTTCGTTCCTGGGTTTCCGTACGCATGGCCGGCGACGAAGAACGAATACTGAGGGGGCGGGTAGATGATGGCGATCCCTGCCAACACGACCATTGCGACCACGACGGCTGCCACGCAGCATCGTGTCCGGCGCGCGCGTGGCCCCGTGGCATGGCCCGCCTGGTTCTCGGCGACTACCACGGCCCGCCGCCAACGCCACTGACGTATTTCGAGTGCTTCGCGATTCGCAACGGCAATGAACCGACCAGTTGCTGCAGTGCGTCACGCGACCCGACCGGGAACTTCAACTCAACGACCGCATGCGCGCCGGATGTGCGCAACCGCGATGGATCGAGTCGATCGCGTGGCAGGCCCGCCGCCAACAGGTTCGTGTCGACGGTCAATCGCAGGCCATCACGAGTCGCATAGTATTCGCGTTCGTAGCGATTCCACAACGTCGGCTGGCTCGCCTGGTCGAAGTCCAGCCGGAAGGTCGATGGCACGACGCGCCGGGTCGCGCGGACCGCTGCCCGCAAGTGGTTTGCAAACTCCACGGGTCGCGGCGTCACAAACAGGTGCTTGGTGGAGAGCCCGCCCCGCTTTGCTTTGACTTCGACGCGCAGTTGCTCCGGGAGGGTCGTGTCGCCATACCAACGCAGTCGCAACTTGCGGCGAGCGGAGACGCCATCGAGGTTGTCGCTGTAGTCGTCGAGATCCGGTGAGTCGAGGTAGATACTGTTGACGATGCGCACGTCGTGACACGCTCGAAACACCTGGCCGACACTGGCGTGCCACTCACGGAACTCCACCAACTCACCAACCGTGAGCGGGATCTTCTGTTCGATTCGCAGCTCAGCGGTCACCGGGACTTCCTCATGGCTGTTTGGTACAGTTGGTCCACGTCGATTGCGGCTGTCGGCACGACTTCGTCGTCCACGGTGATCGTCGAGCCATGCTGCGCCAGCGCGACCACGACATCGGAGGCGACTGTGATGTTGATGGCTGTCAATCGCGCGCAACCGAACACTGGCTTCTTGACGAAGGCCATCAGTGCGGCCAGTCGCACCTCGGCAACCGAGGAATCGCGCAGCGTCGCGTTCGAACCATCCTTTACGGCCATAGCGACTCCAGCGCCATGGATCACCAGCCCATCGGCAGTGCACGTGGATTGTTCGCCCACCGAGATGGCCTTGTCTCGCACGTCACGTAGCGCCGAGGCCGTGACGACCACCTGCGAACCACTGACATCGATGCCGTCACCGCCGATCGACTCGAACTGGCAGTGCGCAAGCCGTCCCGAGCAGAAATCGCCATCGAAGGCGTCGGACGAAACCTCGGTGAAGCGGCAGTGGTGCAGCTCAAACTGGCTGTCGACGATGTTGAGTGCGTCTTCGCATTGGGTGCCCGCAAAGTGACTGTGCATCACCTTGGCCGTGCATCGGTGAAGGGTGACGGAGCCGGTAAGACCCCACACATCGTTCGCATGCGGGGCGGTGTCGGTGACTACCAGCCAATCAATGGCAACCGGCGTGTCCTCGCCGAGCACGACCAGGCCAAGCCAGGACGAATCGATTGAGCGCAGGCGCACCGGTTGTTCTCGGGTGCCAGCAATTTGCAGGGGGCCGCGAATGATCAGTCGCGCATCGGCGGCGAACGCAAGCTGCGCGCCAGCCTCGATGCGCACCGCAATGCCGGGTGGTGTGATGAGGTCACGATCGAACGATGCGGCGCCGGCGCGAATCACCAACATGCCGTCGTGAAGATCTACCGAAGCGTGGGCATCGGCGCACTCGCCGGGCGTGCGGTTGCCGAACCGGTTGCCGAACCGGTTGCCAAACCATGATTCGGTGCGCGCCGGGCCGGAGCGGTGTGCGACCTGCAAGACTCGGCGGGCAACCGCATCGGGAGTATGGCATTCGATTTCCAGGCTGCCAGCATGCTGCGGTGACCACGGCACGGCGATGCGGGTCGACGCTTGTCGAGTTGACGTCCCTCGGAGGATCGGGCTTGCGATGCTCGCCAACGGCACTGCATGTTTGCCGCGACGCCAGCGCACGGCATCCACAATGACATCGCCTTGAAGCGGATTGACGAGCTCGAGAACGCCTGCGCCATCGTGTGCAGACCAGTAGGCCTTGAGCAGAGCGATGGGGTTCTCCTCCGGTGAGAACTTGCCCTCTATGGCGCGCGCATGATCTCGCGGTTCTGCTTCGGGCAACGCCGCTGCCAACAGTTGTCGACAGCGTTGCAGCAGCGCGGTCGTATCGAAGGCCGGCTGTGGATCGTTGAGCTGATGCAGCGTGGCAGACAGATCGGCCGACTCTCGTCGCAGCGCCTGCCCTCGATCGCTTGCCAGCTCGGCTGCATAGTTCGTCGCGAAGCGTCGACATTCTGCGCGGAACTCCGGCACGGCAAAGCCGGCGAACAGCTCGATGCGCTGCCACACGGCAGGCGCGTCCAGGTTGGCAGGTTCGGTCGAGTTGTCGAACGCGATGGGCTCGAGCAGGCGAGTGATCGGATTGAAGTAGATGCGTAGGTTGTGGCTGACCAACCCGTGCGTGGATCCCCAGATGCTGCATAGGCAGCGATGGCGCGCCCACAGCGGCAAGTCGAACACGTCGCGCGCCTCCAGGTGGCCAGCGAGGAAACCGCGCAGTAGGCCAATGGCGGCCTCCGCCTGCGGTCGTAGCAGATCCGAACGCCACACCCGCTTCTCATCGAATACTCGCAAAGCCATCGAACTCGCCTTGTCGAAGTAAGTGCCTTCGTAGCGAGCGATGTTTTGGCCGGTCATGCCGATCCGCCGGCGAAACTCGCGGCGTTGTCGCCAGAACACGCTCTCATCGAACGCCACGATCACGCCTGGTCGGCGGCGACCTGCTTCGATCAGTTCGGTGGCAAAGTGTTCTTCGACCAGCATCACTCCGAAGTCGCGCTGATTGCAGCGCACGTACACGGGGAAACTGCGCGGCGCCAATACGCCAGCGTCACGCATTTCGTCCAGGAGCAGCAACTCGCCGGGACCACCTCGGCAGCTGACTGCGTGTAAGGAGAGTTTGCGCATACCGAACAGATGCGTGTCACCGCGCGTCTTGACTCGCAGCGACCAGCTGTTCGCCGTGAGGTGATCGATCCAATCACCCTTGAGACGCATCTCAATCGGTATTGCCGTGCCACCGAAGTGGGCCCAGCCGGGAACGAAGTCGTCGGGATCCGTGCAGAGAATGCCGTCGCGGATGGCCTGCTGGCGCTTTTGGTCGAGCGCCGCCATGTGTTGCGGTGCAACCTCGAGACGCAACGTGCGAAGCCCAAGCTGCTCGGCCTGCGCGACGCGAGCAGCGGCGGCGTCGCCTTCGATGGCTTCGGTGGCCAGCACAAATGGTGACGCGAGCAGCGACAAGGAGGCGTTGGCTGCGAGGCGCCATCGTTCCATGCGGCTCAGCTCGGCGGTTTCAGCGCGTTCGCCTAGCTTGACGAACAGAGCGACCGCAAACAGCAACCACAAGCCGGCACAGGTCGCGAGCAACACCGGCACCTTGGCCAGTAGGCATCGCCAGCGGTCACGTCTCTTGCGTGCCCACATCTTGGTCAGCTCAGTTGGCGTCGCGTGTCCAGCACGGTGACCTCTGCGTCTAGCAACGTTTGCTTGACGTCTTCGATGATCAACGCAACATCTTCGATCGGCGCCGCATCCACGTAGAACGTCGCGGAGATGCCGTCCTCGCGATCCATGAAGCGACGCATTTCATAGTCAACCGTGGATCGGTCCAGCAGCGCCGCTACCGTCTTCAGCGACCCTTCCTTGGCGTCGACGTCGATGAACACGCCCTGACTCTTGGTTCGTCGGCGGCAAGCGCTGGCCGCGAACATCACCACGACCACGAAGGCAATGCTGACGTTGGTGATCAACAGCTGGCCGGCACCAAGCCCCAGTCCGGCCGCAATCGCTAGGAACAGGTAGGTCAGTTCTTCTGGCTCTTTGACCGGTGTGCGAAACCTCACGATCGAGAGCGCACCGACGAGCCCGAGCGACAACGCCAGCGACGATTTTACGATCGTGATGATCAGCACCATCGTCGGGATCAAGACCAGGAAGATGCCCGTGTACTGGCTACGGTCCGTCAGCATCTTGCCACATTTTGCGACCGCAAAACTCAGCAGCAGGGCATGCAGCAGAGCGAGCCCGAGCACTTGAACGAGCTCGTAGACGTCGAGGTCTGCAGCGATCTGGATCGATTCGGGCATTTGTTACCTGCTTTGATCGGTCCGATGGCAACGGCGACCTGAGCGCCAACTGTCGAATGTTTGGTTGAGAGGTTGCGGGACGGGCTTGCCGGCAATTCCGGCGCCGGCAATCGTTACTGTGCGGCGCTGCCCAACTATGGGAGGAGGCGTATCTGGGGGAGGGCTTCCAGGCCGGGTTACGGATGTCTGTCTGGTCGTGAACCCCACATTGAGAACGACGAAGTTCCTCCGTGCTGCGCCGCATTCGCTGCCACCGCCAGGCTGTCAAGTTGGCGGTATGCTGCATGCAGATTGCCCTTCCTGCCCGCAGCGCTCTGATGTCCCGGGCCCCTCGATCTTCATGACCCCTCGTCCATTCGCTGCCTGCTTCGCCACTTCGCTGCTAACCTCCTGGCTTGCCAGCCAGTGTCCGCTGCAGGTCAATGCGCTGATGACCGAGCCGGGTGAATCAGGCGGCCAGGCGATTACCACTTGGGATCCGGACGGTGCCGGCCCGCTCGGTCTGCACGTCGTCATCGCCGGGGCGTTTGCAGGAGACTCGATCAAACTGATCGAACCTGGCACCAACCAAGTGATGCAAAGTGGCATTGGTTCGGAGCCACTCGTTACCGCGGTGGCGGTGCTCGGTGGCGATCTGATTGCCGCGGGGTTCTTCACGACTGCCGGCGGCGTCGCAGCCAACAACATCGCCCGCTACGACGGCAGCACTTGGACCCCACTCGGCCAAGGTCTCAATGGCGGGGTCACCGACTTGCTGGTGCAGCCGAACGGCGACTTGATCGCGAGCGGTTCGTTTGGGCTGGCCGGTGGCGCTCCAGTCAACTTCGTCGCGCGGTGGGACGGCAATGCCTGGTCGGCCATGGGCGCTGGCATGAACCAGCGCGTCGACTCCCTGGCACGTTTGCCCAACGGTGACATTGTCGCTGGCGGTCCCTTCACGATGGCCGGCGGCGCGGTCGCCAACCATCTCGCGAAGTGGAACGGCACATCGTGGTCTATGCTTGGTTCTGGCATGAACCACGGCACCGTGAGGTGCCTGCAGGTATTGCCCAACGGCAACCTGGTTGCGGCTGGAACCTTTACCGCAGTGGGTGGCCTTCCCGCATATGGCTATGCGATATGGGACGGCAGTGGCTTGTCGGGCATACCCTCGATCCCGTTCCTGCCACAGGCCAATGACATGACGCTTGCGCCCAACGGGGACTTGCTGATCGCAGGGCTCAGTGGCACCGCCTACCGCTACGACGGCACCAATTGGAGCGCCTTCGGCAGCAGCATGGAACACGGCAACGGCAACTACACGCCGTGGCTGTATGCGATCGAATCGACGCCATGGGGAGTGGTTACTTCGGGTCGGTTCCAACGCGTTGCTGGTTTGGACGCCGAGGGCATGGCAATCCACTTTGGGGTCGACTGGCAGCCGATGCTGACCGGATTACTCAGTCCCGTCAGCGCAATCACGCGCGGTTCTGGCCGCATGCTGGTCGGTGGCGCGTTTGCCCAAGTCGATGGCCTGAGCGTCAACGGCATCGCGGCGTACGACGGTGCAGGATGGTCGGCATTGGGCGGCGGTTTCAGTGGTGGTCCGATCGGCATGTTCGGCCAGGTGCTCGACATCGTCGAGATGCCCAATGGAGACGTCTACGCTGGTGGAACGTTTGTGAACGCCGGTGGTCTTCCTGCGGCTGGCATTGCTCACTGGGATGGCAGCAGCTGGTCGCAACTTGGCGGCGGGCTGGTGGCCAGCTCGGGCAGCCCGGCTGTGCGCGATATCCTGCTGCTGGCGAACGGAGATCTGGCTGTTACCGGTTGGTTTTCGTCCGCGTTGGGTGGTCCACAACTCGACAACCTGGCGCGCTGGGATGGCGTGAGCTGGTCCGCGATTGGCCAAGGATTGCCGAACAGCTACTTGAGTAGGTTGGCCCAGTTGCCAAACGGCAACCTGGTAGCCGGTGGAACGTTCTTTGGTCCAACAGGGCTGAGTATCGACGGCGTCAGGATCTTCGACGGCACCAGCTGGTCGGCGCCTGGTGGTGGACTCGCGCCTGAGTTCCCGCAAGGCTCGGTTTGGGTCAGCGACCTGCTGGTGCTGCCCAACGGCGACCTGGTGGTGGCGGGTGAGTTCGGCTTTGCCGGCGGCGTGCCGGCGTTGGACGTTGCGCGCTGGGATGGCACCGCGTGGCATGCGTATGGCAACGCGGCGATCGACGGTTCGATGCTGCAGCTGCATCGTCTGCCCAACGGCGACCTGCTCGGCGGCGGTCAGTTCTGGATTGCAGGCCAAAACACCAACTTGCTGCGCTGGGATGGCACCAACTGGACCGTGTTGCCGCAAATCTTGGATGGTTCGGTACTCGCTCTCGCCAGCGACGATGCAGGGCAGATCTTTGCCGGTGGCAGCTTCGTCGTTGCGGGCGCAAGGTCGACGCTGGCAATCCTCGGCAGTTCGTGTCCCGCGACCGCAACGCCGGCAGGCGCTGGCTGCACCGGCAGCGGCGGTGCGAACGTGCTGGCCGCGACGTTGCTACCGTGGATCGGCAGCACGTTCGCCTCGCGGGCGACCGGCATGCCGAGCAACAGCCTGGCGGTTGGCGTCTATGGCCTCGGCACGTTGACGACACCACTGGCGAGCGTTCTGCCGCAGGGCCAACTTGGCTGTGATCTGCTGGTAACCCCCGACTTGCTGGAACTCCTGGTGCCGTCGGCCGGCATGATCACGACTTCGTTCTCGATCCCCAGCACCATGGCGCTAGTCGGCCAGCAGCTCTACCAGCAGATCGTGCCGGTGGAACTAGGCATGCAAGGCAACATCACTGCCTTGACGAGCAGCAATCGCCTGGACTTGACCATCGGCGCACTCTGACGGTGCCAGGCACCGTACGCGTCCTAGAAGAACACCGTCACCTGCAAGTACCCGACCTGCCGTTCTTGGTTGTCGATCGAGTAGCCGCCACCGAGGTGGATGCCTGGTCGCACCTCTTTTCCCAGTAGAACGTCCATTTCCGAGTGGCCCAGCTGTTGGTTGATCCCACCGGTTTGCGCCCCGTCATGATCGAGCGTCAAGAAGGTCACGGTTGCATCGACGCCACCACCAGGGGTCAACGCGAAACTCAACTGGTTGGTGTCGAGATCGCTGCGCCACATGCCACCGTACTGATGCAGCAGACCCGCGGAATTGAAGTCGGCTGGGTTGATGTGTAGGGCGCCTTCACTGTCGGTGCGCGTCACGGCGATGCTGCGCAGCGGCCCGGCGTCTTCAAACTTGCGCTCGATTCGCGCGCGGTATGCCGAGACGTCCATGCCGCCCGATACCTGCCGATGGCCGAACTGGGCACTCCATTCGAGATTGCCGGGCAGGGTCCCGACACCTTCGATTCCCACCCACGAGTCGTTGGCATTGCGCCGGACGTCCCCATCATTGGTGCCGGACATGTAGTAGACGTTGAGGTCGCGGACTGGACCATTCTCAGAGGCATTCCACCGTGCGGTGCCGCCCGCATAGCGTTCGCCACCACCCATCAATTGGCTTTGTAGCGGGCCGTAGTTGTCGAATGCGAAGACCTCGAGGTCGAAATCCCCGAATGAGCGCGATGCCCAGATCCCGGTGAATGCGCCTGGGTATTGTAGAAAGTCACACGACCCCAACACCATGCCGTTGGCGAGGAAGTAGTTGCTGCGCCCAATGCGGATCTTCTCGTCGAAGCCGAATGCATCTTCGAGCTGCAAGTAGGCCTGCGCGATCCCGCTGAAGTTCTCCCGCGAAGCGAAGCCGTTGCTTGTCGGGTCCGGTTGCGCGTCGCTATATCCCTCGCTGCCGGCCCACACTTCAGAGAAATTGAACTCTACGAATGCATTCGCGAATTCATTGACGGTGTAGTCCAACTGAACGCGTGTGCGCGTCGATTGCTGGTCGTTGGTGTTGTAGAAGGTGCCGGTGGGAGCCTCTGCAAATCGAGCCCGCATACGGATGTCGCCGGTGGTTTTCAGTTGGTTGGAACGCAGGCTGAGCCCAGTCTCAATGCGTTCGACTTCACCGCCCGGAGGTGCGAAGCTGAAACACTGATTCTGTGGCGAATAGCACTGCTGAGCTGCTACGGAGCCAATAAGGGAAAGAGCCGCAGCACTGGCTGCAGCTTGGGCGAGGACACGATTCATGTTGAGGAACTCTGCGTGGAGTGGCCTAAGGGAAAGGCCATACTCACGAAGCGTTCCTCGGGGGATCGTGCTCTATCGAGGCTGCGGTGGAAGCGTTGTCGCTTACATCATCCGCGGAAACCGACCGGTCCCCTAGCCTCACACAGATGCGCTCCGTGTGCTGGCCATGGTTGCCTTCAAGTGTGAGGAGGCAAGCCGGGGAAGATCGGGAATACGATCACGTAGCGGAACCTAACGATCCGTTGTTCGCCACGCAAGCCACGCACCCACGCAAGGTGTCGCGAGGTTGTGTCATTCGGTTACCGAGTGGTTGTTGCGCTTTACTACCGCGTGCCTGGTCGCGGTTGACCAATCGTGGATGCTCTGTCAAAGTCCGCGTCGTTTACTTGCTTGCCGACGCAAGCACCGCTTCCCACTCCAGCAACCTGCAAATCCTGAGTTCCTGATGAGCAATACTTTTTGCGTGACGATCACTGAATGTAAAACCAATGGCGACAAGGCGACGGTTGGCTTTGTCGTTGCGAACGCCGCTCTTGGTAGTGACAAGGACACCATGGTGTTCTTGAGCACCGATGGCATTTGGGCCGCGGTGCGAGGGGAAGTTGACAAGGTTGACGAAGGCGAGCCGTTTGCACCGCTCAAGGAGTTGGTCGACAAGTTCGTCAAGAACGGCGGCAAGATTCTGGTCTGTTCGCCGTGCATGAAGAAGCGCGGCGTCACCGAGGACATGCTGATCGAAGGTGCCTCGCCAGCCGGCGGTGCCGCATTGGTCGAGTGGCTCGCGAACGGGTCGCCTAGCGTCGCGTACTAACGTCGGCCATCGACCGTCATCTCACAATGCTCAGCGAAGAAGAACTCGCCGCACTGACCCCTGCCCACGTGCTCGATGGGGGTGCCTTGGATTGCGGCTCCGGACTCGTGCTGCTGATTCGCGAGCACATGATGCAAGTGCCTGATGGTGACGTGCTCGAAATGCGCAGCGTCGAACCGACGGTGCGCGATGACCTGCCGCCGTGGTGCCGCATGGTCGGACATCAGTTCCTTGGCGCGCTACCGGTTGCAGCGAAGGGAGCCGGGGCTGCGCAACAACATCGCTACTTCGTGCGCCGTGGCACTGGCGGCAACGACGCAGCGCAAGAGCAAGCGGCATTGCAGTCGGACAAGGAGCGGGCCAGCTCATTCGAGTGGCGCCTGCGAGCGCGTTCTTCGGCGCCTTTGGCGACCACCGTGTACTGTCGCAACTTCAAATGGCAGCTTGGTCAGCCGGCAAGCTTCGAAGAGCGTGACCAGCATCCGTCTGCGGTAGAGGCGCTGCTTGGCGCGCTGAGCGCAGACCTTGTGACTGGTTTCGCGGTTGCATGCAGCCGCGCCGCGTGCGAAGTGGACGACTTGGAGCTGACCGTGCGGGGACGTCTGCACGACGCGACGGCACCTATGGGCTTGAGTGATGGAGATCCTTCGCTCGCCATGATCGACATCAAGATGTTCGCTTCGACGTTCGTCGACGAAGACCGCATGCAAGAGCTGTGGGCCACGACCCTGCGGCGTTCGCCTCTCTTTACGACACTGGCGAAAGCAGCCGTCGTGACCACCCGAATCGCAATCGTTTGAGAAATGAGGAACCATGTTTGAGGTGACCCAAGTCGGCAGTTGGCCGCGTTCGCGAGATCTGCTGCGTGCACTTCGTGACAAGCAGCAAGGGCGCATGTCGCACGCCGAGTTCAACAAGGTTGCCGACGGCGAAGTGCGGCGGTGTGTCGCGCATCAGGTAGATGCTGGCGTCGATGTTGTTGTTGATGGCGAACACCGTCGCGACAATTTCTATTCCTTCGTCACCGACAAGCTGGATGGCGTCGAGTTGATGTCGTTGGCGCAGATGCTGGACACCGTTGAGGACAAGGCCGCATTCGAAGAGATGCTGTCGACGCTCGATGTGCCTGCCTCCGCCATTCGCAATCCGACCTGTGTTGGCAAACTGCGACGTCGTGAGCCGCTCGCGGTCGACGAGCTGAAGTTCGTGCAGCAATTGACCGATCTGCCGGTCAAGGTCTCGCTGCCTGGGCCGTATCTGCTGACCCGCTCGATGTGGGTGAGCGCGCACTCGCACAAGGGCTACGCGGACAAGACCGAGATGGGCGAGGACGTTGTGCAGATCTTGCGCGATGAACTGACGGACCTGCGGGATGCCGGCGCTTCGTTCGTTCAGTTTGACGAGCCGGTATTGACCGAGATTGTCATGAGTGATGAGAGTGGTCGACGAACATTTATGTGAGCGACCCTTGCTACCCGCCGTGATGCGGGTGCTGAACTTGCTTACGCCGCGGAGTTGCTCAATCGTGTGGTTGACGGCATCGACGGTGTCCGAACCGGTCTGCATGTATGCCGCGGCAATTGGAGCCGGCAAGAGGAGGTGTTGTTGACAGGCGACTATGAAGCTCTGCTGCCAGCGTTTCGCGCGATGAACATCGATCAGTTCGTGCTCGAGTACGCGACACCCCGCGCGGGAGAACTGCGCATTGTTGGCGAAGCTCTCAACGCCCGCGAGATCGGTCTTGGTTGCGTCAACCCTCGCACCGACGAAGCCGAAGATCCGGCGCAGATCGTGGCGCGCGCCGAAGAAGCACTGCAGTACTATCGCCCCGAGCAGATCTACCTCAATCCCGATTGCGGCTTTGGGTGCTTCGCCAATCGCTGCGTGAACGAAGAGCAGCACGCAGTCAACAAGCTTCGGTCGATGGTTGCGGCGGCGCGCCAATTGCGCGAGCGACATGCCCCGTGAGTGATTCGTCCAGCGAGCAAGATGCGCGCACCGTATCCGCGTTGGCAGACACAGCCCGCCTGACCGGCTCGGTGTGCGCCGGATGCAATGCCGAGGTGTGCGGGCACGAAGCCGTATTCAGTTTGGTGCTTGGCTACAAGAACGCCCCGCGCTGCCTTGCGTGCACTGCAGCGCACATGGGGGAGTCCGTCGAATCCTTGCGTGAGCGCACACTCACCTACGTGCGGCACCACGAGTGCTTCCTGAAGTCATGGCAGCGGGCCAGTGACTTGGAAGGCTACGGCGACACCTTGACGCCGGGTTGCCTGTGGCAAGCCGCCAATCAAAGTCTCCGCGCGCCAGCCGCCGTTGGCTCCGATCCCGCCCCGATGTCGTCCCTGCATGGCGATGTGGCGGCGCCAAGCGATGGCCTTGAGATTGCAGGTCGATGGGACGCAGGCGACACCGGCTGCGGCGATCTGGTCTTGGAGCTGCGGTTGCGCCTACGCGAGCTACCAGCCGGAGGGATCTTCGAGTTGCGCGCCACCGACCCTGGCGCCCCGATCGACCTACCGGCCTGGTGCGGACTCACCGGCCATCAACTGCTCGACGCGAAGCATCCCATCTACTGGATCCGGCGCAAGTCCTGACCGTACGATCAACTGGGTTTCTTACCAGCACCACCCGAACCGCTACCCGCGGTGCCGCGCATCAAGCCACACAGCTTGGGGAGTTCGCACAGCAAGACGATCACGGTCAGCGATCCTGCGGCCAAGACCATTGGTTCGGTGAGTCCCGAGCCGTCGGTCAGGTAGACGTGGAACGCAAAGATGTTGGCGACGATCGGCGCCAGGATCAGCAAGCCGATGGTGCGAGTTCGCGGAATCGCGACCAACACGGCACCGACCAGTTCGCAGATCTTGATGAACTTCATGTAGCCGGTTGGTCCGAACGCGGCCCAAAAGTGTTCTGCCAGCGAGCCCTTCGGCGGCGCTTCGGGCTTCGGACCGAGTTCGAGCAAGAACATCAGGCTGGCGGCGAGGAACAGTAGGCCGAGCAGGACGCCGGCAATGGTGGGGATGTGCTTCATGGGTATGTACGGTGCCAGGCACAGAAGTAACACATTCGCTCCGCGGTGCTACCGGATCCGTTCGCGAATCGCGACCTGCATGACCAGCCGAGCCATGCTGGACGCCGTGGCGGCATGGGCGCCATAATCCTGCTGAACCATGCGCTGCTCATCCATAACTCTTGTTGCCAGCCTGTGTGGGCTCGCTTGTGTGACCGTGGCGGCACAGCAGGCGCCAAGCGTCGTCCCGAAAACTTGGGCCCCTGACAAGCTCGCGACCCTCGAGTTGCCTAGCGTGCTTACCGGCAAACCTACGGAGCACGTCAGCGCTGAGTTTTACTATTCGATTCCGGCGACCACGATCTATCGCACCTACCCGGTCTACCACCCCGACTACGAACCCGAGGGATACCTTGAGGAATTGCGCAGCCGCGAGCCCGAGCGCACGTTCGACGCGGCGGGTATTCGCACGGAGGAAGACTGGCAACGCGCTGGAGCACAAGTGTTCGCATGGCCGATTGCATGGTCGCGGGTTACCGAACCATCGCGCGAACGCATGCGCGGCGCGCTGCTGAAGATCAAGCCGCCGATCACGACAGATGGTGTTTTGCCGTTCCGGGTCTACGTGGTGCGCGAAAAGGGGCGGGTCGAGATTGGTAGCCTGTCGTGCGCGCAATGACACACGCGGGTCATGCCTGATGGCAGCACGATCGTCGGCGCGCAAGGCAACTACCCATTCGATCACTTCTTTGCAGAAGGCATCGAGAACCGTCCACCAACCGACGTGCACGCGTCGGCCATTTCGCTGTTCGGCACACCCGAGACGGAAGGCGTAGCCGCGCCGTTTCCTGCCGACCTGACCGGTCCGAAGCTTGCCGCGGCACTGCGCGCGATTCCTCCCGGAGTCATGGCCCGGCACGGAACCAGCGCGTACTCGCCAGTTCAGATCCCCGATTTGATTGGTGTCGAGCATCGTCGCTACCTCGATCGCACCGGGCTACACCGCCATCGCGATATCGGTGACATGATGCGCTACGCAGCACTCAACCAGGATCTCGATCGGTTGGGGCGTTGGGGAACGTTCCAACCTGCAACGGCTCCACTCGACGTTCTCCCCGATGATGCGTTGCCACCGGAGGCGCCCAGCAAGGACGAGATCCGAAGGCAGATCCAGGCACCCGAGAATCGCTTCCGCTACAGCGATGCTCACCTGTATGCGTTGGCCAAGTTCCTCTACGCGTTGCAGCCGCCGAAGAATCACAATCCATCGGACGCGCTAAGCGAACGTGGCCGCAAGGTCTTCGAGGCCGCGGACTGCAAGCGCTGCCACCCAGCACCGCACTACACGAGCAACCAACTGACGCCGGCCGAGGGCTTCCGCGTGCCTGCAACTCTTCGCAAGTCCGACAAGATCCGGCGCCGCGGCGTCGGCACCGACGCTCGCCTGACGACGACGACACGGCGCGGCACGGGATTCTACAAGGTGCCTAGCTTGCTGGGTGTTTGGTACCGCGGACCGTTCTCACACGACGGCTCGGTTGCGACCCTCGAAGACTGGTTCGACCCGCGCCGAGTAGACGACGACTACGTGCCAACCGGCTGGAACCCCGAAGGCAAACCGCGTGCGGTGCCAGGGCACGACTTCGGTCTCGATCTTGACGCTGAAGAACGCCGTGCCCTGATCGCGTTCCTTCGCACCCTCTGACACGCGACGGCGAAGGTACGGTACCTTAGACTTCTGGCATGTCACAGAAGACCGTTTGGCTGACGTGGATGGCGAGCGGCGAGGGTGCGCCATCACCGCAACCCGCCATCGCTGCCCTTAGCAAGTCTGGTTTCGCTGCGAATGGGGCTCCCTGGGTAGATGACCCCAAGGAGATGGCATGGAGTGAATTGTCCGACGTTCTGAAGAGTGATGAAACCGGGCCGAACGTTTGGGTCATCGGTGCGCGGCGGGCGGATCTTGCGAATGCCGACCATCGGTTCGGGCTGTCGATGATTGCTGCGATGATGCGTGCCGATCGCAAGACTCCGGCACACATCGCGATCGTTGGAATCGATGGCATACCCGACGTCGATTCGTTACCGACGTTGTTGCGGTCGTGTCAGTTGCTCGACGGCACCGATGCCAGTTGGAGTGCGAAAATCCTGGTCGCGGTGTCGATGGCCAAACCAGCTGCAAAGGACTCATTCCGCTTGCGCGTGACGGCGCATAAGCATCTGGGAATGTGGTTTGAAGTTGGCCCGACGACTGGCGAGTGGTCGGGCTGCATGGCTGGCGTTGCCGGCGACGCCAAGATCAGCAACCACGCAGTTGGCCTCAGCGGTGGACTGCCTGAAAAGACCGTGCTTGAGTTCAAGCTAGAAGGTCTCGAGTTGGAGGTCGGCAGCGATCAGTTCGTTGCCTGGGCAGTCAAGAACAAGGTGACCAGCGCGGATTCGTACTACATCAAGGTCGAGGAGACGCCGAGCAAGCTGTTGATTGGCGAGCACCCGGACGATTCCGAAGACGTTGTCGTGCTGAGCTTCTAGCGTCAGCCGCCAGTGCCAACGTCTGGCGAAGTCGACTAGCTTGGGTTCAGCTGATCGAGTTGGCTGCGCACAACCGCTTCGATCTCCGCCCGACGCGCCATCGCACCGAACGTTGCTACATCAAGGCGCTGGCCAAGCGTTGCAAGCTCCGCATAAAGATCTAGCAGTGGGGCGTCGCCAAACGAAAAGCCTGCGACGCTGCTTTGCAGTCGAAGAATCAGCGTGGTCGCGGTTAGCCATAAGCTGCTTGGGATGGCTTGGCTGGTCATGTGGCTACGCATGGTCGCCGAGTAAACGACGCCATTGCCGTCCGCGAGTTCGCCGCGCGACAACTGATGCCGAGCGACCTCTTGCAGTTGCTCGGGCGACGGGTCGCGCAGCTTGCTGGCCGAAGCCGTAAACGCCGCCGCCGCTTGGATGGCGATCTGTTCGGCTTGCTCCGGTGTGCGCGTATCGTTTACCAGAAGTAGGCGCGACAGCAACTTGCCGAGGTCTTCGCCGAGGCTGGTCGGACTTGTTTGACCCGTGGAATCTTCGAGAACGACTTCGAATGCCCAACGCGCCGGCCGCATCGCGCCAGGTTGGTCCAGCATGCGCGCCTTGATGCGCGCGCTCGGCAGGCCACCCACATGGCCCGCGCCAATGAGCATGCGCACTAGCGCGTCGAAGCAGCGTGTCTTTAGCACTGCGATCTCAAGGGCGAATTGACGCACGACACCCTTGCTTGGTTTGCGTGCGTGGATGCCTGGGCTGAGCCACGCGCGTGGCGCGTCGAGAGTCGCTATGAATGCAGAAGTGCCCGGCGTGGAACCGAGTGCGCGTTTCGCGGGGGCACCGCCCAGAAGTGCGCCCAACACATCGAGGCTGACCTCGACCTGTGTGGGGGGCGTGCTGCTAGTGCCAGAAGGATGCAAGCCGCAGCCCTCTGGGGCGGATCCTGAATCGGCTAGTCTTGCTGGAGGCTGCTCTGAGTCTGGCGGCATCTTCAGGCGCGAAGATAAGTCGCCCGCGCGCCGGTTCCCACGATTAGTCCCGACGAGTTATGTGTCGCGGGCAGGAGTTAGCTCAGTCGAAGCAGTTCGGCGTCCATTTTGACCTTGTGGTTGGCGACCGTCGAATGGCGGTAGGCAAGCTGTTCATCCGAGCCATCGATGATCCGAGAGCATTCCCCTGCGCGTTCTTGCAGCGCGTCGGCCATCGTACTGTCGAGTTCGCCGATGCGCTGGACTACGTGATCGGCCTCAGTGTCGAGTTTTTCCGCCTCGAGTTTGATCGTGGGGCTATCGAGGCGCACGCCGCCGTCGCCGCCAAAGTGGAGTTTGCCGTGCGCGTGCATGGTGGCGTCACCACGGAACGCCATCTTGGCGTGGCCTGCTCCCTTTACGATCCCGGTGACCCAGTAGCGGGCGTCTTTGCCCAAGACGAGCAGCAGATCACCGGCTGCGGGTTCATAACAGAACGGCAGTGCCCAATCGCAGACTACCTGGTCACACGCACCGCCGAGGACCTCCACCTTTGGGCGGCCGTCCGATTCAGTTCGCAGCACGCGCGCCGGGCCGACGTAGAGGGCGCTCACGGGTTTCCTCCGGCGTTCTCGGCTTGGTGTGGCTGGCTCTCAGTGATGCGTTGTCGCTGCTTGGTCGCAGCTTCACTACGGATGAGCTCAAACGCGGCCTCTATGGTGACCGCGTGCGCGAGGCGGATTGGCACCATGCGTGGGTCCGGTTCTGGAACGATCGTATTTCCTAGTAGGATCCCAGCCAGCGTGGCCGGGGTGCCGTGAGAAGGAGCCAGCAACAGTGGCGCACCTGCGTTGCGAGGCAGCAATGGGGCCGTCGTATGTACGAGGCCTGAGTTCGCATCGACAGTCGAGATGATGCCCTCTTGCACTGCCGGCAAGTCATGTGGGGCGCGCTGAATGTCGGGGCCCATCAAGCTGCCTAACGAAACCACCGGCATCATCGGTAGGAGATCGCGCGCCTTGGTGCATTGTGGATGCGAGAACGCTCGGATGATGAAGCTGGGATCGACCGGGAACATCGTGGCGCTGATACCGCACGGATGGTGGAGCCAGTCCAGCTCCGTCTTGCGTTGGGTCTCCGAGATGTTGAGCAGGTTCACCGAGTCCTTGCGTCGCACCCAAGTCACCAGATCTTGCCCATCGAGGTCTTCAATGACCTTGGTGGCGGTGACTAACCAGACAACAGGTTGGTCGAGCAAGAGCACGCCACCGCCTTGCAGTTCCCAGTTGTTGTTGTGAACACAACCGAGCGACATGAAGGCGTGCAACCATTCGATGCCGGATGCTGGGGGGCCCGCGCTCATGCGTGACTCCGGTTGCGCAGCCAGTGATGCGCTGCCGCGATGGCTATGTGGGGGTGGGTCGCTTCGTCTGGGTAGACGCCGCGGCTGTCGAGTTGCTGGTTGTTGGCGCAGCGCATGGTTGTCTCTTGGCCTGCCATAGGCAAGATCCTGTCAGGCGTGCATAGGAAACTCGCTGCGTTCGTCTTGCCGTAGCTAGTTGCTCCGAACAAGCGCACGTTGCTGTGGCCTCGCAGGGATGCGGCGACCAGCTCCGCTGCCGAAGCGGTTTGTTCGTCAAGAACCACGGCGACCGGCAGGTTGGCTTGCACGATTACCTGGGTCATACGTTGTGCGCAGGTGACCGAGCCGCCTGGATTCGAACGCAGGTCGAGGACCAGGCCTTTCAAGCTTGCGCCGGCAAAGTGCTGTAGCTCTCGCGCCAGCCAGCGATCGACGCGCAGGGACATGCACGGAATGTCAATGATGACGATGCCGTGTGCCAGTCGTCGCACGGTTCCAGTCTGACTGTGTAGCAAGCGCGCGCGGTGATCGTGCATGCTCGACTCGGTTGAGGCACGGTAACCAAGCAGCACGTTGGTGACACTTGGCACGAGCTTCGCCCCGACTGGGTTGTTGAAGTTGTTGCCGTAGGTTGGCACAGCCAGGTGCGCGGCCGGCATGCCGCCCATCATGATGCGCGGGTTGCCCATCGTCGTGCCACCGGGCTGCATGAACAGTGGGTGCGCGACGCCGGCGTTGTCGCCGTTGGTCAACGTTGGTTTCGCACCCATGTTGTGGGCCGGTGCCATCGACACCATGATGTTCGGGATGAAGGGCACCGACATCGCGTTCATCCCGATGTTGGGATACGGAATCGGGATTGGCGCTGGCGCGGCTGGTGTCGTGCAGACGTCCGGGAACCCCGTGTTCATACCTACTCCCTGATTGGCGGCTGGCATCATGATTGGCTGCCCTCGGTCTGCGGCATCGGTGGTGGTTGGAATCCGTGTTCGCCGTGCAGGCGATCGTCATTGGTCTTGCGTGCTAACTTGCGCATCGCGGTGCCCCAGACAGTTTGGTCTTCGAGCACCGCGTGAAGGTCTGCCCACGACAGGTCCGCCCCGTCGAATACGGCGGCGTCCAGTTTCGCATAGCTAAGGTTGGCGTAGTTGAGGCTGGCGCCGCGGAAGTCGGCACCGGTGCAGTCTGCCTCCGTCCAGACGGTCTCGCGGAGATTGCAGTCACGGAAGTCGGCGCCGGTGGTGTTGGCGTTCGGCAAGATCGAGTTGCGGAAGTCCCCACCTCGAAGCAAGGTGTTCACCATTCTCGCCTTGACGAAGATGCCCATGCTGGCGGTCACGCCCTCGAAGTTTGTGTCTTCGAGATTCGCGTCGGCAAAATTGGCCATGTCGAGTTTCGAGCGTCGGAAGTCCGCGCCTTTCAGGTTGCAGCCCATGAAAAGCGTTCCGGTGAAGTTGCAGTCGGTCAGGTCGCGGCCACTGAGGTCGACGGAACGGAACATGCAACGACTCATGTCCTGTCCGGCAAACGGTAGGTGGTCGTAGTTGAGGTCGCTGAGGTCGCAGTGCAACTCGGCGTTGTCGAGGATCAGGCCTTCAATGTTGGCGTCACTGAGATTCGAACTCTTGCAGAGCACTCGTGTGAAGTTGGCGCTGCGCAAATCTGTCTGTGACAGGTTGGCCATCGACAGGTTTGCCTTCGTGAAGTTGGCGCCCGCCAGGTTGGCCTTCTCGAAATCCGCCATGGTCAGATCGTGACCGCTGAAGTCGATGCCCGCGAGATTGCATTCGACCCAGTGCGATGCGTTGAGGGTCGCGCCTGTGAAGTCCGTGTCCGCGAGGTCTGCACCGCTAAAGAATGTCCAGTGCAGGTTGGCATTGACGAAGCTCGTGCCCCGCAGCTTGCACTTGCGGAACGATGCACGGTGCAGGTTGGCGTTATCGAAGTTGTATCCAGACAGGTCGATGCCCTCGAGGTCGGTTCCTACGAGTTGCTTGCCGCGCAGGGCATCCTTATCGATCTGGCCCCATGCGAGGCAGCAATCCTGGAAGCTGTTGGGGAGTGCAGCACCGCGTAGATCAACGCGCGGCATCTGGACACAGTCGAGCGTTGCCTCAGAGAGGTCGGCCGAGTTCAAGTCGGCGCCTTCCATCAACAGCTTGGTGAGGGTTGTCTTGCTCAGGTTCGCGCCGCGAAGGTTGGCATCTTGCAGCATCGACTCCTCGATCGTCGTTTCACCGAACGTCGCGCCCTCAAGGTTGGTGCCGTTGAGCATGCACTTGACGATGCGCGTGTTCGAGAAATCGACGCCCGCGAGGTTGGCCCCGTTGAACATCAGCGATTGCAGTTCCCCTTCGGGCAGCTTGGCATCGCGAAGGTCGGCGTCGTTGAACATGACTTCAACGAGCTTGTCGGCCTGCAGGTTTGCGCCGCGCAAGTCGGCGCCGTAGAACGAAGTCTTGACGATCGATGCGCCGGAGAAGTTTGCGCCCTGCAAGTTAGCCTGAACGAAGGCGGCTTCCAGGCACTCGGTGCCGCTCAAGTCCGCGTCCTTCAGGTTTGCGTGAACGGGACTTGCTCCCTGCAGTTGGCTGTTGTTGAGCCGTGCACCATGCAAGTCCGATTGCGCGAACGTGGCGTTGCGCATATTGCTGTTGGTCAGGTCTGCGCCCGCAAGGTTGCACTTCGCGAGTGTCGCACCTTCGAGGTTGGCTCCGGCCAGCGAGGCCCCGGCCAAATCGCAGTTCGCGAAGACGGCGCCTGGCCCAGGGAGGCCAGGCAGTGCGACTGCCCCGAAGGTCGAAGACAGGAAGCGACTGTTCGACAGGTTGGCGCCGGTCAGCGTGGCCCCTTCGAGTTTCAGCTCAATGGAGTTGGCTCCATCGAACGAAGTGTTGCTGAGTTGTGCGTCACGCAAGTCGCACTGTGTCAGCGCCGATCCATCGAACTTCGCGCCGTCCAGGTTGGCGCCGGCGAGGTCTACGCCTTGCATGACGCATTGGCGCAAGTCGGCCCCGGAAAAATTGGCGCCGGACAGGTCCATGTTGCTCAGTTTGCAATTGGCGAATGCCTCGCCATTGGCTGCCATCGCCAGCGCTTCGTCTCTTAGTAGTCCGCGCGTGCTCACGACGATTCCTTCTGGTTCGGGTCATCAAGTTGCAGCGCAACCGTAAACGCTTCCTGGAAGTCGCTGCGAATCGCCTTCGCCCCGAGCAGTTTCACGTCGTAGCAGTTTGCGCCGCGGAAGTTCGCGTCGTTGAGCTCGGCGCAAGTGAAGTCGGCACTGCACAGATTGGCAGTGGCGAAGCGCGGTCGGATGAGGACGACGCGGCGGAAGCACGCGCCCTTGAGTTGCGCCGATTCAAAGTTGACGTCTTCGCCTGTGCAACTCTGGAAGTAGGCGCGCGGGAATGACGAGTGGGAAAAGTCCGCCCCCGTTAGGTTCACATCCATCCACGTGGATTGCGTGCCATCGGCCCCGACGAAAAGGCACTTCGAGAAGTCTGCTTCACCGGTTGCGGCTGCACCACAGATCCTGGTCCGCCGAAACGTTGCCCCGATGGCTTTGGTGTCGCGAAGGATCGCTTGTTGGAGGTTGCCGTCATCGAAGTTGGCACCATCGGCGACGCTCTTCATGAAGTCGACTTTCTCAAAGTTGCAGTTGCTGAGGTCGGCACGGCTCATGTCGCTGCCAGAGAGCGAGCCCATGCTGCTGCGCGCTCCCTGCAGATTGGCGTCTTGCAGACGGCACTTGGTAAAGCTGCCCATGTCGAACTTGATGTTGCTCAAGTTGGCGTGGTCGCAACGTGCCATGTTGGCGGATGCCATCGATAGATCGCATTCGCTGAGGTTTGCGTGTTCGAGCTTGGCTTCGGAGAGCGTCGCGAACCGCATGTCCGCGGCTTGCAGGTTGGCGCGCTGCAAATCGGCCTTCGTGAGCTTCGCTTGCTCAAACCGCCCTGCGGGGATTTGCGCGTTGATCAGGATGGCTTCACTCAGATCGGCATCGACGAATCGGGCGCGGTCGGCTCGAACGTTGGTCAGGTTGGCCTTCGCGACCGTGGCGCGGCTGAAGTCCGCATCGATCAGGATGGCCCCGGTGAGGTCCGCTTTGGTGAGGTCGGCCTTGCGGAAGTTGGCCCCGGTTAGATCTGTGCCAACGAACTTGGCGTTGTTCAGATCGGCTTGTTCGAATACCGCTCCCTGTAGTTGCTGGCCGCTGAAGTCGCGGCCACGAAGGTTGGCCAGTGCAAACTCGCTGGCCGGTGGGGGAGTCGGTTGTGGCAAGCTGTCCACCAGCTTCTTGACCTTGGCTTGCAAGCGCGTCAGGGGGCCGAGCGCCTTGTCCGACGCGCCTTGCGCCGAGAGGTGTGCGGAGAAGGCTCCAAGGCCAGCCACGATCGGCGACAGGTCAGGAACCAGATCACCGGGCCGCGGCGCGTTGTCGATCAGCCGGTTGCCCATCGCGAACAAGCCGAGGATCGCTTCGTCCCCGTGCTTCTTACGTAGCGCAGTCTCTTGTTCGGCCAGTTCGGCCTTCTTGGCCGCAAGGTCCGCTTCGACGTCTGGGACTTCGGGCGCCTCAGGCAACTCCATGCTGTCGAGAGGTTCGAGTGCTGCGGCTACGGATTCGTCGAATGATTGCGGTGCTTGGGCAACCGCTGCCTGTGCCTGCTTAGGGCCCTCGGCTGCAGGGCCGCTCAAACCCTCGGCTCCAGCACTGGTCTTGTCGAGGCCAGCCTTGGCTTGATCGAGACTCGCGGCGTAGCCCTGTGCAGCGGTCACCGGTTTTGGCGCCGCACTACTTGCTGTTGCGGCCGCTGCTTTTGCGAACACGTCGCCGGTGGGGCCTTGTTGGCCGCTAGCAACACTGCTTGCGATGTTGACAGCGCTGTCTCCGGCTTTCGCTTGCGCCTCGGGCGGCAACAGTTCGGTGATTGATTGCATCACCTCGGCGGCCTTGGTTGGGTCGTCGGCCAGCTTCGGAAGCTCAGCCATGGCGGCGTCGAGTTTCTCTGGATCGGCCATGCCGCCCATCTTGGCTTTGATGCCGAGAGGGTCTTGCTCGTCGAGCATCTTGTCGGGCATCCGTGCCTTGATCCCGAGTGGGTCGTCATCGCCAGCAACTGCGGCCAGAAACCATGGCGGGAACGGGCAGTCTGCCGGCATGTTGTCGGCAACCGCCTTTAGATCCGGTAGGGGGTCGCCGTCGCGCTCGGCGATCTGCGCGGCTTCGATGGCGGTGGCGACTGCGAGGAAGCCAGGCGGGAATGCGGCTTCGAGACCGACGGGATCTTGTTCGAACTCGGCCAATAGCTGCGCGTAGTGATCGAACGGCAGTTCTGCGGCGGCCAGTGGTTCGGATGCGATCAGCACAACCTGTACGTCGGTCAGGTCGGTCTCCTTGACCGGAACGTGGCCGCGCCAGGTCAGGTAGAGCTTGCCGTCATCGACATCGGCGTAGAGCGTGTCGAGGTTCATCGTAGGTTCGAGCACGATCCCATCGCCACCTTTTACGAATGCGCGAATACGCAGTCCCGGCAGTTTCGCGCGCCAGACGGACTCGTCGGGATGCAGATTCTCAAAGACCATGTCTTCGTCGCACCGTAGGTAGCCATCGATCCACTGATCGGGCGCGGCGCTTTGAAAGTAGGTCCAATCAAAGTCGTCGGCGTAGAACGGGGCGCGCGTCTTCTTCCAGGTTGCGCCGTAGTTCTTGCCGCGCTTGCCGAGGCGCTGCGGCCAGTTGGGGCTGATGCCGAGCATCGTTGCCGGGGTGTGCTTGCCGCCCGTGCGCTTGATAGTCTTGCCGGGAGTTTCGATCGTCGGCAGTTCTTCGCCAGTGTGTCCGCGGCCGACCGTGTTGCTTGGGTAGTCTGGACCGCCGAAGGCATTCTCCCAGCTCAACGGCATGCTCGCAAACAACTGTGGTTCGGATGCCTTGCCACCCAAGAGCAGACCCTTGCTGTAAGCGCGCGGGCCGATGACGTGCAGCGACTTGGACCAGTCACCAACTGAGAAGCGGACGTCGCAGGCGGTGGTCGGTCCATTTGGAGGATGGCACGTGCCCTTCAAGAGCATCTCGCCGTGCAGCTTCCACTCGGCAAAGTCACTTGGGTGCTGCAGGGCGCCTTCTTGGTCGATGTCGTCCTGCAGGAAGGTGTCGCCGGACATGAAGCCCTGTTCGATTGGGTCTTCGATGGCTTCGAGTGGCTTGCCTGGCTGAAGCCGGAATACCGCGCGTACACACACCGCCATCTCCGGTTGCGGCGGTTGGCGCGAGGTGATTCGCGGTGCCCAGTAGAAGGGCGTGAGGTTCTTGTGGATCACGAGGTGCGCCCTACTGCATGGAGTGGAAGGCTGCCGTTTGTATGTCCGACAAAGCGGTTTGGCTGCCCGACAAGGCGACTGACTTCTGCGTCAGGGCCGCTTGGTCCGCGGCAATGGCAGCCGTCTTCTCTGTGACATAGGCAGCTTGAGCACTAACGCTGGCCTCGTCCATCATGACCGCCGCTGCCACGCTGTTGACCGCGGCCGTCCTTTCGTCCAGAGCAGCTTGTTGAGCCGCCAATGCCGCCTCGTCTTTCTGCAGTGCGGCTTCGGTTACCTTGAGCGCGCCCTTCATGTCGCTGAGAAAGACCTCGTTGCTATTGAGCACAGCGCGCGAGTTGTTCATTTCAAACTCAGCAGTGTTGCCCAGCTTGATCGTGAGCAGGATTGCCCCACTGATCTCAATCTCGACCTTGCCGATCAAGAAGACCGTGACGTCCAGGAAGGCGCCAATGTTGACTGTGTTGCAGTTGTAGCCGCCAAGGAACACCTCGGTGTTGGTCTGAACCGACAAGTTGACTTGGCACGTTGCAGTGGCACCGCCGCGGTATGTGAACGACGTGTCCGTGTCGTAGTGATCGGTGTGTGCCGTTGATGCACCGTTGATGGTGGTTGTTTCGGACTGCGTGCCGTGGTGCGTGGTCTTGCTGGTCTGCTTCCCCCAAGTTTCAACTTCGGTATCACCCGCACCGCGCGTTTCTTCGCGGGTGAAGCCACCAGTTCCAATGCTGATCGAGTTGGAGCCGTCTCCATACTCGAACTTGTCCCCGAGGCTGTAGATGAAGTTGTCGCCGATGTCGACCGTCACGGTGGAGCCAGCAGCAGAGCCTTCGAAGTTCTGCGCCTTCTTGAGAATCAGGTCGCGCGCCTTGCCAGTAAGGTCGTTGCTCGACCCATCCGCGTCGATGCTGTCGGTCTTGGCCCTCGCGACGTGGTTTAGCAGCCGGACGACGTTGGCTTCGCTCAGGTGGGTGTTGGGGAGGTCCAGTCCCGCGGCATCCGAAACCGTCATGCCTTGCCATCGGTCCGCAGCGTCGAGCGTGTCGCTGCTCGATGGGCGATACGGGCCCTTGTCCGCCAGTTCGCGCATGGCGTCGCCGTCGAAGAATGCGCGCCAGGCCTCCAGGAGGCTTGGCGTCGTCTCGGCTGGGGATGCTGCCATGCCACTGCCAGACCCGGGCTCCTGCGCTGGTGTTTGACGCGGCGCATGCGGAGTTGTCGGTTGCTCGTTGCTGGCGCCATTCGTTCGTGGCGCGACGGCTTCGGGGTTGCCGCTACCACTCGCCTGCGCAGCTACCCACGTGGTGAAGGAGGCCAGTGGGTCCTGAATGCCACGTCGACGCTTGTCGCTGACTTTGCTGCGGCTCGAGTCCATCTGGAAGAAGCCGGATGCATTCTCATCGTCGTCCAGATTCAGCATGTTGCCGGTGCGCGTCTGGATGGCATTGGCGCTGACGTTGTCTTCGTTGGTTGGGCTCTCGTTGTCTGGATTCGGAACGGCGCCAACAATGATAGGTCGATCTGGGTCTCCATCGATGTGTGCCAACACCACCTCGGCTCCCGGATTGATTGGGAAGTGCATGCCGGAGGATGGGCCTGAGGATGGTTGGCTCATGCGTACCCAGCGCTTCACCTTGGTCGCGTTGGTGTCGTACTCCATCGTGACCAGGTAGCGGCCGTCAGCGTCGAGCACGGCGTAGCGATTGTCCGCGCTGTCGCTGACGACCTCGCCGGTTGCCAAGCCTTCGATGCGCGGCTTCCTGATCCTTCGTTTCGGCCGGAAGGCAACACTGCTCGGAATGGCCGTGAAGGTGTTTTCATAGGTCACGCCGGTGATCGTGACATTGGCGGATTCCCTGCCAGTGGTGGTGATCTGCTGCGTGGCCGTGTGCACGACTCTCGTGAGCACGTATGTGCCATCGAAGTCGCCGCGGTAGTGACCACTCAAGGTGACGGTCATGCCGGGGCGGAACGAACGAGCGTTGCTCGTGCCGCTGAATACCCTTTGGCCGCACACGATCTCTTCTGCCCGAATCGCTGCCAGGGCGTCGCCCTGGCTCTGATTCAAGAACGACTCGTGGAACAGCAATCGATCGCCGGTGCCACCGGTAATCGGCAATTCACTCGTCAATACCGTGGTCGTGGTCCAATTGTATTGGCGCACGGCGATCTTCGCAGGCACGGATCGCACCGCTCCGAAAAACGTGCGGATCTCTTCGACGTCGTTGCCAGTGCCGTCTGGCTGGTAGGCGACCGCAACGGCAGGACTCAAGTAGTGGCTGGTCTCGTCTGCAAAGACGACCTTTTCTTCAGTTCCGTCGTTCTGAAAGAAGAAGAACACTCCTTCGTTTTCGAGGTGGCGGGCCAAGAAGTGCCAGTCGCTTTCCTCATATTGAGCCAGGTTCTCGTGCTGCGGATAGATCGCTCGGTCCGGCGAGGACTCACCCTCTGACTCCGCGCGATTCAACGTGACGTCGAGTTCCGCCGCGGTCAGGGTGTTCTCGGTCAAGATGTCCGTGATGAGCGCCTCGATGGTCTTGTTCTCAAAGACGCGGCTGCGTTTCGTGCGCGTTGCCTGCCAAAGTTTTGGAACAAGCACTGCTCGAAATCGCCCCCAACCTGAACTGGATTCATCTAGTTGTTCAAAGTGGCGAAGGACCCCCGTTACATCGCGCCAATCGTCAGGCTCATTGATGTCCCCGTTGTTCTTGAGGAGTTTAAGCGTGGCGGCGTTTTGAAGCATCGCGCTCAGATCGATGTCCACCTCTGCCGACAATTCTTCGGGCAAGACGGCTAGGAGCTCGATCTCGACATGGAACAGCTGCGACAGCGATTCCTTGCAGGTGACGCTCGTGACGAGGAACTTGTCAGGTTCGCCTGGAAACGCGTCGCTCTCGAACGACATTGCCTGGTTGGTGAATGGCATGATGGTTCTTTGCTTGGGTTGCGAGTTGTGCTTGGGGCTGTTGCGTCGTTAGCGATTCGAGCTGCTAGTGGCCGAGGTGCAGCTGGTCTCCGTCTACCGTCACCGTGTCCTTGGCAAGCGTGGTCGAGTTTTGGCACCTGGTGGTGTCGTCACCGTCGATCACGCGTCGCGAGCGGCCTGCCCGCGTTGCCATCAGTCCACGAACCCAGCGGCGGAAGGCTGAAGACTTCTCGACGACTTCGTCGGCGATCGTCCGCAGAATGCCTGCGCGTATCGTGACTCGGGGCGCGCGCAACTCCACGGCTTGATCGCTAGCGAGTGTCAACTTGCCGTCGACTGCGTGGATGGATACGTCGCCCTGGAAGTGCAAGGTGCTTGGTCCGCTACCGGACAGTACGCCCACTGCGAAATGCTGGCCATCTTGGCCGAGAACCAGCAGCGAGTCTTCGGCTGTTGGCTTGTAGGGGAACGTGAATGAGGGCCGCACCATTACTTTGCTCGCATCACCGTCGTCTAGTTCTACTTCGAACCGGTTGCCGACCGTGCGAAGCACGCGTGCCGGCCCCAGATACGTTGTGTCTTGCCGCGGGGACGGAGCTGTTGGCACCGTGAAGGAAGGGCTTTTTTGGCTCATGGTGTGGACTCGGCGGTAGCAGCGGGGCTGCGGGTCTCAAGGGAGGCTTCAGCGTACGATGTTGGCCCCTTTGTCATGGTGGTAAAGCTCGCGTAGTGAAACCGCATCTGTTCGTGCGTGGTCCAGCCATGCGCTTGGGTGAATTGGCCGTGCCCTACAACGTGGAACTGCCGTGGCGTTGCAGCGAGATTGGAAACGTGGGCAGGATCGTGTCCGGGCATCGTCAACTTCATGCAGACCCGTGACGGACCATCTGGCCCGCTTGCAAGCAAGCCGAACTTGGCGCCGCCGGTGACTTCTTGTGGTTGGGTCGCGCAGACTTCTCCGGGACCGAGCAGGAATCGTTTGGTGACAGTAAGCACAGGGTCGCCGGCAACGGTCTGCAACGGGTTGCGATTGTGGTCTCTTACCCCAGGGTCACCCGGCGTGTGATGGCGGAATAACTTGTTGAGCACGGCTGGTCGCCAGCCATCGCGCGAGTAGTGGAAGTCGTGCAAATCCGTGGCCGATTGGCCAGTGCCGTCAAACTCGAAGAACTCGTAGTAGGTCTGGCGGTAGTCCGCGAGTTTGTGTTCACCGCGCGCATACGTGATGTGCACCGATACGCGTTGCAGCAGGCACTGTCCAGGAAGCCCTGTCACAAGGTAGCGCCGACTGTAGTGGCCACGCTTGCGCGTGGCTTCACCCTCGGTTGCTACCACCAGATCTGGGCAACGCGCGGGTGCGGATGCGTTGGCTGCCACATTTGACGACATGGCTACTTGCCGAACTCCATATTGAACTCGCCGTTCTCGCCGATCGAAACCGTCAATGTTGATGGCATTTCTTCGCCACTCATCTGCTCGAGCAGCTGCTTGCTCATCTTCGGCAACAGGTTGCCGCGGATGATGTGGTCGACGTTGCGTGCACCGGTTTCGACTTCGGTGCAACGCGCAGCGATCGCGTCGACGACGGAGTCGTCCATCATCGCGTCGATGTCGTGCGTCTCCTTCAGGCGCTTGACGATCTTGTTCAACTTGAGCCTGGTGATCATTTGCAGGACCTCCGGCTTCAGTGGGTAGAATGGCACGATCGTCATGCGGGCTAGCAAGGCCGGCTTGAAGTGTTCGCTGAGGATCGGCCGGATCATCGTCGCGAGTTCTTCGGGGCTCGGCGGCGTCTCCATCATGCCAGCCTCCGTCAGCACCTGTGTCGCGAGGTTGCTGGTCAGGAAGATCACGGTGTCCTTGAAGTCGACTTCGCGGCCTTCGCCGTCCGACAGCGTGCCTTTGTCGAAGACCTGGTAGAAGACTTCCATCACTTCGATGGACGCCTTCTCGCATTCGTCGAGCAGCACGACCGAGTAGGGACGTTGGCGCACGGCTTCGGTGAGGATGCCGCCTTCGCCGTAGCCGACATAGCCGGGTGGTGAGCCGACGAGCTTGGAGATGTTGTGCTTCTCCTTGAACTCCGACATGTTGATCGTCGTCATGAAGCGCTCGCCGCCGAACAACAAGTCGGCGACGGCGAGTGCGGTTTCGGTCTTGCCGACACCACTTGGACCGACGAACAAGAACACGCCCATCGGCACTTCGGGTGCCTTGAGACCGGCCTTCGACGCGCGGATGCCTTCGGCCAGCGTGCCCATGACGTGATCCTGGCCCTTCACGCGCTTAGCTAGTTCTTGCTCCATTTCGAGCAGCATCTTGGCTTCGTCGCGGACCATGTTGCCGACCGGGATGCCGGTCCAGTCCGCGATGACCTGGCTGACCACCTCGGGTGTGACCTCGACGTGCACCAGCGGGTCTTTGCCTTGCTTGGCCTTCAGGTCGTCGAGCGCGATCTGCGCCTTGGCCGAGAGAACTGTGATTGCGTCGTCGTCGCCAGCCAGACGGGCTTTGGCGAGTTCCTTGCGGATGTCGAGGACGTGGTCGGCGGCAGCCTTCTCGGTTTGCCAGCGAGCGGTCAACGCCGCTTCATCCGTGCGCAGCGTGACGAGTATTGCCTCGAGCTCCGTGATGCTGTCGTCGAGAGCCGGCACGCCGTTGAGGCGGTCGCGCTCGCGGGCGACCTTCTCGCGGTCCGTCGATTCGATGCGAGCTTGCAAGTCTTCGAGTTCGCCTGGCTTGGCGGCCATCGAAATGCGAACCCGCGCACTCGCGGTGTCCATCAAGTCGACGCCCTTGTCGGGGTGTTGACGACCAGCGATGTAGCGGCTCGCCATTTCCGCCGCGGCGACGACGGCGTCATCGCGCATGACCACGTCGTGCGCTTCTTCGTAGCGTGCGCGCAAGCCGCGCATCATGCCGACGGCGGTCGCGGTGTCGGGTTCGTCGACCTTGACGGCTTGGAAGCGACGGGCGAGTGCCGGGTCCTTCTCGAAGTACTTCTTGTACTCGGACCACGTGGTTGCGGCGACTGTGCGCAGTTCGCCGCGAGCGAGCGCCGGCTTGAGCAGGTTGGCGGCATCGCCCGAGCCGGCCGAGCCACCAGCGCCGATCAGCGTGTGCGCTTCATCGATGAACATGATGATTGGTTTCTCGGATGCTTTGACCTCGTCGATGACGTTCTTGAGGCGGTTCTCAAACTCACCCTTCACGCTGGCGCCGGCTTGCAACAGACCAAGGTCGAGTGTCAGCAACGACACGTCCTTGAGTTGGTCCGAGACTTCGCCGCCGACGATCTTGAGCGCTAGGCCTTCGACCAGCGCGGTCTTACCGACCCCGGCTTCCCCGACGATGATTGGGTTGTTCTTGCGGCGGCGAGCGAGGATGTCGACCATCTGGCGGATCTCGCGATCGCGACCGAAGATCGGGTCGATCTCGCCGTCGCGCGCTCGCTGCGTCAGGTCAGTGCAGAACTTCTCAAGGGCACTGTCGCCGGTGGGGGCGCCATCACTGCCGCTCCCGCCGCCGCCAGCTGCCGCCGCCTGCGCCATCTCCTTTTGCTCACTTGAGTCCGACGTGATGTTGTCGAGGGACTCGGCTAGCTCGCGTTTGTTGATCGCTTCGAGCAACGTCGAATAGTCGCCACCGCAGATGCGCATGCCACCGTCTACCATCGCGTGTACCAAGTGACCCGAACGGATCTTTTGATCGCGGTGGGTGAGCGACCCCAACAACCATGCATCACGGAACCACGTCATCAACGTCGGCGAGAACACTGGCCGCCCGGTGTTGCCGGATTGCAGTTGGTCGAGCGCACCGTTGAGCGCCTTCGTCAAGCGTCCCGGATCGATGCCGAAGTGCTTGACGATGCTTTGCACATCAGTGTACGGGTCTTCAATCAACGACGCGAGCAGGTGCTCAACCGTGATCTCGTGATGCTGACGCGAAACACTCATCCCAGCGGCACGTTCGAGAGCGCGCGTGCAGGAAGGGTTCAATCGAGAGACAATCGCTTTGACGTCTACGTCAACCATCAGGCCACCATGGGGTCGTTATTGGGAGAGTGCAGTGAGTGCGACACGGTGTCGCCGAGTGTTGCGGCTCGCGAGGGGGCGTCTTCGCCGAGCCAGGTGTTCCAGCCGAGGCCCTGGCTTTGTTCGCCGAGCCAGGTTGGTTCGATGGCTTCGGGGTCGATCTCGATCGAGATCACGCAGTCCAGTTGGTCGCCGTTGAGGCGGTCGATCAGGTCGCACAGCGCCTTGCGGCGTCGGCCCTTGGGCAGGAAGTGCTTGAAGTCCTTGTGCCCGAGCGGACCGATCTGCACCTCGAACGTAGTCGTCGCAGAGCGCATCTCGGATCCGAGTGCACAAAGGCCACCGAGTGTGCAGTTTTCGCCGCCGAGTGCGTTTTGCTGATGCGGCGGGACTTGGATCCATCGCACCTTGCAGGCATGCACTTCCAACGGCACGGCGAGCGTCGTGCGCAGAATTTGTTCGAAGGTCGCTTCGGATAGCGGCTGTTGATGCAGCAGCCCGGCAAAACCGAGCAAGGCAAGCGGTTCGCTGAGGCGTTCGAGGTGCGTCAGCATCCGCATTCGTTGCGAAATGCTGTCCGTGCCGCGTCCGTCATATTGCGCGCTGTGTCGGTACTTGTGCCAGGCCCGGTGACGAAGCGAGATCAGGCGATGATTGAAGATGTCGATGAACGCACGCAGGCGTCCCTCGGGGTCGTCGTAGAGCAGTTGCTCGGTGTAGTTCGCTGGTAGCGGCGACGACGTGCCGTAGAGACTGAAGAATCTGCTCGTAACCGTGTACTGACCCGTTTCTTCATCAATCGTGACGCCGTCGACTTCGGATGCCCCGAACGACAGGTCGAGTGCGGACGCAAAGCGCACGCCTTCACGCGATGGTGGACCTTGATGGCCAACGGCCACCGCATCGCTCATTTCCGGGAGCGCTTCGAGGATGCGGACGAGCTCGTGGAACGTTGCCTCGTGGCCGCGTTCTACCAGCCCGGCGACTAGAGGGTGTTTCGGCGTCCGACTCGAGCTGGCCATGTGAAGACTTCGTTGTTGTCCGTGCAGTGAATGCTGAGCTTCGCGAACGAGTTGAGTGAGACGTATTGGGCGAGGAACTCGTTGAGGATCGTGCCGATCAGGAACGTCTCGCCTTCGCCCCCAGCCTTCTTTTCGTCGATGGCGACGTTGATCGCGCTGCCGGTGATGGGGATGCCGTCGAGCAGTTCCACGCTGCGTTCGCATTGGCTGGTCGAGATGGCTGCCAGTAAGTTGTCGAGCCGGCGCCGGGCTTGGCGGTCGCTTCGCGCCCGGAAGTCGTAGAGCGCCAAGGTCGTTCGCAGCGACTCTGCGTCACTCATGCGACGCAGGTTGAGCGTCATGTGCGACAGTAGTCGCCAATGCACTTCGTCGCCGATCGGTGGCGCGATGGGAGACGAGGGTATTCCGATGCTGCGATAAATATACGAACCGGGCGTCGATGGAGTCGGTTCGCAGATGTCACCAGGTCGCAGACGCGTCGGTAGATCGCGGTTGCTGCACATGACCTCGACGGAGATGGTGTCGAGTGCCGACCACATCTCGGGATCTTCGGCCCCTAGCCGCACATAGACATCTGAGCCTGCGACGCGCAGTGAGTCGCGTCGATGCACCTGATAGAATCGGCCCGCCGTGCGGTCGCGAGCATCGAAGGTAAAGAACGGACGGTAGGTTTCTTGCTTGGCGGCGCCGCGCATGCGGCCGCTGACGCTGGTCACGCTGTTTACTTCATAGTGATGCGCGTCTTGGCCAGCGGGGCGAATGCGATACTCGGTGCGGCCCGCCTGGGCACGCAGTGGATCGGCATCGTGTGCAAACAGATTGATGATCGGGACGCAATCGAGCAGCACGTTGGCGCTGTTGACCGGTGGCATCTCGTCGGGAAGTTCTTGGAACTCGAAGTCCAAGCGAACATCACCGCCGATGCCGGTCGTGTCGTGGAACCGGATGTCCAGGAACATGAAGCGTTCGGGAAAGGCGAAGTACTCTTGCAGCAAGCGGAAGCCGCGGAAGGTGCCTGGCGGAATGTCGAGTGCCGCCTCGGACTCTCCGAGCCCGCCTGGCTGGATGGTGACATTGGTCGTGGTAGTAGCGCCACCTTCGTCGGTCGACTGTGCGCGAACGTGAGCGACGTGCTTGCCAAGTGCGACGAACAGGGCGCGGCTGACTTGCGAGTCGCCTGTGAGGTGAAGGCGCAGTGGTTGGTTGCCTAGCGAAGCCAGGCCTCCTCGGGCTCGCGCGCGCAGGTGTAGGCTGAGCTTCGAGGAGTGCCCGGCGGTGAACTCAACCTTGGTCAGTGTGACCGGGGCAAGCGTGAGGTCGGCGACTGTTTGGAAGCGGCAGCGCGTGCCATCAACAGGGACGGATTCGATCTGTGAGCCTCGGGGCAAGCCACTGCCGGCAGATTTTGCCGTTGGTTTGGGCTCAGCCTGCAGGATTGCCATCGATGGAATCGGGCGTAGGTAGTGCGGACAGAACATGTCCATGAAGCCATGCGTAAGTTCTGGGAACTCATCATCGAGCTTCTCGCGGATTCGTCCGGTCAAGAAGGCGAATCCTTCAAGCAGCCGTTCGACATCGGGGTCGGCACCTGGTTCCGCGAGGAACCGGGCCATGTCTGGCCGTTGGGCGGCGAGCTCGGCGCCCATTTCGCGCAGCCAGGCAAGTTCGTCTTGGTAGTACTTGGCGAACATCAGGTCTCTTAAGGCGTCACGGAGATGCGGCCGCTGGCTTCGATCGCTGCTTTGAGAACAACACGTTCGGGTGGGTCGGTCGCGAGGGCGGCTTTGATGGAGAACTGCATCTGGTGACCGATCTCGACAGATTGCAGCATCTGCACACGGATGTCCGTCAGGCGCGGTTCGTAGTACTCAATGCACTGCTTGAGGCGACTGCGCATCAGGTCGGCGCCACCGTCTAGTGCATGCAGGATTGTGTTCGGGTCCGGCATGCCGTAGTCGAGTTGGGCCGGAGCATGCATTTCGCGCGAGCTGAATACTCGTTGCAAGTTACCAGCGATGGAGTCCATCAGCCGCACGCGGTCCAGGGACATCGACGGGTCCCTGGCTGCGCGGTCATCACGCAGCCGTTCGAACAAGGTGTTCTCGGAGAGAGTCATGTATCAAGTCGGCTGAGGTGTGGGCCCGAACCGGCGTGCGCGTGGCTCGCCGGGTCGGTGAGCGAGCGCGGGCTTAGGCCTGCGGGTCGCTGAAGTCGAACGTGGTTTCGATCGCACCACCCGAATCCCACGTCCACGTGATCTTGCGGTAGGCAAAGCCGATCTCTTCCATGTGCGGCGGGGCGTTCTCGTCGTTGACGTCGCCCTTGGGGACGTGCGGTCGCGCGGTGATCACGCGACAGTCTTCCAGTTCGATGCGGAAGTAGGCTTCGGTCGAGCCTTCACCCGGCTTGTCGCGTTCGAACTCGAGCAGCACCGAGTCGATCTTCTTCTTCTTGGCGAGCGCCTCGTAGAACTTTGGCGAGGCCTTGTCGATCTCCTTCGAGATCGTGCACGCACCGTGCTCTGGCTCACCGCGGCCGCGGTTGTCGCGCATGTCGAACGGGTATTGAAGAAGGTGGTCGAAGCCACGCACGTCGCTCCAGTCGGTGCGACCCTTCTCCATCGAGGAGCCGGCGATGCCCTCGATCTTCATGAAAACTTTCATACTGCCCATACTGAAACTCCTAGGGGTAGGTGGCTACTTGAGCCGGGAGGATTGGTAACGGATGCAACTTGAGTAGAGGAATGAGGCCGAAGCCGTTCCCGTGGTTTTGGATTGGCGCGGCGCGAACGATGCGCACCACGCCGAAGAACCCTGCGAACGCCTAGTCCTTGTCGAGCTTGCCGACCATGGACAGGGTGAACATCGCGCCCATGTACTTGAAGTGCGGGCGAACCTGCATGCGGACCCGGTACCAACCGGCTTCGCCTTCGACGTCTTCGACGATGATCTGGGCTTCACGCAGCGGACGACGAGCGCGGACGTCGGGCGACGGGTTGTCGTCCTCGACCACATACTGTGACAGCCAGCTGTTGAGTTCGCGCTCAAGGCCACTGCGGTCCTTGGCGCTGCCGATCTGCTCGCGCTGGAGAACCTTGATGTAGTGGGCCAGGCGGTTGATCACGAACATGTACGGCAACTGCGTGCCGAGGCGGTAGTTCAGCTCGGCTTCCTTGCCTTCCTTGCTCGAACCAAAGGTCTTGGCCTTCTGCGCCGAGTTGGCGGAGAAGAAGCAGGCGTTGTCGCTGCCCTTGCGCATCGACAACGGGATGAAGCCCTGCTCGGCGAGTTCGTACTCGCGGCGTTCCGAGATCAGCAACTCGGTGGGGATCTTGGTCTCCTTGGCACCCGCGGCTTCGTATCGGTGCAGCGGCAGGTCTTCGACCGCACCGCCACTCTGCGGGCCGATGATGTTCGGACACCACCGGTATTGCGCGAAGCTCTCCGTCAGCTTGGTCGCAAACGAGAACGACGTGTTGCCCCACAGATACGAGTTGTGGCCCGAATCGACGCTCTCGGTGTAGTTGAATGCCTTGACCGGGTTGTCTTCGCCATAGGGAAGGCGCAGCAGGAAGCGCGGGCACGTCAGGCCGACGTAGCGGGCATCTTCTGACTCGCGGAACGAGTTCCACTTGGTGTACTGCGGGCCTTCGAACACGGAGTCGAGGTCCTTCAGATTGTCCAAGCCTTGGAAGTCGTTGTCGAGACCGAAGAACTTCGGGCCAGCGGCGGCAATGAACGGCGCGTGGGCCATCGACGCGACACTGGCGCAGTTCTGCAGCAGTGCGATGTCTTGGGCGCCTGGGCCGAAGTCGTAGTTGGCGATCATGGCCGCGTAGGGCTCACCACCGAACTGACCGTATTCCGCCGTGTAGGCGAGCTTGTAGAGCCCGGAACGAACGATTTCCGGCGAGTCTTCGAAGTCCTCGAGCAGCTGGTCTTTGCTGATGTTCAGCAGTTCGACCTTGTTGCTTTCGCGGAAGTCGGTGCGGTTGACCACAAACTTCAGGCCACGCCATGCCGATTCGAGCTTCTGCACATCCTTGTTGTGCAGGATCTCATCGATCTGGCCGCTGAGCTTGCGATCGATTTCGGCGATCATCTGGTCGACAGCAATCTTGTCGGCCTTTTCGTAGGTGCTCTTCGGCGCAAGCATCTCGCTGATGAACGCTTCGACGCCGCGCTTGGCGACTCCATAGCTTTCATCATCGGGGGCTAGCTTGGTTTGCTCCATGATCTCATCGAGCAACGAAAAGCCTGCTGCTTCCGTTGCTTGCGGATCTTGAGATTCGTTCTTTTGTTCTTCGCTCATCGTGATTCTCCGGTTGCCTTAGTTGTCTCCGTCGCCAGAGGGGGCGTCGCCAGGTGTGGCGGAGTCGCCGTCCCCTTTGCTGAGCTCCTTGAGCAACTTGTTGCGGCTTTCTTCGTCGGTCAGAAGCGCTTGCATCTTCTTGCGGAAGCCCTGCATGTTGCCGAGCGGGCCCTTGAGTGCGGTCAGTGCTTCGCGCAGAGCCATCAGTTGCTGCAGCTCTGGAACCTGGCCGGCGATGGCTTCGGGGCCGAAGTCCTTCAAGCTGTCGAACTTCAAGCTCGCGGCCAATTCCTCATCGTCACCATCCGAAAGGGTGTCCTTCACCTTGACGTCCAGTTTGAGGTCCATGGCGCGCATGACGTCGTTGAAGTTGTCCTTGTCGACCTGCACCGGCTTGCGTTCTTCGAGCGGTGTCTCGTCGTTGCGCAGCGTGTAGTCGCCGAGCATCAAGAGCTTGAGCGGCAGCTCCTTCTCTTCTTTCGCGTCGCCAGTTGCGGGGCGGTACTTGATGTTGATCCTCTCTCGAGGTGCTACGGATCCATCTTTAGCCATCGTTATTTTCCTGAGGGACCTGGGGCGGATACCGCGGCGGCCGGGTCCAGACGGCACAGACGCGCGTAAATGTCTTTGCTGCGTTCAGCGAGCGACGGCACCGGATTGGGTCCCGTGCAACACTGCCACAGCCAACGTACGACACTCGTGGCAAGTTCTGGCTCCCACTCCTCCACGGAGAAGTGAGTGACCTCCTGCTCGAGTTGTTCCAGTTGCGGCACGGCAAGTTCCATGCGTCCCGCTTCAATGCAGAGTTGTGCCAGGTCGAGGCGCAGCACGAAGCGGCCTCGGCGACTGGCAGTCATTTCGATGCGTTGCGTCAGCAACCGCATGGCTTCCCCGAGTTGGCCGCGGGCGACCAGCTTGCGGGCTTCTTGGCCGACGCTTTGCACCTCATCGCCACTGCCAGCGCCGCTGCCGGACGCCAGCACTTCGTTGCTGAGCCAGACTTGCACGGCATCGCTGGCGAAGGCTTCGCCCTTCTGGTTCTTGGCCTCGGATAGCTTGGGTTGCCGTTGGATCAAGAAGGACAACGCCGCGAGCACGGCCTTGTGCGCCTTGCGGTAGCGACGGCCGAGGCCTTCGAGTGCTTGCACCGTCAGCAACTGCAGGTCGAGCCACAGCGGGTGCTCGAGCAGCAGCTTCTCGACGCGTTCGAGCACGTCTTCAAACTCTCCTTCTTCCAGTTCCTTCTGCTGCGTCTGGATGAACTCGGCGCCGCCGGTCGATTCGCGGTCCAGGTCATCGAGCACCGCTTCCGTCCACAGTGCTTCGCGCAGCAGCAGATAGGCACGCGGGTCGGTGTCGTCGGCGGCACGCAGCACGGCCGCATACTCGATCTGTTGCTTGCGATACTTGGCGAGCGCTTCGAGCACCGCCTCCGCGTTCTCCGCTGGATCGGGTTCCGGCGGTGGCGGAGGTGGCGGAGGTGGAGCCGCGGGTGCCGCAGCTGCTGGGGCCTGTGCGGCATCGGCGGGCGCCGCTTCCCCAGCGGCCGGCTCGGGGGTTGGTTCCGGCTCTGGCTCCGGCAGCGGAATCGTATCGAGCTTGGCCTTCAAGCCGCGGCGTGCCGGACCGAGGTTAGGCGCGTCGCCAGCGAAGCGGTTCTGTTCGTCGCCGAGCAACTTGGTCAGTCCGGCAATGCACTGTTCGATTGCCTCGCGGTCACTCATGCCAGGATCACTGGCCGTTTCGAGGGCTTTCTCGAGGCGGGCGGCAAACCACTCGGGCGCCGCAATCCGGGCGCGCAGTCGGCGCAACTCGGGGAACAGTCCGTCCCAGAAGTTGTCGACCAGGCCGTTGATGACATCGATGCCGGCCGCGAGCCCGGAGTAGCCGTGCTGGTCGTAGAGGCCGTAGGCGAGGTAGCTGGCGACCAGCAGGTCCTTACCCTTGTCCTTGAGCAGGTCGCTCGACAGGCTGACGACGATGCGCCAATTGACGGGCGTTTGCTCGACGGCGGAGAGCTTCTCGATCTCCGTCGACAGTTGGTCGAACTCGGGTTCGTAGCGAACCGACTCGCCAGCGCCGCCGCCGATCGATTCGGTGCCAAGTTTGCGGATTGCGTCCAAGTCCATCAGCTGGCCTCCTTGGGCAGGGTCGCGATGGCGCTGCTTTGGTTGTCCGCGCGCACTGTCGCCGCGAATCGCGTGCGCGCTTGTTGCATGCGTTGGTCTTCCTCGGCGCCGCGCCCCATGTCATAGGCGTCGTCGTCTTCGTGCTCGTAGAACGTCATGCCGGCAAACAGTCGCGGTTGCAGATTGCACAACGCGACTCGGGCGCAGCCTTGCTGGCTCGCTCCCTGTTTCCCCGCACCCTGTTTTCCGTGCCACATCAACATATGCGGCTCTGGCTGGCCGAACCTGGCCATCGCAGCGAGCCAGAACGCGATGTCGGCGTCTTCGCCGCGAGTCGGCCAACGCAGGCTGTATTGCGGTGCGTTTTGTTGGCTGGCAACCTGCTCGAGATCGTGCAGCAGCAATTCTGGAGCATCCACGTGGCCGGCCCAGGCATCCTGCGCGGTTGCGGCCGCTTGGGCCGCGCACAGTTGTGCGTGGGCACCTTGCCAATCGATCGAACACGTCAGTGCCTGAGCAGCTTCGATCGCACTGACGACGTCGTGGCCGGCGAACTCGGTGTCGAGAAGTGCTTTGGCATCCCGGAAGTAGTCGGCGAGCGCGAACGGCAGGGCGGCGTAGTCTTGTGGTTTGACGTTCTCGAGGCGCACGCCGATCAAGAACGGGTAGCGACGACCGACCGAATCGCGCGACGACTGCCAGAAGCCGGCGATGACGACACCTTGACCGTTCGTCCACAGGAACTTGGCGCGTGGCAAGGCATCGAAGCGCGGCTGCCAGTCGTCGCGAATGCGTTGCTGGCTTTCGTAAGAACCGTGCTGGATCCAATCATCGAGTTCGCGGAACTCTGGCGCGGCGCCATCGCCACGCAAGAAGTCGCCCGCGATCGGCAGCTTGCCGAAGCAGATACTGCGAGGTGTCGCGCTAGCGGCCACGGAACACCTCGTTGGTAAACGTATGATGGAAGAAGCCGGGCTCGAGCGGGTTGGGCTGCGCCGAGGTGCGGAACAACAGCGCCGCGCGCGCATTCTCACCACCAGCGCTTAGCTGCTTGTTGTCGTAGATGAACTCTTGCCACTCGCACTTCTGGTAGGCCACGTCCTTGTAGGTCGTGTTGCTGGGGTTGCCGTGAGCCAGCAGGCGCAAGAACCCCCAGTTGCCGGAGCGATCGATCATCGCATCGACGCCATCGTCGTTGCCTGGCACCGGGAAGCCCTTGATCTCAATCGCGGCGCCGTCGGCCGGTTGCCAGGACAGCGATTGGATCTTGGTGCGAACCGCGGTGATGCCGTCGTTCTTGCCCAACACGAAGCGCACCGCGCTGGTGTCGCCAAGCTTCTGCATCAAGAACTCGATCTCGCAGCCTTGTTTGGTGCCGGCTAGCAGCGCGCGTTGGATGTCCAGCACCTTGGCGCGATCTCGCTTGTGTTGCTCGGTGGGGCCGCCGCCACTGATTTGTGTCAGCACGCCTTCGAGATCGGCGACCCACTTCATGGTCTTGTCGAACTCGCCATCGGTATCGTCGAACACCTCGAGGAACTTGCCCGGGTCGACGTCGTCCTTGCCTTCTGGGTTGAACGGGAACCGTTGCGAGAATCGCGACAGGTCCTGGCCGACGCCAGCTCGGAAAGTGGTGTTGGTCTCGTCGATAAGCTCGGATGCCAGCGAGTTCTGCACCGAGTTGATCAAGCCGTAGAGCGCGCCACGGATGGCGTTGCGAACGGCCGCCGGCGCCTCTTCGGAACGTTGGTTGACCTTGTTGCGAGCGCGCAACAGGGCACCGACGACGTTGTTGATCTGCTTGTCGTGCTGCGCGTCGTAGACGATGCGGTCGCCGGCGTTGCGGGTCGTCAGCTTCTCCACTTCCGGACAGATCTCGCCGATCTCTTTGAGCGTCTGCGTCAGCCAGCTGGTGTCGCCCGCGGGGCATGGCGTGCCGAGGGTTTCGAGGCGATCGCAAACCGTCGTGTAGAGCTTGATGTAGACACCGCCTTCGGTGTCGGTTGTCAGGCGCTGCAGTTGCTGGTTGGCTTCGCGCAGGTTCTTTTTCGGTGCTGGGCGGAAGTTTGCCGTTGTTTCGAGCCACTCCGAAATCGAGTCTTCCTTGTTGCGCGCGATCAACTGTTCGGCCGAATCGTCACCGCGTTGTTCGGAAACATCGGTGAGCAAGCCATCGATGCCAGTCGGACGCGTGCTGCCCTTGCTGATCGTGACGCTCTTGTCCATCATCTCCATCTCGGTGTGGTCAATGACGTCTTCGAGCGAGACCTTGGTGTCGAGACCCTGCTCCTTACGGATGTCAGCGACAGTGCGCGCCAGCACGTCCTTTTCGCGGCACAGCTCGCGCGCTGAGCGGATCAGCCCTTCATCGGGCAGATACATCCAGTCGCGATTGCCTGGTCCAGCGACACGCTCAAGGAACGTCTTGCGGTGGGGCCGGCACTCTTCAATCTCGACGCCTTCTTGCCAGGTCCACCGTGATCCGAGCAAGAACTCGTTCAGCCAGTCTTCGGCGATCACCAGCTTACCGCCGAGCATCTCGTAGCCCATCAGCTCGTCTTGCAGTTCGGCGACGTCACGGTCTTCACCTTTGGAGTCGACCGCCGATTGCAAGCTTGCGCGCAGGCGATCCTGCAGTGGCATCAGGAACGTTTCCAGCAGTAGGCGCACGTAGAGCGGCCGGATGCGTTGGTCGTAGAGGGCGTTGTTCTGGCCCATCACGTAGCTGCCGATCGAGCCGTAGTTATCGTCGAGTTCGACGAACATGCGGCGCAGCTGTTCGAACGGCCCGCCGGCGTCCTTGGCCAGGCGGCGTTCTTCGGCGAAGTCGTCCGCGGTCAACTTGCGGTCGACCATCTCATACACACGCATGCTGCGGTCGATCACACTGCTGTGTTGCGTGTAGTTGACTACCAGCGTCACCAAGAAGGCGAGCGTGATGACCGCGCTCGCGATCATGCCGATGCGCCGAACCAGGCCGCGACGCTTTTCTGCTGCGGCCGAAGAGCGCGCCAGCTCCTTGTCCGGGAACACCACATCGGTGAACAGGTCATCGATGAAGTAGGCCTTCTTGTCGGCCTTCTCTTCGAGCGCGCTGTCCTCTTCTTCGGTCAGCCCGCAGGCGTTGCGCATGTTTGCCAACACCTGATCGAGCGGTTGGCCTTCTTGTGTGCCACTGGTGAAGTAGACCCCGCGGAAGTCCGAGCTCTCATGATACGGATTCGGTTGATCTAGCTGCGCCAAGAACGAACGTAAGCGCGCCTTGATCATCGCGAACTGCATCGGGAACGAGAAGATCTTGGCCTTCTTGCTCTTCGACTTGGCGGCCGCCAGATTGTGCAGGCGTTCGGCTGCGAGGCGGCTTTGCAGCGCGTCGATCTCGTTGTCGAACTGGTCGGCGATGCTGCCACCGCTACTTTGCATGTAAGGCATCGTGAAGCCCCACATCTGCGCGCGTTCACGACTGCCGTAGCCGCCGAACGTCTCGACGAATCCGTCGAGCAGGTCGCACTTGCTAAACAGCAGGTAGACCGGGAACACCACTTCGAGGCGTTGGGTCAGCTCGGCGAGACGCTCGCGAATCTTGCGTGCGTGCTCGGAGAGTTCTTCTTCGGTCGACTGGATGATGTCGGCGATGCTGATCGCGATCATCGCGCCGTTGATCGGCTTGCGTGCGCGCGATTTCTTGAGCATGTCGAGGAACGAGAACCACTCGTTGCGATCCTCTTCCTGCGTCGTGTAGCGACCTGCCGTATCGAGCAGGATGCCTTGGTCCGTGAACCACCAGTCGCAGTTGCGCGTGCCGCCGACGCCGCGCACGCCGCGGCCGTGTGCTTGATCGGGGAACGTCAGGTTCGATTCGCGCAGCAGCGTAGTCTTGCCCGAACCCGGTGGGCCGATGATCACATACCACGGCAGTTCGTAGAGCGCGTTCTTGCCGAGCTTCGAGGTCTTCAGCGTCGACAGTGCGGTGCCGAGTTGCTTCTCAAGCTCTTCGACCTGGCTGCGCTTGTCGGGACGAACGGACTCCTTGTGTTCGCGCGCCTGGCCGCGCAAGCGGTCTTCGATCAATCGAGCGCGCTTGCCGGATTGGTAGCGGCGCCAGACGAATACGAGTAAGGCAACAACCCAGACGCCGATGACGATCATCAGCAACGTGGTGTTGCTGAGCCCTAGCCAACTGCGCAGAGCGGCGCCGCCGTAGTAGATGACCGCGCTGAGCACCGCGAGGCCGGCAAGCACCGGGATCGGTGGCTGCAACAGAAACGCGAAGACCTTCTTCATCGTGCGACCTTCCCTGTTTCGAGGAACTCGGACGCTTGGGAGCCGAGTAGGCCATCGAGCACGAACAACACGATCAAGATCAAGCCAGCGCCGGCCGCGGCGACGATCCAGACCGGAATCTGGCTGACGCTTTGCTGCATCAGGTCGGTGCGGGTGAAAGTCTTGGATAGCGCGCGACTCTTGATGCCGCGCGCGCCGCGAATCTGATCACCAAGTTCGGCGAGCAAGTCCTCGACCTTTTGCATGCCGGCGAGATCCGCGTACTTGCCGCGGAAGCCGGCAGCAAGGCATTGCGCGTAGACCTCGAGCACGTCGAGGTTGTGGGCCAGATCGCTGCGCAGACCTTCGAGTCGTTGGTAGAACTGTTCGCCGGCGGTGAAGTCGCCGTAGTAGCTCATCTGTAGTGGCTTGCTCATCCAAGCCGACTTGATCTCCCACCGCGAGCCGAGCACCGTCTCATCGATCAACGCACAGAACGCGTAGCGAGCGGCATCTAGGTGGGCCGAGTCGATGCCGCCATCGCGCGCACGCTGGCCCAATTGCTCAAGAAGGCGCGAGACCGTGGCGAACAGTTGTTCGGCGTCTCCCGGCTCTTTGGCAGACCGGAGGCTCAAGGCGAACGCGAAGAGTTCGCTGCACAGTTCTGGTAGGCGAGGGTCGCCTGTTGCAGGTGAAGATGTTGCGCTCATCGTGGTCGGCGAACGGTGGCCATGGGCCGAAGTTGGATTGCCAGAAGGGGATGGTCAGCAGGGGATGGGGGGGGCGAGCGGCCCATCATTTTGGGCAAGGGCTAGCTAGGTCACTGATGCTTGGGGGACGGTCTCATTGTTTCACGGAGAGCAGTTCGATGCTCAGCTTGGGGAGGCCCGGCGACGCGTGGATGCCAATCGTCAGTGATGCCGAGATCGCGTCCCAATGCTCACCTTCGGGCTCGAGCTTGAAATAGATGCGGCCAGCCTGCACGGGGATCGAGGTCGGCGGTTGGGCAATGAACCGGATCGGCAGCCCTGGGATGGCGCGCATCAACAGTTCTTGCAGCTTGTCCTTGGCTGAGATCTTGGTCAGCGTCGGCAGCTTCGCTTGGATCTCGTCCTCGCTCGCGTCGGCTCGCACCGACAAGTAGAGGGCGCCGTGCGTCAGCATGTTTGGCGATGGGATCTTGGCCCAGAACATCGACTCGCCTTCGCGTTCGAGGTTGAGCGTGTCGCACATGCTCGGCGCGGCATCACCCAGCAAGGATTGCAGGAGGTCTCCAAGCGCGCGGAAGCTCGGGCCCGGATCTTCGTGACGGTAGGCCGGGATGTCCGTTGGGCTGATGGACTCGTGGAACGAGCACATCTGCGACGCGAGCCGGGCCAGTTGTAGGTAGGCGTTCTCGGGGTTGCTGGCGCCGTGCTCGATGCAGTGGCGAATGCCGGGCAGGTTGTCGCCCGCAGTGTGCAGCATCAGCAGGCCAGCTGCGTCGGCCATGCCGCCACCGCCGCGTCGCTTGCCGGAGAGCTCGCTCCACTTCTGCGCCAGCATGCCGGCGGTTTGCTGCAGAACCGACAAGGCGAGCGGCGAAGCTGCGACCGTCAGGCTCGGTGGCGTGAAGTCGGGGGCAAGTTGCAGGCCGCCGCCCGCAGCGCGAACCAGGCGGGCGACGAGCAGAGTGCGATAGGCGGTCAGGTCTTCGCCTTCGATCTTCAGACTGAGGTTCCACTGCGCCGTGGCGATCTCGCGGTCGGTTTCGGGCCGGGCGGTATCGACGACACGCACGCGCGAGCGGAGCATGGCGGCCAGGTTGCTCGACGATGCATCCGATGCATCGGTGTACGCCGAGGATCCCTGGACGACGCGGGGCACGGCCAGATAGACGTTGATGCTGCCGGCCTTGTCATCGAAGGACTCGGTGATCGCTCGAGTCGCGGGCAGTGCATCGCGCGTCGGGCACGAAAACGACGTTCCGTCGGCGAACAGGCCAGCGCAGTTGAGGATCGCGAGGTGGCCGCCGGCGAGGGCGCCGGGGTCGAGTTCCAGCGCGGTGAAGCCCCAGGAGTAGGTCGCGGTGGCTTGCGCGCGGTCACGCAGTTCGGCTTCGAGCCAGCGTTCCCATTGCTGGAAATGCTGCGGGGCAAGCATCATGCCCTCGTCCCAGATTACTCGGTGTTGGTTCGTCATACGCAGGGGGACTAAGAGGACTGCTACTTGCGGGGTTCCGCAGAAAACTCGTATTCGTCGAAGACCAGCTTGTTGGCGGCCAGCGTGTCGACGTCGATGACCGACCGCCACTGGCCGTCCACTTCGTTGAACATCGCGACCACGCCGAGGAACTTCACTTCGGGTTGGATCACCACGTCGAGCTCGCGCTCGATGCCGACTCGCACCTTCGCTTCCTTGTAAGAAACGACCCACGGCTGCTTCTTCAGATCCTTCGCGAACAGCTCCTCGTCCGTCGCACTCTCGAAGTCGTCCTTCTTCTTCAGTTGCAAGATTCGGATGCTGACTGAGCTCGGCTTGGAGTCGGCAGTCTTGTTGAGATTCTCACCACCCTGAACGAGCAGCATGGCTTCGTATGGGCCGCTTTGGCAACCGGCGAGGGTGGCGGCGACGAATGCGAGGGAGAGCAGGCCGAGCCTGCCGCGGAAACGGAGCGAGATCATTGCTGGGTACTGCGAGTTAGACGGATGGGGGACTGGACTTGTCGTCATCCCCGTGCTGGTGCAAATAGCCTTTTTGAATTGCTGGTGTGATCATCTCGTTGAAGAGCTTGTTCTGCTCCTCGGAGAGTTCCTTGTGTACTTGCTGGTATGTGCCCCAGACCTTGGTGCCCTTGGACCAACCCTTGGCGCTTTCGGCGAGCTTTTCGATGCGCTCGGGAGCCAGCTTTGCGAAGACGCCGGCGACGGCTTCCTTGACGCCGGCGATGATGCCGACCTGGTGCTCGGACATGTCCTTGAGCACAGCATCCAGGTAGTAGTTGCGAGTTTCGGGGTTGGCTTCGCCTCGCCAGTCGAGCAGATACTCGCGCAGGTCGTCGAACGACATGGCCTTCAACGGGTTGTTGCTGCGTTGGAAGACAAGTGTGACTTCGGCGCCAAACTCTTCGGCAAAGACCCCGCGGCTCTGCAGAGCCTTGGCCAGCCAGCTCAGCGTCGAATGGCAAACCTGCTGCAGCAGTTGCCCCAAGGTCTCGAAGTCCTCGTCGCTTTCGAGCGTTTTGCCGGGAACGAGTTGGCTGGCAAGTTGGCGCAAAGCCAGCTCGGCGGCATGGCTGCCGGACGAGCTCTGTGCTCCAGGTTTCGGGCCGCTCGCCGTGGCTGGCGCGTTCGACGGAAGCGAGGCGGGTGGCGCGGATGCTGTCGCTGGGGCAACCTGGCCGGGGTCTAATGGCGCGCTGGCGATGGCGCCCGATCCAGGCATTCCCAATCCCGGCGATCTCGTTCCGGGTATCCCTAAGGCGTTGTTGACCAGCATGTTGGATGCGTTTCCGCGGAGCTGGTCCCCCTCGCCGAGCAGGGTCTCGAGCAGCGTCGTACTCTCGCGCCGGTTGAGGCCGGTAGTCGCTTGTTCGACGGCAACCCGTAGCGAGGCTTGGCGGGCACTCTCATCGAGGTGCAAGCTGGTTTCGTAGGTCTGTTCGAGGGCCGTGATCAGGGCGTTGGCTGCGCCGCTGATATCCGCTGTTCGGATGGTCTCAAACTCTTGTGGATTAGCGACTTCGATCATGTAGTCGCCGACTCGAAGCTGCGCTCCGAAGCTGACTACGGTGCCGGAAGTGGCGTCGATCGGTCCGCCTTCCAGGTAGGTGCCGTTGAGGCTGCCTAGGTCCAGGGCCAGCAGCTCGTCAGCGTCATTGCAGATCAGTTTCGCGTGCCGGCTACTGACCCGGCGGTTGGAGTCCGGAATCACGACGTCTGCTTCGGCCGCCCGACCGAACACGAGTTCTTCACCGGCCGAGAGATCGAATGGGAATCGTTGAGGCGGGTGGCTGGCGTCGCCGGCCTTGCGGAGGATGATCTCAAACGCGACCATTCCGCCCCCTCATTGTGCGTAGACCGGGGATACGGGCTAGTCGACGACTGGCATCTGTCGCACTGCTCTGCAGTGGGCGGATGCGGTTGCGGCTGTGACGTGGTCGCGGGGCCGGCATGACTCGGTTTCTACCTGCGCATCAGGGTTTTCTTCGAGAGGAATCCGAGTTCGTTACCCGATTCCGACCGCATCGCCTGCTCGCTGGGCCGGTTACGGGGCAGCGGCTCGCCGTCCGTAGAGGACTTGCTTCTCGCTCGCGCGGGGATTCGGCGGTTCCTGGCGCAATGCGACGGCCCGGCTCTAACGACTCCGAGCTGCACGGCTTGCGTTACGCGCGTAGCGTGAACTGCAGTTCGGTACCGCCGAGAACTCGATCGCCCGTTCGCACCGTGCAGTGCACCCAGTGGTCGTCGCCTTTGGGCTCGATGGTCACGGATGCGGCGGCGCCCGGGCCGGTAGCGCCGAGGAACGCAGCAAAGAACTGCTCGAAGCGTCGTTTGATCACGTTCTGCCGATTGTCGACGACCAGTGCCGACTTGTGGCGCAGCGTTGCTTCGGCGATGCGGGCGGCGAGCAATTGGTACGGCAGCGAGCTCAGTTTGTGGCTGTCTTGATTCGCTTGCTCGCGGTTGCCGAATTGCGCGGCTTCATGGATCGAGGGGGCGCGCAGCAGCACGACTTCGTCGCGCCCGCGAACACACGTGAGCGTCATGATGCCAGCTTCGGCAAGGGCTTCGATCGTCGCCTCGCCAAACGCGGCTTCGACGGGTAACTGATCCGCCAGCGGTCGGCCGGCGATGCTGCCCGCGCGCAATCCCGTGAATTGCGTCGGCCAGCCGGTTGCTACGACGCTGCGTGCGATCAAGGCGGCTACGAAGTAGCTGGGGGATCCCCAGAGGTGCTCACCACGCTCGGCGAACGAGCCCGCTCCGAGCGGGGCGTTGTGGAGGTCGCGCAGCAAGTAGCGGTTGCAACACGCACCGGACCACCGGGCGGCATCGTCGCTGCGCAGGCCGCGCCACTTGGCGAGCGCGTCGCTCGACAACAAGGCGCCCACGGAGTCTCGAGCAGCGAGTTGCGCTGCGCGCTCGCCGAAGAAGTCGTCAGCCATCGACCACAGCACCGGGGCTTGCAGGTCTTCGGATTGCTGTTGCACTTCCCGAATGGCCTGCAATTGGGCGGCGTTGTTCTGCACGGGGCAACCCAGCACCGTCATCGACAACGCATGCTGCGTCTCCCCTGCGCACTCGGGCGCGTGCACGGCGTTCGCGAAGACCGTGGCGAAGTCGTCGGCCGTCGCCTGCAGGATCTCAAATCGCAACGGTTGGCCTTCCGCGCCTGAGGCCTGCGTGGTGAGCACCTGCAAGCCGCGCCATGCCTGTTCGATGGCGCGCACCCCTGGCGCCTGCAGGACTTCCTGCAGCTGGTCGCACAACAGAGCATGAATGCTCTCGATGGCCTGTGCGATCGAGGCGCCGTTGCTGCTGCCGCCCTTGGCTTGCATGGAACCGACGACGCTATCCAGCGCCGAGCGCTGCGGTTTGGGCGGTGGTGTTGTTTTGGCTGGTGTCGACGGTGCGTTTTCATCGTCGGACCTACCGTGCGAATCCCCCAGCAACTCGTCGAGCAGCTTGCGGCCTGCAATGGCCTGTGGATCGTCGGCGGCCGGCGGCGCCGATCCTGGGGTGGCGGGCTGCTGCAGTGCCAGGTTGAGGGCCGGGATCAGCGCATCCAAGCCTTGCACCGCAGATAGCTCGGCTTCGATTTGGGCGGGAGAAGTGCGGCCTGCACGCAGGTCGGCCAGGCGATCGAGAAGCGCACTTGTGGCGCGCAACTCGGCAACTTGCGTCAGTAGTACCTTCGGTCGGAAGTCGCGCAGCGAAGCGAACCGCAGTTCGGCGGTCAGTTGCTTGGGCTTGGATGCGAGGTGGTTGGGGACTTCGATTGCGATGCGAACGCCGGTGCTGTTCATGGCATCGTCCAGCGACGCAGCCGTCACCGGAACCGCGTGTTTGGGCGGTGGTGCATCGCCGAAAAACCCATCGAGCACGATCATGCGAAACGGCGCGGTCTGGATCTCCAGATGCTCTGTGTGCATGTGCATGTCCGTGCCAGCGTCGCCGTCGCCGCCAGTTTTCGGTGGAAGATGTCCGCCATCACTAGGCATGCCGAACGACATGGACATGCCGTCGCTAGTTGGTGGTTGCGCCGGTGGGCCAGGCTTTTCGTTCGGGTCGTCGTTCATCATGTTGGGCGTGAGGTGTCGCTCGTCGCGCGTCGTGAACACCCGCAGCATAGGTGATACGGTGCCCGATGCGGTGCCAGGCACAGATGTAACTCGTTCGCCGCCAGGGGCGGCGAGCGAGTTACATCTGTGCCTGGCACCGTACGTCGATTGGATCTTCTGGTGACAGGTCGGCTGATCAACTTGTCTACCCTGCGGCCATGAGCACGGAAGGCCGCCGGACCGGCGTAGATCTGGCGCGTTGGGTTGCGTTCGTTGGCATGGTGTTCGTCAACTTCGGCATCGTCATGCGTGGGCCGGATGGTGCTGGCGACACAATGTGGATGGCGGAGTTCGTCGATGCCCTTGCCGGTCGGGCAGCGTCGCTGTTCGTCGTGCTGGCGGGCCTGGGGTTGGGTTGGACTGCACGGCGGTCGTCGCGAGCGATCGTCGTCAAACGCGGGTTGTTCCTGTTCGTCCTCGGGCTTGCGAACGCGACGATCTTCTCGGGCGACATCCTGCACTTCTATGGCGTGTGGTTTGTGATCGGCGCGTTCGTGATGCGCTGGCGAGTGCCGGTCCTGTTGGCCGTTGCTGGTGCGGTAGTCGTTGCATCCGCGCTCATGATCTTGAGTCTCGACTACGATGCCGGTTGGAACTGGTCGACTCTGGAATACACCGATTTCTGGACGGCAGCCGGCATGTTGCGCCACATGTTCTTTAACGGCTGGCACCCGGTGTTTCCGTGGTTTGCGTTCTTGTTGCTCGGATTGTCGATTGCGCATCTCGATCTGGCGCGAACGAAGACGCGCAGTTGGTTGATCTTGGGCGGTGCCACCGTTTCCGTCGTCGCCCAGTGGTTGTCTCACGAGTTGGTGGCCAACTTCACGCCCGAGTTGGGGGCGCCGACCGCTCAAGCGGTGTTCGGCACGTCGTCGATCCCACCGATGCCACTGTATGTGTTGGCGGCCGGTGGTTCGTCGGTTGCGGTGCTCGGATTGTGCCTAGTGGTAGCAGACATCGTGCCGTGGCTTGCGGCCGCATTGGCTCCAGCAGGGCGCCAGACTTTGACGCTATACCTTGGCCACATTGTCATCGGCATGGGCTGCCTCGAGGTCATGGGCGTGGTTGGCAACCAGACGGTTGATCACGCTGTCTACGCCGCCGGCATCTTCTGCTTGGTCGCGACCGTGGCCGCGTGGCTGTGGTCGAAACGTTTCGCGAAGGGGCCGCTCGAAGCCGTGATGCGCAAGTGCACCGGGTAGCGGCCAACCCCTGTAGATTCGATGTCTCCACCGGTTGCGGACGACTCCGACACATCGCGCTCGGAGTGGTGATTCGCCGGTGACCGAGCCACCCGACCAACCGAGCCACCGGCCACCCGACCACCCGGCCAACCGAGCCAGCGGGGGCATCGACCACGCTGCCTACGCCGCCGGATACGGCAAAGTGTTGACCGAAGAATGTCCCGCTCGACAGCGGTCCTGGTGGCTTGTTGAATGAACCGAAGTTCGGCGAATCTCGTCGCCCGCCGACTCGATGCTCGATTGTCGCTACGACTGCCACGTGCGCACCGCCCGCGATGCGCGGGTCGCTGCAGATTCAGGCAACGGAGGAAATGACCATGAAGAAGCCAGCCATCGCAGCCCTCGTCTCAAGCGCGCTCGCAGCCGCTCTGTCTGCTCAAACCGCAACGATCACGACCGAGTGGGAGGCTCGCATGGTCGTCAACTCGGGCACGCCGCAGATCAGCAGTCTGCCGTTGGGCACCACCTATGGCGTCGGCACGAACGAAACCCGGAGTCACACTGGACCGGGCAGTTCCATCACAAACAACCTCGTCGTGCAGAGCAACTTCGTTCGCATCGCAACGGCGTCGTTCCTCGACCTGTTGTCGAGCCCCGGGCCGACCGTCGACATGATCAGCGAGGGCGAGATCTTGGTCATGATTCCCGCTGGTCGCGGCCGCCTGAACCTACGAGGCCATGCCCATTCGTCCGGTGGCCCGAGTGGCATGGGTAGAGTCTTCGTCGACGTCTTCGATGATGGCTCGATTGACTTCGCGCCGCCGGCGACGTTCCAATCCCCGCCGGTCGAACTCGACATTGCGATCGACTCCGTGACCGATACTCCGGTGCGCGTCGAGATCGACAGCTCGTTGATCGGTAGCACGTTTCTCGACGAAGCGTTCGCCGATGTCGAGTTGACGTGGATCCCGAACAACAAGGTCGTGCTACCAGACACGCACCACTTGATGGAGAGTAGCGATCAGCTCGGAACAGTCGGAACGACCAGCTTCTGGTCCAGTGCTTCGCGCCGCTTCCAGATTCTCTACGAGGCTAGCCACTTCGTCGAACACGGTGTCGCCGGGCCGATCATGATCGAAGGTCTCTACTTTCGCGGTGAGGACGGCGAGCCGAGTGCCGGCGGTCACAACTGGGCAAACGCGCAAGTGAGGGTCGGCGCAACCTCGCTCGATAGCGCGACGCTCGCGACGACGTTTGCCACCAACGTCGCTGGCGCGACGACGACCATGGGGGCAACCGCCACGGTCAACGTAGTCGAAGGAGCATCGTCGGGCGCTACCCCGAACAACTTCAACATCGTGCTCGATCTGACCGCAGCCGGAACGAGTTTCCTGTTCGATCCGACCAGCGCTCGGCCCAATCTGCTGATCGACATCGTGCTGCCCAGCGGCGCAACGCCGTCAAGCTTGGTCATGTCGATGCAGAACACCAGCGGCACAACCGCCGCCCTGCGTGGCGCGGCGATCTTGGGCTCCTCCGCCGGCGCGACCGTCGGTGCTCCGGCGCCACCGCTAGTCGTTGGCGTGGAGTTCGACGGCAGCGGTGGCTACAAACAGCCGACACCGGCGCGCAATGAGTTCTACGGCGCGGCTTGCGGCGGCTCGCCGTCGAGCTTCTACCAGTCGTTCCTGCCGGGACAGTCCTTCGACGTCACTGGTTTGACGTTGACGCCGGACACGTATCCATCACCCAACACGTACACGGTATCGGCGGGAGCGCCGCCGGTGGATGCGACCCAAGGAAACGCATCGCCGAACAGTCAGCTCGATGACGGTGTCGTCAGCCACCCGCTGGGCTTTACGTTCGCGTTCCCTGGCGGCTCGACAACGAGCGTCGGCGCTTGCACGAACGGCTACATCTGGCTGAACAGCAGCAGTTCTGCGGACTTCCGGCCATCGGTGCCGCGACTGCTCGGCGCCACCGGCACGGGACCGCGCCTGGCGCTTTGTTGGTACGACCTGCACGCCGGCCGCAACGCATCGCTACTGCCGAACTCCGGGCTGCACGTGCGCACGACCGGCAGCGCGCCGAACCGCGTCGCGTACGTCACATGGCTCGACGTCGGCATCTTCAACTCGCCAGCGGCCGGCGCTGCCGTGCACCGCATGCAGTGCGCAATGCACGAGGCGACCGGCGTCGTCGAGTTCCGCTACGGCAACATGCCGACCTACTGCGCGAACAGCTCGGGAGCCGCGCACCCGGCCGTCGTCGGCTTCTCGCGCGGCGAGATCGCGAGCGTGCTCTCGGTCGACCCACAATCGCGCGACTTGTCTCACGAAGTGCCGTTCGCGACGTCGCCCGAAGGTGCGAGCGGCAACATGGGGTTGCGTTCGGTGACCACTCCGATCGCAGGCGGTGCCGACTACGGCGGTCGCATGTTCGTCGGCCAGTCGATCACGTGGGACGCCTTCAACGTTCCCGCGGGTGCCACCATCGGTGCACTGCTACTCGATTTTGCCCCGTCGGTGCCGGGCCTGAGTATCCCAGGGATTCACGCCCCGGGCTGCGTCGAGAGCACGACCATCAACCCGCTGCTTTGGGAGGTCGTATTGTTCCCCGGCTCGACCGTGACCGGCAACCTCGCCGTCGACATCGCCCCGGGCTACCACCCGGACTACACGAACTTCAAACTCTACGCCCAGTTCGTACTACTCGATCTGTCCGGCGGGCCGTCGATCGTCACAGCAAGCAGTAACGCGATCCAACACACCGTCGGCGGCCGCTGAGGTAACGCTCACTCTCGGCGCAGCGACTGCTGGCGGGCTAGCAGGACCTTGCGGTACTGGTGCTTGTCCATGTTGTGGATGTGGCTCGGCCAATCGCGATCGATGGTGCGCAGTTGGTCGCGGAACACCGGGACTGCTCGCGGGTCGCCCAATAGCCACATCGCTTGTAGCAGTTCGTAGCGGCGCTCAGGTTCGCTGCGCAGCACGGCCGCGTGGATCGCTTCGAAGGTTCCCGGCGGCCGCAGCACGGCGAGCGTGTAGGCGGCAGCAGCGGGCAGCTGATCGGCGGCCAGGCGGGCCAGCAGGAAGGTTTTGACTGTGTCGTTGTCTTGGCCGATGTCGCGTAGTGCCAGGGCCAGAATGACGGAGCGCACCTGATGGGATGCTTCGTGCTCGAAGTGAGCCATCAGGATGTTCGCGATGTGTCGGGACTCGCCTACGTCGCCGCGCTCGAGTGCCGTTGCCGCCAATTGACCGAGCGCGCGGCAAGCGATCGTGCGGTCGTCGTCCCAGATCGAAGTGAGGTTTTCGACCGCAGCATCGCGACCCTCGGCAACTACCGGCCGAATGTTGGGTTCGTCGCGCCACTCATACATGCGGCACGCCGGGATCGAGAACGCGATCATCATGCTGATCGCAAGGGTCTGGATCGATTGGCGATAGCGTGCGTTCATTTCGCCTCTTGCGCGCGCAGCACGTCTTCGACGACGAGGTAGCAGATGTAGTTGTCGAGGTTGCCGTGGCCTAGTTCGCTTCCGCAATCAAACCACACTTCGTGGTTCTGGGTTGCGGTTGGGATGATGTAGCCTGAGAGGTGCGGGCTGTCGATCTGGTAGTAGTTGATGTGCTCGCGGAAACGCTGCCCATCCGGTGTTGGCGCTTCGGTGAGTGATAGAACGCAGAGCCGATGGGGGAACAGGATCTCAAGGCTGAAGACCGACGGCATGTGGCCGAAGAACACCCATAGGTATCCCTCTTCGATCCCGTCGATGGTGACCAGCGTCGTGACCTCGTCGATCAAGTCTTCCGCGAATCCCTGTTCGAGCAATCGGCCGGCAGCTCCTGCTCCCCAGCTGTGCCCCACTAGTGCGAGGCGGCGAGGCGCACCACTTTCTCGCCGCAGTTCACTCTGTCGCTGGAGCCATTCGTGGGCCGCATCGTAGGCGTGCACGTTGAATACGGCGATGCTGCCCGTGATGCGATCCGCGAGCACTTCGGCGGTTCGTAGGATGCCAAGATTGGGGTCGTTGGTCGGCGCCGAGCGGCCGGGGAACAGCACGACAATGGGCCCAGTCGCGCTCTCTTCGAGGATGTAGGCGTGCGCTTGGGGCTCGCCAACGGGTGGTAGGTGATTGGGCGTGGCGAGTGCCGTGCACCCGGATGCCGCCAGCAGCAATACCCAGAGCAGAGCGGAACCGAAGCAGCGAAAACACATGGGATTCCTGGACGTGGGGGTGGCGTCAGGACGCTTCAAGTTGCTGTTGTGGTCGATAGGGCTTGACCCCCAACAGCTCGTCGAGGCGAGCGAAGTGTAGACCCTTCGCGCGGAGTCGACGGATGATCGCGGGCAAAGCCGTCAACGTAGCACTGCGATCGTGTGCGCCACCAAGGCCGGAACCATCGTGCAGCAGGATCACGCCGCCCGGCTGCACCGCATCGACGACACGTGCCTCGATCGCTTGGGGGTCATTCGACACCGCATCACAGCCGCGCACCTGCCACCCGACGACCGTCATCGACATTTGCTTCAGGACATCCGCAAGCGCGGGATTCTTGAAGCCGTGTGGCGACCGGAACATGGTTGGCACGATTCCTATGGTCGCTTGGATCGCCTCGTTGCAAGCGACGATTTCGCGCCGCAACGTCGCCCATAGTCGGCAATGAAAGAGCAGCGAGTGGCTTTCGGTGTGATTGCCGATGACGTGGCCTTCCGCGTGAGCGCGCACCAGGAGCTCGGGATGGGCGCGGACACGATGGCCGACGACGAAGAACGCAGCAGGAACATCGTGCTCGGCGAGGATATCCAGAACCCGGGCGGTAAAGTTGGTGTCGGGCCCATCATCGAACGTCAGCGCGACCGAGTTGGTCGCCTTTACAGCTCGCCACCGAGTGGTAACCAGAAAGCTCGACCTTACGCTGCAGACAACGAACAACAGAATCGCCGTGCCGAGCAGCAGAAAGCCTCCGGCCAACCACCAAGCCAGAGGGCCGTCCACCATGACCACGGCGAGCGCCGCTAGCAGGATGGTCGGAAGTTTGATCCACAGCGATTTCAGCATCCCGGGTCACTCTACCTAGACGGGCCGTGCCCGCACTAGCTGGTCCCATCATTCCGCGGGCGTGTATGGTGCCCGGGCGTGTACGGTGTCAGGCACCGTACAGTCATGGCACCGTACAGTCACCGTCTGGTCATCGGCCGTTGGTGGCTCCGGCTGCGGTGAGCAGTTCGGACAGTTTCTTGGTGGCTGCCGCGAGGCGCGTGCGCCCTCGTTCCGTGGGGCTCTTTTCAAAGACGAACTTGTAGCCGGCGACGACCTCGCGCTGCACGTTCGCGGCGGCCATTGCTTCGCCAAACTCCTGCTCCGCCTCGACCAGGATGCGCAGGGAGTTGCTGCGCATCAGGATAACCATCGGCATCGCCGCCCGTTCTTTGGGTAGAGGACGCATGTCCGGTGTCAGTATGCTCTTTATTCGAGCGACGAATCGGGCTCGCCACATCGGTGCATCTGTCGCGGCGCGCGCACAGTGCAATGCAGCTGTCGCCATGCCCTTGCGACCACGCCAGTCGGTGTCACGGTTTTCGGCAAGTTCCAAATACTCATCGATGCATTGCATCACCTCTGCCCAGTTTCGATCTGCGGTGCCCAGTTGGATCTTCAGCGACAACAGTTCTCGTTGCACTGACCTCGTTTCGCGAAGTTGGCCCGTCTGTTCGACGATCGCTTCGTTGGCAGCAAGGGCGCTACTCACCAACGTTTCCGCATCGATCAGTTCTCCCGCGCGAATCAGGCTCGCAGCCAGCAGCCTCTTGGCGTCGATAAGCTGCGACGACAGCAATACCGTCTTTGGCTCGGCACGAACCAGGCGTTCATACAAGGCAACGGCCTCACGTTGCGCTTCCATCGCCTGCTTTGGGCGCTTCTGAGAGGTGGCAATGATCCCCTGCAGTGCAGCTGCCCGGGCTCGCAGTTCGAGACACGCTCGGGGTTTCGTGGCAGTGAGCACTGCCAGCGACTCTTGGCAGCTCGCCATTGCCGAGTTGGCCAGCTCCGAGTCCAAGGGCAATCCGAACTCCGCTCTTAAGATACAGTGCTGCACGAGATGAAGGGCTACCTGGGCAGCTTGTTCGTGGAAGTGTGAGACGGTGGGGTGCTCTGCCAGCAGTTGTGCAAATAACGCTTGTGCCTCCAGCAGGTCGGTTTTGGTCTTTGCATGCCCGTTCAGTTGCGCTTGCGCCATCGCCTTGTTGACGAGTGCGCGTCCGAGACCGCTGGCGTGCGCCGAGATGCTGGGGAAGTCGCGCATCAAGCTCCTGCGCAGCTCAATCACTGGTTCGAGCGCCGTTACAGCTCTCTTAAACTTGTCCGCGCGATACCAGATGGATGCTAGCTGCTCAATGGCGGCGGCGTAGGGCACCCGTTCGATTGCGTTTGGGGTGCCATCCATAGCTTTGGTGAGCATCTCGTCGAGCCGGGTAGCTGTCGCTACCGCAAGTTCTTGATTGCCAATCGAGATATAGAACTTTGCATGAGCTGCAAGCACGGTGAGGGCGCCTGCTGGCAGGGTTTCCCCGTCGTGCTCGGCTTCAAGGACCGGGCGGAGCATCGCGCGGGCTTCGTCGAAGAGTCGGCTGGCAGCGTCCGCATCCACGCTGGACAAGAACTCGCCGTAGCGAGCACATACTCGTGCTGCCAGGATGCGTTGTCCGGTGGACGGCGCTGTTGCCATCATGACGCGCGCGCCCTGTGAGGCTTCGCGGAGCAAGTTTCGGACACGCTCTTGTGGGTATCCTAGTGACTCAATCCATCCGGCCTTCGAGAAGGCCAACGCCACCTCGAGGTGTTGCAATTCTGCACGACGGTCCGGTGGGAGTTCCGTCGCGCGCAACTCGGTGAGCAAGCCCTGCGCCTCGTCGGCCAATGCGACCGCTTCTTCGTATTGCGATAGTTGTGAGTGAACGGATCCAAGCGCTACCAATACCCGTGCCGTACGCAGATGCAGCCGAGTTCCGTTGGTGTTGGTGACCAGTAGCTGCTGCAGTTTCAGCGCCTCCGCGAGCAATTCGCGTCGAACATCTTCCATGTGTGGAACGATGTTCAGGTCGTTGCCGCCGGCCTGCACCATGCGCTCGACGGCCGCCAGCGCCACTCCGAGATTGAACTCGGATTGTTCGGCCTTGTCTGCGGCCTCGGCATGGAACGCCAAGCTCGTCGACATGCCGCCGAGCAACGCGACCAAGATCGCGCCACCCGCACCGACTTGCAGGCGGTTGCGTCGCAGGGACTTGCTCCAGCGGTACCACAAGCTTTGTGGGCCGGCGAGCACGAGCTCGCGGCGAAGGAATCGACGCAGGTCAGCAGCCATCTCGGAAGCCATGCCGTAGCGGCGATTGCGGTCCTTCTCAATCGCTTGCTGCACGATCCAATCGAGTTCGCCGCACAGGTTGCGAACCAGAGTCGAGCCCGAGGAACTGCGATTGTAGGCCACGACCTCTGCAGCCTTGGGGGCCGCCGCGATTTGTGCCGCGATCGCGGCGCTTGGCAGCGGCCCAACCTCTTGCTGAAGTGTTCGCAGCACCAGTGCCGTGTCCGAGCCACGAAGCCGCTTGCTCGGGATCGGCAGGCTTCCGGTCAGAAGCTCGTAGAGCACGACACCGAGCGCATGCACGTCGGTGCGCGTGTCGACGTCGACTTCGTTGGCGGCCTGCTCCGGACTCATGTACTCGGGCGTGCCCACCAAGCGTCCATGGCCGGTGAGTAGCGTGACATCGAGCAGCCGCGGACCAAGCGACTTGGCAACGCCAAAGTCGATCACCGTTGGCCACGGCTTGCCGTTGCGGTCGCTGACCAGAATGTTGGAAGGCTTGAGGTCGCGATGCAAGATGCCCTTTTGGTGCGCCGCGTGCACCGCATCGCACACCTGGGTCAGAAGCTCGATGCGCTGGCGCGGATTGAGTCGCCGCTCGTCGCAGTAGTGGGTGATCGGTTGCCCCGCCACGTACTCCATGCAGAGGTACGGCCGGCCATCATTCGTGACGCCCGCATCGAGCACTCGCGCGACGTTGGGGTGATCGAGCAAGGCTAGTGCCTGCCTCTCTACCGCGAAGCGCGCGAGCACTTCGCGCGAGTCCATTCCTGGACGAATGACCTTGATTGCGACGCGGCGATGAATCGGCTCGTGCTGTTCAGCGAGATAGACGGATCCCACCGCACCACTGCCGAGACTTCGCAAGACTCGGTATGGACCAATCTGCTCTGGCTCCGGCAATGGCGGTACCAACAGTCCTGCATCACGGAGTGACAGCAGTTGGCTGCGCGCCTTCTCCGCAAGTGCGGGATTGTCGGCAAGCAATGCGTCAAGGGCCGCGTCGCCACCTTGCTCGAATGCGAGGATACAGCGAGTCACCAGATCCGAGAGTGCATTGGCGTCGCGTGGCTCATGGCGAGGATGAGGCATGGTCGATGCGGCATTGTAGCCTCTATCACCATCAGTGTCCCGGGCCACCGCTAGTCCTCTTCGGGTTCTCCGAGGCTCGCGGCCAATTGCGCGAGGCCGCGCGCGGCGAGGCTCCTCACGGCGCCGACCGAAACTCCAAGCTGGCGGGCGATTTCGGGATAGGAGATGCCGCCGATGCGACTGAGCATTACCGCTTCGCTTTGGTTGGGCGGCAGCTTGCGGATCGCTGCTTCGACTCGGTCGAGTTCGTCGCGTGCCGCATAGGCGCGTGATGGAGTAAGTAGCTCGACGCAATCAGCCAGCAGGTCGCGGGCTTCTGGGTGGCCAATGCGCCCAGCCTCGCGTTCAGGGTCGCGCATGGCCATGCCGTGATAGCGGGACCGGTCAATGATCTTGCGAGAGGCCTGCAAGAACAGATAGGCCCGGAACGACTCGTCGTTGCGAAACGTCAAGACTTCTCGGTCTTGCAACACCTCGCGGCAGACCGACTGCGCGAGGTCGTGAATGGACTCTCGAGCCGTCAGAGCACTGCCGACCCGAGCGCGCAGATAGGCAATCAATAGCGGCAGGTTGCGGGCGAACAGTTGCTCCAGGTTCGCGCGACTGCTGGCGCTTGGACGCGGTTCTTGGGCTTCGTCTCGGTCGGTCACAGTTCGGTTGAGATCGCGCGCTTGAGTGTCAGCAGCAGTGCACGCTGTTGCTCGCCCACGGGCTGCGCAGCCCGGTTGACGAATGGTACCGTTAGAGCAGCGATAGGGAGACGCCGTACGTTCGCTAGAAACTCGAGTGCGTCAACAATCCTGCGCCGGTGGCAAATGCGACCCCATGCCGACGACCGCATGGCAGGTCCGGAATCGTTCGTACGAGCGGGGTGTCAGGCATGCCAGCTGCTGAGCCCGAAGGTCGGCGGCTCGGCAGCCGCAGCGGCCAGATCACGATTTGTTGGGGATCCGTGGCACAAAGCAGTCGGTCGCATCGCTGCTAAGAATGACGACGAGTCATCCAACCGCGCCCCACGCTCGTGTGGAGTCGCCAACCAAAGGAAAACCATGCAACTACTATCGAAGTCTCAAGCTGCAGTGAGCGTTGCACTGCTGCTTGCCGCTGCCATACCAGGCCAGCAAGGCGAGCCTAGCAATCACCTGCCAGGACAGCCCGAGTTCGAGATCGGCCAACGGCCGAATACTCCCACGTCCACAATCAGCCAAGCCGTCGGGATCTCCATGCTCGACGGCACGCTGGTGGGCGGTGGTCCAGACTACGCGGTGCGCTTCGGCACAGGCGGCGTTGCGTTCACACCTGCCATGCCTACGGCGGAGCGACTGTTCCCGGTCTCGATGGCCGTCGTCAGTTACGGCCGCGGCGCAGCGACTGAGGTTCCTTCCGCGGCGCACCTGTCCCACCGGGACAACACCGCGTACTACCATCGTGATGGCTTCGTCGAGAGCTATGAAGTTCGGCCAGACGGTCTGAAGCAGAGCTTTACGTTTGCGCAACTGCCATCGGGCAACGGCGACCTGATCGTGTGCGTGCAGATCGACACCGACTTGCAGCTGCAAGCCGAGCGCGGCCCCGACGGCGAACTCAACTTCCAGCACGGCAACCTCGGCGGTGTGACCATCGGGAAGGTTCTCGGCATTGACAACAATGGCGCCCAGGTCACGGGCTCGATGCGGTACGAAGCCGGCTCGCTTGAGATGCGGTTACCGGAGAGCTTCGTCAGTCAAGCGGCGTTGCCGTTGGTGCTGGACCCGCTGGTCGGCAGTGCCTTCACGGCGGCGAGCGCCTGGGATGACAGCGATCTTGATGTCGCCTACGACGCCACGGACAACGTCTACCTCGCAGTTTGGCGCCGCCGCTTCTCGGCGACGTCCTGGGGGATGCGAGCCCAGCGCATCAATGACTCTGGCGGCCTGATCGGCGGCTTCATCACCGTCGAGACTCTGGCAGCATCCGCAACTCCGCGCGTTGCCAACATCAGCACCGAGGACGCGTTCCTGGTTGTCTATGCGCAGAGTGGCAACATTCTGGGGCGCAGCGTGCTGGCCGGCACCGGTGTGGTCAGCAGCCAAGGGATCATCCGCGACACGGCGGATACGCTGATCAACCCGGATGTCGGCGGCGAAGCAGCTGCCGACAACGAAGGCATCGTCGTCTGGCACAACGCCACGACCGGCGAGATCGAGGCCAAGCAGGTCAACGTCGATGGCGACGTGTCGCCACCGACGATTGCTCCGTTCACAGCGGTCGTTCTTATTGGTGACGTCGCGACGACATGGAGCAACTCGGCGCCGCGCATCAGCAATAGCGGAGGCATCACGGGCCATCACTGCATCGTCTGGAGCCGTCAGTTCACTAGCTCGAGTTCGACGACTGTGCGCGCCGCACTCGTCTCCCGCAATCTGACCATTCTCGACTCGTTCCTCGCGCCAACCAACACGGGGGACGGTGACAGTGACCTGCCGAGTGTCGACGGCGATGGTCGCAACTGGATCGTCGCCTGGGAGAACGAAGCGACCCCCGCATCGGGCGACAACAATGTGCAGGCGCGCGCCATTGGCTATGACGCCAATGCTGCGGCCCCGAACCAGGGCTACCTTGCCAGCGGCATCGTCGACATCGAAGCAGGCATCAACGACGATGAGCGCGTGGCCAACGTCACCTGGATGGGTGACTCGGTGTTGGTCATGTATGAGGACGAAACGGGAGTGGCCGGCGACTTCGATGTCTACGCGCAGCCAGTCGACCTGTTCACCGCCCTTGATTGCGATTTCCGTTCGCTCGTGGACGCTGCTGGGGGCGACCAGGGGCCAATTCGTGCCGCGAGCAAGGCAACCGGTGGCGGCACCGATGATGATGCCCTCATCGTTTGGTCGGAACGCGATCTGACGACCCAGGACAACGAAGGCTATGCGATCCGCTTCCGCGCCGATGACGGCATCAACACCAACCTAGGTGGTGGCTGTGGCACAGGGGGCGCGAGCTATGCGGGCTGTGCGATGGCCGGCAATGCAAGCTTCCGGGCTCGCTTGCAGGGTTCGTTGCCTGCGACCACCGCATGGTGGGTGGTCAGTCCATCTCGCATCGATATCCCATGCGGCTCGTGCTCGCTCGTTCCCGATCCGTTCTCAGGCTTCATCATCACCCGCACCACGGACGCCCGCGGTGATGCTTCTGTAGCTGCTTCGATTCCGAGCGGCACGGCCTTGGTCGGCGCCATCTTCTATCAGCAGTGGCTGATCATGGATACGACCAGCGCTGCTTGCCCGACGTTTGGCTCCGATCTGTCCGCCGCCCTTCAAACCCAAATCCAATGAGGAACCAAGCTATGAAACCTCAAGCAATACAAACTCTTCTTTCGTGCGGTCTAGCTCTGGCGGTTGCGTCGTCCGTGACCGCTCAGCAGCCTGCAACAACCCAGCTAGCAACGACCCAGCTAGCAAAGACCCAGTCAGGTTCGGCTGCGCCCAATTTCGCGGCCGTTACCACGCAGTCGTTTGGCATGGACGTGGTGGATGGCGAACTTCGTGCTGGAGGTCCACGCTACAAGGCGCTGTTGGACCAGTCTGGCATTGAGTTCACCCCAGCACTAGGTGCTGCTGCAGTAACGAACTATCCGGTTCATTTCCGCGTGACGTCGATTCGACGTGGCGAGACGGTGGCCTACAATCACCTGACCGCACCCCGGGTTGCACCCCAGCAGAAGGGCATGGTTGCCTCGTATGCGCGAGGCAACGGCATCGTCGAGACCTATGAAGCGCGCGTCGACGGCATCAAGCAGAACTTTACGTTTGCTGGCAAGCCGGAGGGTGCTGGCGACCTGGTCGTCGAAGGGCGTCTTACGACCACGCTTGCTGCGTCGCAACTCGGCGCCAATGATCGCGGTCTCATGCTTCAGGTGCCGGGAATCGGTGGCGTGCAATTTGGCGCGGTCGTCGGCATCGATGCATTTGGAAATCGGGCGAATGGTGGCCTGTCGTACGATGGCGAGCTGGTGCGTTTCACGCTGCCTAGCGCCTACGTCGACAATGCGGCCTATCCACTTGTGCTCGATCCGCTGATCAGCACCATCACCAGCGTCAACACCAGCCCGGCGGCGGATCCCGATGTCGCCTTCGACGAGACCTTCGACGACTATCTGGTCGTGTGGGAGCATCAGTTCTCGCAAGCCGACATCGACGTCCGCGGGCAAAAGGTCGACACCGCTGGAGCGCTGGTCGCCACGGCGATCTTCATCACCAACGAGTTCGGCAATGAGATCAACCCAGCCGTTGGTAACGTGGATACCGGCAGCGACTACTTCGTGGCCTACCAGGACGGCGATTCGCTGTTCGGGCCGTGGAACATTCGCGGTCGCCGGGTTGATGGCGGCACGGTGACGACCACGTCGGCTCTTATCGATGTCGCCGCGACCACGGCCAACGAGATCACTCCCGACGTCAGCGGGGACAACTCGGCCATCAGCGGCGTCAACGACGGCGTGATCGTCGTGTTCGATGATTCGACCGGCATCAGTGCGGTCAAGGTCGATCTTTCGAGCATGACCGTGGTGGCTGGTCCAATCACCCTGGACTCAAGTGCAAACGCAACCAATCCGGCGATCTCCAAGAGCGGCGGAGCCGTCGGTCGGCACATGGTCGTCTGGCAACAGGACTACACGACCGATCGGGACGTGCAGGGTGCCTTGGTGGATCGCGACCTGAACGTGCTCGACGCGTCTATCAGCATTGCGGGTGGTATCCCAGACGACGAGTTCAATGCGGATGTCGATGGGGATGGCGATGTGTTCCTCGCGGTCTTCCAAGAACATGAAGGCGGCTTGACGGGACCTTCCGACATCTACTGCCGACGGTTTGCTTGGAATGGCTCCTCTGTGAACTCCAGCGGGGCTGCGCAGGTTGTCGAAGGTGCGATCAACGTCGACGAACGAGATCCTGCCATCGGCAACCTCGGCTTGAAGTATGTCGCCAGTTGGGCGGCTGAGGACGTGCTCTTCCCACTGGACTACGACATCGCGTTCCTGGAGATCAACCCGGACAACTGCCTCGCCTGTGGCGTTCGGCAGCTTAGCCAGGGTGGCGCGATCAACATTGTCGACATCAAGCCTGCCATCGCTACCCGCTACAGCGGCCGTGCGTCGAACAATCCGGTCACGCTTGACCAGGGCCTGATCGTCTGGATGGACGCCGAGTCGGCACCTCCTTTCGACAGCAACGTAGTCGGCAACCTCTACGAGGCATTTGATGGCGGTGTGGTCACCAACCTCGGTGGTGCATGCGGCAACGGTGGCACGAACGGCTTCAATGGTCCGGTCGCGCTCGGCAACTCGAACCTGCGCCTGACGGTCACCGGTACAAGCTCCAATTTGACTCTGGTCAGCATCATGTTCTCGAACTCGACCGTGCCGTGCGGCCCGTGCCAGATCAACAGCAGTGGCCCGAGCTTCTTGTCCGCGTTTGGCACCGGTGGCAACAGCAGCTTTGCGCTGCCGATTCCGTGCAACACGGTCTTTCTGGGCTCGCAGCTCTACACGCAGTGGGCATCCGTTTTCAGTGGTGCCAATCCGTGCGCGATCCTGCCTGCCAACTTGCAGATGTCCTTTTCGAACCGACTGAACGTCACGATCGGCACGTAGCGGTGTGAGGTTGCCGGAGTGATGGTTGCCGGAGCGGCGGCGGGTTTGCCTGATGGCGCCCGCCGCCAGCGTGGCAACCTGCCGGTCCCACGGGCGCTGCGCAAGAGAACGGTGCCCGAAGGTACGGTGCCAGGCACAGAAGTAACGCATTCGCCGCCACTGGCGGCGAATGCGTTACTTCTGTGCCTGGTACTGTACGTTTGGGCACCGTACCTTCCGCTAGTGACTTTGTGCGCTTTCTTGTCAGATCGGTCCGGCTCGCCCCACTACCCAGGTGAGGTGACCCTATGACGATGACCGAACCCCCTGACGCGCCGCTGGTCGTGGCCGCATTCTTGGCCCGCTATTTCGCCGACCAGGCTGCAGGTACATTGCGTTCCCGCGAAGACTACGAAGTGCTGTTCCCCGGCTACGCCCCGGTGGTGGCGGCCGAATACGATCGCCTGCAGAAGGGCGAGGACCGCCACGACGAGGTTGAGGGCGAATTGCTCGCCGGTTACCGGATCGTGCGCGAGCTCGGCCGCGGCGGCCAAGGCATCGTCTACCTGGCCGAAGACCAACAGCTCGAACGTCAGGTCGCCCTAAAGGTCTTGCCCGGCGCGTTCTCCGCGACAGTCGCACGCCAACGGCTGTTGCGCGAAGCGCAGGCGGCGTCGCGGCTCGACGATCCCGGGATCTGCACCGTCTATGACGCTGGTGAGCAGGATGGCGTCGCGTTCATCGCGATGCGCTACGTCGATGGCGTCAGTTTGCACGAGCGCATCGAGGCCGAACGCCAGCAAGCGGCTCCGGGCAAGCTGTCCGACGCGCTGCGCATCAAGGAATTGCTCGGCACGTTTGAAGCGGTGTTGCGATCGTTGCATCGTGCCCACGAGAAGGGCCTGGTGCACCGCGACCTCAAGCCGAGCAACTTGATGATCAGCAGTGACGGCACGCCGATGATTCTCGACTTCGGCTTGGCGGCCTTTGACGACCATCCCGATGGTTCGTTGACCGGTGAAGTTGCGCTCGGCACGCCTGCCTACATGTCGCCCGAGCAACTGACGGCGCGCGAAGGCCGCGTCGATGCGCGTTCGGACGTGTTCTCGTTGGCGGTGACGCTCTACGAAGCAATCGCGTTGGTGCATCCGTTCGATGCGCCCACCCGCGAACGTCTCTACCAGCACATCCTTCAGGACGAGGCACCGGCATTGCGCAAATTGGTACCGGGATTGCCGCGCGATCTCGATGTCGTGTTGCAGTGCGCGTTGTCGAAGGAGCGTGCGAGGCGCTATGCGAGTGCGTTGGCGTTCGCCGAAGATCTGCGCTCGGTGCGGCTGCACGAACCGATTCAGGCACGCAAGGTTTCCAGTGTGGAGCGCGCCGCCCGCTGGGCGCAGCGCAACCCACTGATCGCGACGTTGGCAACGGTGCTCGTGGTCGCCACGCTGGTCTTCACGGTGTTGACCGTGCGGCAGAACCGCGAGCTAACGGATGCGCTTGCGAGCACCAACGCAGCGCGCAGCGGCGAACAGGAGTCGTTGGCTCGCGAACGCGCGGCGCGGGAACGCGCGCAAGCTCTCTACTTGGTCGGGTTGTCTTCCGCGCAGCTCGCCGAAGATCCCGAGCTGGCGCTGTTGTTGGCCCGCGAAGGCCGCCAACGCCTCGACCATCATCTGACTCGCAGCACCCTGCGTGCCGCGCTCGAAGAGTGGCAGCCTCGTCCAATCGTTGCGGGGTTGCCCGCCGCTCATTGGGTTGACGTCAGTCCCGATGGGGCGCGCGTTGCCATCGACGCCGGTTCACAGATCGTGATCTGTGACAGCAAGTCGCGAGAATCGATTGCCAAGATTCCGTGTGCCGATAGCCGCTACGCCGAAGTGTGGTGGTCCGGTGATAGCCAGCAACTCCTGGTTGTGTGCGGCAACCGGTTGATGCATCTGGTGGGTGGCAAGAACGGCGAAGACGAAGTCGTCGAAGGACTGCTCGACGTTCACTTGCACAACGGGACGACTGGCGAGGTCGTTGCCGAGTTGTCTGGCCATCGCGGCAAGGTCACCGCAGTCGCATTCGCAGGCAATTGGTTGGTGACGGGCGATGGTTCACACGACGCTACCAAGGAACGAGAAGGCAAGGTGCGCGTGTGGCAAGTCGCTAGCGGCGAGCTGCATCTCGAATTGCCGGACTGCAATCGAGGCGTAGGTGGTGTGCGTTTCGTCGGCGGCGAACGAGCCAATAGCTACCCTGATGTCGATGTGTTGTCTCGCGCTGGCGTCTACCGGCGCGTGCAGGGCAAGACCGGCAAGGTGCTCGACGAGCGCTCCGTCATGGCTCGCGATGCGCATCCTACGACTCGCGCGTTCTTGCTGCAGCCGGGTAAGGTCTGCGTCGACGACGGCAGTCGGGTGCAGATCTTTGATGCGCGCACCAAGGAGCCACCGGCAGTCATCGAGGTCGATGGTGGCTCTCGCGAGTTGTTGCCCTGTGGCGCGCTAGTGAGTCGGACCTCCTCGCAGAGCGTGTCGCTCGTGGACGTTGGCAAGCAAGGCCTGCGCGTCTTGCCGATGCCGCCGCGCGAGATCGTGCATGTTGGTAGTGGCCGGCACACGACCTTTGAGGGGTCGTTCTTCCGCAACACCGTGACGACGATGTCCAGTAGCACGGTGCACGCTGTGTTCGCCGATGGCTCGATGCGGTCGTGGACGATCGGCGACGGCACGCATCAGGACGTGCCGCCAATTGGCGGTGGCGTCAAATCGGCCGATCTGTCGAGCGACGGCCACATCGCCGCGACGATTGATCCCGAAGGGCGCGTGCGCGTGTTTGAAGTGTGGCGGGGATCAGCGTTGCCGACGTGGCGCGGAGCCCGGATATCTCCGTGGGAAGCCGCCCATCCGAATGGCCGCTCGGTCGTGACGTTTCGCCGTGATGAAGCGGTGCTCGTTGATCTGGCGGATGGTTCCGAGGTCTGGGCTGTCGATCCGTCGGGGCTATCGCGCCATTGCTTTGCCGCGTTTTCTCCGGATGGTGAACTGTGTGCGCTTGGCTCCGACGAGGGCGCCTTCCAGATTGTGCGAGTTGCAGATGGCGAGATCTTGTTGGAGCGGGAAGAGACCGGACACAGCACGCGGCAACTATCGTTTGATCCAAGTGGTCGGTACCTGGGCATTGTGCGCCAGAAGGCTCAGATCTGGGATGTGCGCGAGCGCCAGCTGGTGCACTCGTTCGACGACGTGCCGATGGTGGCGAACCTGATGTTTGCCGATGGTGGCAACCGCGTCGTGCTTGGCCACACGATGGCTTACCAGGTGCGTTCGCTGCCCGGCGGTGAGCTGATTGGCGCGGTCGCGGACAAGCCATGGACCGAAGGAGTTGCCGCTGCGGTGGCTGGGCCGCTGGTTCTGATCACCCGCATGCACGAGTCACACAGTTCACGTGTCGGCGGTCTCGGAAGGTCGTGGGTGTTGAATACGCACGATGCAACTCGCGTGCAGATACCCGGCGACAAGTTTGGCCGCGGCGGCCTATCCCCGGATGGCAGGCTTGCCGTCGCGCCGCACGCTGATGGCTCAGTCGACTTGTTTGATCGCGCAGGCAACCGTCTGATCCGTTCGCTGCGGGGTCACGACCGTCTGGTCAACCGCGTCCGGTTCTCGTCCGATAGCAGCGTGTTCGTGACCGGCTACGCGTCGAACGGCTTCGTCAATAGTCACGACGAACGTCGCGTCTGCGTCTGGACAGCCGCAGGCGAATTGCTGCAGCAGATCGAGTTCGAACGCTCTGGAGTCTGCTGGCTCGACCTCAGCGCCGATGGCGAGTGGGTTCTGGTCAAGACCAATGACGGCGACCTGCGGCGCTATCCGGTTCGTCCGTTGCAACTCGTCGAGCAGCTGTCATTGCGCGACTTCACCGAGGCAGAACGCGAACGCTTCGAGATACGATGAGTGCGATGAGCAGTCCGATGAACCTAGGCACCGAAGCGCACGTCGTGCGCGCGGTCGCTGGCGACGCGGGCAGTCTCGATTGGCTGGTCGACCGCCTGACGCCCTTGCTGTTGGCGCAAGCACGGATGCGCATCGGCCGGCAGCTGCGCGTAGTCATCGACGAACACGACCTGGTGCAAGAAGTCTGGGCCATCGCCCTGCCGCGGCTACCTTCGCTGCGCGAGCGCGAGGGACTCAGCGCCGGCATGCTGGTCGCGTTCTTGGCGCGCATCCTGATCTACCGCTGCAACGATCTGGTGCGCAAACACATCGTTGGCAAGCCGCGACCGGCCGGTTCTTCCGAAGGCATGCTGCTGCGCTTGCCGGCGCGCCACAGTGGGGCGGTGACGCGTGCGGTTCGGCGCGAGACCCAGGACGTCGTGCAGCAGGCCATCGCCAGACTTGACGAATCGGATCGCCAGGTCGTTGTCATGCGCGGGATCGAACGCAATCCAGTTGCCCAGATCGCGGCGGTCATGGGACTGAGCGAGAACCTCGTGTCGGTTCGCTATCGGCGGGCCCTGGATCGCTTGCGAGGCCTGCTGTCCGCCGACGTGGTTGGCATGCTCGCGAGCAACTGACTCGCGGCGCGAATTTCGATCTGCGCAGGAATCGGCGTGACGCTGGCACCGCCGCTTGGGGTGGCCGTTTGGCCATTTTGGCCGAGGAATCGGCCCGGCCTGCCTGCCGGCATCGCCCTCGTGACTTGACGCGGCGGCCCGCACAAAGTGCACTGTGTATCCCTCCAAGAGGGCCACACCGCAATGTATTCCAACAAGGTCGTCGACTTCGGCACGCCCGCCAAGCGTTCCGCCAATACCGTTACCGTTCACATCGACGGCAAGCCCGTCTGTGTGCCGGAAGGCACTTCCGTGATGCGCGCCGCCGTCGAGGCTGGCGTGCAGGTCCCCAAGCTGTGCGCGACCGATTCGCTCGAGTCGTTTGGCAGTTGCCGTCTGTGCCTGGTCGAGATCGATGGCCGCCGCGGCACGCCCGCTTCGTGCACGACGCCGTGCGACGATGGCATGCAGGTGACGACGCAGTCGAAGAAGCTCGCCAAGCTGCGCCGCGGCGTGATGGAGCTCTACATCTCCGATCACCCGCTCGACTGTCTGACCTGTCCCGCCAACGGCAACTGCGAGCTGCAGGACATGGCCGGCGCGGTCGGCCTGCGCGATGTGCGTTACGGCTATGAAGGTGAGAACCACCTCGTGCAGGAGAAGGACGAGTCGAACCCTTACTTTACGTTCGATCCAACCAAGTGCATCGTTTGCTCGCGGTGCGTGCGCGCTTGCGAAGAGACTCAAGGAACGTTCGCATTGACCGTCGAAGGCCGCGGCTTCGATTCGAAGATCGCTGCCGGCCCGACCAACTTCTTCGACTCCGAGTGCGTTTCGTGTGGCGCCTGCGTGCAAGCGTGCCCGACGTCGACGCTGATGGAGAAGTCGATTGTCGACGCAGGCCAACCCGACCACGCGGTCACGACGACTTGCGCCTACTGCGGTGTCGGCTGTTCGTTCCGCGCCGAGATGCAGGGCAGCGAAGTCGTTCGCATGGTGCCGCATAAGGACGGCAAGGCGAACCACGGCCACAGTTGCGTCAAGGGCCGCTTCGCGTGGGGGTATGCAACCCATCCCGATCGCGTCAAGCAGCCGATGATCCGCAAGAAGATCACCGACCCTTGGCGCGAAGTGTCGTGGGAAGAGGCGTTCGAATACGCGGCTTCCGAGATCAAGCGCATCCAAGCCAAGTATGGTCAGGCGTCGACCGGTGGCATCACCAGCTCGCGCTGCACCAACGAAGAAACGTTCCTCGTGCAGAAGCTCGTGCGTGCGGGCTTCGGCAACAACAACGTCGACACCTGCGCCCGCGTCTGCCACTCGCCGACCGGCTACGGCCTCAAGACGACGCTCGGCGAATCGGCCGGCACGCAGGACTTCGACAGCGTCGACTTCACGGACTGCGTGATTGTGCTCGGCGCCAACCCGACCGACGGCCACCCGGTGTTCGCATCGCGCCTCAAGAAGCGCCTGCGCGAAGGCGCGACGCTGATCGTGATCGATCCGCGTCAAATCGACCTGGTGCGTATGCCGCACGTCGAGGCCAGCTTCCACCTGCAGCTGCGTCCGGGTGCCAACGTCGCCGTGATGAATGCGCTGGCGCACGTCGTCGTGACCGAAGGCCTAGAGTCCAAGGACTACATCGCCGAGCGCTGTGACCTTGAGGACTACACCAAGTGGAAGGCGTTCATCAGCGAAGAACGCAACTCGCCAGAAGCGCTCGAAGAGCACACGGGCGTGCCCGCTGAGCAGATTCGGGGTGCCGCGCGTTTGTTTGCCGCAGCGCCCAACGGCGCGATCTACTACGGCCTCGGCGTCACCGAGCACAGCCAAGGTTCGACCGGCGTGATGACGATCGCGAACCTCGCGATGCTGACCGGCAACATCGGTCGTCCTGGCGTTGGCGTGAACCCATTGCGCGGCCAAAACAACGTGCAGGGCTCGTGCGACATGGGGTCGTTCCCACACGAACTGCCCGGATACCGTCACGTTTCTGATCCCGCCGTGCGCGAACTGTTCGGCGAGGAGTGGGGCGTCACGATCCAGGCCGAACCGGGTCTACGCATTCCGAACATGTTCGACGCTGCGGTCGACGGTTCGTTCAAGGCGCTCTACGTGCAAGGTGAGGACATCGCACAGTCCGACCCCGACACGCAGCACGTGCAGAAGGCGCTCGAATCGCTCGAGTGCCTGATCGTGCAAGACATCTTCATGAACGAGACGGCGAAGTACGCCCACGTGATCTTCCCCGGCAGTTCGTTCCTCGAAAAGGACGGCACGTTCACCAACGCCGAGCGCCGCATCAGCATGGTGCGCAAGGTCATGCCGCCGCTAGCCGGCCTAGCCGACTGGGAAGTCACGGTGCGGTTCGCCGAAGCGCTCGGCTACCGGATGAACTACGCGCATCCGAGCGAGATCATGGATGAGATCGCGCGCCTGACGCCGACGTTCACTGGCGTCAGCTACGACAAGATCACCAAGCTCGGCAGTGTCCAGTGGCCGTGCAACGACGCGGCGCCGGAAGGCACGCCCTACATGCACGAGAAGGAGTTCGTGCGCGGCAAGGGCAAGTTCGTGCTGACCGAGTTCCAGGCGACCCCGGAGCGCACCACGCGCAAGTTCCCGCTGATCCTGACCACCGGTCGAATCCTCAGCCAATACAATGTCGGCGCGCAAACCCGCCGCACGCACAACCAGGTCTGGCACGACGAAGACATCATCGAGTTGCACCCGCACGACGCCGAGAACCGCGGCATCGAGCACGGTGATATGGTGTCGATGCAAAGCCGCAAGGGGGAAACCACCATGCGCTGCATCCTCACCGACCGCATGCAGCCCGGTGTCGTCTACACGACGTTCCACCACCCAGAGTCGGGCGCCAACGTCGTCACCACCGAGAACTCCGACTGGGCGACCAACTGCCCCGAATACAAGGTCACGGCAGTGCAGGTCAAGCGAGTCACATCCGACAAGAGCGAGTGGCAACAACGCTTCGACGCCTTCGCCCAGCAGCAAGACGAGCTAGCCCGCCAAGGCTTCGCCGAAGACTCCGAGCAAGGATCCAAGTAAGCCATGGAAGCTGCAAAACTCGTCTCCATGGCGAACCAGATCGCCGCCTTCTTCGCCACCGAACCCGACCGCGTTGCCGCCGTCGCCGGCACTGCCAATCACATCCAGAAGTTCTGGGAGCCGCGCATGCGCAAGGCGCTGCTAGCCGCCTTCGACGCAGGCGGCGACCACGGCATGCACGAGTTGGTCGTCGCAGCCGTGACCGAGCACCGCCCCGGACTCGAACCGATCGCTACCTGAGCCTGACTGGGGAGGCCCGTCGGGAGCAGTCTCGGTTGCGGGCTGGCCACGCAATTGCCCGGGTAGTCGCCAGTCGTTCTTGCTAGCCTCGTCGCCAAGCAAGGAAGCTGATCTCTCCCCGGCATCCAACTCTGTGTCTCAACCTGCTCGGGCACCTTGCTGCGAGGCCGTGGTGTCAGCGAACCCATCCGCCCGCAAGTGGACGAGCAGGGCGTCTGTTGTGTGTGATGGGCGGGTCTGCCTTTCACGCACGGCGTTGCTGGTTGAGCCTGCGGCAAGGTTGGGGCCCGGGGGCTCTACCTGGTTGGCAATGATGGGCGCGAGGTTCGGATAGGCAGTGTGGCCACTGCTTTCGGGTGTCGAACGTAGTTCTGCCGAAGACCAAGTTGGGCGGACCGTCGCCGGTGTTCGTTTACCTTTCCTTGAATCTTGGGCGTGAGCCCGCGTCCTAGGTGCGGAACATCGATGACATACGTCCAGCCACAAGTTGACGAAGCTCCCCAGGACGTCTCGCTCTCTCGCCGCGCCTTCATCGCCGCGCAGTGGGCTTGCTTTTGGTTTTGCGTTGGCCTGATCGCTGGTGCGACTTGGGGCGATGCTCTGATCTACGGTGCAGGCATCGGCTTTTGTCTTGGATGGCTGATGCGAGTCGGGATTGTCAGGTACCTCTGGTGGAGGCTGACGTTTCGCGAGTTCCAGATGTGGAGACCGTTTGATTGGCGGCGCTTCTTCTAGTTGCTGCTACCCGGGTGTTCGCATGTCTGCTCGTCAAGCCTTACTGTTGGCCGCCCAACTAGCCGATGCAGACTGACAGCGCTTCGCGCTGCAGCTGATCGGCAAAAGACGTTAACGAGAGGAGTCGACACATGAAGTGCATGCTTATCCTTCTGCTTCTGCTACTGCCGACGCACTCCTGTCAATCCGTAGATCAAGAAACTAACGGACCAGACGCTGTGCGGTTGGCGATCCTGGAGGGGGCTGCGGTGGGAGGCGGTGTCACGCTGCGCGCGGCTACCTGCAAGCGCTGTGGTGACCTCTACGAAATGACGGGCGTGCAGCTTGCACACGCAGATGGCAGGAGAGTCACAGCCTCAACCGGCACAGTCTCGTCAAAGGACGACAACTGGCAGATTGCTTTGTCCGGCGCAAGGGCGAGCGGTCCCGGAGGTGGAACCGAGGTCGGAGAGATCGTGATCCAGTGTCCTAACCAACTGGGTGCCCTGCCCAACTAGGCAGATGCAGACTGATCATGCTTCGCATCGCAGCGGATCGACCAAAGGCTTTGGAAGGACTCAATGACTGACGACGCACCTGAGGGGTTGGCTTCGACGTTCTTGATGCTCCGGCGCGCCTATCCGCAAGGCTTGCCGAACGCAGACTACATGCCGTTGCTCCTTGCGATCGGCGAAGAGATGTCGGAGCGTCAGCTTGCAACGGCTATCGCATTGCTATTCGAACGATCTCAGGCAGAAGTGCGAAACGACTCAGCGGCTGCGCAGTCGCCACGGAAGCCGTCATCAGAGGAAGTTGCGCGAGTGCGATCGCATCTTCGCCTGTTTGGGTACGATGAGTGGGTTGCATCGGACGAGTAGTCCATGTGCTTGCTGGAGTCACTACGGAGTGCCTCACCGCGGCTTATCGTCCAAAGACAGCGGTAGCACCTGACCCATGAGCGTTCCCCTGCCAATTCATGTAGCCTTGATTGGGTCATCGCGTGAACGTGTCTCGAGCCTGAGGAAACACTTCAGGTTGTGCGACGTGGGGTCAATCTACTACTCCGCCATCGATGCCATTCCCGGTGAGCGGGTTGTTCCTTTGTTCACCCTGCCTCGGGGGCTGATCACGCTCTGGTTGTGTCTCGATCCAGATGCTCATTCGGCGAGCGTGGAGTTTCATGCGCGGGATCGGCAGTTGCGGCACTACTCACGTATTTGCTACGACGAACACTTTCCTGAGCCTTGCGTACTTCTCGATGGTGGCAAGTCCGTTCGCGAGATGCGGTCGCTGCTGTCCGGTTGGATGGTTAGAATTCGGGAGGCACATGCGGCGACCTCGTGAGCATGGGCACCAACTGCAATCCGCAGCAGGCGATCGCTTCCCGGTCGCGGCTGATCGATCAGAGACGCTGGGCAGACACACCTGAGAGAACGGTTGACATGAGAGTCCTGACTACGACGTTGCTGGCTTTGTTCATGATCTCGTGCAGCTCGGTCAAAGACGATGCACGTGAACGAGTCGCGGTCCTCGCCACCTTGGATTCTTGGAATCGTGGCTGGGCTGAGGCCGATGCTGCGGTCGCCGTCGAAGACTATGCCGATGATGCCGACTGGACCAACGCGTTCGGCGATCGCTTCCAGGGGCGTGCTGCACTGCGCAAAGGACTGGAGTTCATCTTCAGTCTCGGCTTCGTCATGGCGGGGGACTCCTCCCACAACGAGTTCGCAGACGTCACGTTCTTGGCGCCGGATGTTGCGCTGGTGCGGAGCAAGCTCGTCCGTGTCGGTCAGCAGCGGTCCGACGGGACGCTGATGCCAGATCGCCACATCCATCACTTGCGTGTCCTGCATCATCGCGAGGGCAGGTGGTTGATCGTCAGTCATTTGATCTCGCAGGCTCAGGAGAAGCGGTAGCGAGTCGTTGACGCGCGATTCGGATGAATGCTGGCCACTCGACGGTCAGCAGAGGATCGCTTCGCAGTGCAGCGCTTCGCGCAAGACGTAGGGCTGACCGGCATGGCAGAACATCACGTGGTTTTGATCTTCGGCGAGTTTGATGGCGACCTCTGGACACTTTCGCGCGATCGCCATGTCTGGCTCATGAGTTCGTCCGGCAATGACGCAGCGGCAGAGCACGTTTGGAGCAAGGATCCCGATCCGTACAGCCCGCAGCATGGCGTCACGACGTTCTCCTGTGATGGTGCTACGCCAGCCGAGCTGTATCGCATGCTTGCCACAGTCGATGGTCATCACGACGAAGCTTCAGTCGACGATCCGTGGATGGCGATCCACGTTCGTGGGGTGCCGCTGGATGGCATCACGAAAGAACGCGTTTCGGAAGAGCTTGGTATTGAGTGCCAGGTCTTGCTGGAGGGCGACGGAATCACGATCATTAGGCAGCCCAACTCTCATGGGGCCTCGGGTAGGCAATAGAGAGAATGCTTGTTCCGCAAGCCAGCCGCAGCAACAGGCAGCGCGGCGCGGTCCGTGGATCAAGTTGTTGGAAGGCAGAGCTATGATCGATTTCGAGGAAGCAAAAGCGCTAGCCCTTGGTTGCTTCGAAGCTTGTGGAGAAGAGATCGTCGTGTTGGATGTGACCGAGCGTTCCTGGGGCTGGGTGTTCATCTGCAACACAAAGCAGTTCGCTGAGACCAAGGACCCATTGCTCATGCTCGTTGGCCACGGACCGATTTTCGTTGTGCGCGAGACCGGCAGGGTCATCGAGACTGGTAGCGCCCACTCCACGGAAACGTACCTTGAGCGTTTCGAGGCCACGGGTGATCCGCACCAACACCTGGGTTGTGTGGTTGCCGTGAGCGGACATGCCGATGCGCCACTACTGGAGATCGCGACGTACCTCCACCAGCACTACGCTTTGCCTCTACGTTCCGCCAAGCAGGGGCTCGACGCTCTCGCTGATGGAGCGGCGTTCGAGATTCGCACGGAAGACGATGCCGCCGCAGCGAGACTCGTTGCATACCTTCGGGAGTGCGGCTTCGTTGCGCACCGGTTGCCGGAGCCCTAGCTGGTCTCAGCAACAGGGGGCTTTGCCCGCAGCTGGTTACCTAGAGACGTGATCGACTCATCCCATGGACAAACTTCGGGCCACATTCATCCTTGCGCATGCTTGTTTGTTGAGCTGTTGCGCCGCTTTCGATCCGGCTCATCAAGCGCTGGTCACCGTGCGCGTTGGATCTGGCAGCCAAGAGCGCGCCGTGCGGTTCGTGCGTGTGCATGCTGGACAGGTGTTGGTCGAGGGCAACTGGACCGTGATCTTCAAAGTCGACGAGCGCGATGTGCCGTGGATCCAAGAAGTCGCCCGACATGAAGAGGCAGCAAGGCTGGTCTGGCATGATCGGGTCGTCTGGCAGTTCCACCCTGCAACGGATGGCCTGGGATACTTCAACGATTTTGGATTCCACGATGAGGCCACCGCGAGGCGGGTAGCCGAGGAAATCCGGAGAGTTCAAGGACCTCCTGCCGTTCCGGCGGCCCAACAGGATGCAGCTGACGAAGCTTCGCAGCGCAGCGGATCGACCAAAGAACATCGAGCTGACGGATGACCTCTGACGACGAATCTCCCGAGGATGTGCTGGACGCCGAGGCCTTTCGTTCGCTGGTCGATGGCAAGCTCGCCGAGGCAGTGCGGCGGCAATGGGTGATTTGGGTGATCCGCCTGGTGATTGGGATTGTGGCGGTTGCAGCAACCATCACGGCGTGGCCGCACTTGTGGTGGCTTGCCCTCGCATATGCTCCGTTTCCGGTGTTTAGCGCTCTCGTCATCCGGCGAGTGGGGCGCCAAGTAGGGCGGCCCGAGGGCTTGGATGTTGACGAGTAGAGCAAGGTCCGGTTGTGCAAGCCGATTCCGATCGATGCTTTGCATCGCGGCTGATCGGTAAGAAGAGACGTTCGGCCGACCACCCAAGTTGCCGAGAATCTTGTCGCGCAAGCCGGCAAGGCACTGGGCTAGTCATGCTGTGGTGTCGCCAGGCATTGAGTGCGACGGCTACACTGCCCCCAAGGCAATGCGCGCCAACTACATTTCGCATCACTGCTGATCGTGACAGGCGTGGAGCATGCATGACGTTACTCACCAGTGCACGACGCAAGAAACGAGTCTCCGTAGTCTCCGCGTGCGGCATAGGCTTCTTCGTGTTGTGCGGCTCGATTGCTGGATGGAATAGCGTCGCCGCGATCCTCTCGATTGCCGTCTACCTGGTCGGCATGTGGATCGCTATGCGGAGCGATGTTGCGGAGCCGCGGGACGAGGCCGGAGATGTGGACTCGTTCGATGCAGATGCCATGGATGACGGTTAGGGAGGTCAACGATGGTTCGATGCGTCTACTCTTGGGCGATGCCTGCTCGTTGGATCTTGATCGGGATAGCGGCTTGCTCGGTGCAAGCATCCGTGTGTGGGCAACAGCCGGCCGAGCAGGCTGACCGAGGTCGCGCCCGCGCCTTGGCGTTCGGTGCCTTGCGGACTCCTGTTCATGCCGGCTACGAGTTGCGCGAAGTTACCTACCGCATATCGGCCAAGGCCGAGGCACCGTTGTTGTTGACGCAGCTCGATGGCTTGGGTGCGCGTCGCGCCGCTGGCCTCGAGGCGGCGAACCGGTTGTTTGCGGCGCTCGATCGAGCGGCACTCAGGGGCGGCGATCCGGGTGCGGTAGTTCCCCGCACCGAGCGTCGTTGGAGCATCGTCTACGATCAGCACGTTTACCGCGAAGTCGAAGTGTCGGAGCCGCCGGGATCGTTTCCGGCGCGTGTGCAAACTAGCGACGCGCGTATCAGCTGGAACCGCGATAACCACCAACTCGACATCGTGCTCGGAACCAAGGGGTGGCAACGGCGTGATCTCCGTACGCTGATGGCACCGCTGCCGATAGCCGGCGAACCTTTGCGTGGCATGCAGAAGTGGAATTGGCGCAGCGACGAACGGAAAATCGATGGGCGAATCATGCGCCAGGAACGCGGGCACCCGGCCGGTCGCGAGCAGCGCGTATGGGAACTCTGCTTCGATCCCAGCGATGCGTTTCCGATGCGATTCTGCAGTCACAGTCCGAAGCGATGGTCGGTGATGTGGTGCGCGGGTGATCCCGAGATCAAACGCGGATTGACTGTCCCGTCCGTCATCATGCGCGTGCGATGGGACGCGAAGGGCTATCGAGCGGAGCGCGTCGAGCTGTTGCGGTTTTCGGATGCCAAGCCGGAAGCGACCGACATGGTCATCGCCGTGCCCGCGGGCATCAGGCCTTCGTCTTCGACAACGGGCGCACGCGAATGCTGGGCGCCGACCCCAAACGCTGGCCGGATCTTGTGCGGAAACATGTGCGGTTCGAGCAGTAGCAGTTGGCGGCCGGCTGAATGTGCAGTGCTACTCGCTTGGTGAGCTGACAAGCTCCCGCACGTCCTCGAGCGAACAGGTAAGATCCTGTTTCGCGTGGAAAGCTGTACGATTGCACTTCGCGCCTAGGGGGCCGTGCAAAGACGTAGCATAGACTTGGCCGTGCCAATACCCGTGTTGATGAGATGCCTCGGATGAAGATCAAATTGCTTGGAGCACTGCTCCTTACCCCTGTCGTTGCGCTGGCCGAATGGCAGGCGTTGGTGTCGATCTCGCTGTGGTACGTCTTCTGGCTGGGTGTCCCGATCTTCGGCGCGGCGATGCTTGTTGCGGGACGGTCGAAGCACCGACCGGCAATCACCAGCTATGGTGTAGCGCTGATTTTGTCGGGGTTGCTTGGCGGAGTGTTGGCGTTTGTCCTCAATCGCAACCAGGTCGAAGACAACAAGGTGCTCGGGGATCAAGTAGCGATGGCCCTCGAGCAGCATTGGGGTGTCCACGGGAGCTATCCGGAATCGCTCGAGCAGTTGGTCCCCGACTTCTTGGTCGAGTTGCCATCTGCCTCGGCTGGTGTCTTGGGCAGCACGCCATTCTGGTACATGGGCGGGGAACGGGCGGGTGGTTGCGTTCTGGGCTTTGAAGCGATGAGCGGCATCGCTGCCATGCGCAGCGAGGGTCGCTGGTCGGGCGTGCCACTACCTTGGTAGAGTGGCTATCCGACTCGCAATGCAGGTGGTGGTTGGGCCGACGAAATCGCCCGAAGAGGAACCGTGGATTTTGACCAAGACAAAGTAGACGAAGTCGTCATGGGCTTGCTCACCTTGACGATGTTTGAAGATCACGGGATCGTTCGTGCCTGGAAGGGCCACGATTGGGATGTCATGGATCGGCTGCATGAGCGCGGCTGGATCCGCGATCCAAAGGGAAAGGCCAAGTCCGTTGTGTTGACGCCAGAAGGCGTGGCCCGTGCCGAGGCGCTGTTCGATAAGCATTTCTCATCGCGGGCCAACGACTAGCAGCTGATCGAGCAAGGCGTTCGACGATTTGCCTGTTGACGTGGATGTGCAACTCTCACAACTCCTGGATGACGACCGCGCGTAGCCAAGCCATCAGGCCGGCAGGTGCACGAGCAGCGGAGGATTCGTGACTGAGTTTCGCGAGGTGTTCACCTCCATCTTTTCCTGTCGATATCCAGGTGCGGCCATTGCCCTCCCGGTTCCGAGGCTGCGATTCGAACTGGCACATGGCCCGGAGCGCACCGCCCTGCAGGAAGCGTTACGTCGGTGTGTCTCGCTGCTTGATGCCGTTCGCCGTCGCGATGAGGCGGTGTGGGTAGAGCTGTGCTTTTGGCAGGAGCATTCCTGCCTCGCACAAGTGCAGGCGCTTGAGAGCCACGGGTTGCGCCCACTCGATGCCTCGGGCTGGGAGCGCGAGCACTACCGGGATCCTGGCGGCGAACCTGATGATGTCGAGCACCGCTTCTCCGCGCTCGTCCCGAGCGCATCACGAGGATTTGATTCGCTGTTCCGCGCCATCATCTGGGGCGATCACGGCGGCTACGAAAACCTATCCGTCAGGGCGCTCATCGTTGCACCGACAGCGCAGTTTGGGTTCTCGCCGTACGATGATCGCGGCGCAGACCTTTTCGCCGCAAAGGCGGAGTCACTCCTGCCGCTGTACCGCGAGTTCGAGAGCTGGATTCTCGACTTCGATCGCTCGAGAATCGAAGCGGAACTCGGGCTTGATCATGGCGCCTAGCAAACGTTTGCAGAGGGTGGTTCTGTGAGTCGTTGCACCAATCCAACGATGCCCATGCGCTTGCTTGCGTCGACGTTCTTGCTGATGGCATGTGCCCCGCCAGCGCCTTCGGCGGTCCCGGGGTTGGCGGGCAAGAGCCGCGTCGAGGTGCTGTCTTATCTTGGCCCGCCAGCGCATGTCTGGGCGGTGCAGCTCGATAGCCCGACCAGGTTTCAATCGCCGGCGGTCGCGGCGTTGTCGCCGGAGTTCACAGGCGTTGCGGGTGTGACGATGGAAGAGCTTCGCTGGGAGGATGGTGACTTCTTCGTCGCGGTCTTCGTCGCCAAGAGGCCTGGTGGCAAGTGGGTTGTTGTCGATTCGTTCCGGTGGCACAAGGACATCATTCTGGGCTAGCGTCGAGCCACTAGTCACGGCAACAGACGGAGCTGCATGGCGCAGCTGAGTGGCCAAAGTGACCAAAGAACTCATCTCTGGTGCACGGTATTGCGAGGCAGCCAGGCCGGTTCCACGCACTTGCGCTCGTGACGACGGCTTGCGACGATGACGGCGTTGCGACACGGCAATCCCAGATGACGTCGTTGGGGATGGTCGCGGTCGAACGAGTCGATGCGGAGCGGCGACGCTGCGCGCCGGGAGAATCCATCGTGACGAAAGCAATACCGGTACTTCTACTTCTGGTGACCTTTGCCACTCTGTGCGGTTGCGGTAGCGAGCCAGAAACTGGTTCTCTTCAGGAAGCCCTGCAAAAAGAGTTCGGCGCATCGTCGGTGAAGGTCCTCTTGGTGACTCCCCCGAAGCACCTGGAAGTTGTTCTCCGGAAGCAGTCGTTTGCCACCGCCGAACAGGATGAACTGGTGGCCTTGACTCGTGAGGTGGCACGTTTCGTCGCCGCACGTCTTGTCGCAGACGCCGGGATCGAGATGATCGCGGTTGAGCTGGTCACCCAGCGAACCGACATCGGCCCCTTGTTCACCAGGACCGCGATTCGCGGCGAGCATCCTTTGTCATCTTTGTGATCCGCTACATAGACACCGAGCGGCAATCGAACTCACCGAGGTGGCGGGCACAGTCTTGCCGTGTCGCCGAACTACCAAGACGGCGGACCTAGGAAGCCATTGATCGAAGGCTCATGCAAGTTGTCGCAAACAGGATCTAATGGTCACGTGGAAAAAACAGCCGCTTGACGACTACGACTCGGTGTGGGAAGCCTTCACTCGCCGCTTTCAGTTCAAGCCGAGCACCACGCAGTGGCCAGGGTTTGCCGAACCTGCGGATTCGCGGACCTACGCGATCGGGCACGTTTATGGCGACCCGGATCGATACGCACACCTGACGCTCGACTTGTGCACGAAGTTTGTGCGGGCGCTTCGAAGGTGCATTCCTGTTGGCGACTACGTTGACGTGCTCGACTGGCAGCACGAGTCATTTCGGTTCTGGCCACACGAGCCGTTCGAATTCGCCGCAGAGGACGATTGGCCGATCCCAGTGCTTCCCAATGGCGACTACTACATCTTCGTTGCGCGGGACCTCGAGCTAGGTGTTCTCGGGCATCCTTGGGAGCAGGCGATCTGTACGTTTGGCTCACCACTGCTCGAGGCGTTCTCGCAGGACCCGCCAGAACTGTTCGATCGTGCGATCCGTGTTGGCGGCAGAACCGTCTAGCCATTGGCGCAATCGTTTCGTGAACACTTCAGACAAGCGCCTGCAACTAGCCGAACGGATTCGCCGTGCCTTCCCGGGGCAGCCAGTTCCACCCTATCCGCCGTTGATGGGCTTGGACCCTCCAGGCCACCAGGACGAGTATGCCGGGTTCGCGGATCTCGAATGGACGCAGGTTCCACCACACAACTTTCGCGACTCGGGCTACGACATCAGCCCCGCGATCGGCTTTCTGCTGCCCGATTCTCCGCACATGTGGAACTACTACATGCCTGGTTTCATGAGCGCGTCACTGCTTCATGACGCCGAACATGAAGTCAGCGATGGCTTCATGTGGCGGTTGCGCGACCTCAAGCCGGATGTCGGCAGTCACGATCCGGCACTTCCTTGGTGGGGAGGAGACCGCCTCGTTCAGAACTACACGCGAGAGCAGAATGACTGCGTGGTTGCGTACTTGCGATACATGCACGAGTTCGGTGCTGACGATCCTCACTACTTTGTCTGGGGTCGAGCGGATGATCGCACACTCCGGCGATGGCTTGCTCGGAGTTAGCCAAAAGAAGCGCGGTGGTGTGATAGCGCTCAGGACTACCTGGCCCGAGTCGGGCCAGCCGTCTTGCTGCCAGCAGCCCAACACTTAACGGATCCGGTCTGCGTTGTCTGTGCGCTAGACTTCGCGGCAGATGGCAGCCAACGAAACCCACGGAACGTTCGACGATATCCTCGCCGTTGCGGATGGCGAACTTGGTGCGATGTGCACGTTCTTGCGCAAGCTGATCGCGTCGTTGCACAAGCCGTTTGTTGAGATCGCATGGCCGAGGCAGAAGATCGTCAGCTACGGCGTTGGGCCAAAGAAACTGACCGAGCACTACGTCTACATCGCGGTGCTCAAGGCGAGGGTCAACTTGGGCTTCTACCATGGCGCGTCGTTGCCTGATCCGGATGGGCTGCTCGAAGGCACTGGCAAGAACTTGCGACACCTCAAGCTGCACGATCTACCCGCTTGCAAGGCGAAGGCCATCAAGGATCTGGTGCGAGCTGCGATCGAAGACCGTCAGAGTGCTTGCGCATAGCGCACCGATTCCATGGCCATGTATTGCGCGAAGTGCCGGGTCTCGATGGCAGACGATACCCCTGGTTGCGTGAGCTGCGGTGGCGCCGTCGCGCCGTGGCAGCAGCCGACGCGGATTCCGGTTTTGCCGCCGGATCCGCCGGGCGTCGATGGTGGCATGGTGGTGTTCACGACCGCGGGCATGGCGATCGGCGCCATCATTGGATGGTTCCTCGGCGGCACGTGGTGGGCCGTGGGCGGTGGCGCGATTGGCTTTGTGCTGTTCTGGGTGTAGCGAAGGACGTTGCGCCGCAGCCGCTAGTGCGTCGCCGTTACTACTGCGCCGCCGCCGCTACTGCGCCGCCGCAACTGCTGCAATCGCCTTGAGTGCCGAGGACCAATCCTCGAGTGCCGTGTGGCCATTGGGCGACAACTCGTAGTGGCCTCGCTTGACGCGATCGAACCAACCATAGTGGTTGTCTTGCAGGATGTGGGCGGCGCGCTCGACCGCCGCTCGCTTGCGCAGATCACTCAGCTTGAGCGCGCCGGCGCTGGCCAATTCACGCGCACATCGAAGCGCGTCTTGGCGATAAGCGGTCACGCGCTGTTTGGTCGCCGAGCCACCGACCTCTGGGTCGCCGATGCGTTCGGAAAACTCCTTGAGCAACCGCGCGCGACGCGAGGCGTTGGTGCGCGGTCGATACGGTGCGGGGTCGAGCTCGGCGGTGACCTTGTTGCGGGTCGTTACCGTTAGCAACCCAAGTCCGAGCCGGCGCAGTAAGCTCGTCACTTGCTTGCTGCGCGAACGGAACGAGGCGCTCTTGCCCTTGCCTACGCGGAATGCGATGTAGACCGTGTCCGATACCGAGAGGCGATCGACCGCTTGCAGGATCAGCGATAGGTTGAGCTGCGTTTTCAGTTCGACGATGACTGGGGCTTCGTCGCCGCGAACCGCCACGACGTCGCATTCGTCGATCTCGCCTTTGACGGCGTAACCCTGCTTCTCGAGGTAGCGCTTGATGGGGGCGTAGAGGTCAACTTCCGGCATGGGGCGGCGCGATGCGAGTAACGGCGTTGGGGTGGATCCTGCGCTTGGGTCGTGCGAACGGCGGGCTGCTAGCTGCCTGCCTTCAGTGGCCAATCGGGTGGCGTGGCTGCGCGTTTGAGCAACGGCCCATCGCTCGGAGGCACTTCGAAGTAACGGGTGCCGTCGGCGCGGATCGCGCTGATGCGAACTTCGGGGTTGAGGTCGGCGGCCATCGTTGGGCCTCCCTCGATGATGCGATACGCGTAGAAGCTGCCAGGTTCGCAGCAGAGTGTGTAGCCAGGCGGTAGCACGATGTCTGTCGACCACTTTGGATCGGAGGCGGTGGGGTCGATCAGCTCGAGGTTCGGCAGGTCGCAACGCATCCGGATGATGGATGCCAAGCCGAGTGCCATGCCGGGAGCACTGACCGATTCGGGGCCCAGCGCGTTGATGCCTGTGCGCTTGCCGTCGGGTGCGCGAACCATCAGGTAGAGGAAGTAGTCCGCGCTCGTGATGCTGTCGACTTTGCGCCCTTCAATGCGCACGCGGATGCGATTGCCGAGGGCCTCGGATGGCGGCGCTGCTGCGTGGTGCGTGGCGCACGCGGAGAGCAAGGCGAGCAACATGGCGGCGATTCGCGGTAGCATGCAGTGAATCCTAGCCGCAGCCGGATGCACGGCGAAGGCGGCTCTCCGAGACTCGCAAAATCACATGAACCTCACGACCGTGCACGGCGACCTGCTGGATCAAGACGTGGACGCGATCGTCAACGCCTGGAATCGCAACATCATCCCATGGTGGCTGCTGATTCCGCAGGGAGTCTCGGGCGCGATCAAGAAGCGCGCTGGCTACGCGCCGTTCCGTGAACTCGGGCGCTGTGGGCCGATTCCGCTCGGTGGCGCGGTGGTCACCGGGGCCGGGCGCTTGCCACACAAGGCGATCATCCATGTTGCAGGCATCAACATGTGGTGGCGGTCGTCGCAGGCATCGATTCGCGCGTCCGTTCGCAGCGCGATCGAGCGGGCCCGCGAACATCAGTTTGCTTCCGTGGCGATGCCGCTGATTGGGGCCGGTACCGGCGGTGGCCGGCAGGAGTTGGCGTATACGTGGATGCGCGACGAATTGGCGAACGTTGCCTTCGACGGCGAAGTACGCATCGTGCGCTTTCCACGGTAGGCGCTCGGCGATGCAGGTGCTTGAATAACTGCACCGATGAGCGAACCGACGGAATTGGACTTTGACGACGACGCCACCTTTGACGCCTGGTGTGCCGTGTTGCGCGCCGAGATCGAGGCCTACCTGACCAGCGAATGCTACGAATACGGCAAGATCCTCGATTGGCCGGCCTGGAACATCGCGCCGCACGTTGCGATGTGGGCGATCGAGAGTAGCGAGCAACCTGGCTACGTCGGTGGCTGGGTGCTGTGTGGCAACCTGCCGATGGATTACATCGAGGGCGACAACCTGAAGAACCCGCGCGAAGCGATGGCTGCCATCGCAGCTCGCTGGCAGGACTTCGTCGACAAGACTCGCAGGGGCGAGTCGACCGAAGGTGTTGCCGTCGAATCGGGCGACGACCCCGAACAGATGCTTGCGATGATGGAAAGCCGCATTGGCATCTTGCTCGAGATCGTTGCCGACGATGAGGCCTGGGAAGAAGACATCGCCGGGGAAGAAGACAACGCCGGAGAAGAAGACTCCGCCGGGAGCGGGGCAGTCAGCGCCGACTGACTCGGCCGCGAGCCGGCCGAGCAGCACAGCTCGCAAGTTCTACAGCAGTTGCCACGGCGACTGGCTGTCTTGGCGTTCGGCTTGCTGGCTGGGTTGCAGCAAGGTGCCGAGTTCGCGCAACGAGGCATCGCGTTCGAGCAACTCGTCGACTCCGAGCACGGCCGGCTGATCCGTCGCGCCGCCGTGTTCGCCACCGCACAGGAACTGCCAATCGCCATCGCCGTCGCGCACGGCGTAGCGCACGGGATCGCCGTCGGCGACGTGTCCGCAGACGAAGGCTCGCAGGTCGCGGGTGTCGAGTGGGTTGTCGCTCTCGCCCGCGCCCATGCTGTGCGACCACTGGTAGGCTTGGTCTCGGTCTACTCCGGCACGGCATTGCATCGCGAACGTGTTGTCGGGTTCGGTATTGTTGCTGGGAGCGGGGGCGAGCACGATGTCGGGCCGCGTGCTCGGGCCGGTGAGCTGGATGTTCGTCGGCAGGCCGAGGGTTTCGTAGCCTGGAATCGCGTTGGCGATCGTCGCGGGCAGCAGCGGTTCGTTTGCTTGCTCCTCGTCGTTCCATCGCTCCAAGATGCGCGAGAATGCCGCTTCGTCGACCTCGACCCACAGTCCCCAGCTGATGCCGTCCGCCAGGCCCTGCACTCGCACAGGCAACACACAGCGAACGAACATCTGGGCGGGAACTGTTGGCAAGTCGATCCGGCAGAGATCGTCGTCCGCACGCGCGTGAGCTTCTTGCTGGTCTTCTTCGAGCGCCACGTAGGCGTCCGGCCGGAGAAACATCGGGTCTAGCAATTCGTGTTCGGTACCACACTGCGCGCACGTAGGCATCGTGGCATCCTAGAGGCATGAGGCCAAAATGCGCGGCCAACTCGCATGGCTGCCAAAGCCCGGTCGTAAGCCCACAAGTTTCCATCGTTTGCTCGGCGAATGTCCATGGCGTTCCACCGGTAGCTACGCCGAAGTGCGGAAATGCTGCCAGTCCATGCTGCTTGCATGCATCGAGCCTGGGTTATGCTTCCGTCTCGTTGTCAGTGGTCACGCCCAGTGCCACTGCGGAATCTCTCGTCCACACATGCACGGCACTCACTCGCCACTAGTGATTGTTGTTGGGGTAGCGGACTCGCTAGTGATCTCGCTGCGAGCCTGTTGCACGACCACCGTCGCACCGCTTGCGTTGTCGGCCGATGGGCGGGCTGTGCCGGCGCCAGTCGCGGGGCGGTGTGTTGGGTGATGTCTCGGTACCCAGTCCTGCGCGCACTGAGGTTGACGTGAAGTCGATCGTTCGCGACACGGTGTGGACGACTGCGAGCATGCTTGGCATGTCACGGTTGGCGCGTCGACTGAATCGCAATCGTGTGCGCATCTTGATGTACCACGCGGTCGTGCCGGATCAGGCCCCGTTCCAGCGGTGGACGCACTTGCCACAGCAGAGCTTTGAGTGGCAGATCGCGTACCTCCAGCGCAACTACAACATCCAACCACTCGCCGAAGTCGTGGCATGCATGCGGGCTGGCGAGGTGGTTGCGCCGAACACGGCAGTGATCACGTTTGATGATGGTTACGAGAGCGTCTACCGGCGCGCCTTCCCGGTGTTGCAGCGACGTCGTGTGCCCGCGAGCGTGTTCTTGACGACGCAGCTCGTTGAATCGCAACAATTGCTGTGGACGTCGCGACTGTTCTTGGCGATGCGTGCGACCAAGCGGACAAGGTTGTTGTTGAGCGATCTGCGATCGCCCGGTGCGGATCTGCACGCGATGAAGTTCGCGGAGCTCGTGTTTTCTTCGGTGGCCGAGCGTGATGCTGCGGCCGATCAACTTCGTCGCTGGCTCAAATACCTGCCGGATGATCGCCGCGTCGCGCTGCTCGCGGCGATCGAACAACAGTTGCAGGTGTCCGAGTATCCGGACTTCGCGTGTGAGTTCGCGCCGTTGACCTGGGATCAGGTGGCCGAGATGAAGCTGTCTGGCCTGGTCCAGTTTGGCGCCCACAGCCAGACGCATCCGATCCTCAGTCGGTTGCCGGATTCGCAACTGCATAGCGAAGTGTTTGGTAGCTGTCAGGCTGTGAAGGAGCGCTGCGGCAGCGACGGCCTACACTTCGCCTACCCCAATGGTGAGCGGGGCGACTTCAACGAAGACACCAAGCGGGTTTTGCAGCGTGCTGGGGCAGGTTCCGGGTTGTCGACGATCGAAGGACTGTGCCGTGCCGGCGACGACTTGTTCGAGCTGCGTCGCATCGGAGTTGGTAGCGACATGAGCAAAGGGCGGTTCGCGGCCATGTGCAGCGGCCTCGAGTCTGGCGTCAAACGCCGGATGGGTAGGCTGTGACCCGGATGCAGGTTGCGTCGTGGCCCTGTCTCGGGGCGTGCGGAGTCTTCTAGCGGTTCTTCTTGGCGGGCTTTGGGAAGGGCACCGCCTTGACGGTGCGTTCTTTGCCCGACACATCGACCAAGAGCAGCGCCTTGTCTTGTGTTGGCCACTCGTGCACATAGGAGGTCGTGACCGCGGCCCACTTGCCGTTGGGGGATAGCGCGACCTGCATCTGAAGCGCTGGCAAGACGGCCGAACTGCTCGCTGGGGTGGTCGCGGGCGCGTCGATCAGCACTGTTTCGCGAGTGACGCTGCCGCTGAACGTGGTCTCGTAGAGCGAGAATCGTTGCCCTTCGTCGACCTGGCGCGCGAGCACTGCAAACAAGCTGACATTGTCTGGGCCCCACGCCAGCGAGCCAACGCCGATTTGGTCCTGCTGGTCGCTCAGCGGCAACACGGTTTCGAGTTTGCCTTCGTGGAAGACGAGGATCGCGGTTTGGGTTTGCTCGGTCGATGTGCGCTCGATCCGTTCGCCGGGTAGCGCCACGCGCTTGAGATCTTTGGTGAAGCTCGGCAAGGGCAGGACCTTCCACCCCGGGTTCTCGGCGGTCGACTCAGGCGCCTTGAACAACACCGTCGTCGCCAGTGTGTCAGGATCGATGGTGCCGAGTTCCCACTGGCTCTTGTCGTCCGAATCGCGAACCGCCACGTAGCAAATGCCATCGCCGCGCGGGCTCAACACCACGTCGCCGTCCGCATTCGGAACCTTGTGTCGTAGCGTCTTGCCAGTGCTCAGGTCTACTCGGGTCAGCGACTTGCCGCCGAGGAACAGTTGGTTTGCGACAACCACTGGCGGAATCACCAGGTAGTCAGCTGAGTTGTCGTCGGTGCTGACTTCAAACGGGCCCGGTAGCTTCTTGCTGTCGGTTGCGCCAACTGGCACGCGCGTCACAATCAGCGGCTTGTTGTCGCCGGGCTTGCTCGACAACACCAATAGATCATCGTTCGCCAGGAAGTGGGGCATCGCCATGCCCTTCTCCGCGGCGGTGACCAGGACGATTTTCGAGGTCTGCTCTTCGACGTCATAGGTGGCGAGCGCCAGCTTCCCGTCGACTCGGCCCGGGTAGGCAACTTGTTTGCTGTCTGGGCTCCAGGCGGGCCGGCAGGCGAAGGTCGCGGCAACGGCTGCGAGGGTGGTTAGCGCGAGGAGGCGACGGTGGGCGGTGGCAGTGTTGGGGTTCATGGCGATCTCTCCGTCGGCTGGTAGCCGGGGAATCGCGCCATGGGTCGCGCGACAGGAAGGGAGAGCTGTCACGGTCTCAGTTCTGAAGCCGCTGATCCATAAGTGATGCCTTGCAAAGGGGTAGAGAAGCAGCTTTTGGTGGGGCATTTTGCCTTGGGACAGCACGTCCTTGGGCGCCATGCCTGCGATGGGAGCGGTCTGCGGTGCCTGGCAGCATGGTTTGCTGCGGCCTGGTCCTGGGCTTGCCGGCGCTCGCAGGAAAGTGGCTTTGCCGCTTGGCCGTGCCGGCGCTCCTGAGACGCCGTCCGGAGATTTTCGTTCGCTGGCATCCGGCCCCTTTGTGACCTATCCTGCTTGGCCAAGCGCTCGCCCGTCCGCCGGGGCGGAAGTCGCGATGGCAACCGGGCTACGGCCAACCGTCGCGCTCCGCCGATGTAAGAGTCGTTCCTCCGATCTCCTCGGAGGCGCGGATTCCCATGAGGCGGACTGACCCGGATCGATTGGGTTAGTCGGCGGCAAGAGAAGCAGATGACAGACAAAGAACCGAAGGAACCGCAAGAGGGCCAAGGCCCCCCGAAGAAGCCACGTGGCATGGGTGGGGTCATCCTCATCCTGGCCCTGTTGATGGCGCTGTTCGTTGTTGTGTCGAGTTCGAGCCGCGATGGCCAGAACTCGGTGCACGCGTTTTACAGCCACCTGCTCAACAGTCGCTTGTCGGGAGTCACGATGTCGGGCGGCGTGGTCAGTGGCCACGTCAAGGAGCAGAGCGACCGGCAAATCGAAGTCGTGCTGCACGAGTTCCTGCGGTTTGGTGGGATCGATTACGACCTGCTGAGCACGTTGTCGGTCACGACCCTCGACTCTTCGCTCTATCCTGATTCGGCAGTCGCCAGTCGTCAGTTCCTCGACGACGTTCGCGAGAATCGCGTGCGTGTCTCCCAGGCGTTCTTCGTCAACGAGGTTGCGCCGAAGGCGGGCAACGCACCGCCGGCAACGGACGAACTGCGCAAGGAAGGAGCCTACCTGACGGCGTTGATCCAACGTGGATCGTCGCAGTACTACGTGCGCATCGACGGCCCGCCCGGCGATGGTTCGCCATCGCTGCAAGACGTCTGCGCCGAACTGGATCGACTCGACGTGCCGTTGCAATCGCGCACGCTGTCGCTCGGTGGTGCCGACTTCCGAGTCAGTGAGCCGAACACCGCGCTCATCTACATTATCGGCACCGTCGGCCCGTGGCTGCTGGTGCTCGCGATCGTCTGGTTCTTCATCATTCGCCAGATGCGCTCGCCGGGCGGATCTGGTGGCGTGCTGAACTTCGGTCGCTCGCGCGCTTCGCTCTACACCAAGGAAAGCCGCACCAACGTGACGTTTGACGACGTTGCCGGGATGGAAGAGGCCAAAGCCGAGGTCCGCGAAATCATCGAGTTCCTGAAGAACCCGGGTAAGTTCGCCAAGCTCGGTGGTTCGATCCCACGCGGCGTGCTGCTGGTTGGTTCGCCTGGCACGGGGAAGACCCTGCTCGCCAAGGCGATTGCTGGCGAAGCCGAAGTGCCGTTCTTCTCGATCAGTGGTAGTGACTTCGTCGAGATGTTTGTCGGCGTTGGTGCGAGCCGCGTGCGCGACTTGTTCAAGCAAGCCCGTGAAGCGAGCCCATGCATCATCTTCCTCGATGAGATCGATGCCGTTGGTCGCAAGCGCGGCACCGGCATGGGCGGCGGTCACGATGAGCGCGAGCAAACGCTCAACGCCATTCTGGTTGAGATGGACGGGTTTGATTCCGACAAGGGCATCATCCTGATCGGTGCGACCAACCGTCCTGATGTGCTCGATCCCGCGCTGCTGCGCCCGGGTCGCTTTGACCGCCAGGTCGTCATCGATCGTCCGGACGTCAAGGGGCGCGAAGCGATCCTTAACGTGCACGCCCGCAAGATCAAGCTCGCTAGCTACGTCGATATGAAGCGCATCGCCAAGGCGACCGCAGGCTTCTCTGGTGCCGAGTTGGCAGCAGTAATCAATGAAGCGGCGATCCTGGCGGCGATGAAGAACAAGGACTCGGTCGAGATGACCGATCTCGAAGAGGCGCGCGACCGCGTGCGCTGGGGCCGCGAGAAGAAGAGTCGCGCCATCGAGGAGGAGGACAAGAAGGTCACGGCCTACCACGAAGCTGGTCACACGATCGTTTCGATGATGACGCCGGATCAGGATCCGGTGCACAAGGTCACGATCGTCAGCCGTGGTCGCGCCCTCGGAGCGACGATGTCGTTGCCCGAGAAGGACGACTACAATCACTGGCAGAAGAAGCTGCTTGGCCGCATCGCCGTTTGTTACGGCGGCCGCATCGCCGAACAGTTGGTCTTCGGAGACGTCTCTGCTGGTGCCCAAAACGACATCGAGCAAGCGACCAATCTGGCGCGCGTGATGGTGTGCGAGTTGGGTATGAGCGAGAAGGTCGGCCCGATCAAATACACGGCGGACGATGAGAACCCGTTCCTCGGCCAGGAGTTCAGGCTGTCGGGCGGTGTCTCGGAGCGCACGTTGCAGGCGATCGACGACGAAGTGCGGCGCATCGTCGACGAGCAGTATCAGGCTGCGACCGCCATGCTCAAGGACAAGCGGGAAGTGCTCGATAACCTGGCGGCTGCGCTATTGAAGTACGAGACCCTCAGCGGGGATGAGGCCGGTGCGGTCTTACGTGGCGACAATCTCGAAGAGTTCCGGGCGGCGCAAGAGCGTCACCGTGAATCCGTCGAACGCGAAGCCGCGCGCAATGCCCCGAAGCCAGAGCCGGAGCCAGAAACACCTGCTGGTAACGAAACTTCCTCTGACGAAAAGCCCGACGTGGGCTTCTCGGGCGCCTGATCGAAAGGCCTGACCACTCATGATCCCATCCTTGCTCGCGCAGCAGAACCCTGCTGAAGACAACTTCAGTGGACTGTTTGATGCCGGCAAGATGATGATTGAGGTGGGGATCTTCGCGGTCTTCATCTACGTCGTGCTGCGCTTCTTGCGCGCGACGCGTGGCTCTGGCGTGATCCGCGGTCTGGCCCTCGTGGTCAGCACGTTTGCGGTGGCGTTCTTCATCTTGGCCGAGCGGTTGGAGTTGGACCGCTTGGATTGGTTGGTCGAGCAGTTGGCGCCGTCGGTTGTGCTTGGCCTGGTGGTGGTGTTTCACCCTGAGATCCGGCGCGCCATCGTGCATCTCGGCGACGCCCCGATCTTCGGCCGGTTCTTCCGCCGTGACGCCAAGATCGTGCCGCGCCTGTTGCGCGCGGTCGCGCGGCTCAGCAAGGAGCGCATCGGCGCGCTGATCGCAATCGAACGCGAAGCATCGTTGTCGGAGTTGTCGGAGAACGGCATCACCATCGATGCGGAACTCAACTCCTACCTGATCGAGTCGATCTTCTTCCCGAAGAGCGCGCTCCATGATGGCGGCGTGGTGGTGCAGGATGATCGCATCGTCGCCGCGTCGTGCCTGTTCCCGCTCAGTCAGAATCCAGATATCGACAAGCGGCTCGGCACGCGTCACCGCGCGGCGCTCGGATTGTCCGAAGAGACCGATGCGTTGATCATCGTGGTCAGCGAAGAGACTGGCAATATTTCGACGGCGAGCAACGGCAAGCTCAACCACGGGTTGACGCTTGAGAAACTCGAAGCCGCTCTCGACGAAGTTTTTGGCCGGAGTAGCTCCTCATGAGTGTCGATCGTCGCAAGCGCGGCGTGTGGGCGATGATCATCGATGATCCCTACCGCAAGATGGTCGCTATCGGGCTCGCCGTGCTGCTGTGGTTCTTCATCGATAGCCGCATCATGGACTCGGAAACCTTCACGCTGCCGTTGACGGCTGGCGACCAGATGAGGGACCAGGACGGCAAGCGCGACAGCAGCGAGTTCGTCGTGTTCTTGCCGAGTGGCGTCATCAAGAAGCACTTCTTCGATGGTGATGCGGTTGCGACGACCATCGAAGTGAAGATGTCTGGCCCGCGCTACCGGATCGATCGCCTGAAGAACGATCCGCTGCGGCTGAGGGTGATGTCGCTGTTGGGGCGCCAGTGGAATCGCGACAGCACTAGCGAAGGCGACGTCGTTGGCGGCAACCAATCCGATGTTGAGTTTGTCGAGATCACCGCTGCCGACATCGAGCGGGATATTCGGCACGAGGATCTGACCATCGAGTTGATCCCCCCGCGGATCCGCATTGAGGTCGAGGTTCGCGACACGGTCACCGTGGATACGATCTTGCCGAGCATGGTTGAGTTCGTCTCGAAGCGAGGAGACCACTCCCGGATGCGCACCGAAAAGGCGACCTTCAGCCCGCGTGGTATCACGCTGGTCGGTCCTGCCAAGATCGTGCGGAGTCTGCTGAATCGGAAGGATAAGAAGCCGTTCCAGGCGGAGCTCAGCTTTGGACCGCAGGACACCAGTGCGACCGCGACGATCACGGTTGTCGATGGTGTTGCGTTGGAGGTCTACCCGGACGCGGCAGGCGTCGTGCCGCAAGTGACGATTCCGTTGGCGGCCGTGCGCAAGACCTACACGCTGAACTTGCCGCTGGTTGTTCGCGACAAGCGAGCCGATCAGAGCAAGCGCTACGAAGCCGACGAGAAGGTCGTGCCGGTCAGCGTCAGCTTCTCGGGTAGTCTGGGCTTGCTGATGCAGGGGCGCGATGACGACGAACGTCAGAAATGGGCGACGCAAAACCTGCGCCTTGAGGTGTATCTGAATGACCTCGCGAGCGGGGTGCCGCTCGGTCCCGAGTTACAGTTGTCACCTTGGATCTTGCTGGATGGTCCGTTGTTGCATCGCTATCCGAACAACGAGTACTGGCTCGAAGAGTCGCTGACCGTCACTATGCGTGCCAAGTAATGAGCACATTTGAACCTGTTACGTTCGGCACCGATGGCTTGCGCGGACGCGCCGGCGAAGCGCCGATGGAGCCCGAGACGCTACGTCGCATTGGCTCAGCCCTTGGGGTTCTGTTGATGCGCGAGGGCGATGGCGCGCAGCGCCGCGTGCTGATCGGCAACGATGGCCGCGAGTCGGCGTCGTGGATTCTCGACTGCCTGGTGCAGGGAATCATGGCTGCGGACGTCAGTGTCGCAGATGTCGGCCTGGTGACGACGCCCGCGTTGGCTTTGTTGACCAAGCACGAGCCATACTCCGCCGGCATCATGATTAGTGCGTCGCACAACCCGGCGCACGACAACGGCATCAAGATCTTCGCTGGCGATGGCTCAAAGATGAGCGATGAGTTGGAGTCAGAAATCGCGGCACTCGCCAACGAACTGCGTCCCAACTCGCCGACCGAGCCGCGCATCAAGTCGGTTTCGAAGTTGCTGTTGCACTACGAAGAGTTACTCGGCCACCGCTTCCCGGACCTCGATCTAACCGGCCGCAAGGTTTGCATCGATGCCGCGAACGGCGGTGGTGCGATCCTCGGTCCACGCATGCTGCGCACGTTCGGCGCCGAAGTGATCGAAGTCGGTTGCGAGTCGGATGGCTTCAACATCAACGAAGATGTCGGGGCCTTGCACCCGGAGCACCTCGCGGAAATCGTCAAGCAGAACGGGGCGTGCTTTGGCATCTGTCTCGATGGCGATGGCGATCGCGGCATCTTCGTCGATGAGAAAGGGCAGATTCACGACGGCGACTCGGTCCTGACGTTCTTTGGTACACGCATGCTCGCGGCGGGCACCCTGCCGGGCGAAACGGTCGCGGCTACGGTGATGAGCAATCTCGGCATGCACCACGCGTTGAAGGATGCTGGAGTCCAGGTGCATGTCACCCCGGTCGGTGATCGCCATGTCGTTGCTGCGATGCGCGAACATGGCTTTGCCATTGGCGGCGAGCAGTCTGGGCACACGCTGTTTACCGATCACGAGTTGGTCGGCGACGGCCTCTACACGGGCCTGCGTTTGCTGGCGGATGTTGGCGACATGCCGATGTCGGAAGCGCTGTCCGCCTTCGTAAGCTTCCCGCAGAAGCTGATCAACGTGCCAGTGCGCGACAAGCCCGACTTGGCGACGATTCCAGCGATCGTCGCCAAGCAGAAGGAAGTCGATGCGCTGCTCGGCGACAACGGTCGCTTGCTGCTGCGTTACTCCGGCACCGAGCCGAAGTGTCGGGTGATGATCGAGGCCCAGGATCGCGAGCTGTGCGAGCGTCTGTGCGACGAGTTCGCCGCGCTGATCCAGGCGGAGCTTGGTGCGTGAGCACGCGGCTCGCGGTTAGCGGAAGCAACCTGACGGGAGACGCGCCGTTCTCGGCTGCGCTATCGATCGGTGGTGCCATCCACGTCGTGCGTTCACCAGCGGGCGAGCGCGGGGACTTGACGCGCTTGTGCCAGACGCTGTGTGAGCAGCATGGTCTGACCCCGGCGCAGATCGATGAGGTCGTTGTCGATGTCGGCCCGGGTTCTTACACCGGCCTGCGGGTCGCGGTGACGTTCGTGCGCTTCTTGCAGTCGTTTGGCAACATTCCGGTGCAGGCCGTCGACAGCCTGGCGCTGCTGGCGCACTACGCGTGTGGCCAAGCCCCAGTGGATCAGAGCCCAGTTGATCAGAACGCAGTGGATCAGAACGCAGTGGATCAGACCCCAGGTGGCCAGAGGGTGGATGGCATGCGCGTGCGGCCGCTGCTCGATGCGCGCCGCGGTCGCTACCACACGGCTCGTTTCGAATACAAGGATGGCAAGCTGATCGAACTCGAGGCGGCCAACGCGACGAATACCGAACAGGTGCTCGCGAGTCTTGAGCCCGGCGAGCGTGTGGTCATGCCGCCGGCATTTGCGGAGCAGCTCAGGGAACCACTGCGCGAACGGCAGGTCGAGGTGGTCGTCGCCCGTGACTTGGCTGCCGATGCCTTGTTCGCAGCTGGCCTGCCGCTGTTCTCAGCCAAGTCCGAAGACCTTGAGCCGCGCTACTTGATGGCGACTTACGCCGAGGACTAGCCATGCGCGTGTTCCGTTCGATCTGGTTGCTGCACCGCTGGCTCGGCATCACTGCCGGTCTGGTGCTGTTGATGACCGCGACGACGGGGCTCTTGCTGTTGGTCAAGAAGGACTACGCGTGGATCCAGCCGGATGCCATGAAGTGTGCCGAAGGCACCTTGGCGGAGGCGCAGCCGCTGGCCAAAGTCTACGAGGCGGTGCTGGCGCTCGACCTGCCGCAGTTCCAGACCGAGGACGACATTGCGCGCATCGACTTCCGGCCAAGCAAGCGCCTGCACAAGGTGATCAGTCGCCACGACGATATCGAAGTGCAGGTCTGTGCGATCACGTTGCGCACCTCTGGTCCCAATGTGCGCCGCAGTGATTGGCTGGAGCGTTTGCACGACGGTTCGTGGTTTGGCGACTTCGCGCACGACCGCGTCATGCCGATCGTGGCGATGATCCTGCTGTTTCTGGGGGTCAGTGGCTACGTGATGTGGCTCTATCCGAAGTGGAAGAAACTGCAGAAGGCGTCGTCCACTAGGACATGAACGACGACGCTCCGGCGGTTGCTTCGCCGCAGGTGGTTGCTTCGCGTTTGGGGACCGCCGCGGTGGTCATGGCATGCTTGCCAACGGCGTTGGCAGCGATGTTCTTGTGCTACGCCGAGTCGGTTGTCGATGTGGCGCTGTGCTTGGTGCTGCTGTTGCACGCGCCGCTGACGTTGCGCTTGCCGGTCGTTCGCCGTCGTCGCCAGCTGTTCGTTGAGCTGCCAGCCATCCTGATTGGCACATTTGGCATCGCCGCGATGTTGGTGGTCAGCATGGCGTCCCTGCTCGAGGCACCGGTTCCGTGGGGCCAGTCAATTGGCTTCGGGCTCTACATGGCGATCTGGGTATTGTCGCTTCGGTTCGTCTACCACGGTCTGCAGTGGCTGCTCGAGCGTGCATGCAAACGACCGCTGCTGACGCGCCTCGTGGCGGCGATGGTGATGATCGGCTTCGCGATGCCGCAGTTGTTCGTCGCATTGCAGACGCGTCGAGTCGCGATTGGCAAGGTACCGAACGTCTACTTTGCCGAAGGCGTGCAGCGTGAAGTGCGGTTCCCGAACGGCGACGGACTGTGGTTGCGCGGGACCCTGCTGACCCAAACAGGTAGCGAGTCCGCGCAGCCAAGGCCTGTGGTGATTGTTTGCCATGGCCTCGGTGCGAACCGTGCGAACTTTTTCGCCTACGCCCAGCTGGCCTGGATCCTGGAATGCCACGTGTTCGCGTTCGACTTCCGTGGCCACGGCCAAAGCGAAGGCGTGACGACGACCCTCGGTGGACGGGAAGCGGCCGACGTGGTTGCGGCCAGTCGATGGATCCGGGCGCAACCGGAGTTCGAGAACAGCCCGTTGGTGCTGCTGGGCATTTCGATGGGCGGCGCCAGTGTCTTGCGTGCCGCGGCCGAGGCCCGCGCTGATGGCGTGTTCGTCGAGAGTTCGTTCTCCGACTTGTCGGCCATGCTCGACGAACGCATGGCTGGGCTGGGGCCCCTGCGCCACCTCGCGTCCGCATCCGTTCGATTTGCGGCCTGGCTGCAGCTCGGCGTCGACCTCAAGGACGTTTCGCCGCGTGCGAGTCTAGCGGCGTTACCGCCCAGCATTCCGGTCGTGCTGGTGCATGCCGGCGACGATGCATTGATTCCGGTCGCTCACGGCGAACGCCTGGCTGCTGCGCGCGCCGATCTCGAACTGCACGTGATCGAAGGCGCTGGACACGGTGGTTGCTTGCACACCGGTTGGTCGCAGTTGGAGGCGCTGCTGCAAGGTCTGCTCAAAACCGTGGGCGGGCGCTAGCAAACGGTTACTGCTTCAGGCTTGCCAACAACTGCTCGGTTCGCGCCAGCAGTTGCTCGTCGCTGCGGTGTTTACGTAGCAACGCGACCGTCGCAGTCGCCAGTTGTCGCGCCTCGTTGAGCTTCTGGTTCTGAATCAGGCAGCGGACCAGCCAATACTGGGTGTAGTGCGTGCGGAAGTGGCCTTCGCCAATGGTCGCGAGGCGCAGTCGTTGCGCTTCGCGCAACAACTCTTCGGCCGGTTTGCTTGGCAAGCCATCGATGCGGAGGTGCGCCAACGCTTCGCCAAGCAGTGGTCGCGCGATGGTCTCGTGGCCTGCGGGCATCGTTCGACGGAACATGGCCGCCGACTCTTGAAACAGCGGAATCGCTTCCTTGGGACGTCCTTGCCGGGCAATACAGGTTGCAAGGCTGAGCAAGCTTCCTGCGGTCTCGGAGTGATCCCCGCGCACCTTGCGGCGAAGTTCGAGCAGCGTTCGGAACTGTGCCTCGGCGGCCTTGCTGTTGCCGCGGCCGAGTTCCACAACCGCGATCTGCTGGCGCGTCGTCAGCACCGACGGGTGTTCTTCGTCATACGCCTGCAGTCGTATGGCGAGAGCTTGCTCGAGGCACGGCACCGACTCGTCGAAACGACGCAAGCGATTGTAGAACGACGCCATGTTCGAGAGCGTGGTCGCGATTTCGGGGTGCTCTGGAGGTAGCAGTTCCTGTTGAAGCTTGAGCGCCTCGGCAAACATCGGTTCGGCCTTGTCCGTCTCCCCGAGGTTGCCGAGCACCGTCGCCAGCTGGCTCATGGTCAGTGCCGGCGAGGGGTGATGTTCGCCGAATCGCTGTTGGTCCCGCGCGAGCACCTCGCGCAGCAGATTCGCGGCTTCGCGCCACTCGCCGCGATCGATCTCGATCATCGCCACGGCGAAGAGGCTGGTTTCGACATCGGGATGGTCTTCACCAGACAGTTTGCGATCGATGCTCAGTGCTTGCTGTAGCGCTTCGCGAGCTTCGTGCAATTCGTCGAGGTCTTGGAGGATCTGTCCGAGCTCTCGGTAGAGGTTGGCGTGTCGACCGTGACCCTTGCCATCGCGAGCTTCGGCGCGCTGGATCGCGGCGATCGCCAGCTCGCGGGCTCTGTCTAGCTTGCCTTGATCGCGTAGCACACTAGCCTCGATCATGTCGAGATCCAGGCCGGCGCGGGCGACGTCGTCGCTGCGATTGCCGGCGATCTCTCGGGCCTTGGCAAGCAACGATAGCGCCTCCTCGAACCGGCCTGCGTCGCGCAGCCAGGTAGCCAACGTCGAATGTCGGGACGCGATCGTCAAGTCTCCGAGCGCGGGTCCCGCCTTGGTCGGTTGCCAGGATTGCCGCATCAGCTGTTCGCCGCGTTGGTTGTCGCCTTGGCAGAACCGCAAGCCACCGAGCAAGAACTGGCCTTCGCGGTGTGCAGCTTGGTCGCGGCCCAATTCCGCGAGCGTGCGTTCGGCGGCGACGAGTTGCTGTTCTGCGTCTTGGTAGAGCCCCAGGGAGAGGTAGGCACGTCCCATGGCGAGCTGCAGCGGCGCACGTTGCGCCGGCAGGTCGGCGAGTTCGCGGGCGATGCGGCGGGCACCGCGGTCGAGCAGTTCTCGGGCCCGCAGTGTTTCGGCCCGATTAGGATCGGGCGCCGCCATCTCGTAGAGCGACGTCAGGAACTCGACGACGCGATCCGCAACGGCAGTCTGATTGCGCGCCGCATCTCGTTCGTTCTTGATGGTTTCGTTCTGCGCGCGAATGGTCGTCAGCTGACCCTGGATCGTGACATTGTCACTGGCGGTCACGAACGCGAATGTGACCAGCATGATCATCAGCAGCGCGGTGCCCGCAACGGGCACGCGGTTGCGCTGTACAAACTTGTGGGTGCGATAGACGAGGGTGTCGGGTCGCGCCGCGACGGGACGCCCCTGCAAATGGCGCTCGATGTCTTCGGCGAGCGCTTCGGCGGTTGCATAGCGGCGCGCCGGTTCCTTTTGCATGGCCGTCGCGAGGATGGTGTCGAGGTCACCGTCGAGCCGCCGTGACCAGCGCGTGCGTGGTTCGGGTCGTCCCGCGACGGTTGCGGGGCCTCGGCGCACTGCGGCGCTGGCAGCGGGTGGCGTGCGTTCGCAGACGACTTGCAGCAATTCTTGCATCGACGTCCCGGCGCGCGGTTGGGCACGTTCGCCGGTCAGCAGTTCGTAGAGCAGGACACCGAGAGCATAAACATCGGTGCTGGTCGTGATCGCTTCACTGCGCACCTGCTCCGGACTGCAATACTCCGGCGTCAGCATGACGTGGCCGGTGCGCGTGACAACCGTGGTGTCTTCGTCGTCGTGAACCTCGAGCAGCTTGGCAATTCCGAAGTCCAACAACTTGGGCTCTCCCGCGGCCGTAACCAGTACGTTGCTGGGTTTGAGATCGCGGTGCACGACCAACGACCGGTGGGCGTGGGCCACGGCCCGGCAAACCTTGGCGAACAGCCGAAGGCGCGCGTCGATGTCGAGCGCATTGCTCTGCGCGTGGGACAGCAAGTCGCGACCATCGACGTATTCCATTGCGACATACGGCTGGCCGTCGTCGGTCGAGCCGCCTTCGTAGAGGGTCGCGATGTTCGGGTGCTGGAGCGCGCCAAGAATGCGGCGTTCGATGCGGAAGCGCCGCACCACGTCCGGGTCGTGGCGCGCGGTGCGCAGCACCTTGAGTGCCACGCGCCGATGGATGTCGGGGTCGAGGTGCTCGCCAAGGTAGACACTGCCCATGCCGCCGTGGCCGAGGGTTTGCAGCACCTTGTAGGGGCCTATTTGCGTCGGGTTCTCGGGCGAGCGAATGCCGCGGATGGCCTCGGCAACGACGGTTGGCGCGAAGGCTCGGTCCGGTGCGGCGAGCGCGTCTGGGTCTTCGTCATGTTGCGCAAGCAAAGAACGCAGTGTCGTCGTGATGCCCGGATCACTCGCTTCGAGTTGCTGGAGCCGCTGCTCGCGCGCGCCCGGGTCGAGTACCCGCAGGCATTCAAACGTTTCGGCAAGGCGAGCAAACGTGCCTGGCGAGCTATACTGCGGCTCGGATCGTGGTGGTTGCGGTTCCAAAGACATGAGTTCTGAAGCTTCGTTCACCGAGTTGTTGCAGCGTCACCGTGGCGGCGACGCCGTTGCCATCGATGCACTGTTGCCGGCGGTCTACGATGAGTTGCGCCAGATAGCGCAGTCCCAGTTGCGACGCGAATCGGTGGCCCCGTTGGAGCCGACGGCGTTGGTGCACGAAGTGTACTTGCGAATGGTGGATCAGACAGTCGCGGGCATCGAGGACCGTGCGCATTTTCGCGGGCTATGTGCGCGAGTCATGCGGCAGGTGCTCGTCGACCACGCCCGTAAGAAGCATGCGCAGAAACGCGATGCGGCCCGCGAAGAAACTTTGTCCACTTCTTTCGATGCGGTCGACGCAAAGGCGGACGCCCTGCCGATTCTCGATCTCGACGCGGCCTTGGAGCGGCTGCACGACCTCGATGCACGCAAGGCGAAGGTCGTCGAGATGCGATGTTTCGGCGGGCTGTCGATGGCGGAAGTCGCGGCGGCATTGGCCGTTTCGCTGCGCACCGTCGAGGCGGACTGGTTCTTCGCGCGCGCCTGGCTGAAAGCGGAACTGGCCAAGTAGTGATTTCTCTGCGGGTCCCGCGGGGGCCTTGCGCATCAGGAGGTGACCCCACTGCATCCAACCTCTTGATCCAGCAGAGAACCCGAATGAACCCGCAAGCATCTCAAGCGTCTCCAGTATCTCCGTTCGCTCCGCCGCAGACCTGTCGGCGAACCGCGTCGTGGTCGTCTTTGTCGCTGCTCGCGTTGGCAGTGCTTGCAGCCTGTGGTGGCGGCGGCGGTGGTGGCGGTGGCACGGCCGCACCGGCTGCTGACTTGGAAGCGGGGCTGAACAAACTCGGCGTGGATACAGCAAAGACGCCGCGAGAGTCCGCTCCCGGTCTCGACTTGCAAGACGCGACGACGCCGCTTGGACGGCGGCCGGTGTTGGCGCGAACGGATGAACTCGCGATGATCAATCTCGGCACACAATCGATGAATGCAGCAGACAACCCGCTGATCGTCTTGGAGTTGACCGATAGCACTGGCAACGCCACCGAAGACGTGCTGCACGTACAGACCGCGGCCGAGGTGCCGTTCTTGCCGCAATCGAGCAGCTTCAGTGTGCCCGACTCGATGCGCGCGGCGGTCGCGGCAGATACGGATGGCAATGGTCTGGAAGAGATCGTCATTGTGTATCAGTCGGGCATCGAGACGCGCGTGCGGCGCATCGGCGACCAGACGCAGGGCTTTGTCGATTCGGACGTGCAGATTGCCAGTGTTGGTAGCGTGACCAACGTGACTGCGGTTGCTGCGGATCTTGACATGGATGGCCGCGAAGACCTGGTGCTGGGGCTGACCGTTGGCGGTCGTGGCAAGGTCCAGGCGTATCGTGCGACCGGGGACACGTTCGTGGCCCTGGGCGGGGAGATGGATATCGCGCCGGACGTGAACGGATCGACGATGTGGTTGCAGCTGGCGCTCGGCAACGTCGACACCGATGCCGGAATCGAGGTAGCAATTGCGGTGCAAGAACTGTCGGGTTCGATTGGCACCGCGCGCACGTTGGTGCTCGATGACGCGGACAATGGCTTCGCGACGCTGCGCAACGAACAGTTCCTCGGTCAGGATCAGACGCAGACGACGCGAGTCGCGCAGTCGGCGTCGATTGCGATGGGGGATGTCGATGGCGACGGCCTCGATGAAGTCTTGCTAGCTGGCTTGACCAGCTTTTCATCGGGGTGCAACTCCACCCAGCAGTTCTTCATGGCGCTCGATGATGCCGTGGCGCAGTTTGACGTGATCAGTTCCTACTACACCAGCTACTCGTATTCTGGCTGCAACAGTCCTTCGAATCGTCGCGTCCGCACGATCCATCTCAACGCCTTCGATATTGATGGCGATGGCTTGGACGAAATCGCCGCCAACCAGTTCCTCTACGACGACTTCGTCAACGAAGCTCCGTGGACCGAAGTGACCGCTTGGCGTTTGCCGACCGACACCGTCTGGAACCAGAATGCGCACGGTTGGTTTGACCGCACCACGTCGTCGTTCGTCGTCGGCGACTTCAACGGCGATGATCGGCAGGACTTGGCCGTGCACCGTCAAGACGTCAACTCGGTGCGGGTGTTTGGCCTGTTGGCAACCGCGACCGCGGTCTCGGAGTTGCGCACGATCCCGGTGACGTTCCAAAACAGCCAGACCCGCAAGTTTCCGCTATTGGTACCGGTCAACGTCGACACCGACAGTGCGGTACTCAGCTACTCCGAAGCCGAATACAAGTTGGTGTTCAGTGAGCCCGTGGTGCTGGCAGCACTCGCCGCGCCGCCGACGGGGCGTGACATCGGTCAGAACGTGGCTAGCTCGTTCACTGCGTTTGGCAACACCACGTCGACGACCAGCGAGAGCGAACGTTCGGTGACGTTTTCCGCGGGCGTGAGCGCTGGGGTCAACATCGACGGCGGCGCGTTGACGCAGTCCGAGTTCGAGTTGAAGGGCACGTTGACCAAGGCCGCGACCAGGACGCGAGGCCGTGCGTACGAGCTGTCCAAGACGATCATCTTTACGTCGGCGCCCGAAGAAGACCTGGTCGTGTTTACGACGGTTCCCGTAGACCAATACACGTTCCAAGTGGTGTCCCACCCGGATCCGCAGTTGGTCGGCACGAGTGTCGTCGTCAATTACCCACGTTCGCCGATCACTCTGCAAGCGGAGCGCAGCTTCTACAACCAGTCCTTGCCGGACTCGGCGCAGAAGGTGGATGCGTCGGTGTTCGAGCATGTTGTTGGCGATCCGAGCAGTTACCCGACGCGGTCGAGAAAGAGCGCGCTGGCGCAGCTCTACGGCGGACTGGAGATTGGCCCGCAGGCAGTTGGCCAAGGCGCTGGTTCCACCGAGGTCACGTTGCAGGTTGGCAACTCGATTTCCAGCGGAGGCGCGCTGTCGGTTGGGTTCGAACTGGAGATGCAGGCAACGGCGGGTGCGGTGCTCGCAGGCACCAGCGTCGGGGTCGAATCGCAGAGCACCTGGCGCATCAGCAGCGGTGCCTCGACGACCTACACCGGTGTGGTTGGTGCCATTGACTCGGCAAACTTTTCGCAGAACGGCTACTCGTTCGGTTTGTTCACTTACGTGTATCGCTCCCCGTCCGCGCGGCAGCAGTTCCAAGTGCTCAACTACTGGGTCGAGTAGAGCCGCGAGACGGAGTCACTCTGCCACACTACTCTGCCAGACTACTCTGGCTCGCTACTCCGCCAGCACGAACGGCATCGCCACCAGCGTGCCGTTGTAGAGGAAGTGGATCAGCATGCCTGGCAGCAGGCTGTTGGCCCGTTCGCGCAGGTAGCCGAGGTAGATGCCGATGCCCAAGTGGATCGGCAGCACGACCGGCTGGCCGTGTGCCAGGGCAAACGCGACTGCGGTGACGAAGATGCCGAGGTGGCGGCCAAACAGCGCCAGCAGGCGGCCTTGTAGCATGCCCCGGAAGATCACTTCTTCGAGCACGGCCGGGGAGACGGCGATGACTAGCATGCTCGCGACCAGGCCGAGGCGATTGGTCAGGTTGTCGAGCCCATCGTCGATGTCGGGCAGCAGGCTGCGAAGCACCTCGACGTAGCCCATTGCCAGCAATACCGACAGCACCGTGACGGGGATTACTTCCAGCCAATAGCGTGGCGCCGCACCGCGCAGGCCGAGGCGGCCGAACGGGCCGGCCCAAGCGAGGATTCCGGCGACGCAGACACCGGAGACCAGGCTCGCGAACGGCAGCAGCAACTCGAACTCACTGCCCTGTGCGAGCAGGTAGGCAGCGAACTGCGGGCCGAGCAAAGCGACCATCAACAACACGAACTCAAGCAGCGCGCGGTTGGTCCAGCGGGTTTGGTTGCTTTGGCTTGCGCGGGTCATAGCGCCCGGGGCCAGCGGTGCGTCGACCGGAATCTTGGCGTAGATGATGTCGCCATCGTCGCCGGGCAACTCCATCAAGCCGCGTTCGTTGTGGCGCGCATGGCGCGCCGAGAACGAAACCGGCAGCTCCGACGGGTCCGTTGCGGTGATCGCCGGCTTGGACTCGGTTTCGACCTGTGCTGGACCGGGAATCTGTAGCCAGTTGTCACACGAGCAGCGCAGCTTGAAGCCGCGCAGTCGATCGTGGATGCGCCAGTGGGTGCGGCAGGTAACACACGAGAGTTCGATGCATTCGTCGTCGCCGAGATTGCGACCTTGCGGCCAGGTGCGAACTACCGGTTGCTCGAACGGATCACTCACTTGCCCTTCTTGCCGGCGCTCAACGATAGAGAGACATGGTGGGCCGACATGCTGCCTGGCAGTTTGACTTCGGCCTTGCCGTCGGGGTCCGTCAGCAAGGAGCGCAGTCCGGTGCTCGCTTCGGCGAGCACCTTGCCGTCTTCCTGTACGAGCTGCACAAACAGTTCCCCGCCGTTGCCGACGAGTTCGCAGGCGGCGCGCTCGGGAAGGGTTGTGCTGCCGTCACGCAAGGTCGCCAGTGCTTCCGGAGTGGTCGGGTAGGTCGTGCCGCGAGTTAGCGTGACGTAGTAGTTGCCCCACGAGCGCTCGAGTTGCACATCGAGCATTCCGCCGAAGGCACCACTTTGGGTCTGCACTTCTTCGGCGCGTGCCGACAGCACACGATCGATCCAGCCGGACTGCCATGCGAAGAAGGCGCCGACGAGCAATAGAACCGGTGCGAGCCACATGATCTCGCGGCGACGCATGCCGAGCATGGCTTCGCCGTCGGCTGTCGGCATGGGGATCGCATCTTGCGCGGTGCGCGGCCGTTGTCGGGTGACCGGTTCGACCTGATGGCCGTTGATCACGAACAGGGTCTCGGCAACGTTGTCTTCGAACACCAACTTGCAACGCAGCGTCGTTTCGACACTGCCTGGTTGCGCGGCGTCGACGACACCTTGCAGGCGATCAAGGAAGTTGGATTGCGCGGCGGTATCGAAGCGATCGGCCGGCACGTGGGTTTCCGCCGGCAGGATGTTGAATCGTCCGCCCGTCACTTCGAGTCGGAACGCGCCGGCGCCACACTGGCTGAGTTGCTGCACGGCGTCTTGCAACGTGCCTTCGTTGAGCACGCGACCATCGAGGATGCCCTCGACCAGCAAGGCGGAGGGCGTGTCGCCACTTGGCGGAAGATTGGGGGGGGTCACGAAACATCCCCGCGGAACGCTGCGACATCGCGAGCGGGCATCCAGTCGGCCATCCCGTCGCACCAAACCAGCGAATCGCCGTCGATGGCTTGGGCGGTCAGCAGGTGACGAATGGTCTCTTCGGTCACGGGGCCCTGGCGCTCGTTGTCGCGCGCATAGAACCACTGGTCGCTGTTGGTCAGTTGCGCGGCTGCTGCGGTGTGCGGCAGTTCGGGCGGGTTGGAGGTGTCGATGCCAAGCGACTCATCGTGCGCGCCCAAGCGGCGTTCGACGTGGTTGTGGCGCTGATCGGACACTTGGCGTTCCTTCTGGAGCTGTTCGCGCAGCTTGCGGGTCTCCATGCGCTGACGCTTTTCGCGTTCTTCCTGCACCTTCAGGTCGGGCAGAACCAGCACGAGGATGATGCCGAGGCATGGCGCGACGACGCCGACGAAGAACCAGCCGATGGGGCTGCGGCCGCGCCCTGATGCAATCGCGGCGCAGATGCCGCCAAATACAGCCATGACCATCAGGTTGATGACCATGGCGCCACCGCCAGAAAGCAAAAACATGAACGGACCCTTAGAATGAAAAGCGGATGAGCCAGCCGAGCACGATGAAGGTGCTGGTGAGGGCAAAGCCGGCGCGACGAAGCCGGCGGTGGCCGCGGTATTCGCGCCCGCGGCGAAGTATGTCGAAATGCACGGCAAACGTTGCCGGCAACAATAGGGCGATGCCAAGACCGCCCGGGTGCATGGCATACGCGTGCGAAAAGTCGCCTTGCAGGGCGCTGGAGGTGCTGCGCACGAGACCGCAGCCAGGGCAGGCGATCGGGCCGAGGCAGCTGGCGAGGGGACATTCCGGGCCGCGCACGCCAAACCATGTCGCGGCATCCGGGCGGACGGTCGCCGACCAACCGACCGCCATGGCGGCTGCTGTGCCAGCTAGCCAGAGCCAAGACCCGCGTAGCCTGCGCGGCTTGGCCTGTTGTTCGAGGGGGCTCCCGGACACGTTCACGGGTGCATCACATGAGATCTTGTGGCTCCGTGCAAGTGCGAGGCCTCAAGTGACCACCGTCCTAGGCCGATAGAACGGTTGTGTTCGTCCGCGTCGATCCTCACAGCCCCGTGCCACCGAGCCAGCAGCTCGTGGCCGCGGCATTGGATGCGATCGCTTCGGGTGAATTGACGGCCGGCGACAAGCTGCCGTCGGTGCGCGGTTTGGCGGCTGAGGCACTGGTCAATCCCAACACGGTGACCAAGGCCTACCGCGATCTGGAGCACCTCGGTGCGACCGAAGGACGCAACGGTTCGGGGGTCTATGTGACCGCCGCGGGTCCCAAGGTTGCGAAGGGCATTCGGTTGGCTGAGACGCTGTCTGCGTTTCGCGCCGCGGTGCAGTTCGCCAAGCGCGCTGGTCACGAACAGGTTGTGCTGGATGAAGTGTTGGGCCGGGTCTGGGGAGAGTCGGAAGAGGGGGAGCGGCCGGCTGTGCCGCAAAGGAGCAAGGCATGAATGACATCATTACGTTGCGTGGGCTTGAGATGCGGTATGGCAGGAAGCGAGTGCTTGAGGGCTTCGAGTTCCAGTTGCAGGCCGGTCAGGTCACCGTTCTGTTGGGGCAGAACGGCAGCGGCAAGAGCACGTTGATGCGGGCGTTGCTTGGCGTGCTGCTACCGCACAAGGGTTCGGTGCGCGTGTTCGGCAAGGATCCGGTGCGGCACCACAAGGATGTGCTGCGCCGCGTCGGCTACGTGCCCGATGTTCCCGATGTGTATCCGTGGATGAACGCCAAGGACTTGTTCAAGTTCTTGGCGCCGCAGTACCCGACTTGGAACAAGTCACGTTGCCACGAACTGTGTGAGCAGTTGGACGTGCCGATGAAGACCCGGTTCAAGGCGATGTCACGCGGCCAGGGCATGAAGACGATGTTGGTTGCGGCGCTGTCGTCGGAACCGGACTTGCTGCTACTCGACGAACCGTTTGCGGGACTCGATGCGTTGGTGCGCGAAGAAGTGTTGCAGGGTGTCTTGGGGGCGCTGATGGATGGGGATCGCGAGATCTCGGTCTTGTGTGCGACGCACGAGTTGGACATTGCGGCGCGCATCGCCGATCGAGTGGCCGTTCTGCAGGATGGCCGCGTGCATCAGCACGGCACACTTGCAGAGGTGCTCGGGGAAGAAGAACCGGCGCGGGTACCAAGTGGCTTGCAGCAAGTGCTCGCAACCGCCGCACAGGCGAAGACCGCCGCGGTTGTGGAGCCGGAGGAACTCAACGTATGAGTCTCGCCCTCAACTACTGCTGGAAGGAATGGCGCGCCCAGCGCGGTTTGTTGGTCGCCTACACGCTGTTGGTGTTTGCGTGCCTGTGCCTTGGTCTCTACCTAGCGCCGCGTCACTACTGGTTCGATGATAGCTTTGGCGTTCACGCACTGTCGTGGTTCGTCGCCGCTGGTGTGATCGGTGTGGTGGCGTTTGTCGTGCCAGCTTTGGTGCGCACCGAGTTCACCACCAAGGATGATCAATTCGTGCGGCGCCTGCCGGGTGCGCTGTGGCCGGCGTTCTGGGGCAAACTGCTGTTCTTGGTTCTTGCGGCCGTGACGCTGCCATTGCTTGGACTGTTGGCAGGCGAACTATTCGTGACCTCGCTGGATCACAGTTGGGAAGGCCTGTTCGCGTGGCAGTGGGATGGCACTGTTCGCATGGTGACTCCCACGGTGACCTACTTCTCGGCGTTGGCGTTGCTGCTGGTGCCGTGGATATGGGCTGCTGGCACGTGGACTCCCGGTGGACGGCTGGCGGTTCTGGCGACCTTGCTACTTGGCTTGCTGCTGGGTGTCGGCGTATATGCCGTCATTCGCCAGAGTCCCCAGATCTTGCACACACACATGCTGACCGGGTGGTTGTGGACGCTGCCGACCGGTGGCTTGATCGTCGCAGCTGCGTCGTGGGGTTTTGGTCGACGCGGTGGTGGTCCGTGGCGTTCGGCGCGATTCGGTCTGCTTGCGACCAGTGTCGTCATAGCACCGTTCGCGGGATGGCTTGGCAATCGTGCGATGCACTACCACCACCCGGACTACACGCAGCTTGAGCAACTGAACATCGGTGGCATCACGCCGGATGAACGCTATTTGCTCGCACACGTGTCCGAGAACGGCAACTGGTACACAAGCGCCGTGCGTATCGATCTGCGGAGTGGGGACGCGCAGCAGGTCGGTGGCACGATGGTGCCTTGGCAAGCGGGCATCGCGCGACCTTCTCTGAACACCTACTACCCAGTTGGCCGGTACTGGCTCAACTGGAGGGACGACGACCGCGTCGACGTGTTTGACCTGTCGACTGCGCAGCGTCAGGCCGTGCTCTACGACAAGAAGCGTCGTGAACCTGTGTTGCCAGACGAACTGCGACAGGCGGCGTTGCAGGATCGAATCGAGACCACGCCGTTGCGAGATCCGTCGGGCCGACGTGTCTGGCTGGATCGCGGCAACGTCTGCTACCAATCGGCGGATGGCACGATCGACCGTGTTGCGTGGGCTGGGGCGGACGCGCGTGGGGTCGAACCCGCAGGCCTTGGCATCCGGTATTCCAGCGACGAACCGTTGTTCGACTTGGTGCTGGGTAAATCGATCTCAGGAAGGGGGACGAGGAACGAATACTTCGTCGGCAACAGCCTCGTCTTTCAGAAGAAGGGGCGCAGCGCCTGGTGGTTGCAGAGCGGTGAGGCACAGCCTTCACCTTGTCAGCAGCTGGTTGGCGCAGCTGTGTTGGGACTGTTCGATGCGCGGCGGCTCCTGGTGTCATTCAAGACGTCCAAGCAGCATCGTCGGCGCCTGTTCTTGTTCGCCCCGGATGACGGCGAAGTAGTCGACATCGACGTGCCAGCGGACATGCCATTCGAAGGGGCTGCTTTGGTGACGCCAATGTCTCGCGCGGGAACGTTCCTCGAACGCGATCCGGATGGTGGCATCTGGCTACAGTGCAATGCGCGGAAGCAGAAACAGATGTGCTTCGCGCGCATCGATTCCGAGTCGCTGCAAGTGTCGATGGTCTTGCCGCATCTGATTCCTTCGAATCGTCGCATGACGCTGCTGTCCTGGCGTGACTGGCCAGAAGTCCTGGTGCACGAGGGCCTGCAGATTGCGCGCATCAACATCGAAACTGGCGAGCGTTCCGTCGTGTTCGATGGTGCCAGTGGCAAGCGACAGGCGGCGGACGACAAGGCGACGTCGCGATGAATGTCGCCCTCAACTACTGCTGGAAGGAATGGCGCGCGCAGCGCGGCATGCTGATCGGCTACATGTTGTTGATGACCGCGTGTCTGTGCCTAGGTCTGTTCCTCGCACCGCGTAACCTTTGGCTCGACCCAGGGTTCTCTGCCAGGGCGCTGACCTGGTTTGTTGGTGCTGGCGTGCTTGGCGTATTGATGTTTGCCGTGCCGAACCTCGTCAGTCGAGAGTTCGTCGGCAAGGACGATCAGTTCGTGCGGCGTTTGCCCGGAGCGTTGTTGCCGGCGTTCGTTGGCAAGTTGCTGTTCTTGCTGGTGGTCACGGCGACGTTGCCACAACTGGGTTTGCTCACCGGCAAGTTGTTTTTCGCTGCGATGGGGTGGGGATGGCACGGGTGGTTCTCGTGGCGTCTGGACCAACTCGAAGGCGTCGGCGTCGCGTTGTTGATGATTCCCTGGTTGTGGGCGGTTGGCCTGTGGCTGCCCGGCGGCCGCTTGGCGTTGCTGGGCACGGTGTTGCTGGCGCTGCTGGTCCTGGTCGGAGTCTTCGCGGTGGAACGGCAAGCACCGAAGATCTTTGATGGCGTTGCATGGTGGCAGGCGGCTTGGGCCGTGCCGGTGGTTGGCGTTGCGGTCGCGGCGTTGTCGTGGTGCCGCGGCCGCCGCGGTGGCGGCCCCGCGCGTTCGGCACGAGTTGGTTTGATTGCAACGGCTGTTGCGCTGTTGCCGTTCGCGGGCTGGGTCACCGAGCGTGCGATGCGCTTCCACTACCCCGATGCCAACCAGCTCAAGAAATTGACGGTGTTCGGCATGTCGCCGGACGGCCGCTTCGCCTTGGCGCGTGGGGCCGAAGAACTTGATTGGTACGGCGTCGAGTTGCGGATCGATCTGAAAACAGGCGAAGCGACCCGGGTGGCGGGCATCCACGCGACGTTGACGCCGCAAGTTGTCTATCCGGCGCCATTGTCGATGCAGGCAACACAGCGATATTGGCGGGAGTATGGACTCGACGACAAGCACTACGTCTTCGACCTCGTCAAGGGCATCAAGCACCCGATCGCATATGACCATGAACGGCACGAGCCGCAGTTGCCTGCCGAGTTGCTGCGCGAGGTGCGTGCGGAGATTGCTGGCGCGGGTGGCTTCGTCGCACCGGATGGTCGGCGCGTGTTGCTAGATCATGATGAGTTGGTGTTCGTGTCGAGCACGGGCGAAGAGGAGCGCATTGCGTTCCCGGTTGTCGGAGCCAAGAGCACGCGGGCCTCTGGCCATGCGGTGCAGTCGTGGGGGGCGGAGGGCAAGGTCTGCTTTGATCTCGCGCGACGGGAAGTTCTCGAAGTGAAGGGCATGGACGGCGGCAGAGTTGTCGGTCCGTCCCTGTTGTTCAGCAAGGATGCTTCACGTAGCCAGGAGACCTTGATCCGGCGCGCGGATGGAGTCGTCGCGCCGTGTCAGGCATTGACTGGAGGCCATGTGCTTGGCCTCTTGGATCACGACCGCGTGCTGGTCAGCGTCTATGCTCTGGGCGGTAAGCGTGACGAACGACTGTTTGCCTTCGATCCCGCCACTGGCGACGAATCTGACTTTGCCTTGCCGGACGACTTGTCCGCGGCCAATAGCTTCGCCGTGGCACCGATGCATGCGTCTGCCAGCTTGCTGCAGCGAGATCCAGCCGGCGCCATTTGGCTGTTGCGGCGCGATTGCTGGTGGAGTCCGTTCGTGCGGCTCAACCCGCAGACGATGGAGGCTCGACCGGTCGCCGGCTTGTGCGAACTGCCGGAGACGAGGCCGCGCACGATGCCACACGCGATGCTGTTGCGATGGCAAGAGCTACCGTACGTAGTGATTCAGAACGGCAAGCAGATCGTGCGCGTCCACATCGAGACCGGCGAACGCGAAGTGCTGTTCCCACGCAAGTAGCAGAAGGTCTGGCCCCCAACGCAAACAACCCCGGGCGCCAGCGGCGACCGGGGTTGTCTTGCGTCGATCAGCAGGGGTTCTAGTTGCCCTTGATGATCGTGTTGGTCATCATCCGCGACATCAAACCGTAGTTGTCCGGCTCGATCTCAAGCGCCAGTTGGCGCATGCGCTCACGCTCATCCTTGTGCTTGTCGCCACTCGGGAGTGTGTCGGACAGATACATCCAGAAGCGACCTTGCAGCGGGTCGATCGCGAGCGCCTTCTTGAACTGCTCGTGCGCTTCGGCGCGCTTGCCCTTCTGCGACAACGCGCGGCCGTAGCCGAAGTGCGTCATGCAGTTGGTGTCGCCCATGTCGAGCGCGGTCCTGTAGAAGCGCTGTGCCTTGATCGGCATGCCGCGCGCCAACGCGATGTCGCCGGCGTTGCGGAAGCCGTTGCCGGTCGCCGCCTTCATGCCCTTGACGTGGGCGTGCCAGCCCTTCTCGAACTCTTCGACACTGTCGACCTTCATGAACTTGGTGAAGACCCGGATCTGCTCTTCGGGCTCACACTTCTTGATGTCGTAGAAGTGCGGCACGCGCTTGATCTTCTTGTCGCGACCGAGCGCCAGGTAGAACTTCTTGAAGGCCTTCTCGGTCTTCGGCGTCGACATCAGGTAGTGCACGAAGCTCCAGCCCCACGCGTAGTGGATGGCGGTGAACTGGTTCTGCGGCAGGCGGATCAGGTCTTCAAGACCTTGCCACTCGTCGTTGCGGATCGCGTCCTGGATCGTTGCCAGGCGACCTTCCTGAAGGTTGCCGATGATCATCTTCTTGGCCTTCGGATCCCACTCACTGGCGCCGTAGTACTCGGCGAGCGACTCGTTGATCCAGCTTGGGTAGTGGAACTTCGGGTCGATCAGGTGGGTCAGGTAGTGGTTCGCTTCGTGGAACAGCACGTCCTGGGTCAGGCCTTCATCGAGTCGCTCGTAGAAGAAGTTCAGCTCGATCGGCTTGACGAAGCGGAAGTAGCCAATGACGCCGTTGGGCGCGCCGCCGACTTGCTGGAAGTAGTCCTGGTCGTGGTAGAAGCAGACCTTCAGGCGGCCCATGCCGCGTGGCTTCTTGATGCCCCACGCCTTGGTGAAGGTCTTGTAGTAGACCTCCAGCATGTCGGCGTACTTCTTCATGACCTGCGGGTCGATGGTGTACTCGAACGCGAAGTTCTTGGTCTCCAGCTTGTAGCGGTTGCGCCACAGGCGGTGCTCCTTCGCGTCCTTGATGCGCTGCTCGCGAGTCTTGCGGCGCTCGGCCATGATGCTGTCGCGCTTCTTCTCGCTGATCCAGTCATCCTCGAAGAGCACCAGACCCTTGGCCATCTTGGCCTTGTCCTCTTCGCTGTAGGAGCTCTCCGTGACTTTGACTTCAAACGCGGTGCAGGCCTGAATCAGCTTCTGCGGAACGATGATGTCGCCGTGGGTGAAGTGGATGATCGCACCTTCTTCGTGCTTGGCGATCTTCTTGTCGATGACGAACCGTCCATCCTTCAGCTGCAAGCTGTCTTGGGCCGGCAGCAGAGTGGTGAACGCCGCGATCGAGAGTGCGATCGCGGCCTGGGGGATGGAGTGGGGGGAACCGAATACAGCGCTCATGCCTTGCCTTTCTTTACGAACTTACCGAACGCGGCCTCGTGCTTGGCCCACGTCTTTTCCTTGATGTCGCCGAGCATCAGCTCGTTGATTTCCTTCTGCAGCTTCTTGGCTCGCTCCTTGGATTGGCGTGAGTACTCCTTGGCCTGCTCCTCTTCTTCCTCTTCGGTCGTCGCCGATTTGCGCATCGTGAAGCGACCGTCGTCATTCTTCTCGGCGACCGCGATCGCGGACTCGAAGTAGCGCTTAAGGAACGATTTGAAGGACTTGTCCTTGGCGCCGGGGCCGATGACGTAGCGCAGGGCCTGCGAAACCGCGTAGCGGTTGCGGCGCTCCTTCTTCATCAGGTTGTTGAACTCGGTCTCGCTCATCGACATCAGCTCTTGCAGCTTCGGCAGCCCGCCGTCGCGGTGCAGCGCGCGGGCTTCATCGCGAACGACGTCGTCGACGCGGAAGTCGAGCTTCCGGCCCTTGACGTAGCACTCGGTGACGTAGTCATTGAGGGACCAGGTCAGCCAGTACGGCGTGTAGCTGATGATGTAGGAGTCACGCTCTTGCAGGAAGTGCTGCAGGATGCCGGAGAACAGCACGCTGACGTCGCGGCCACTGGAGCCGTTGTAGTTGTCGTAGTAGGTGCCGATCTCGCGATCGCCGCCGGTGAACGACCAGCCCGTTTCGTTCGACGAGTCGAAGTGGAACGCCTTGTATTCATCCACGTCCTTGCACAAGCGCAGGACCGGCCGGCGCACGTAGTCATCGCCGAGCGAGCCAAACTCCTTCTCGCACCACTTGTAGAACAGCTCGGCGCCCTCCGTCATCTGCTTGGTGAACTTCGGAGATGCGTGCGAAACGATCATGAAGTGCTTCGACTCGGTGACACTCCAGTCTTCCGGCGTCGTCTTCTTGATCGCTTCGTGGTGCTGGATCTCCATGTCCTTGCGGATCTCATCGCGCTCCTTCTTCGGGCGCTTGCGCCATTCCTTGCGGAACGCGGACCACAGCTTGGTGGACGTCTTGCGCGTCTTGCCACCGCCGCTGCCGGTGATTGGTGCCGACGCCTCGACGGCAGGCGCCGTGAAGCGCATGCTGTTCAGCGACTTCATGCATTCCCTCTTGACCTTGTCAAGCCGGTCTTCGAGCACTTCAAACTCGACGGCGATTTCGAAGGTCGGGCGCCGCACGATCATCGTGTAGAGGTGCAGCTTCGGGTCGCCCTTGTGGACTTGGACCTCGCAGAACTGCGCTTCCTGTCCGGCGATCTTGGTGTCGTCTTCGCGCGAGAAGAAGAAGCCCTTGCGGTGTCGCTTGACGTAGTCGCGGTAGCCCTGATACGGCACCGAGCCAATGCCAATCAGGGTCGTGCCGTCTTCCGTCTCATGCACTTCGGTGCCGCTCTTCTTCTTGGCGGACTCGGCGAAAATCACGATGCGCATCAGCGCACGGTGCTCGGCGGAGAACTCTTTGCTCTTCGAGATGTAGCTCTTGTCGCTGAGGAACTTGGCTGAGATCCACTTCTCGTCCACCTGCAGTGGCACGGTCTCGTAGCCCTTGGGGATCGTCAGCGTGACCCCATACTTCTCGTGGGACCACTTGCGTCCGTCGAGCTCCTGGGCTGAAGCACAGTTGACGAGGGTAAGGATGGTGGCTGCCAATAAACTGGGGGCGGCGTATCTCATGCGGGCTCTCTCTCCTAAGGGGTGATTGACGAAATACTAAGCACGTTCGTCAATGCTGAACAGTGGGTGGGCAACGAAGCGGGGCGCACTACGGTTGGGACAGTGACCATTTCGAATTGCCTGACTGTCGGGTCGTTCGGCGGGTAGTTCGTGTTGGGGGTGGGGACGCGGGTCTGGCGGGATGGACCAGGAGTTAAGACGGCAGCGAGCGTGCCGTGGATGGCGGAAAATTGTCTTTGCGGTGCGGCAACGGGGTCGACGCAATCGAGTTCCCGCCTGGTTGCCACACCGCCTGTCTTGTCAGAGGCTTAGAACCGCGGAAACCGCACGTTGAGGTTGTCTCACATTTGTCAGATGACGCCTGGTAGGCGGCTTCGATTTTGCAGCTGTGCGATTTGGCACACTCACTCCGGTTCTACCGGCCTGCGGCCGGGCGCGCGGTGGCGTGCAGGTGACTTGCTTCGGGAGGTCGTTCGTTCGCCTCACACCTGATCAAGTCCAGATCGTAATGGCTGGGTGGGCGGCACGAAGTTTCTGCCATTCGCTCTCGGTCACGGGCGTTTTGTTGACATCGACCCTGGTCAGGCCGGGAATCGCCAGCACCCGCGGGTCGAACTGTTCGAACTCGCAGTTGGTGAAGCTGATGTTGCGGATGCTCCGTATCTCGGCCAGGCGCTCGAATCCTTGTTGCCAGTCGAGGTCGCGCAGACCACAGAGGCCCAGGTGTTCGAGCGCGGCAAGTCCGGTGAAGTCCGGCAGCGTCTTCAGCGGGTTGTAGCTGATCTCAAGTTGTTGCAGTGCCTCGAGACCGCGCAGCGAAGTTGGCAGCTGTTGCAGGCCAGTTTTCCACAGTTGCAGGTTGCGCAGGTTGCGCATGCCGAGCACCGAGTCGGGCACGCGCGTGATGTGGTTCTCCGACATCAGCAGGGCTTCGAGCGTTTGCAGGTTGCCTAGTGCCTCAGGCCAGGCCTGAAGTTGGCAGCGCACGAGTTCGAGCACTTTCAGGTTGGCCAGTCGGCACAGGCCCGTTGGCAGATCGCGCAGTGCGTTGTCCTTGAGCCACACGTGGGTCAGGAACGGTAGGGACGCGATCGCTGGGTCGATGGCCGTCAACTGGCAGGCCTGCAGCCGCAGAGTGTCGAGGCTGTGGCAGTTCTCGATCTCCTTGGGCACGTCGGAGATTGCATTGTGCGACAGGTCGATTCGCGAGACCTTGTCGATACCGCTGACATCTGGCCACGCGGTCAGGCCGCACTCGCGCAGGTCTAGTTCGAACGGCTTCGCCGTCCACGGCAGGTCCGGGCAGGTTGCCAGATCCTGGTTCCACGCCAGGCTGATGGTGCGCAGTCCCGATAGCGATTTTGGCAGCTCGACTGCTTGCAGCTTGCAGGCCGTCAGCGACAGGACTTGCAGGCCGCCGGTGGTCGGCGCAGCCAGCAGGCTGGTCAGTTCGCCGCCGTGGATGTTGAGATGCTGCAGTCGCTGCGGCAGGCAGTCCCACGTCAAGGCGCCAAGTTGCGCGCCGGTCAGTGACAGATCCTCCAGGTCGGGGCAGACCGCAAGCCACCGCTTCAGCGCTTCGCCATCGAGCTTGCAGTCGATCGCCTCGAGCGACCGGAGCCCGGCGAGGTCGCGCGGCGGACCGTTCTTGACCAGGTCGCAGTCCTCGAGTTCGAGCCGATGTGGTAGCGGCTCCGCATGCATCAGCGGGGCGAAGTCGTCGTCGGCGATCTCGAGTTCAGACATGCAGGGCGAACGCTCGGTGGCTGAGCCGTAGCTCAGCCTTTTTGGTTCTCGATCGCTGCGTGCACGAAGTCACGAAACAGTGGGTGCGCCGTCAGCGGCTGCGTCTTGTATTCGGGGTGGTATTGCACGCCGACGAACCACGGGTGGTCCGGAATCTCGACGATCTCGACGAGGTCGAGCTTCGGGTTGGTGCCGGCCATCACCAGACCCTTCTCGCGCAGTTGCTCGCGGTATTCGTTGTTGAGTTCGAAACGGTGGCGATGGCGTTCGCTGATGTCCGCCGAGCCGTAGGCGCGGTGGCTGTTGGTGCCTTCTTGCAGCGTGCAAGCGAACGCCCCGAGGCGCATCGTGCCGCCCTTGTCGTTGGTCGCTTTCTGCTGCTCCATCAGCGAGATCACCGGGTTCTTCGCGTTCGCGTCGTACTCGGTCGTGGTTGCGTCCTTCAGTCCCAATTCGCTGCGGGCGTATTCCACAACCGCCGCCTGCATGCCGTAGCAGATGCCTAAGAACGGAATCTTGTGCTTCCGGGCGTACGCGATGCTCGCGATCTTGCCTTCAAAACCACGCTCGCCGAAGCCGCCCGGTACCAGGATGCCGTCGACGCCCTTGAGCAGCTCGTCGGCGCCTTCGTCGGCAACCTGCTCTGCCGAGACCTTGCGAAGGTTGACCTTGCAGCGGTTGGCGATGCCGGCGTGGCTCAGGGATTCGTAGATCGACTTGTAGGCGTCGTGCAGAGCGATGTACTTGCCGCAGACTGCAATGGTGACTTCGTGCTCGGGCTTCTTGACGATCTCGAGCAGTTGCTTCCAATCGTCGACCACGAGCTTCTTGGTCGGCGTCAACTCAAGGTGCTTGAGGATGCGTTGGTCGAGGCCGGAGTCGATCAACATCAACGGCACTTCGTAGATGGAGAAGTCGACGTCCTTCTCTTCGATAACCGCTTCGCGGCGCACGTTGCAGAACAGCGAAATCTTGCTCGCCATCTCTTCGTCCATCGCCACTTCGGTGCGGCAGACGAGCACGTGCGGCTGGATGCCGATCTCGCGCAGCTTGCCGACGGACTGTTGCGTTGGCTTGGTCTTCAGCTCACCCGATGCGCGCAGATACGGCAGCAGCGTCAGGTGGATGAACATGCAGTCGTGCTCACCAGCCTCGAGGCTGAACTGACGGATGGCTTCGAGGAACGGCAAGCTTTCGATGTCACCAACCGTGCCGCCGATCTCGGTGATCGCGATGTCCGGTGCCGCTTCGCCGTCGCACGGCGCCGCGCCGGCGCGGATCGCCATCTTGATCTCGTCGGTGATGTGCGGGATCACCTGCACGGTCTTGCCGAGGTAGTCACCGCGTCGCTCCTTCTGGATCACCGACTTGTAGATCTTGCCGGTGGTAAAGTTGGAATCCTTGTTGATGCGGGCGCTCGTGAACCGCTCGTAGTGACCAAGGTCGAGGTCGGCCTCGGTGCCGTCATCGGTAACGTAGACCTCGCCGTGTTGGAACGGCGACATCGTGCCGGGATCGACGTTGATGTACGGGTCGAGTTTTTGCATCGACACCTTCAGTCCGTGGCGCTCAAGGATCCAGCCGATCGCAGCTGAGGTCAGGCCTTTGCCGAGCGAGGAAACAACGCCGCCGGTAACGAACAGGAACTTGGTCATAGGGTGCAGTACAGGTGCTCGGGCCGATCAGGCGTTCGCGGTCAGGCGTTGCAGGTAGGAGTCGTAGTCTTCGCGCGTCTCGATGCCCCAAGGGTTGCCTTGGGCGTCGAGCACGTGCATTTGGATGTCGTTTTCGAGGAAGCGCAGTTGCTCGAGACTCTCGGTCTCGGCAAGTCCGCTGCTCGGCAGGCCGGGGATGCGCAGCAGGGTCTCGCGCGCGAAGCCGTAGACGCCGATGTGGCGAAGGATCGGGAAGGTGCCCATCGTCGCGGAAGAGGTCGTCGCGGAAGGCTTCGTCGCGGAAGGCTTCGTCGCGCAAGAAGTCTGCGCGGCAGATCCGTGCGAAGCGGGTCCGGCACCGTGAGGAATCGCTTGGCGACTGAAGTACAGCGCCTTGCCATTGCCACCGCGCACGACCTTGACGACGTTCGGGTTGGCGATCGTTGCCGCGTCGGTCAATTCGGCGCACAGCGTGTTGCACTGCGATTCACCGCTGAGCAGTTGCGCGACCAGCGACTCAAGATCGGATGGTGCGACTTCGGGCCAGTCGCCCTGGATGTCGAGCACGGCGCGGCATTCGATCTGTTGCGCGGCTTCGGCGCAACGTTCGCTACCGGTGCGGCACGCTTCGCTGGTGCGAACGACTTCGTAGCCGCTGCGCTTGGCCGCCGCTTCGACATCGTCATCGTCGGTTGCGACGCATACGAGGTCGATGTTGCCGGCCTTCTTGGCCTGATCGCACGTGTGCAAGAACAGCTCTTGGCCGCTCTCTTTCAATAGAGCTTTGCCCGGCAGGCGTTGGCTGCCGACACGTACGGGAATGATGGCGAGTGCTCGGATGGTTGCGGCGGCGCTCACTTCGGCTTCCTCGCGCGGGCCGCGGCCTTTTCCTTCTCGAGTCGCATCAGCTCCGCGTTGCGACGCGCCAGTTCCTTCTCGGTCAAGAACTCTGGGTAGCGACCATCGTCGCTGCTCGGGCCCGAGTGGTAGGCCGTGCTGCCGTTGTAGAGCGACAGGAAGTAGCTGCGGGCTTTGTTGAACGCCTGCTCGCGTGGATCGACGAAGCTGCCGCGGCGGACCCAGTTCCAAGTCTTGCCGCCTTGCTCGAGTCGCAAGATGTCGCGCGCGTTGCCCGGCACGCCGGGCAGGCTCAGTTCGAACAGCTTGTCGGCCGTGAACACATCGAACAGTGCCTGCATCTCAGCGTCGGGAATGACCTTGGCGAGCTGGTCCTTCGCGTCGCTGTAGACTTGGTCCGGGTTGCCGCTGCTATCGTTTCGCAGCGTCAGCTTGGGGCCCTGCCGCGAGATCAGCGCAAACACGGAGGTCTCTCCGGGGCGCACGGTCAAGCTGCGGGGCAGGGAGCTGCAGGCAGCGAGACCTGCGGCGCAAATCAGCAGGGACATCCGGACGGTAAGAGGGGCAACCATTCCGGGCCCCGAGCTTATCGAGGCGAGCGGCAAAGACCACTTCGCCTTTCAAAGGATCCGGTCAAACGCGGTGCCGATTTGCATGCCTGGCTCGACCGGTGCGGCCACGACTCGGGCACCAACAGCTGTTGATAATCACTTCGAACTTTCCACAACGCCCTTGGCCGGTAGCCATTGCCAATCCATGCCGCCGACGTTCGATACCGCAAGTGGTGGTTTGTGGGGGCGGTAGAGCAATACCAGCTTTGGGTTGTCGGTCAGCGCGACCATGGCGAACGCACCCTCTGGCGCGAGGCGGATCAAGGCGCCGGTCCGAGAGTCCTTGGGCACGGTTTGCAGCGGCTGCTTCTTGCCCTTTTCCATCAGCAGCAACTCGTCGCCCTCGGTTTGGATTTCGAACAACGGAGCTGGGATCTGGTTGGCGTCGGGCAGCGGCGGCGTGCGGTGGTGGAGTTCCACGGGGCCGTAAGGCGCATCGTCAACGATCTCTCCGGTTTCGATCGAGCGCCGGATGAACGTGAAGTTGCCGCCGCCGAAGCCTCGGCCACCGCCGCGGGTCTCGGACGAGACGACGTGTTCGTCATCGAACCAGCCGACCTGCACCGTCGGCGTGAAGCTCGACAACATCGACACCTCGATCTCCAGGTTGTCCCAGCTGTTGAGGGTTTTGGCGGAGCCCAGGTCGACGACCGCCAAGTGGCCGCGGCCGAGCTTGTTGGCGCCGATGGCGAGTCGCTGCGCGCCCGGCGCCAACGCCAGTTGCACTTGGGAGGCGTTCTCCGGCAGGCTGTAGAGCTTGCGTCCTTTGCCGCGCGTCAGGCTGATGGACCAGACTTCGTTGGTGTCTGCGGTGACCCCGATCGCCAGATTGCCGCGCACGATCGGCACGGAGTCGAACTGCGGTTCGGCTAGCTTGCGGCGCTCCGACTCGACCCGCCACGAACGCGCGAACAGGTAGTGGTCGCCCTTGCCCCAGCGATTGTCACCGCGGTAGAGCACATCGTCGCCGTGCACCGCGACAAAGCTGTGCGGCGAGCCTTCCGCCAGGATGCGGTGTTTGCCAGTCGAGGTGTCGACGGCGATCAGCGCATACGGCTCGCCATAGCTCGAAACCAGCAGGTGCGTCTGGTCGAGCCGGGCGACGAGCTTGGTGTTGCCGGTGTTGCGCCAGAACCGCTTGCCCCCCTGGTTGCCGTTGCAGCTCGCGGCATACAAGTCGACGCGGTGCGGTTTGCCGCCGGCGGCCTTGGCGAAGCAGATGAGTGGTCCCTGGTCGAGTGCGATGGGAAAGCCCTCTTGGGCCGGCAAGCTGCTGGCGAGGCCTGCGAGCAGTAGTAATGTGGGGACGTTCCAGGCCATTGCTGCCGAACATAGCCGCGGCTGTGGCCACCGGCGTAAACGCCATGTCAACAGACTTCGGTGGCGTCGTAAACCCAGTGGTAATGGGCATTCAGCTGGCGGCTTGCTCGGGTCGAAAAGTGTTCTTGGTGGCATCTCGCCAGGCCACTTGCAACTACTCTCAGTGACTTCATGACAACACGCCCGTTCCACAAGGTTCTCTGCGCCAACCGCGGCGAGATCGCGATCCGTGTGTTCCGCGCTTGCGCCGAACTCGGCATGCGCACGGTGGCGGTGTTTAGCGAGGAAGACCAGACCAACCAGCATCGCTACAAGGCCGACGAAAGTTACCTGGTAGGCAAAGGTAAGGGCGCAGTGGCAGCTTACCTCGGCGGTGATGAGATCATCGCGATTGCCAAGAACGCTGGCGTCGATGCAATCCATCCGGGCTACGGGTTCTTGTCCGAGAACGCCGAGTTTGCGACGGCGGTAAGGGCCGCGGGCATCGCCTTCATCGGTCCGAGTGCCGACGTCATCATGGAGCTCGGGGACAAGGTCGAAGCGCGCAAGATGGCGGAGCAATTGTCCGTGCCGGTCGTGCCTGGCATGGAGCTGCCGGCGGATGAGCAGCAAGCATTTGCAGCGGCGGAGAAGTTCTTCGACGAGCACGGCACGACGATCTTCAAGGCGGCGCACGGTGGTGGTGGTCGCGGCATGCGCGTCGTCAAGCGCAAGAAGGACGTCGCTTCCCTGCTGCGTCAGGCGCGCAGTGAATCCCTGGCCTCGTTTGGCAGCCCGGTAGTCTTCGTCGAGAAGTTCCTGCCGAAAGTCCGCCACATTGAAGTGCAGGTGATCGGTGATACCTACGGCAACGTCGTGCACCTGTGCGAACGTGATTGTTCGGTGCAGCGTCGTCACCAGAAGGTCGTCGAGATCGCACCGGCCCCAAACCTTCCGGAGGTCACGCGCGAGGCGCTTTATGCGGATTCGTTGCGGCTCGCCAAGCACGCGGGCTATCACAACGCGGGCACGTTCGAATACCTGGTCGAGGGTGAGCAGCACTACTTCATCGAGGTAAACCCTCGCTTGCAGGTTGAGCACACGGTCACCGAGCAGGTCACGGGTGTCGACTTGGTGCAGGCGCAGTTGCTCGTCGAGCAAGGCTATCCGCTTGACAGCGTCGAGGTCGGTCTCGGCGATCAGGCCGCGATCAAGCCACTTGGCTACGCGATCCAGTGCCGCATCACGACCGAGGATCCGCAGAACGACTTCCTGCCAGATACCGGCACGATCATGGCCTACCGGTCGCCGGGTGGCTTCGGCTTGCGTCTCGACGGCGGCGATAGCATGGCCGGCACGACGGTTGGCGGGCACTACGACTCGTTGTTGGTGAAGTGTATCACGTTCGCCAAGACGCTCGAAAAGGCGGCCCAAAAGGGTGTGCGCGCCTTGCGCGAGTTTCGCATCCGCGGCGTCAAGACCAACCTGGCGTTCTTGGGCAACGTGCTCAGGCACCCGAGTTTCCTCAAGGGTGTGACGTGGACGCGGTTCCTCGATGAAACGCCGGAGCTGTTCGAAATTGAACTGGGTCGGGACCGTGCCAGCAAGCTGCTGAACTACCTGGCGGACGTGATCGTCAACGGCCACCCGACGGTGCCCGCGGCGTTGCGATTGTCGCCTGCGAAGGCCATTCCTGCGATCGTGCCGAAGGGTGCGGACGGCATGCCGCCGTCTGGATCCGCGCAGATCCTCGAGCAAGGTGGCCCGTCGGCCGTCGTCGATTGGATCAAAGGCCAGAGTCGACCGCTGCTTACCGATACGACAATGCGCGATGCGCACCAGTCGCTATTGGCGACGCGGGTTCGCACCAAGGACATGCTGGCGATTGCGCCGGCGATGGCGCATGTCGCCCACCAATTGTTCTCGTTCGAAACGTGGGGCGGCGCGACCTTCGACGTCGCGTATCGCTTCCTCAATGAGGATCCGTGGGAACGGTTGGCCAAGCTGAAGACGGCGATCCCGAACGTGCTGCACCAGATGTTGCTGCGCGGTGCCAACGCGGTTGGCTACACCAGCTACCCACAGAACGTGGTCGAGGCCTTTATCGATCAGGCCGCTACCTGCGGCGTCGATGTGTTCCGTATCTTCGACAGCCTCAACGATCTCGACTCGATGCAGGTGTCGGTGCAGCGCGTCCTCAAGACCGGCAAGATCGCCGAAGTTGCGGTCTGCTATACCGGCGACGTCGACAACCCGGCGCGCACAAAATACTCGCTCGACTACTACGTCGATCTCGCCAAACGGATCGAAGACCTCGGCGCGCACATTCTCTGCGTCAAGGACATGGCCGGCTTGTTGCGGCCGCAGGCGGCACGCACTCTGATCACCAAGCTGCGCGAAGTGGTTGACTTGCCGATCCACTTGCACACGCACGATACGTCGGGCAACGGCATCGCGACCTACATCGCGGCGATCGAGAGCGGGGTGCAAATCGTCGATACCGCACTGTCGCCGATGGCCGGATTGACGTCGCAGCCGAGCATGAACGCGTTGATCGCGGCGCTGCGCGGCCACCACCGCGAGACCCAGTTGACCAACCGCGACATGCAGCCGCTCGCGGACTACTGGGAAGGTGTTCGCGAGTTCTACGGACCGTTCGAGTGCGGTCTCAAGAGCAGCACCAGTGAGGTCTACTACCACGAGATCCCGGGCGGCCAATACTCCAACCTGCGACCGCAGGTCGCGTCGCTGGGCCTGATCGATCGATGGGCTGACGTGCGTCATGCGTTCGCCGTCGTCAACCAGTTGGTTGGCGACATCCCAAAGGTCACGCCGTCGTCGAAGATGGTCGGCGATTTCGCGATCTTCTTGGTGCAGAAGAACCTGCTGCAGATGCGCGGCGACCTGGTTGCCTCGGTCGAAGCGACCAAGCAGAAGGTGTTGATGGAAGCCAATCACGTGGACTTCCCGCAGAGCGTCGTGACCTACTTCCAAGGCTACTTGGGTCATCCCCCCGGAGGATTTCCCGAGGACCTTCGTGCGGCGGTGCTCAAGGGGGAGTCGGTGTTGACCGGCCGCCCCAGCGATGGCATGGCGCCGTTTGACTTTGAGGCCGCCAAGGAGCACTGCGCCGCGCGCATGAACCGGGCACCGCACGATCGTGACGTTGTCAGCTACGCGCTCTACCCGCGCGTGCTCGACGACTACTTCGCATTCCGCAATCGCTGTAGCGACGTGTCGCTGCTGTCGACTCCGGTCTATTTCTATGGCCTGGAGATCGGCCAGGAAGTCTGGATCGATCTCGAACGTGGCAAGGCGCTGTTGGTCTCGTTGGACGCGTGCAGTGAGCCGGACGAGGAAGGCATGGTTACGGTGTACTTCAAGCTCAACGGCCAGAATCGACAGGTTGTCGTGCCAGACCGTTCGCTCGAAGGCGAGGTGGTCACGCGCCGTCGCGCCGATGACAGCAAGCTTGGCGACGTCGGTGCACCGATGCCTGGCCGCGTCATTGCGCTGCACGTCGCCGAAGGTGCTGAGGTGACGGAAGGGGATCCAGTGTTGACCCTCGAGGCGATGAAGATGGAGACGGTCGTGCGTGCAACCTGCACCGGCACCGTTCTTGAATTGTGCTCGGATGTTGGCGCGGCGGTGCAGGCCGAGGATTTGTTGGTCGTAATCGAGGCGAAGTAAGCTGTTGCTCGTAGGTGGGGGTGTTCCCCTTGCCGTTCTCCACTAGGTTGTCGTCGTGTTAGTTGCGGAACTCCCCTGGTACGATCTCCCCGAGTTGCGTCAGCACACGGATGCGTGGTGGCGTGGCATTGCCAAGCATTTGCGGTTGGCCGGGGTCGAGCGCGTGCCAGAGCAGCTTGTTCGCGGTGGCGACTACGCGTCGCGGTGGAGTAGTCCTGAGCTGTTGCTGAGCCAGTCGTGTGGCTACGACGTGCTGTATGACGCGGCAGAGCACATCGTGCCGATCGCGACCCCGTGTTACGCCGCCGAAGGATGCGAAGGTCCGCGCTACCGCAGCTTCGTGGTCGTCCGCACGGATCGGAGCTGGCAGAGCTTCCAGGATCTGCGCGGTCGCAGTCTGGTGATCAATCAAGTGTCGTCTCACTCCGGAACGAATGCGCTGCGGCCCCAGGCCGCAGCCCTGCATCGCGAAGGCGCGTTCTTCGGCGAGGTCGTCGAATCTGGTTCGCACATGAACAGCTTGCTGGCTCTGCATCGTGGCGAAGTGGACGTGGCGTGTATCGACGCGGTGGTGCTTGAGCTGCTGCGTCGCAACCGCAGCGAGGCGGTCGCGAACCTGCGGGCCGTGGCATGCACCAACACAGCCTTGGCTCCTCCGTACGTGACCTCGATGCACGCGTCGCCGCAGTTGCTGTCGCAGTTGCGCGCTGCGTTGCAGGCGGCGGTCGCGGATCCCGAACTAGCGGTAGCGCGCGAAGCCTTGTTGCTGCGCGACGTGGCGTTCTTTCCGTCCGCGTCCTACAGCGAGCTCCAGGAGTTCGAGCAGGCCGCGATCGCAGTTGGCTACCAAGAACTGCCGGCACCGCTGCGCTCGCCACTCAGCGATCGCAACGACTAGCCCTCTGCGTCGCTGCTGCTAGAGACGTGATCGGAAGTTGGATTGGCTTGAGTGGCAGCGAGCCCGCGACCAAACGAAGCGAGCCCCGCGACCAGAAGGCCGCGGGGCTCGCAACGTTGCCGACGACTAGGTCGTCGAACTTCTACTTCTCAGCAACCTACGGGTTGCTGCCGACCGTCATGGTCGTGAAGTTCGAGAACGTCAGGTTGCCCGGCTCCGAAGTGTCGATCGTCAGCCACTGGCCGTGCAGCTTGTAGCCGTTGAACACCGGGTTGTTCGGAATCGAGATCGGGTAGGTAGCGGTTCCGGACGCGTTGGTGGTGGCAGTCAGCGTCACGATCGACTGTTGGAACGCCAAGCAGTTGGTGAAGCCCACTGGCGTCAGCGAGACTGGGTACGGGAAGTTCTTGTTCGTGCCCAAGCCAATGAACGCGAGGAAGTTCATCGGCGCGTTGTTGACGCGGTAGGTGAACGTCGAACCCAGCGCGCTGGAGCCCGAGTGGGCGGCGGTCAGCTTGCCACAGGTCGAGCCATACTCGTTGGCGTTTGCACACGAGAACTCAGCGCGCATGCGCAACGACGAACTGGTCGCCGAGGAGCCCGTGGTTGGCGTGCTTAGATCCCAACTGGCGTTGAAGATCCGCGGGCGGTTCGAGTCGATGTGGAACGGTCCGACACCGCTACCAGTCGACGTCTGCACGTTGCCGCGGGCAATGATTTCGACCACGACGTCCGACGTGCCGTTGTAGGCAAACGGAGTCGAGAGGCCGATGTTGCGCCACTGATCGGCGGCGTAGGTGAACGTGTGGTAGTTGGCACTCAACACCGTGGTCGAACCCGTGATGTTGCTGCCAAACGTGGTCAACAACTCATAGCCGGCCGGCTTGTGCGCCATGCGCACCTGCAGGTTGGAGTTGAAGTGCGAACCGTTGCTCTGTCCCGAGAAGGCCAGGCCGGTGATGTTGCCAGCGCCGCCGAGCTCATCGCTGCGCAGGACCGTTTGGTAGCGCATGTTCTGGGCGAGGGCGGTTGCCAGGCGGTACTTCAGCGAGATGTTCGCTGTCCGCGGCGAGAACGGCGTTCCGGTGAAGGGCACGTTGGTTGCGGAACCTGCCGTGATCGACACAGTGGTGCCGTAGCTGTTGGCGCCAGTCGTGTAGCGGTGAGCAAAGTTCGACGCGCGGATTGCGAAGGCTCCCGAGCCGGCGGGCAGACGGAACGGCTGGGCGAGGTCAATTTGGGTTGGCACATCGACACCGGCCGAGACTCCCTTGCCTGCTGAGCGCGGGGTCCACGCAGCTTCGTTCGCTTCGCTGCCGACGTAGGTGCCACTCTTGGTGTAGAGGTCCAAGCAGATCTCTTCCCCGACAGCCGCGGAGGTGTTGACCATGATGCTATGCACCCAGATCGGATCGGTCGTCGTGACGTCAAAGTAGACGGCTCCGCCAACCGCGCCGCCGTTGTTGGATGCGTAGACCGTGTCTTGCGTAGATGGGTTGTAGCCGCCGAAGGGGAAGTAGTTGCCCGACCCGTTGGTGGTGCTGACATCCGGCAAGTAGCGGGCGCAGTCCGAACCGTAGACGCGGCGGCCGCCATTGACGACCAGTGCGTAGACAGCGTCGGTCGCACCGGTTGCCACGTTGGCGTCGACCGTCAGCGTCGGCGCGGTCACGCGGACCGTCCAGACTCCGGCAGCCGGGTTGTTGCGGATTACGTTCTCAACCGTGTCACGCGTGTCGCGGGAGCCGCCACTGGCCGACTGGTTGGTTTGGCCGGCGCCGTCGAGGCCGCGGTTGCCCCAGTAGATGGTACCGTTCGGCGCGGTGACGCGCAGGTCGAGGTCGTTGATGCGGTCGAATGCGGCGGCGGGGTTGCCGGCCGGATCGAGATACGTCATGCAGATCTTCAGTACCGACTCACCCGGGTTCACGTTGAACTCATAGGTATGGCTTGCGCCCTGCGTGATCGGAACGTCTTCCGGGATGATCGAGATCTTGTCCCGGCGGTCGTACATGTTCTGCAGGCTCGGGAAGCCGTAGCCGACGTGCTCACGACGGTTGTCGGTTGCCGTTGGCGTGTACATGTTCGCACAGGCGATCTGCAGCGCCTTCAGCGTCTGCGCATAAGGGCGGTTTTCGAAGCGCGAGCCACCTTGCACGCGCGGTGGCGTGAACAGGTTGTCCGTGTACATCTCGATCGCAATGGCGTTGTGGCCGGCGACGATTGGCGTTGCTGCGGACGTGCCGTTGAAGCCCGTGAAGGAGTCACCATTGCTGTAGCCGGCGGCACCGGTGCGGTCCGAGGTCCACACGCTGTCGTAGTATGCGCAGAGGTCCGGCTTGTTGCGGGTGTCTTGAGCCGGGCCGGTCGAGCCGCCGTTGCTCCACGAATCGTCGCCCGGATTCGAGTTGTTGTAGTGGCGAACGCCACCGATCGAAATGATGTTCTTGGCCCAGGCTTGCGGGCGCGAGTCCTGGTTCCCAGCGTTCGATTGACTCTGCGTCCACGGGATGCGGTGGTCGAAGATGATGTCATCCGCGTCCGCCGAGTCCGACGTGTAGAAGAACGTGCGTGCGTTGCCCCACGACGCCGTCGTGAACATGATGTTCTGGCTGCTGATCGCGTTGCCGATGATCGTGTTGCGAGCCGGGCTCGTGGCGCACGTCGTGTTCGTCGACGAAATGTAGTTCGTGAAGAAGCCGACGGCGTTCGGTGCCATGCCGCGGGCTTGCGGGGCGCTGTTGCCGTTGCCGAAGATGATGCCGGCGGTGCAGTGGCCGTGGCTCGCTGCGCCGCTGCAGGTGCCTGGGCCAACCTGGAGCATGGTCGTGTTGAAGTCCGCGTGGGTGCCCTCGACGCCTTCATAGACGTGGCCGCGAATGCCAAAGCCGGTGTAGTCACCGCCAGTTGCTAGTTCGACGTAGTCGGCACCACCCTGGATGCGGGCGTTGTCCATGTCGTATTCCGGCTCGCTAAAGCGATCGATCCAGAGCACTTCGTCCATGGCCGCAACTTGGCGCAGTTGTTGGGCGTTCAGCGATGCCGTGAACAGCAGGCCGCCAATGTGTTGGTCGATGATCTCGGCACCGATCGCTTGCAACTTGGCGGCGAGGCGCGCCTTGTCGTTGCGCTTGTCGGTCATCACCATGTTGTAGATGCGCGTCGGAATGATGGCGCCGGTGGTGATCTCCTTGAGCAGGAACGGCTCAAGGCGGTAGGCGGGCTCGTAGGCGCCGACCCAGCGAACCGAGTCGATCGCGTAGAGGTCCATGGCGCCACCGGGCATGAAGACCAGGTGGCAGTCGACCGGCAAGTAGCCTTTGATCTCGCCGCCGGCGCGGCGAACGGCGTCGCGGTCGGCTTCGGTTGGGGTCGACTTGAACTGCACGATGTGCAGGTTGACGTTGGCGTCGGCTTGGAGGCCCGGCGGCAGCATCGGGGTGGTGACCGTTGGGTCGAACTGCGCGTAATCGAGCAGAACGCGTGGGTCTTCGGCGGCGGGGCGCTGGGCGCTGCCATCGGGGTTCTGAGCGGTCGCGAATGCGGCGACGACACTCATGGCGAGGACGGGAAGTGCGAGTTGCATGGATACCTACTGGGTGGGGGGGGATTAGTAATGCGACTTGGTCGACGCGGGGTGCTCCGTGGAGCAGGCAGGGTGTCGATCAGGGTTGCAGTAAGAAGCGAATCGCGAGCCGCCGCATAACGGGTAATCTCGCGAAATGCGGCGCGAACAATGCTGTCGACCCGACCGCGTTGCAGACATTTCGGAAGTCTTGGCGCTGGGTCGCTCGGACTGCCGTAATGCACGATCGGAAAACGGCTTGGTTTGCGGCTCGCTTGTGCGAAAACGTGACTAAGCTGCCCTGCTTAGTTCAGGTGCCTTGCCACTTCGGCGGGGGTTGCCTAGTCCGATTGGGGTGGCTCGTCGGGCTGGTCAGCCTGGCCTGACTTGTCTGCCCGCTGACCTTCTGTGTGCTGGTCTTTCGGTTGCGGGTCTGCCGGCTGCGCGTTTGCCGGCTGTTGGGGGGCAGCAGGGTGTTGCTCCGTCTGTGATGCGCGCTGCACAGCCTGGGCGCCACCAGCCATCAGGCGACCGAGAATTGCCGGCGATGCCTGGATCTCCATCAGGCAGCCGTCCTCGGTGTAGAACTCGGATAGCACGGTGGCGCGAATGCGAATTTCGGCGTGCAGAGCCCCTGCCGTGTGTGGCAGCAGTAACTCGACGCGGTTTTCGATCGCGGCCAGGTGGTTCTGAATCGCAGCCATCACTTCGGGCAGACCTTCGCCGTCCTGCACCGACACCGCGATTGCGTGCGGATCGATGTTCCACAGTGGCGCGAGCGTGGCGCGGTCTTCGACGAGGTCGAGTTTGTTCAAGACGGTGATGCGCGGCAGGTTGTCGGCCTTGAGCGTGCTCAGCACGTCGTCGACAGCCAGCAGTTGCTCGGCCGCCTCACTCGAGCTGCCGTCGACGAGCACCAGCAGCAGATCCGCGTGCAGGGCTTCTTCGAGCGTCGCATGGAAGCTGGCGACCAGTTGGTGTGGCAGCTTACGTAAGAACCCGACCGTGTCGGTCAACAGTACCGTTCGGCCACCGGACAGTCGCCAGGGCCTGGTGCGAGTGTCGAGCGTCGAGAACAGCTTGTTCTCGGCGAGCACACCAGCATCGGTGAGTCGATTCATCAGCGACGACTTGCCGGCGTTGGTGTAGCCCACGAGCGCGATGGTGAACAGGTCCGGTCGCGATTGCACGGCGCGCACCTTGTGTTGCTCGATGCGCTTCAAGTCGCGGTTGACCGAGGCAATGCGGGTGCGCAGTAAGTTGCGGTCGACGTCGATCTGCTTCTCGCCAGCGCCACCACGAATGCCGATGCCGCCGCGTTGTCGTTCGAGGTGGGTCCAGCGGCGGCGCAGGCGCGGCATTTCGTACTGCAGCGATGCGAGTTCGACCTGCATGCGAGCCTGTGGCGTTCTCGCGTGCGTGCCGAAGATCTGCAGAATCAACTCACTGCGGTCCATCACCGGGACACCGACGGTGTTCTCGATGTTGCGCATCTGGTTTGGCGTCAGCGAGTCGTCGCAAATCACGCAGCCGCTGTGGGCCAGCTTGACGACTTCGGCGAGTTCGGCCAGCTTGCCGGCGCCGAGGTAGCCGTGGCTGTCGGGAATGCGGCGGTGCTGCACCATGCAGCCGGCTGGCACGAAGTCGGCGGTCTCTGCCAGCTGTTGTAGTTCGGACAGCGCCTCTGCGGCGGTGCGCGGATCGCCCATCGGCATGATCCCGAACAGGATGGCTTCGGTGGCGTGACCCTGGCGAGTGTCCAGGGTTCGGTCGTGAGGTTGTTCGCCCAAGATTTGTTACGTGCCGGGATGGCTACGCGGGGGTGCGGTCGGTCGGCTGCGCTAGCGGCCCGAGTGTGCTGTTGATTGCACCATCATCCGCGCGTTCTAGGAAGATGCGACGGCAGAAACGTTCGTCATCACGTTGGTCGGCGTCGGTTCGGAAATGGGTGCCACGCGATTCGTCGCGCTGCATCCCGGCCTCGGTCACCAGGGCTGCGACAGTCAGCATGTTGGCCAACTCGCACGCGGCGCGATTGGCGAGGTGGCCGCGAGTCAGATACTGGTGCCAGAACGCGATCCGCGCCCGGGCGTCGGCCATGCCTTCGGCTTCCCGACGCAGGCCGACCTGGCGCCACATCAACGACTTCAAGGCGTAGAGCAGGTCGTCGTGCAGCAGCATCGGTGGATCGGCGGCAAGCACCGGGCCTGGCAGTTGGCGCGGCAGGCCGAGTCGCATTCCGGAACTCTCGGCTTCTTGGGCTTCGCGGGCGGCGATGCGGCCGCACTGGCGGCCGATGACCGAGCCTTCGAGCAGCGAGTTGGAAGCGAGTCGGTTGGCGCCGTGCAGGCCGGAGGCAGCCGCTTCGCCGACGGCGAACAGGCCTGGCACGCTGGTGTGGCCATCGGCGTCGGTCGCCGCGCCGCCGAGGAAGTAATGGGCGCCGGGGCGCACCGGGATCGAGTCCTTGGCGAGGTCGAGGTCAAACGTCGAACAGATCCGCGCGATCGACGGGAACAGCTCGTGTGGATTGCCGCGCACGCTGCTCATGTCGAGGTAGACGTGCGTGTCGTTGGTCGCGACCATGCGCTCAAGAATGGCGCGGCTGACAACATCGCGCGGGGCGAGGTCGGCCATCGGGTGCTGGCCCGCCATGACGCGGTCGCCGTTGCGGTCGCGCAACACGGCGCCCGCGCCGCGCACGACTTCGCTGATCAAGAAGCGCGAGGCTCCGGCGATGTAGAGCGTGGTCGGATGGAACTGTACGAACTCGCAGTCCGCGAGACTCGCGCCAGCGCGGAAGCACAACGCCTGGCCGTCACCGCTGGCGCCCGTCGGGTTGGTGGTCTCGCGGTAGATCTGGCCGGTGCCGCCGGTCGCAACAACCACAGAGGTTGCTTCGATCGCGATTTCCATCGCTTCGGCGCGGCCATTTTGCAAACCGGCGGCGCCGACGCAGCGGCCGTCGCGCAGGATCAGGTCGCGCACAAACACGTGCGGCCGGATAGTGATGCGTGGGTGGGCGCGCAGTGCGTTGATCAGGGCGCGTTGGATTTCGCGGCCGGTGGCGGCGCCGTTGGAGTGCGCGACGCGTGGGTGGGTGTGGCCACCTTCTTGCGATAGTTGCAGCGTGCCGTGGGCGTCGCCGCTGCTGAGGTCGTGGCGATCGAAGGCCGTGCCGAGTGATTCGAGCCAGCTGATCGCATCCGCCGCCCCGGCGATGACCGAACGCACGACCTTCTCTTCCGCAACGCCAGCGCCGACGCGCAGCGTGTCTTGCACGTGCTGTTCCAGGCTGTCTTCGGGCAGTTGCACGACGGCGATGCCGCCTTGCGCCCACGCCGTGTTGGTTGCGTCGAGCTCGTCCTTGGTTACCAACAGCACCTCGGCGCCTTGGTCGGCAGCGGCGAGGGCAGTTGCGGCGCCGGCGATGCCGGAGCCGATCACCAGCACGTCCGTTCGCAGCAACGCAGTGGTGCGCAGGTCGAACGGGGCTAGGAGTCCCGTGAAGCGTGGCGTTGCGAGTTGCGGGTTCATGACGCGACGCCACCGGAGTGGCGTCAGTGGCAGTGGGGGGCCAAGCCCCCGGTGCCTTTGGTAAGCGCCGGCGGAGAGGGCCAGCGCGTCCGTTCGGCCCGTATCTCAGGGCCTGGGCATCAGCTCTTTTCGGCTGCCGCAGCTGCGGCAGCTTCTTCTTCTGCCTTGGCGCGCAGGAATGCCTCGTTGTCGAAGTCGCCTTCCACCTCTGGGTCGCGCGGGCCTTCCGGCACTTCGACCGGGCCGCCCTTGTCCATCCAGATCAGGATTGGCGCGGCGATGTACATCGTCGAGTAGACACCCGAGATCATGCCGACCGTCATGGCGAAGGCGAACGCTTCGAGGTCCGAGCCACTGTTGTAGTTGACAACCAGCTGCGCGATGACCACGAACAACGTCAGCACGGTCGTCAAGATCGTGCGAGACAGCGTCTGGTTGAGCGAGCGGTTGATCAGCGAGCGGAACGATTCGTCGACGTTGTTGCGCGCGTTTTCGATGCGGTTCTCGCGAATCCGGTCGAACACAACAATCGTATCGTTGACCGAGTAGCCGATGATGGTCAAGAAGCACGCGATCATCGCCAAGCCGATCTCGGCGTTGACGAGGCCCATGTTGTTGAACAGGACCACGATCACGAACGTGACCAACACGTCGTGCATCAGCGCGACCACGGCTGCGAGACCATACTTGTATTCGTGGAATCGAATCCGCAGGTAGAACACGATCAGCGCCCAAGCGAGGATCAGTGCGCCAATCGCGGCGTTGCGCAGGTCGTTGACCAGGCGGCCTTGGATTTCCTGGGCCTCCGGGAAGGGGTCGGACAACACGATGGGGTTGCCAGCGTCGTCTTCGAGGTCCTTGATCTGCTCGCTGATGATCTCGGCGAGCTGCCAGTCCTTGGTCGTGACTTGGGTCGTCCACTCAACGCGGAAGTCCTTCGAACTGGTTGCGTCGGGGTCCTCCTGGCCATCGTGGGTCAGCGGCACGATCAAGCTTTGGCTTAGACCGCCACCGAGCAGGGTTTGCAGGCGCTTGAGGTCGACCGGGTCGGCGAAGTGCACGTTGAGCTGCGCGTATTGCAGGCTCGCTTCGTTTTGATCGTGCGGGGTCAGCAGGCCGTCGCTGAATGCCGTGTCGACGAGCTTGCCCGCGAAGATGCGGCGCAGTTCGCCGAGGTATGGCGGCTCGTAGACCGACTTGACCGTGTCGCCCTCTTCCTTGCGCTTTTCGCGCCAGGCCTTGCGGCCCTCGTCGATCGCTGCGCGCTGCTTCGCGTTCAGCTTCAGGCGGACGTTGAACTGCTTGCCAGTCTCGCCGTAGGTGTTGACACCCGTGGTCGGGTATTCGGCAAAGAACGCTGCGTCGCCACTGAGTGCGTCGCGAACGTTGTCTGCGGTCAGCTTTTCGTTGCTGACCATGCGCAGGTTGGCGCCACCGGTGAAGTCGATGCTGAGCACCTTCTCCGAAGGCACGGTCACCGAGTAGGCGAGGCCGGCGACGATGACGATGGCACTTAGTGCCACGCATGCCTTGATCTTGCCGACGAAGTCGAGGCTGCGATTCTCGAACAGCGTGTTGGGCTTCCAGCCTTCGAGCTTGTTGTTCGTCAGGGCCCAGTGGAATAGCAGGCGCGAGACGAAGAACTGCGTGAAGACCGTCGTGACGATACCGACCATCAGCGTCACGGCGAAGCCGCGCACCGGACCGACACCGACGTTGAACAACACCAGGCCGACCAGGAAGGTCGTGATGTTGGAGTCGAGGATGGCGGACATCGCGCGCTCAAAGCCTGAGCGCACGGCCTGCAGCATCTCCTTGCCCTTGTTGAGCTCTTCGCGAATGCGCTCGTAGATGAGCACGTTGGCGTCTACAGCCATGCCGAGGGTCAGCACGATGCCGCCCAGGCCCGGCAGGGTGACCGTCGCCTGCATGAACAGCATGCCCGCGTAAAGCAGGAACACGTTCAGCATCAGGGACACGCAGGCGATGGTGCCGGCGAGTTTGTAGAAGGCGAGCATGAACAAGAACACCAGCACGCCGCCGCCGAGGATCGACCAGAGGCCGCGCTGGATGGCTTGGCTACCCAGTTGCGCGCCGATGGTGACCTGGCTCAGCAGTTCCGGTTCGATCCGAAGCGAGCCGGTGCGCAGCACCTTGACGAGCTCTTCGACCTCGGCCAGCGTGAAGTCGCCGGTGATGATGCCGTTGCGAGTGATCTTGTTCTCGAAGGCCGGCGCCGACTTGACGTAGCCGTTGAGGATGATGGCGCTCGACTTGTCCTTGTGTTCCGCGGACCACTCAGCGTAGTCGGCGGTCAGCGAACCGATCATGCGGTAGCTGACGCCCGGGCCACCGTTGTTGCCCATGCCGACCCCAACACCTGCCGGGTCGAGGTCTTCACCGCTGAAGGAGCGCTCCTTCATGTTGATCGCGATGAACTCGATCAGGCGCTGATCCTTGGGTTCGAGAGCCTTGACCTCTTCCGGGATGATGCCCTGGTTGTATTGGGCGTCGTCGAAGGCCTTGACCGTCTGGCTCGCCAGGCTCGGGATCGACGTGTAGGACCTGTCCCACTGCGTGCGGTCCTTCGGGTTTGAGCGAATCTCGCGCGGGTACCAGTGCAGCTTGCCGCGGGCGATCGGACCACCCGAGTCGCTGTCGTTGAAGCGACGGATGTTCTTCGGATCCTTGTCGATCAGTTCCTTGTTGGCCGGGACCTTGAGCCACGTCTCCAGACGCTGGCGCTCGGCGGACAACGTGAACTTGGTGTTGTCCTTGATGTAGTCCTCGTAGGCCACCATCCGCATCTCGAGTCGGCCGAGGTTGCCGATCCGCTCGAGCACCCGCTTGAGCTCGTTGGGGTTCTTGAACTCACCCAACTCGATCAGGATGCCTGTATCACCGCTTTGCGTGATCAGCGGATCGAGGGTCCCGTTCGGGTCGATCCGTTCGCGCATGACGGTGATCGTCTGCGCCATGATGTCTTTGGCGGAGGCTCCTTCCTTTTGGACGAGCCCTTCGATCGTATCCTTCGGGACGTTGTAGAGCAGCTGCGTGCCGCCCTTCAGGTCTGGACCAAGCGTGGGGTCCAGCGTGGCTATGCAGGCGATGCCTGCAATGATCGCGACCAGGACAAGGAGGAACTGACGGCTGGCGTTCTCGAGCATGACGGGCGAGGCCGCGAAAGGACTGTCGGGGGTGTAGTAGGTGCCTTTGGGTGGCGGCCTCTTTAGGGCCAACACGTTTGGGCGGCAAGCGGGTCTTCTCAGGGAGAGGGGCTCACCATGAGACGATGGCTGCCATCAGTTGTCTGCTGCCGGCGGCAGCAGGCTGATCGGCAGCCTTAGTGTTCGGCCTCGGAAACCATCGGTCCCGAAGCGTTTTCGGCTAGCTGACTTATTCGGCTGAGTCGGCACTGGACTCGGCGTTCTTAAGGCCGCTGCCGGCACCGCTGCGCGGCCACTTCTTCGGGCCGAGGTTGCGGGTCAGACGCGTCTTCTTGCCTTCGCGCTCACGCAGGTAGTAGAGCTTGGCGCGACGGATGACACCGCGACCCTTGACGGTGATGTCGGCAACGCGCGACGAGTGCAGCGCAAACGTACGCTCAACACCTTCACCAGCGACGATGCGGCGGATCTTGACCGTGCGGCTGATGCCGTGGCCGTGGAATGCGAGGACCGTTCCGCTGAACAACTGCACGCGCTCCTTCTCACCTTCCCGGATCAGGTAGTGCACGTCGACGGTGTCACCGACACCAAAGTCGGGGAGCGAGGATTTCATGTGCTCGAGTTCGAGCTGACGCATGATGTTCATTGTTCTGTCTCTTAGTAGTTCGACGACGGGCGTCGTGGCTTAGGTCGCCGGGCTTCGGTAGTTGGTTGGTTCGTTAGCTAGTGGTCACTAGTGGAGTCGTCAGCTGGTTGCTTCTCGGCAGTTCTACTTCGGCCTCTCGGCAGTCTGTTTCTGCACAGTCAACAACTGAGCTTGCTCCTGCCGCCAGCGTGCGACTTTGGCGTGGTCGCCCGACAACAAAACGTCGGGAACGGCCATGCCGCGAAACTCACGCGGACGGGTGTACTGCGGGTAATCGAGCCATTCGGTTTCGAACGATTCGAGTTGGGCGGACTCGGCACAGCCAAGCACCCCAGGGATCAGTCTTACCGCGGCTTCAAGAACGGTCATGGCAGGGAGTTCGCCGCCGGCCAACACAAAGTTGCCCAGCGATATCTCCTCGTAGCCACCAGCCCCACTCTCTTGAGCGTTGCTGGCGAGACCGTCCCGGATGCGTTCGTCATAACCTTCGTAGCGACCGCACAAGAACATCACCCGCTCCATGCGGCTGAGTTCCCGCGCGCGCGCCTGGTCGAAGGTTCGACCGCGGGGGCAGAGCAGGATCTTGTGGAACGGGCCGTGAGCCTGTTCCACGTCATCTATAGTTGAAAAGATCGGTTCCGGTTTGAGCACCATGCCAGGTCCGCCACCAAACGGTCGATCGTCGACAGTTCGATGAGGGTCCAGAGCGTTGTTTCGGAAGTCGACTAAGTCGAGCCGAAGCTTGCCCTGGGCCTGAGCAATCCCGAGGATGCTCTCGTCCAAGTAAGGCCGGATGGCCTCCGGAAAGAGTGTCAGAATGGCGCAGTGCAAGGTGCCCCTACCGCAAAGAAGGGGTAAGGACAATACGGTTGCGCCTAGGGGCGGTCAAGGCCGGCGAGCGCCGGGTGACAACCGCTTTTTCAAGCCGAGCTCCAGCAGGCACGCCAACCGGCAACCCAGCGGGCAACGCTGAGACCGGATCGTGGCTGCCGGAAGCGGCGCGCACTACCGTTCGAACCCGGCCCTGTTCCTCCCCCGAACTACCCCGATCCCACCCGACCCAGACCATGTTCACCGGCCTCGTCCAAGCCCTGGGGACCGTCACTGCCCGCACTGAGGTGCCCGGCGGCCTCCGCCTGTTCGTCGACATCTCGGCGCTCGCTGGGCCGTTCCGTATCGGCGACTCGATCGCCATTTCCGGGGCCTGCTGCACGGTGGTGACCCAAGAATCCGGTGTCGCCGAGTTCTTCCTGACCCAGGAGACCCTCGATTGCACCTGGCTGGGCCAAGCCGAAGTCGGACAATCGGTCAATCTGGAAGGCGCCCTTCGGGCGGGCGAGCCGCTCGGCGGACATATTGTCCAGGGCCACGTCGACGGGGTCGGCGAGGTCACCGGCGCCCTCGATCCCCAGCAGGGCGGCGACCTATGGGCGCGAGTCCCCGATTCCCTACAGAGATACTGTGTAGAAAAGGGCTCGCTGACCCTCGATGGCGTCTCCCTGACGATCGCCGGCCAGAAAAATGGCGCCGTCCGGATCGCCGTCATTCCCCATACGGCGCAGCAGACCACCCTCGGCAGCCGGGCCGTCGGCGACAAGCTCCACGTAGAAGTAGACGTGCTAGCCAAGTACGTCGAGAGCATGCTCAACCAACGCGGCATGTAGGTACTGTGCCAGGCACAGAAGTAACACCTTCGCGCGATCCCTCTCCTTCGCGCTAGCGAACACCCCGCAAGCGGCGAATGCGATCGTAGCGATGCCGTTGCGATGCCGTCCATGTCGGCGGCACGCCGCGATGCTTGACGGACTGCAGCAATGGTAGCCACGGTTCGTCGATCGGGGGCTGGCCGGTTTCCGGGTCCAGTTCGCGCAGGCTGCGCAATTCGTATTGCAGCGACTCGCGCAGCTCCTCGTCCGCGACTTCGGCGATGCGCTTGACGGCGAACTGCACGGCGATCTCGCTGCGGCAGAAGGTTGCGAGCACGTCTTCGTAGTCATCCAGGCGCACGGCGTAGTCCCACATCGCGACACAGTCCGCGGTGCTGCGTGCGATGGGCAATGGGTAGATCGCCTCGGGCACGATGCTGAGCAGCGATCGCGTCGCGGCTGGATCCAGTCGCTCGAACACCGCGGCAACTTCATCTGCTTGCAACTCGGGGAAGATGCTCGCCAGCTGCGTGGTTGAGCCAGCGCGGACGGTAAACGCTCGCAAGAACGTCGAGAGTGGTCCCGCGCCGATGTCGCCTTCGATCTCCGTCAAAAGTTGCAGAGCGCCAGCGACATCACTCGTTGGGAGCAGCAACGCGCGCTGCCAGACGTGCACATACGAGCCCTTCGGTGCCGTTACCGCTGCTTCCCCGAGGTCACGAACGCCGCGGTGGAGCAGGGCGTTGGCGAGGGCGGCCTGCCAATCGACATCGTTGGTTCGGACCAACTCCTGCTGCAGCGCTGCGGTGGTGTTCGCGGAGGTTGCCAAGGCGTCGACGAGCGACCAGCCTTCGACATCTTGCTCGAGCTCTTGCCTGTGCAGCGCTTCGAACGTTGCTAGTGGGGCCGTGCGCCAATACGACGAGGGCAGAGTCGCGACCAAGACCTCTGCTTGGGCCGCGAGCACCTGAGGGTCTCGCAACGCCCGCGCTAGTTCTGTCTTGCCGAGCGGCGATGCAAGCAACGACGCAATCAACCAGCGCGGCCAGTCGTCACTCGCGGCTTGCAACAGAATCGTGGGAGCGGTGTCGCGAAGATCTTCGCGCGGCAACAACCTCAAGATGTCTTCTCCATGGGCTTGCGTGTGCGTTGCCAGCATGGCCATCAGAACGGACCGCAGGTGGTCGTCCTCGATCGGGCCGTTCAGATCCTCGAGTACGCCCGGCGGCACTTGGTTGCGTGCCAAGGCAAGCTCAAGGACCTTCGCGAGCATCGGATCGCGCGCTTCTTGAGTTGGCCAGAGCAGCAGCGCTTCAACGAGCGTGGCTACGTAGTGATGGTCGTATTCGCCGGTCCGGTCGCGTTCGAATGCATCCACTGCCTGCACGAAGTAGTCGTTTTGTAGTTCGACAAGCGCAAGTAGTGTTGCCGTGCGCGCAGCGTTCCTCGGGTCATTTACGGCGTCGTCTTCGGCTTCGTAGTGCAGCCGTTCGATCGTGTCGGTGAGTTCGTCGAGCACGTAGTCGGGTTCGCCATCCTTGCCGCGCAATTCGTCGCATGCCTTGATCGCCTTCGCGAGTGCTGCGGCGAGAGTTGCCTGATGATTCTGGTCATGCGTCTCGTCGAACGCGCGTCGCAGCCGCCAGATCGCGTCGTCGACTCGGTTTCTGGCGGTCTCTACGATGACCTTTGGTTTTGCCGTGACAGGTCGCTTCGTAAAACACGCGACACGGGTTGGCCGGTCCGGCGTGATCGCGGCCGCTATCACGGTCAGGCTTGTGCCCGATGTGCCGCCGTCCTGGCCGTTCGCATACATTGGTGCAGCGGTCGTTGGCGGCCAGACCATGTTGCCGACAAGAGTCGGGATCAGCGGGATCAAGAACTGGGTCGGGTGCGAACCAACCCGACTGCAGGACCACACGATGCGGTCGTCGAAGCGCTCGAGCCATGGTAGGTCTTCGATGGGCTCAAAGCCGGCGGGCAATGGGCATTCAACGACCACGTAGCGCATCGTTTGTGGGGCACTGACGCGAACGTGCAGCCAGAGGACTTCGCTGGCCACCAGCGCACCATCGGTGATCGGGATGAGATCCAGATTGAGCCGATGCTGCTTTGGCGTTGCGTTGGCGTCGCGTCGACAGAGCTCGCGTTCGATCACCAGTGGGTTGCGCCACGCTGCATGCTTCGAACCAGGCTCGCGCCGGTGACTTGAAGTGCGCACAATCAGAAGTTCGCCACTCGGGCCCGTTACGCTGCAGGTTTGCGTCGTCCCGATCTGTGTTTGCGCCGTGAACCCGTTGTCGGTCGACAGTTTGAGTTCCCGTGATTGTTCGCCGCATCGAAGTTGCACGACGAAGTCCTTCGTCTCGTGTCGCGGCATCGCCAGCGCGGCTGCGGAAAGGGCACACGCCTGGGCATAGGTCGTGCTGTAGCCGTTGAGGCCGCCGAGCAAGACTTCGTTTGCCAGTGCGACAGGGGCGGTGTTTGGGCTCAGAACACACTGCAGTTCGAGTTGTAGTGCGCGAACTGCTAGCGCATTCTCCCCCGGCAAGCTCGACGCGGGCCCTTCGTTGCCATGTCGCTTTTCGACGCGTTGCAAGCACGCCTTGGCGTTGTCGGTGTCGCCAGCGGCTGCCAACGCGAGTCCTGCACGCAGCACGAGCCCAGGCGGTAGCGGTTGCTCGGCCACGATCGCTGCTACGACGGCGGCGCGTGCAAGCGCTGCGGTGGGATGCATGCGCAATCCGGCGCTCACGAGTTCGACTTCGAGTAGCTCGGCGGGCGTTGCTGCCTGACCGCTGCGCGTCGTCAGGTTGTGGATCGCGCCAACGAACGGTTCGCGTTGCAGATCGCAACCGAGTCCAAAGTGCTCCGGGTTGAGGCCTCCTTCGCGCATGACGGCGAGTCCATGCAGGACCAACACGGTCATGTTGCGATCGATCTTGCCGCCTGGCCAAAACGAGAATGCGCCACCACGGCCGACCTGTAGTTGTCGCATGCGCCGCAGTCCAGCACGCAGCCGCTGGGCAAACTCCTTGCTGGCGATCGGAGGCGTGGTGCCATGAACCTTGGCTCCTCGCACGGCGGCAAAGAATGGCAACAGCTTGGCGAGCGTCTGCTCGACGCAGCCATAGGGATAGATCGACAAGTGGCGTTCCAGTTCGGTCCACATCGCACTGCTGCCGCCGAGCACGCTGACCTCGAGATCGCCAGTCGTCCCCATGGGCGTCACGACGGTGACGTTGCCCTTGGCCATGGCGGCAGCGGACACTGGTCGCAAGACGGCGTCGTCATCTACCGGCAATTCCCGCAGCGAACGATCTTCGAAGTCACCCACGTTGGCAGACAAGGCGAGTTTGGATTTCCCGGCGGCGATACCTCGCATCGTGACCGACACGCTGGCCGCGTTGCCGCCAGCGACCAGGACCTTGTGTTCGCCGTTGTCGATCGTGGCCGTTGCGTCCGCGGTTGCATCGACAAACGAAGCGGACAAGTTGACGGTGGCACGAGTGCCGGTCTCAGTTTTGCGATCGACGACGATCGGAACCTCTACCGAGTCGCCGACACGCACGACTCGGGGCAGCACCGGTTCGGCCGCAAGCGGGATTTGGGTGACGATGTGACGCCGTTGTTGGAATCCCATGCCGTCAGCTGCAATGCCCACTACCGAGACGCGCCAGGTCGTCAGGTCGTCCGGCAGTTGCAGGTCAAAACTGGCAATGCCATCGGCACCGGTGACGACTGTTTGAAAGGTCGCGGTGGCGCGAAAGTCGGTTCGGACCCTGCCGGCCGCGCCGGCAGCTGGGCCGCCGGTGCTAGGGCCACCGGGGCGGGCACCAACATCACCGCGCAGATCGCTCGCTGCCAATCGACCGTGCAGCAGCAGGGCTGCAAGCAGTTGTTCCGGTGAGTGTGTCTCGGCGCTCGCCGCATGCTGCCAGTGGGGCGCCGCGACGCTTGGTCGCAGTGTGGTGTTCGGCTCGCCAGTGCGGTCTTCGGCAATCGTGAAAACGCGCTCGTCGACCACTGCCACGGTGACGGCAGTGCCTGGCACGCCGGTCGCGACTTGGCACACGACTTCCGAACCTGGCGTCGCGTTCTCGGGCAGACGGATCTCTGGTTGCTTCGCCGCACGTAAAAGTAGCGGCAGGCGTTGCTGATGCGGGGGGGCTTGGCCGGCCACGACCAGGTCGAGCGCCGGCCATTCGGCCCGCGTTGGCACGACCGTGATCACCCCGTTGCCGTGTTCGTCGAGGTGCATTGCGTGGGGGCGGGCACCCTGACCGCGGCCGGTCACAAACAGCACCGAGTCGTTGGCAGCGCCTCGCACGCGAACTTCGCAAGGTTGGCCGACGACGGCGAACTTGGGCGCAAGCAAACGGGGCCCATGGCGGCGAGGCCAGGCGATCTCTTCGGACTCCTGCTCGGCTGCGCGCATGTCGATCGTGTGTCTCAGCTTCTCGGTGCCCGTTGCCGTCTCGACCCGGAAGTCAATGCGTACGAACGTTGCGGCTAGCGACTTCAGCGGCAGTTGCAGGGTTGCGAGGCCCATGGCATCCGTCGCAAGCTTGTGGTGTTCGACCAGCGAGCGCTGACTCTCACGCCAAACACGAACGGTGGCATCGACCGGCAAGCCACTTGCCGGCGCGCCGGATGCCCAGGTCGCTCGCAAGGCAGCCGAAGTGTCGAGGCCGTGTGCGAGTTCGGTTGCGCCATCGATCGCCAACAGCAGCGCGGGCCGGCGGAAGTCGGTGACGGTGCACGGAGTTGCTTTGTAGATCGGCTCGGACTCGCCGGGTAGATACACCGCCAATCTGGCGGCGCCTCGCTCGAAGGCCTCGGGGATCGCAACTTCGAATGACCAGATTCCGTGGGCGTCGGTTCTACCTGGCAGCCGCACTTCGTTGCTGCCGGTGAAGGCCCGCAGTTCGAGCTCTTGGTTTGCAGCAGCTGCGCCGCGCGCGATCGCGTCGACGCCTTCGCCTTCATAGCGGGTTTCACGCAACACCAGTCGTCCCTGAACCGTTTCGCCGGGCTTGTGGATTGGGCGATCAACCATCATGTGCACTTGCCAGCGATCGACGTGTACTGCAGGACAGCGTGTTGGGCGCAATGGCACCCTTGCGTGTTGTTGCTGAGCTGCGACGAACAGTTCGCCACCGTTCGCAAGGGCCGGGTCGACGAGCATCGTGGCGCTGCCAACCAACGAACCACTCGCCTGCGATGGTTCGGATTGGCGCAGCCACCAGGTTGCGTTGCGAACGGACTCACCATTGCGCCACGCGGCTACGGCAACTCGGTCGCGATCTGCCAGAGTGATGACATCGAGGTCGGATACTTCGACGGCTCGAATGCCGCGCCAGCGGGTCGTGGTTGACGATAGTTCGATCAGCCAGTCACCTGCGGGCAAACCCGCGATCGGGTCTTGACTGGCAACCTGCAACAGGCATTCGCGATCCGCGGGGCCGCGCGGAATCAAATCGTTCCAACCGATGCGACCTGGCTGTCGTTGCCATGCGCGCAGTAGGAGTTGCTCACGTCGTTCGGGCAATGTCCAGGTGGCGAGGGGGGCTATGCGCGCCGGCTCGAAGCCATAGCGCGACACCGAGCAACGCAGCAACAACTGTTCTGCTTCTGCGAGGGTTGCGAGGTCACCACCCTGTGCGCGCCGTTGTTCGAGCTGTCGCCACAAGCCTGCCATCACCGGTGTCGCCAGCACGCCCCAGTCATCGTCGGAATCTTCGAGTTCGTTCCATGCCAGAAGCTCTGGTAGCGCCATGCCATGATCGCGCAGGACTAGCAGGTTTGCCGCGCCAGCGAGGATGGCCAAGTCTGCTTGCGCGCTATTCGGGTAGTGCGCGGCTACGGCAAGCATGGCCGCGGGTCGACGAGACGACGGCAGTAGTGCTGCTTGCAACCGGGCGCGTACGGCAGGGTTGGGCGCGGACGTGGCAGCAATGGCCGCCGCTTGGGTGTCGCCGCGCAGCAACGCGGTGGCACACCGATCTGCCGCGTCTTGGCTGACTGCGATGGTGGCGAGGAAGAGTGGCAGGAAGTATCGGAGCATGGCAATTGGCAAAGGGTGGGATCGCCAAGGAGCAATCGCTGTGCCCCCTCGGAGCAATCGCGGTTGTTCGTGTTGCGACTGCTTGCATTGCACTTCGTGTTACGCAACCGAAACGGTGCCCAAAAACGGCGCGGCCAACGGGCAAGGCGCGATCAGATCCACAGTGCGCTTTCGCACCGAATCGTTCGTTGTCATCGCCTTCCGCTGCGCTCGTGTTGACCTTGTGGGCGCCGTCGTCAAGCCTGCGCGTTGGGTTGCCGATGCAGGTGTATGCGCATTCTCTTGGCCCTGATCGCGTGTGCCCTACTCGGCCTGGTTGGCTTTGTTGTGGTGAAGGAACAACAACGCGGCAGCCTGCCAGCGAGTGTTGGGGGCGGTGCCAGCGACCAAGCGGTCGCAACGATATCGACCGGTGAAGCCATTGATGTCGCGTCACGGATTCCAACCGACGGACTGACGATCGTCTGTTTCTCGGCCGACTTTTGACCCGGCTGTCGCCCCGTAAAGTCTCAGTTGGAGGCACTCGCAAAAGAGCGCAGTGACATTCGTCTGCGCATCATCGATATCGGCGCTTGGGACTCGGATGTGGCCCGGCAGAACCGGATCCGCAGCTTGCCGACATTGTGGCTCTACGACGATGGGGAGCTGGTCGCGACCCACGCCAACGCCGTGCTCTGCCGACTCAATGCGCTGCGCTAGTCGCAGCGTTCGGTCAGGGTAATCGGAGAGATCGCTTTGGCGATCATTCTAGAGCCACTCTGCGGCGAGCAGGTCTGTTCCGAACCACTCGTCGATAGTGAGTTCGCCAAGTTGCTCACGTAGCGGCGCCAGCAGTTGCTCTGCTTGCTGTTGATTCGTGCAGTCGACGAACGCCAGTGCGCGGCCGTCGTCCAGAGTTGCATAGAAGTAGACCGAATCGTGCGACGCTAGCGCCGTTGCCCGGTTGTGGTCGGCGACTGTCACCATGACGTAGCCGCGGCATCCGAAGCCCGGCGGCGTTTCTTTGCCTGCGCGTTTCGCGGCATCGAGGCGCGCGCGTTCGGCGGCTTGGCTTTGGTCTAGGGGGAAGTGCGTGCGCATCGTGTGGAACTCGAACTTGAAGATGCCGGCTTGGTAGCACGGGTCGGTGTTGGCAAGTTCGAGCGCGCGCTCCCGGTCCGCCGTGTCGAGCACAAAGATGCCCCGCAGATCCTCGGCAGACTTATTGCTGCCATAGGGGCCCGCCAACAACAGGTCGCCCTCGTTGGCGAGGCGCGTCATGTTGGCAAAGTGCCCTGAGAAGTATCGGCTGCTCTCTTCTTTGCTCAGCGGCTCGGTGCGCGGCCCGGTTCGCAGGATCACGAGCGTGTGCGATGTTCCACCTGCTATGGACGGGCTTCTTGTATCGCATGGGTTGTCTGCTACCGATGCAGATACTTGGCACGCCGCGAGGCCTACCAGCACGAGAAACGACGCAAGGACGGGGCGCAGCATGCTGCTCTGTTACCCGGTCGCGGCCGCCTTAGAAAGCCTGCTGCCCGCTACTTGGGTTGACGGAAGTTCGGCCTTGGATCGCCGGCGCAGGGCGCCGAAGGTGTGCGGGCCGCATGCAGTGTGGGGTCGTCGGCAACGCGACCTGGGCACACGTTGGCCAATTCGTTGCGGCGCTGTCAGTTCGTGACCAAGCCGACTGCGTTCGAAATGTTGAGGTGGCCGTCGAGGATCGCCGACTGCACGACCAGCACGAGGCCTGCTGGCAGTGCGGCTGATGGGATCGTGCGTAGATGCTGGCGTTGGCTAAGCACACCGACGTCCAGAACCACCTGCTTCTGGGGATCGAGGTTCACCCAGACGTCTCCCCACGGTAGTCGCGTTACCGCCGTGGCGAAGCTTGCGACCGTTGCGAACACGGCGCCGCTGCGCCCCTGTAGGTCCAGTGTTGTGACGCCACCTGCCGTGGTCTGAGCTAGCGATACGAGTTCGGCATTCTGTTGTACGAAGGAACCGCCGATCGGGGGGCCTGTGGGCGCGGTGATCGATGCGGTGGGATCCACCCGAATCACCGTGCCGTTGTTCGCCGTGATCGCCGGATGAGTCTGAAGTGCGCCCATGATCGATTGGATCGAAGACCTGGTCACCGTGAGTCGGCCGCCATCTGTCATTACCGGCCCGATAAACTGGAACGGGTGGGGCTCGCTGCTGATCGTGCAGTGATCCACCAATACATCGGAGTTGTCTATCGCGAGCGATGCGCTGATCTGGCCTTCGAGCGCCGAGTAGGTGACGACGCCCGACGAATCGGTAAACGTCACCCGGGAACCGCCTCGGACAAACACGCCATGCAGGTGGGCCTGCTGGCAGTTCTCAATGCTGAAACCCAGACCTTCCGGAATGCCGAGGCCGCCAAGGGTGCCTTCCAGATCATCAAAGACCACAAGTCCCCGACAATCCACGGTTCGAACCGCCGGCCCAAACAGGTGGCTGAGGCGCATGCCGCGAAGCGCGAACGCAGTATCCTCGGGAAGGTCATGCACGGTCAGGCCACCGCTGCCCAGGCTGTTGAACGACAGCGAGACGCCGCCGAGCCCAACGATCGAGATGCCTTGGTCGGTGCTCACTGCCGTTTCGGTATAGGCACCAGCCCGAACGAGGATCGTGTCGCCGGTCGTCGCCGCGGCAACTGCCGCTTGGAAGGTCGTGAAATCGTGCCCGGGACCGGCCGCCTTATCGAGGATCCAGATCGTTTGTGAATACGCCGGCGCAGTGCACGTCAGCAGCAAGCCAATACGGGCGAGAATGCCGGGGAGCGAGTTCGTCATATGGATGCTCTAAGCAAGCCCCGTTCCGTCGGCGCCGGCAACGCAAACGCGCGACTTGCGTGCCGTTTCAGCGGGCGCTATCGGCATTTCGACGGTGCCCGCCAACGAACCGCCAGTCGGCTCCTTGCGGCGGCTAGCGACGCCGCCCACAAAACGAAGGTGGGCCAGCTAGTACTCAAGCACCAACTGATGCCACGTCGTGATCGACTTTGAGCCAGGGCCGCGATCCTTGCTGCCATCCCAGATCGCAATCGCGAACAGCACCGGGCGCGAGCCGGTCAGATCCACTTCACGGCCGCGTGGCGACAGCGGGCGGTGGAACGTCACGCGCCATCGTCCATCGCGCCAAGATGTGCGCACTTTCAGGGGCAGGCCATTCGCGGTTGCTTGGCCAACCGAGGACGGGCCGACGAGTTGGATCGACTCGCTGCGCGGCGTTGGCTGCACTGGGTTCGACAGGTCCAGTCCGCGATGCAAGGGGTCGGCCATCAGGTCGACCATGCCGGCAGTTTCCTTGGGGTCGAACGCGTGCCAGCGCCAGACGTTGACGGGGGCGTTTTCGCTGCCCATAGCGAACAACGGGGTGTCGGTTGTGGTGGCAAACTGAATCGCGACGCCGTCACCGAGCACCTGGCTGGGATGCACGCGATCGTCACGTGTCGGGTCAGCCCATTCGAGTTGCATCACCAAATCGTCGCGGTCATGTCGGATGCGCAGCCAGACTTCCTCGACAGCGTCGGCGCGCCAGCGCAACGGCACCAGTGGCAGTCGCACCGCGTCAATGCCGTCGAACGCGACCTGGTCGAGTTCTGGCAATGCAGGCCCGGACTCGATGTGCAGGTTTCGCCGCCACTGCACGTGGTGATCGATGGCGTCGTCCGGAATCAGTGTGCGAACGTAGGCAACTAGCGCGTGGGTTTCAGGATCCGCAAGGGTGACCGGCGGCATGTGGGCGGCGGGCATACCGGCGCGAATGCGATAGGCCAGTTCGCGATTGCTCGCGCCACCGCGCAGATACCCGGCCGTGAAGTCGCGTGGTTGCAGCGAGGAGCCGACGGTTGACCACGTTTTGGTGGCAGCAAGGCCGCGGCCGTCGGCGCCGTGGCAGCCAGCGCAATGGCGTTGGTACAGCTTCTCCCCTTCGGCGAGCGCAACCGGGGTCGCCTGAGATTCGAAGTCTGCGATCACCGTCGCGTCTGGCAGAAGTTGTCGTTCGGCGGCGACCATCGCTTGCTCGGCCGTCATCGGCTCGCGGGTGATCTGTGCGGTGGCGAGGATCTGTTCGGCGCGGCCCTGGTGCGTCAGTGTTTGCACTTCAACGGCAAGGGCTTGCAAGTCTTCGTCCGGCATCCAGCCGTAGGACATCATGCTCGAGCCTGGCATGCCGCGACGCAGCGTCGCAACCAAGTCGTCGGTTGTGGGCGCGCCGTTTGAGGTGCTGACTAGCTTGAACAAACCGTTGCCGAACGCATTGGGACGCGGCAGCAGCATGTGGGCGATCGGCGTATCTGCTTTACCGGTTGCGCCATGGCATACCGCGCAGTGTCGCGCGAACAGTTCGCCGCCACGGTCGATGGTGACGGCGGGTTGTGGGGCTTCGTCGACGGCGCAGGCGACCAGGGCGAGCGCCGAAGTTCCTGCCAACAGAGTTGAGCGCAGCATGAAAAGAGACCTGAGAAGGTGGAGAAGTGGTGCGTCGGTGGCGTGACGCTGCGAGTGGTGACTGGCGCGTTATGAGTGCGCCAGGACTGATGGCGTTGCCTCAGCTCGCGGAACTCTCGCCGAACGGTTCGGCAGCCTCGACACCGGGCTTGTAGTCGCTGTAGATGCCGACCTGCGTGTTCAGTTCGCTGAGTTGACTTCTGATCAGTGGCTCGACGTGTGGCCAATCGAGGCCGCCGACGCCAGTTGCCAATCGCGGCAGGGCGACGCTCTTGTAGCCCTCCTGCAGGATCAGCTTCTTGAGCTCATGCAAGGAGTGGTTGACGTGCTCGGTGTGGGCTTTGCCTGGATGGCCGCCCGCATGGTTTGGGGCATCTTGCGTGAACAGACTCGCGATGCGGACATGGCGGTTGTCTTGATCGAGGCCCTGCCAGAGCCAGAGCGTGCCGGTCTTCGGGTGCTGTTGTTTGCAGTAGTGTCGGAAGTCTTTGTACATCGCGGGGAATCGCTGGCGCAGTGCCAGCGCGAGACCGCTCTTGAAGTCGTCATTCGGAGCAACGCCGTGTGCAATTACATCGGCCTTGCTGAATAGGAGATCACCGCTGAGTTCATGAATCATGTTGTTGCGTCCTTCTATTGGGGTAACGACGCACAGCGCGACGAATGACTGGGTGAGGGTGCGCAGTTGCAGCAGGCGTTTGGCGGGGGGTGTCCCCGTGGAGCAGCGGCGCGCCCCTTCCCGACGGGCGCGTGTGGCACCGGGATACGCACAATGCGCGGCGCTCGCCGGCCGCAAGTTGCATGCGACCTTCGCCTATATGCTCCCTGCTGCAGGGGCATTGCAGGTCGTAATTAGAGTGTATGGCCGCTCACGCAAACTCCGGACATCCTCACATCCTGCTCGCAACCGATCGTGCTCCCGGTGCGCAGGACCATCTTGCGTTCGCCGCAAAGCTTGCCAACAAGCTCGGTGCCCGCATCACCCTCTATCATGCCGTGCCGAAGGTCTCGCTGGTCATCAATGCGCCGCTTGCCGAGTCGCCGGCCGATGCCGCCGAGTCGTTCGAAGATACGCAGCGTTCGCTGGCCGAAACTGCCAGCACGCTGGTGGCAGATCGACCAGTGCATGCCATAGTCGAGCAGGTGTCCGACGCGAAGGACGCGATCCTTGCCGCAGCAGATCGCCTGGAGGCGGATCTGATTGTGCTGCCAACGCATGGTCGTTCGGGGCTGAGTCGGGCAGTTCTCGGGAGCGTCGCCGAACAAGTTGTTCGTCGCGCGACCAAACCAGTGTTGTTGTTGACCGATCACATGCTTGCGAATGCCAAGCCAGATGGAGAGGTGGAGGGGCCGATGGTCATCGCGACCGATCTGTCGCCCGCATCGATCGACGCCCATCAGGCCGCGGTCTCGTTTGCGCAACGGCTGGGCCTGCCCGTGCGATTGCTATCCGTTGTGACCGATCCACTGACCTTGCCGGTCGAGGGAGACGTTCCGATCGTTCCCGAAGCGAGTGATCCAAAACCAGCGCTCGAAGCCCGAACCAAGCGGCTTCGCGAAATGGCCTTGGCCATCGATGCGCACACGCCGATCGACGTCGAAGCTCAGATCGCACACAATCCCGTCGACACGATCATCGAGCGGGCCAAGAACCTGCACGCGCCGTTCCTGGTGCTGACGACGCACGGTCGCCGCGGCATCCTGCGCATGCTGCAGGGCAGCGTCGCCGAGCAGGTGGTGCGCCGGGCATCGACGCCGGTGTTGGTCATGCCAGTCGCTCAGTAGGCGGCTGGCCCCGGGGTGCGCGAACATGTTGTTTCTGTGCCTGCCACAGTACGAACAGTACGAACTAGTTTTTGAGGGGCCACTTGGTGCCGGGTGTTAGGGGGGTGGTTTGGGGGGTGCCTTGGGTGGGGACCCGGTGCACGATGGTGACTTGTTGGGTGCCGAGAACTTCGAGGGTGGTGCCGGTGATGATGGCGGCCGTGTGATCGTTGAGGTCGATGCCAAGGAGTTGCGGGTGCTTGGTGATCAGGGCCGTCAGGTCGTCGAGGTTTTGGTGGGGGGTGAACTGGTCGTCGATGGCGCAGCCAGGAAGGAAGCCGAGTCCGTGGTCGTAGCCTTCGCAGTGCAGTTCGCTTGGCGATCGGGGGCTTCCGCGTAGTAGGAAGTCGCTGTGGATGTTTGCCATGCCGCCAATGACGCCGCCGCGTTCGAGCACGCGATGCAGTGCGGTTGGCACGGTGGTTCCTTCGAGCGTGTCGAGGATGCGCCACGAACGTCCGCCGCCGAACCAGACTCCGGTGGCTTGTTCGAGCATGTCGGTGTGGCGTTTGTTGACGTCGCTTGGGTGTTCGGGTGCCAAGAACTTGAGGTCGGTGACTCCAAGCTGCTTGAGCTTGCGTTGCACCACGTCGCTGTGACGGGCGAGCGATGGCGTCGCGATGGGAATCAGCACGATGCGCGCAGTGGCCGCGCCGCCGGCCAGGCTCACGAAGCGTTCGAAGGCGGCATCCGGAACGTGGTGGCCACCGGCGAGGATCAGCGAGCCGTTCTTGACCCTGGGCGGTGGCAGCTTGGCGGGTGGCCAGGCACCGAGAGCGCGTTGGCGCGCGGCGCGCTGCCAGGTCGGCAGGTCGGTTTGATCGCCCGCTGCCAGCGAGTGGATGCGTTGTGGTTGTGAGCCAACCTTTGGTAGCACGAAGTGTGCCTTGCCTTTGCCGAGCACGCGTACCGATCGTTGCTGGACGATGATCGCAGTGCCTTCGTCGATGCCGATGCCGAAGTGACCCGGTGACATCTCAAGGGCTAGTAGCAGACGCGGCAGGCGCGTGCGTTGGGTGAAGTGTTGGTCGGCGATCGCGAACGGCACGAGGTCGAAGCCGGTTTTCAGTCTTGGTGGCTGCTTGCCGCCGGCGATCATGATGCGGGTCTGGATCGCGGTGCCTGCCGAAGAGCCGCCGATGACGCCGCCACGCTTCAGCAGCGCGTGCAATTCGAGTTCGACGCGCGTGCCGACGTAGGCTTCGGCCAATCGCGACTGGGCGCCACCACCAAACCAGACGGCGGTCGCGGTTTGGATCTGCTTGGCAACGGCGTCGCTGTCCGACTCGGCCCGGTCGCGCGTATGCAGCACTTCGAAGTGGTAGCCCGGGTGGGCTTGTTGCCACCGCTGCAAAGTTGCTTCACGCCCCGTCGCGGTGTCGGCCCGTTGGCTGGCAGTTGGCACAATCAAGACGCGGGCGTCTTTGCCGCCGGCCAAGTGCAGGAACTGTTCGTAGATCGCGGTGGGCAATTTGCCGCCGCCACCCAGCACACAGGAGCCACGAATGCCTGACGGGTCGATTCTGGAGGACGCGGTGCGGTCGGTCGCTTGCGCGGTGATTGCGTCACCTGGGACGCCGACAAAGACCACGCGCAGGAGCGCCAGGACCAACAATGAGAATCGCGGCATGTTCGACAGCATAGCAACGGGTGCGGACGTCGGGACCACGTGCGGCTACGCTATGCGCGACGTGTCCCCGGCAAGCGAACATCCACTGGTCCTGTTTGATGGCGACTGCAACCTGTGCAACAACTCGGTGCAGTTCATCCTGAAGCGCGACGCAAAGGCGCAATTCCGGTTTGCGTCACTGCAGTCGCAGGCGGGCCGCGCGGCGCTCGAAGCACTTGGCGCCGGCGACTTGCCGGACAGCATCATGTTGATCAAGGACCGCAAGCTGCAGATGAAGTCGACGGCAGCGCTCGCGATCGCCCGCGGACTGCGGTGGCCGTGGCCGTTGCTGTCCGTGTTCTGGCTTGTGCCTTACCCGCTGCGCAATCTGGTCTACGACCTGGTCGCGCGCAACCGCATTCGCTGGTTCGGCAAACGCGAATCGTGTTGGGTGCCGACGCCAGAATTGCGCGCTCGCTTTCTGGACGCCAACGAACGTTGAGGTTGCGGTCCTGGAGTTCACGCCCAGGGTCTTCGCGCCCTGGATCTTCGCGGTCCTGGGTCTTCACACCGATTGGGACTTCACACCCTGGGACTTGCCCGCGCTAGAAGGTGCCGAGTAGCACCTGCACGAAGTTGCTGATCGGTGCAGCTTCGCGAGCATCTTCGATCGCGCGGGAAACCTGGGTCAGGATGCGACGGAAGCGCACCGCCAGGTCTTCGTCGTTGATCAGCACGCCGAGCAGACCCTTACGTTGCGTTAGTTGCTCGCTGACCATGCTCAAGTTGGCGATCGTCTCCCTCAGGTGTTTGGCCATTTCGGGATCGCTGGTGATCGCACCGAGTGCGCCGGCATCCGGATCGTTTGCCTTTTGTAGCAACGTGTTCAGGTTCTCGACCGTCGCGCCGAACTCGGCGGCCAGTTTGTCGTCGGTCAGGATGCGGCCGAGGATGCCTTTGCCGTCGCGGGCGTCCGCGATCAGGCGGTCGACGTTGTCAAGAATGCCCTGCAGGTCGCGGGCCGCATCCTTGTCGTTGAGCAAGACGCCGAGCGGGCCGTCGGTGCGCAGCAAGTTGTCGCTGACGGTGCGCAAGTTGGCGAGCAGTGCCGTGGTGTCTTCGGCGGTCTGCTTGTTCATGATCAGCGTGCCGACGGCACCTTCGGCGTTGGTGATGGCTTCGAAGATGCGGTTGGCGTTGTTGAACGTGCTGAGCACGCTGTCGTAGAGCTCGCGACGGGTGGCGATGCGACCGATCGAGGTCTCCGGGTCGTTCATGTTGCGGAAGAAGTCGCCGATCTCCTTGACCGTGGTGTTCAACGATTCGCCGATCGCACCTTTGCCGTCGGCGATGTCGCCGAGCTTGTCGAACGCGCTGCCTGCGACGTTGCCGAACAAGACCTGGCCAGCTGCAATCTCGGCGCCCTTGCCGGGATCGATATAGATCTGCTTGCCGCCGAGCACGCCGTCGTCGCGCACTTCGATCAAGTGACCAGCCTTGAGCGGGATTCTCTCGCGCAGCAACAACTGCATCTTCACTGGCGTGTCGGCGCGGTCGTACTGGATGTCGATCGCGCCGACTTTGCCGATCTTCTTGCCGAGCACCATCACGTTGGTGCCAACGTCACAGCTGCCAGCTTGTGGGAAGTAGACGTCGATCTTCTCGCTCAGCGATAGGTCGGTGAGGTTGACGGTTGCCCAGAGCAGGAAGCCCAGCGTGCCGAAGAAGACGAAGCCGAGCAGGGTGTCGCGTTTGATGCGGTCCATGTGGATGTGTTCGGGAGTTGCTGGAGCTGTGTTCAGTCCGAGCCCATGCCCATGAAGGCGCGGGCCAGTGGGTGGTCGCTGTGGGTGATCTCGTCGACACTGCCTTCGATGCCCAACTTGCCGTCTTCGACGATGCCGATGCGGTCGCCGCACTGGGTTGCACAAGCGCGCGAGTGCGTGACGATCAAGCCGGTCACGGACAAGGTGTCGCGCACTTCGGCGATCAGTTCATGGATCTGGTGGCTGATGATCGGGTCGAGGCCGGCGTTCGGTTCGTCGTAGAGCACGTATTCGGGGTTGGTGACCAGCGCGCGGGCCAAGCCGGCGCGCAGCTTCATGCCGCCGGAGATATCTGGTGGGCCTTGTTTCGCCGCGTGGTCCATGCCGACCAGCTTGAGGACTTCGTGCACGCGGTCGTCAACTTCGGACTTCGAGATGTTGCTGTGTTCTCTGAGCGGCAGGGCGACGTTGTCGGCGACCGACAACCAGTTGATCAAGGCACCGTTTTGGAACAGGTAGCCCATGCGCTTGCGCAGCGCCATCAGTTGCTTGTGGTCCATCGCCGGCACATCTTGGCCGTCGACGAATACGTTGCCCTGGTCTGGCTTGAAGATGCCGATGACGTGCTTGAGCGTGACGCTCTTGCCGGAGCCCGACGGTCCCATCAGGACGAAGTTCACGCCCTTCGGAATCTTGACGGATAGCCCCTTCAAGATGTCTCGGTTGCCGAGCCGCTTGTGCACGTTTTGCAGTTCGATCATCGCTCAGGCCAGGAAGTAGAAGAACCAGGTGATCACGAAGCCGAGCACGATGATCAGCAAGACGGAGTTGCGCACGGCAGTCTGCACCGCGAGTCCGACACCGAGTGCGCCGCCGCGAGCCTTCAAACCAGCTGCGCAGCTGACACTCGCGATGGCGATGCCGAAGATGAAGGACTTGAGCAGGCCGACGTAGACTTCCTTTGGCAACAGCATGCCGGACGAAGTCAGCGATTCGACCGCGCCAACCCAATAGAGATCCGGGCTGACGCCGAGGTTCTGCTCGGCGATGACGCTGCCGCCATAGATGCCGATCAGGTTGGACAGCACGGTCAGGATCGGGCACATCAGCGCGAGGGCCACGACGCGCGGTAGCACCAGGTAGTCGATTGGATCGATCGACATGACTTCGAGGGCGTCAATTTCATCGGACACCTTCATGGTGCCGAGTTCGGCTGCAATTGCAGAGCCGACCGTCGCGGCAAGGATGACGCCGGTGATGAACGGACCCATCTCGCGGCACATCGACAGTGCGGTGATGGTGCCGAGAACGTTGGTGTTGCCAAACTTCCGCAGCTCGATGCCAGTCTGCATCGCGAGGATCGCGCCTGCGAATGCAGCTACGACGAGCGTGACCGGCAACGCGCGAACCCCGGCATTGAAGCCGTTGTCGAGCAGGAAGCGCAGGCGTCGCGGCAGGCGCGGCAAACAGAGGGCGACGCGCATCAACAAGTTGCAGACGTAGCCTGCGCCTTGCATGCGTTCGGCGAGGAACTGTGCTGTGCCTGCTAGCGGATTCATTGCTTGCCACGCCCCGGTGGATTGGTTCCCGGTGGATCACTACTCGGTGCATCACTACTCGGTGAACTACTACCTAGGGGAATTGGCAAGAACTGGAACAGGCGGAGCGTGCGTTCGCCAGCTTCGTCTTGTTCGTAGTTGAATAGGAAGGGAACGCTGGCCGTGGTGCCGTCCGGGCGCGAACGATGCGTGTAGACGCGGCCAACGACATCGACGGCCGTGTCATCGGGACTGCGTTGCACGCCGCGCGCGAGTTCCCAAAGGAACCCGTAGGCCTCTCGCAGGCCGTAGGTCAGTCCGTTGTGGCCTAGCAGTGGGGATAGCAGACTCCAATCAGAGGTCGTCGTCTTGCCGTCTTTGTCCGTCTTCTCGTCTTGATGGAACAGCGGCCACAGCGCCAGGAAGCGCTCCTTCGAACCGTCCTTGTTGTCCTTCGCGATTCGCGAAAAGAACGGCACGAGGGTCTGTTGTTCATGCGTTCCTTCTGGATCGCGATAGTGGCGCCACCAGATAAGTGGCCATAGCGCCGTCCACGAATCCTGGTCGTCGCTGACCACGCGACTGAAGAACGGCCAGACCCACCAGGCGGTGACGTTGTCTTCGCGAACGTTGTGGTAGTAGCGGAAGATCGGCCACAGCACCTTGAGCACGAAGAACTGGTCGCGCATCGAGGTCGAGCTGAACAACGGCCAAAGCACGGTCCAGCCGTTGACTGCAGGACCGCTGCGCCAACCGAAGAACGGCCACGCAAAGAACGAACTCACCGGCCCGGACTTCGCGTCGAGATTCTCATCGCTCCAGGTGAAGAACGGCCAGAGGAAGAATCTTCGATCGTTGCGGCCCGCTTCGATGTCGTAGCCGTAGAACGGCAGCACCCGGAACCAGCTGTGCGTGTCTTCGGCGCAATCGCCCCACCCGATCAGCGGCCAAAGCACGAGCTGGTGGTAGTGATCGGTCTTCTCGAGCCCAACCCACAGCGGGAACAGCACGGTCTGGAAGCGCCGGTAGCTGAGGAACTCGGGGATGTCGGCGTAGAACGGGAATACCGCGAAGTAGTTCTCGTCGTCTGACGCGTTCGAACCGCCCCAGATGAACGGGAACAGCAGATACCAGTCGTTGTCCCACTCGCCGTTTTCGTCCTCGGCCGTGCGCCAGCTCCACAGGGGGAACAATCGCGCGTGCTTTTGTTTCGAGTAGTTCTGCACGCGTCCGAACGGCCACAAGAACTGATGGTCGACGAACGCGTCTTCGGGCAGGTCCGGCGATGGGTGGGTGACGCGTCGGTAGAGCGGCCTAATTCGAAAGTCGTCGCCGCCGTCGGCCGTCTGCTCGTAGTGCAGGATTGGCCAAGCCGCATCCCACTCCAGCATGTTGCCCTCGGCATCCATGCGGTGGAACCAGACCGGAGTCAGGTTCAACTCCCGGGGCATCAGTGAGCAAGAGCCAGTCAGAACGACTAGCAGGAATGCGATTAGGAATCGGCTCGGGCGCACCATTCGGGGTCAGCAGGATGCCAGAGATGTAGGGGCGCCGCACGTGAGAAACGAAACGTGGCGTTGGCAGATCACGGCTCGTTCGGCAAACGGCGCGCGAAAGCGCAGCTGGTGGCGCGGTGTGGCGGGGAATTTCTGGCGATGTAACCAGCGAAGCGATGGGTTACCAGATTGGCGTGCCCGGACGAAGCCGGACACGAACAGTTCGCACCACGCCGCCGCCACGATACAACGTGTGCATGGTTCGAACTTTGTCCGGTATCCAGCCGACCGGCAATCTGCACATCGGCAATTACCTCGGCGCCCTCGTCAACTGGGTCAAGCTGCAGGAAGAATACGACGCCTATTTCTGCGTCGTCGACATGCATGCGCTGACCCAGCGCCCTGATCCCGAAATGCTGCGCATGTCCGTTCGCGAATTGGCGATCGGGGTGCTTGCCAGTGGCGTCGACCCCGAACGCGCGACGTTGTTCGTGCAGTCGCAGGTGCCGCAGCATGCCGAGCTGGCGTGGATCATGATGTGTCTGACGCCGCTCGGCGACCTGAATCGCATGACGCAGTTCAAGGACAAGAGCAGCCAGCAGCCGGAGAACATCAACGCGGGCCTGTTTACCTATCCCGTGCTGCAAACTGCGGACATCGCGCTGTATCGGCCCGAGGTCGTGCCGGTTGGCGAAGATCAGGATCAGCACCTCGAGCTCGCGCGCGAGACGGTGCGTCGGTTCAACTTCACCTACGGTGGCAAGGTGTTCCCCGAGCCGAGGACGGCCAAAAGCGAGGCGCCGCGCGTCATGGGGCTCGATGGCGACAGCAAGATGTCGAAGTCGAAGAAGAACGAGATCGGACTGTTCGAGACCGAAGCAGAGACCTGGAAGAAGTTGCGTGGCGCCAAGACCGACCCGGCACGGGAGCGTCGCAGCGATCCGGGCACACCCGAAGTCTGCAACATCTACAGCTACCACGGCTTCTTCTCGACGCCCGAGCAATGCGCCGAAGTAGCCGTTGGTTGCCGAACGGCTTCGCTTGGTTGTGTCGACTGCAAAAAGCTGCTCGCGACCAATATGGAGTCGGTGAAGGGGCCGATTCGTGAGCGTGCGGCAGAACTCCGCAGCAAACCGGATGAACTCGATCAGATTCTTGCGGCTGGTGCGGAAAAGGCTCGGCGGACAGCCGAGGAGACGATGGTCATGGTTCGTGAGCGAATTGGTTTCGCAGGAGGCAAGTAGATGGTGAAGGCGACGACTCGGATCGCAGCGATTGCGATGGTTGTGTTGGGCATGGGGTTGTCGGGGTGCGGCGGCGTTCCCGCGACTCCCGAGCAGAAGCGGCTGGCGGAGCGTCAGTTGCTGATGCCTTACCTGCAAAACACCGAAGTTGCGTGCGCGGAGCTCGAAGTCGACATCACGCCGAACTTCCACCTGCACGTCAGTCAGCCGGGCGTCGTCCCGGGACTGCATCGCTTCGACAAGGAGGACAAGCCGGCGCTGGTTGAGAAGACCTGGCGCAACCTCACCGGCACCCGCGCTGGCTGGTTTACGGTCACCATCTCCGCGCCGCCGGATCCGATCGATGTTTCGGGCAAGGCGACGCCGCGAACGACCTACACGGTGACGAACCAGTTCACCCTGCGCACCCACGAGCGTGCCATCATGACGTTGTCGGCGCGGGCAATGGGGCCGATCGTGGTGGTTCGCGAAGCCGGCGGCAAGCCGCGTGATGCCCGCGAGTTCGCCATCGCAAACGGTGTCGTGAGCAAGTGATGCGCATCCGTCTGTTGCCCCGGCCATTGCTGCTGCTGCTGCTGTGCTTGCCGTCTTCGTGCTTTTTGTTTGAGGCTGGTGGTGGCGGCAATGCCGGGGTGTTCACCGAATGCTCCGACGCCGCAGCTCAGGAAGCGTGGCGCCAAGCCGTGCCGGAACTGTCGTCAGGTGACGATGCCAAGGCACTGCCGTTCTTGCGCACGGTCACCAGCAAGTGCCCGGAAATGGTCCGCGCGCACGTGGCCTACCAAGATGTCGCCAGGCGACTCGGTGGCGAGCACGAGCAGGCGATGGTCGACTTCTACGTGAAGGCGCCCGAACGCCCGGCAAATGACCGTTCGCCGGTGCCGGCCTACTTGCGCGCGCGGCTTGCAGAAACTGCGTATGCGCAGTCGAACGCGCTCGATCAGATCCTTGCCAGTCACCCGAAGTTTGCGTGGGGCTACCTGTCGCGCGGTCGGGTCAATCGAGGTCAGGGTCGGTTGTCGGAGGCGCTGAAGAACTTCGATCGGGCGATTGCCAACGATTCGCAGTTGATGGAGGCGCGTCTCGAACGCGCCCAAGTGCTGACCGAACTAGGTCGCGATGAAGAGGCGGCCGTCGAGTACAAGATGTATGTCCGAGAGACGCCAAGTGATTCGGTGGCCGCACGCGAATACATCACGTTGTTGCTCTACCGCCTGGCGCGAGTCGATGAAGCCATCCAACACCTCGACTTGTTGGAGCAGCGCGGTGAGAAGTCGCTGTCGCTGCGCATGGATCGCGCCGCTGCGCAATGGCGTGGCAAGCGGCCGCGGGCTGCCGTGGAGACCTACCTTGAGATCTTGACGGCCGAACCGAAGACGGCGCGCGCGGCGTTGAACATCGGCTTGCTCTACTACGAGATCGTGCCAAAAGACGATGCCGACAAGCTCCGCTTCTGGCCGAAGGCCCGCGCCGCGTTCGAGTTGTTTCTGCAGTCCAGTGAGCCAGCGGATGGGCACGAGCAATTTGAGCGGACCTGGGCGGTGCCCTACCGCATTCGGCGTATCGGTGAGCTGCTGGGGCCGTCGCTTGGCGCCGCGAAGCTCGAAGACCTGGCTTGGCCCAAGGCTTAGCGATCGCCAACTCGAGCGAGCCCTTGGCAAGCGGTCGCTACGGGTTAGGTTTTGAGAACCCGCGCACGTTTCGCGTCGCAGCGGATCGTGACAGTCGTTTGCCAGTCCATGCGTTCCGTCTTCGTACTTTTTCCGACGTCGCAGGAGTCGCTAGTCCGCGATTGGCTTGATCACAACACGGTCCGAGCTGGCGACAACAACTGGCACGTGCCGGATGCTGAGAGGCCGGTCCTGTTCTGCGCTATCGGGCGGTTGTTCGACGATTGGGAGGCGGGGGAGCTTGCGATGGTGCGATCCGTGATCGGGGAGTCTCCACTGTTCGTGCAGGTCGATGTCTCGGGCAGGGTGTCTGGCGCCGTGGCAGTTCTTGAGACTGTTGCGGGTCTACTAGAGGCTGTTGCGGGCTCAGTTGCGCAAGACGGCTACACCTCACACCTGTGGCAGCTCGCCGAGCTTCGCGAGGGCGCGCATGTGCAAGGGCACCCGTTCTTCGACTGCCAGGGCTGGTACGATGAGCAGGGTGGCTAGGCGTGGGGTTGGCCAGCAGGCTGGCTAGCCAGCAAGATGGCTAGCCCTAGGGTTGGTCAGCAGAATGGCCTAGCCAGCACGATGGCTAGCCAGCAGGCGTATTGCGCGCGTCGTCGGCGACCCCGAACTGTGCGAGCTGCGGCAGCAGGCGTTGCCAGTCTGCCGCTGCGAGGCTGTCGTCGCGGCGACCTTTTGGTAGCAGTCGGAAGCGCGGTGAGTCGATCTTCGCGATCGTGATCTGTCCGTTGCCTTGATGAACCAACAAGTTGCGTAGATCGAGGTTGCGATCGCGGAAGCCGCGCTCGTGCAGTGCCACCACGAAGGCTCCGATTGCCTTCGCGATCTCACGTCGCTGGCTCGGGTCGGCGGTCGGCAGGATTGCGTCCGCCGCTGTGCCATCGAATGCGGCGGTCAGCAGAGCGGCTCGGGAGAGAAAACCTCGCTGCCGCCATTCGAAACACGCGAGGGGTTCGGGAGCCGCGAACCCATGGTCACGCAGCCAGGTTAGGGCGAGGCATTCGCGGGCGGCTCGCGATCGTCGCCACGGCGCGGTCCACTTCGCCCAGTTGCCCAAGCGGTCTCCCCAAGACGTGTATTCGTAAGTTTTTATGAACGCGTCGATGGCCTCGGTGGTGACGCGACGGACCCAGGAACTGCGGTGGTCGACGACGATTTGGCCCGTGTTACGGGAGGCCAGGGCAGCTGGGGCCGGCAGCGACGCGGCAACGGATTGCCAATTCGCAGAAGCGAACACTAGCGTTGGAGGATGGGGGACTCTTGCTGACACAGTGCTCGCAACAGTATATTCCAGCGTGACTTGATGCATACGTGCAACCGCGGCGGTTGCTCGTGCTACTACCCCCCAGGAGGCTCAGGTGAAGACCGTTACAAAGAAGGAGTTGGTCCACCGCATTGCGGAACAGACCGGCGTTACGAAAGTCGTGGCCAAGGACGTCATTCAAGCGTTCTTGAACTCGATCATCGATGAACTCGCAGATGGCAACCGATTGGAGTTCCGCGAGTTCGGCGTATTTGAATCGCGTGAACGCGCGGCCCGATTGGCCCAAAATCCCCGCACCCTTGAAAAGGTCCCGGTGCCCGCAAAGCGCATCGTGAAATTCAAGGTTGGTAGATTGATGCGCAAGAAGGTGTCAGGAGAAGACGTTGGCGGCCTCAGCCTCGACGATGAAGATTCGACGAGCAAGGCGCCCGCAACTCCTCCCGCAGCAACCGGCAACGCTGGCGAAGCACACGGGATGGCTTAGCAGCAGAAGCGACTAGTCCCCAAGGCGTCCACTGTCGGCAATTGCACAACCATCCTGGGCGGGTGTGTGCATCACCGATTGCATGGGGCAGCTGCCTATCAGGGCAACTGCCTATCAGGGCAGCAATCGATTCCGCGTGCTCGAACCGTTAGGTAATCGAACGCGCAATCGCCTGATCGAGGTCGGCGATCAAGTCATCGCCGTCTTCCACTCCGACCGAGAGTCGGATCAACCCATCTTCGAGGCCAGCCGCTCGCCGCTCCGCCGCTGGAATCGAAGCATGCGTCATCGACGCTGGGTGATCGACCAGACTCTCGACACCGCCGAGGCTCTCGGCGAGTGAGAACACTTCGAACGAGCTGCACACTTGCTTGGCTTGTTCGTCGCTCGCCTTCAGTTCGACGGACACCATGCCGCCGCCCTTGCGCATCTGACGCTTGACCAGTTCATGTTGCGGGTGGCTTTCCAGGCCGGGGTAGATGACCCGCGCAACCTTGTCGTGCGCCGACAGGTGCTCGGCGACGCGCATCGCATTTTCGCAGTGGCGGTCCATTCGCACATGCAGCGTTTTGGTGCCGCGCAGGACCAGGAATGCATCCATTGGGCCCGGCGTGCCACCGCACGTGTTTTGGAAGTGCATGAGCTGCTCGTGCAGTTCGCGGTCGTTGCTGAGCAAGGCGCCGCCAACCACGTCACTGTGGCCACCGAGGTACTTGGTCGTCGAGTGGGCGACGATGTCGCAGCCGAGCGCGATCGGGGTTTGCAGATACGGCGTCGCGAACGTGTTGTCCGCCATCGTCAACACACCCTTCTTCTTGGCGATGCCTGCGATCGCTTCCAGGTCGCAGCAACGCAGCAACGGGTTGGTCGGCGTCTCGAGCATCACAAGCTTGGTGTTCGATTGGAACGCCGCCTCGAGTTGCTTCTGATCCGTCATGTCGACGAACGTCGTCTTCAAGCCGAACTTCGTGTAGAGCGTCTGCAGCAGACGGTAGGTGCCGCCATACAGGTCGTTGCCGGCGATGACGTGATCACCGGACTTCAGCAGGTTGAGCACGCAGTGGATCGCAGCCATGCCGCTCGCGAAGCACAGGCCGTGGTTGGCGCCTTCGAGCGCTGCCAGGTTGCCTTCGAGCGCCGTGCGGGTGGGGTTGTGCGACCGTGAGTAGTCGTAGCCCTTGTTGACGCTCGGGGCTTCCTGCACGTAGGTGCTGGTCATGTAAACCGGCGTCATGATGGCGCCGGTTGTGGGGTCGGGGGATTGGCCGGCATGGATTGCGTTGGTGCCGAAGCCAAGGGTGCGGTCGCTGTTCATTCGGCGAGCGAGTTTACAAGTCAGCACGATTCGGCAACATGGCTGTCCTCAATGTCTGAGTCATCTTCATCCTTCGACGGCGACGCGCTCGAGTTCCAGGTCGTGCGGTCGTTGCTGACCACGCGGTTGATTACCCCGCTTGGCCGGACCGCTGTGGACGCTTTGAAGCCGTGTGCGACGGCCGATGAGGCTTCCTATCAGCTCGCCGCTACGGCCGAAATGGCGCAGCGAATTGTTGCTCGCAACCTGTTGCCGGTCAGCGGCGCGGTCGAGGTGAGGTCTTGGCTCGGCGGATTCTTTGCCGGCGAGCACTCTTTTCTTGCTCGCGATGCGGCCGACCTGAAGAGGGTCCTGCGCACCGCCGACCGGTGCCGCTTGTGGTGTGGCGCGGGGGAGGCGGCGCTTCGTCGCTTCGCCGAAGGCGTCCCGGACCTGACCGATCTGGTCGAAGAGCTGGAGCGGGTCATCGATGACCGCGGCGAAGTGATGGACTCGGCATCGTCGAAGCTGGCCAAGATCCGCCGCAATATCGAGCAGCACAAGCGCGCCGTCGATCACGCGATGGCCGGCGTCCTGGCCAATGCGGAGGTGCGGCGATGCCTGCAGGCGCCAGAGCCGTCGTGGCGCAACGGCCGGCCGGTGCTGCAGGTCAAGGTCGACTATCGCGGTCGGGTTCGCGGGGTGCTGCACGACCGCAGCACGTCCGGCGCAACGTTGTTTGTCGAACCTGACGCCGTCGTCGAGGTCGCCAATCGCCTGTCCGATGAGCAGGCTGCTGAGAACCGCGAGATCAATGTGGTGCTGGCGGACACGGCGCGTGGTTTGCGCCGGTATGCGAGTGAGATCGAGCAGTGCGTCGAGTTTGTTGCGCGCGCCGATCTGCTGCAGGCGAAGGCGCGGCTGGTGACCGAAGATGGCTACGTCGTGCCGCAGGTGGCCAAGAACGGGCCGCTGCGCCTGCGCGGGGCGCGCCACCCGTTGTTGCTGCAAGCGCACGACGCGGTGGACATCGTGCCACTCGATATTGCGCTCGGCGACCCGCACCGCTTGGTCGTGGTGACCGGCCCCAACACTGGCGGCAAGACGGTCGTGCTGAAGACAGTCGGGTTGTTGTCGTTGATGGCGATCAGCGGCGTGCCGATCCCGGCGGACGTTGGCGCCGAAGTGCCGTTCCTTCGCTCGGTGCATGCCGACATCGGTGACGAGCAGGCGATTGCGCAGAACCTGTCGACGTTCAGCTCGCACGTCCAACGCATCGCGCGCTGTGTAGAGGAGGCTGCCCCCGACACCTTGGTGCTGTTGGACGAGCTCGGCGCTGGTACCGATCCCGAAGAAGGTGCGGTGCTCGGTTACGCCGTGCTCGAGGCCCTGGTCAAGGCCAACGTGTTCGCGGTCGTGACGACCCACCTCGGCCGCTTGAAGGACTTCGCCTACCAGCATCAGGGGGCGGAGAACGGTTCGATGGCGTTCGACGGCAAGACCTTGAGTCCGCTCTATCGTCTGGATCTCGGCATCCCGGGCAACAGCCATGCGCTCGATATCGCGTCGCGGGTTGGCATGCCCAAGGACATCGTCGCCCGCGCCCGGGAACTGCTCGGCAAGCGCGACCAGACTCTGGACAACCTGATCCAGCGGGTTCAGGTTGCCCGCAGGGATGCGGAGAAGGACCGTCAGCAGACTGCGGACCGTTCGCGCCAGGTCAGTCAGCAGCACACCGATCTCGAGGAACGCATGGCCCAGGCGGTCAAGAAGGAGAATTGGCTCGAGGAGGAGGCTGATGGCGTGGTCGAGGAGGAGTTGCGCAAGGCGCACGCCGCGATGATCAAGCCACTTACGGCGCTGACCCAGGCTCCGGGGCAGCACGGTGAGCGCGCCCGAGAGCTGAAGAAGATCGTCGACAGTCTGCTCAAGGACGCTGCTGTGCATCGCCGCCGCACGGCCTTCTGTCACGCTCTCAAGAAGGGGGCTCAGGTGTTCTTGCCGCGGTGGGGGCGCCTGTGCAAGGTGCACAAGGTCGACAAGGTGCGCGAGATCGCGTTCGTCGACTATGGCAAGGTGCGCATGGAGGTTCCGTACGAGGACGTTTCTTGGCTGCAGCCGCTAGATCCGCAAAAGTAAGCGTTTGTTGTCGGGTGGTCTTCGTTGCTACCATCTCGAACCATGACGGTGCTGATCGCCGATAATGATCGGGCAGTAAGCGGCCTGCTGACCGAGGTTCTCGCGCAATGCGGCCTCGAGACGAGCAACGCATACGACGGCGATGAAGCCAGTCGCATGGCGCGGGTGGCGGACGTTCGCGTGCTGGTTTGCGATCTCGACATGCCCGGCGCATCGGGCTTGGAAGTGCTGGAATCGCTCCAGGACTTGCCCAATCCGCCCAAGTCCGTGGTCATTTCCGGCTACCTGGATCAGGCGATTGAACAGCGCTTGCTGTCGTTGCCCTTCGTCATGAAGGTCATGCGCAAGCCGTTCGATTTGCTGGTGTTTGCCGCGCTGGTGCGGCGGCTTGCCGGCGCGGAGCCAACAGCGAGCGACGGCGGCCAAGTCGCGATTGAGCACTAGCAGCTTTGAGCACTGGCAGCGTTGCGTGCTGGCAGCGTTGAGCACTGGCAGCAGGGTTGGGCACGGTTTCGCCGTGATTCCGTCGTGATCCAGCCAGGATTCCTCAGCTCGCGGCCGGGTTCGTCCGCGCCTTCACAGGGACGGCAACGTCCTCAACCGGCCGCAAACACCGCATTGCATGCCGTGGAAGTCCGAGCGCATGGAGCCGCTGAAGTCGCGGTCCGGAGGGGCACTGGTTGTCGTTGTGCAATCAGCGCAAAAAATGCTCCTCGCCAAGCTTGCACATGCTTTGGGCGTCGGTATCGTGCTCCGTCCTTTCCGCCACAGCTACCCTGCTAGCGTAGCTCAATTGGTAGAGCACCTGATTTGTAATCTGGAGGTTATGGGTTCAAGTCCCATCGCTAGCTCCAGCCGATACAGGGCCTTCCTTGAGCTTCGTGCCCAGGGTCGGTGACTGAGGAGAGGAAACGTGACAGACAATCGCACGGGCGAATACCAAAGCGGCCAACTGGGTCAGACTGTAAATCTGATGGCTCTGCCTTCGCAGGTTCGAATCCTGCTTCGCCCACCAACTCTCCCTGTCCAATGGGACAGAGAGACTGTCTTCACGACTGATAACTAGGGATTGCTCGTTACGGTGGCCGTTTGGTCCTCGATGCGTGCAGTTGCCCGTTCACTGCGGGTGTAGCTCAATGGTAGAGCACCAGCCTTCCAAGCTGGGTGTTGTGGGTTCGAGTCCCACTACCCGCTCCAGTATCTCTGGCAGCTCCAGCATCCGCTGGCCGCTTCAGAACCACTGGCCGCTCGGTATTTGCTGGTGCATCGGTTTCGACCGATGCCTGCCAATGAATCGCATGCAGTGACTGGTGGCGGCTTCCCGACTCACTGTTCTTTCTTCACTTTCTGATTTCGCAAGCTGCTATAGCTCAGTGGTAGAGCACCTCCTTGGTAAGGAGGAGGTCCTGGGTTCGAGTCCCAGTAGCAGCTCCATCCCATTCGTCTCACCGCTGAAGTTCTTCAGTCTAGAGCGAATACCCACGACCGACTAAATCCCCCGACCCAGACTCATGGCCAAGGAAACCTTCTCCAGAACTAAGCCCCACGTCAACGTGGGGACTATCGGGCACGTTGCCCACGGCAAGACCACGACCACCGCGGCCATTACCTACACGCTCGCAGCTGTTGGTCTGGCCAAATACAAGGAATACGCGTCGGTCGCCAAGGGCGGCACGGTTCGTGACCCTAGCCGTGTTGTGACGATCTCGTCCGCGCACGTTGAGTACGAGACGAAGAACCGTCACTACGCTCACGTCGATTGCCCGGGACACGCCGACTACATCAAGAACATGATCACCGGTGCCGCCCAAATGGACGGCGCCATCTTGGTCGTGGCTGCTGACGATGGTCCGATGCCGCAGACGAAGGAGCACGTGCTGCTCGCTCGTCAGGTTGGTGTTCCGGCAATCGTTTGCTACTTGAACAAGTGTGACCTTGTTGACGACGAAGAGCTTCTCGACCTCGTCGAGATGGAAATCCGCGAACTGCTCAGCAAGTACGAATACCCGGGCGACGACGCCAAGGTTGTTCGTGGCGCTTCATTCGCGGCTCTCCAGACCGAGAACCCGGGCCCGGACAACCCCGACAGCAAGTGCATCTTCGATCTGATGGATGCCATCGACGAAGCCGTTCCGGAACCGGAGCGCGACGTCGACAAGCCATTCCTGATGCCCGTTGAGGACGTCTTCTCGATCGAAGGTCGCGGCACCGTCGCTACCGGTCGTATCGAGCGTGGCATCATCAATGTCGGCGACGCCGTCGAGATTGTCGGCATCCGCGACACCCGTCCGACCACCGTCACCGGTGTCGAGATGTTCCAGAAGACGCTGGATCAAGGTCAGGCTGGCGACAACGTCGGTCTCCTGCTCCGCGGCATGAAGAAGGAAGACATCGAACGCGGCATGGTTCTCGCCGTTCCGAAGTCGGTTACGCCGCACATCAAGTTCAAGGCTTCGGTCTACGCCCTCAGCAAGGACGAGGGTGGTCGCCACACGCCGTTCATGAGCGGTTACCGCCCGCAGTTCTACTTCCGCACGACGGACGTGACTGGCACGGCCGACCTGGTTGGCGCAGAGATGTGCATGCCGGGCGACAACGTCGAGATCAGCGTCGAGCTGATCATGCCGATCGCGATGGACCAGCACATGCGCTTCGCCATCCGCGAAGGTGGCCGCACCGTTGGTGCCGGCCGCATCACCGAGATCCTCGAGTAAGTTCGGGATCGCAGGGCTTCCGAGACGGGCTGGTCTTCCTGAGACCGTTGTCCTATTCTCGGCGGCCCGACAAAGCAGCGGGGTGGGCCATGGCCCGCCTCGTTCGCTAGGCAGAGGGCAATAGCACAATTGGTAGTGCAGTTGATTCCAAATCAACAGGTTCTGGGTTCGAGTCCTAGTTGCCCTGCCACTTTCTGGTAAGGCGCCGCAGACCTTGATTGGTCCGTGACGCATCTTTGGCCGTGGCACTTTGGTGTTGCGGCCATTAGGGTTTTCGGCTGGTCCATTTTATGGGCCAATCGAGAGCAATTGTCGAGTTTGGCTGGCTGCAGCGCGGTGAAACCCCATGTGGGGCGGACCCGACCGACAGCAAGGAATGTAGACCCTGTGAGTTATCGCAAGAACGACGGCCGTTACGCCCGGATGTTTTCATTCTGGGCGCTCTTCCTCTTGGTTGCATTCGGTTGCTTCCGCGGCGGTGGGCTCTCCGACATGGTCGCCGGCTGGATGGCGGAGTCCGACACGACCTACGTCGATCCGTTCCCGATCCTCGGCACCCTGAAGACCTCGACGTGCATCGCGCTCGGCGTCTGGTTGTTTGTTGGCTTCTGCATCTCCCGCATCCTCAACCGCAAGCGCATTGCGGACGCCTTGATTGACACCGAAGCAGAGATGCAGAAGGTGACTTGGCCGACGTGGACGGAGACCTGGCACGGCACGATTGCGGTCGCTTGCATGGTGTTGGTCCTGTTCGTCTACCTGTTCGTCGTCGACCTCGGATTGGCCAAGGCCATGATGATGTTGATGGGGGGCGCGGCCTGATGGCCAAGCAGGAGTGGTATTTCCTGCGTGTCCAAGTCGGGCGCGAAGACACGATCCGTCAGAGCATGATCCGCCGGCTGAAGCAGGCTGGCATTGAAGGCCTCGTGCCGCAAATCGTCGTTCCGACCGAGACGATTGCAGACCACCGAGGTGGCAAGAAAGTCGTCAAGCGCAAGAAGCTCTACCCCGGCTACTTGATGGTCGAGATGGAACTCAGCGACGACGTCTGGTTCGTGCTGCGCGAGACCCCGGGCTTTGGCGACTTCGTCGGAGGCCAGGCGCAGCCGACTCCGGCCGACCCGAATGACGTCGAGAAGGTCCTGGCCCACATGGACTCGAGCAAGGAGCAGCCCAAGGTTGCCGTGCAGTTCGAAAAGGGGGACCGGGTCAAGATCAAGACAGGCGCCTTCGAGAACACCGATGCCGTGGTCGAGGAAGTGCATGCCGACAAGGGCACGCTCGACGTCTCGGTCAACTTCTTTGGTCGGCCGACGCCAATGTCGCTCGGCTATTGGGAAGTCGAGCCGATCTAGGGCTAGGTAACCGGGTGCTACAGAAGCCCCGGTGCTACAGAACCCGGGGCTACAGAAGCCCGGACGCCACAGAAGCCCCTAGCTGCCAGGAGCCCGGAGGCTCCAGCTGCCCAAGGCCCACGCCGGTCGGCTGGCGGTTCCATCTTGGGCGATCCCAGCACCATCTACAGTCCGACCGATCGAGCCCCTCAGCTCGCCTCGGGGGGCACTCCGCAGCAACGTTTCCGGCATGGCTCGGCCCAGCTGGGAGCATCTGATTTCGTTCTCGCTGAGATTTAGCCACTTCGAGAGGTTGATTCCTCCTGGTGACTCTGGTTACATCTTCGCCCCCGAATCGGGCTCAACCCCCATTCACCAACCCGTGCTCCGATCCGTCGGATCATGGACCCGGGCTTCCCGCCCCGGATCGCTTCACCGCGATGCATTGCGGGTTCTCTTACCTAGCGGGAGGTTGTGATCGTCACGACCGATGGACCGCGGAGATTGAGTTATGGCCAAAGAAGTAACCGCAACCGTTAAGCTGCAATGCCCCGCTGGCGCTGCAACGCCGGCGCCACCAGTTGGCCCGGCATTGGGTCAGCACGGCATCAACATCGGGCAGTTCGTCAAGCAGTTCAACGACGAGACCCGTGCGCAAGCCGGCCTGATCATCCCCGTCGTCATCTCGGTCTACAAGGATCGTAGCTTCTCGCTCGAGTTCAAGTCGCCACCGGCCGCTGTCCTTCTCAAGAAGGCCGCCAAGCTGAAGTCGGCCGCGAACAACCCTGGCAGTCAAGTGGCCGGCAAGGTTACTCGCGCTCAGGTCAAGGAGATCGCGGAGATGAAGGCTAAGGACCTCAACTCGATCGATGTCGAGGGCGCAATGCGCATGGTGGAAGGCACAGCTCGTGCCTGCGGTATCGACGTTGTTGACTAGCGTTCGCTAGCTGACAGCAAGACTTAACAACATTCATGATGCTCTGACCGGCGGCTTCGGCCTCGCGGGCACGGCATCCAGGCCAGAACTAGCAGGATCAATCCATGGCTCGCCATCGCAGCCGCCGTTACCAGGAAGGCGCCACCAAGGTGGAGCGCACCAAGCGCTACCCGCTCGATGAGGGCATCGCTCTCGTCAAGTCGATCACCGGCCCGAAGTTCGATGAATCCGTCGAATTGGTCGTGCGCATCGGCATTGACCCGAAGAAGACGGACCAGCTGGTTCGTGGCTCAGTCAGCTTGCCGAACGGCACTGGCAAGACCATCAAGATCGCCGTCTTCGCCGATGGCGATAAGGCCCAAGAAGCCAAGGATGCCGGTGCTGACTACGTCGGTGCTGCCGACCTCGCCGAGAAGATCGAGAAGGGCTTCACCGACTTCGACATGACCATCGCGTCCCCGGACATGATGCGCTTCGTCGGCAAGCTCGGTAAGGTGCTCGGTCCGCAAGGCAAGATGCCGTCGCCGAAGGCTGGCACCGTGACGCCAAACGTCGCGCAAGCAGTCAAAGAGTTTAAGGCCGGCAAGATCGAGTTCCGGACCGATTCGGGTGCCAACGTGCACTGTGCGATCGGCAAGAAGTCGTTTGGCGCAGAGGCGCTCGCTCAGAACCTGACCGCCTTTGTTGATCACCTCCGCACCTTGCGTCCTTCGCAGGCCAAGGGCGAGTTCATCAAGAAGGTCGTCGTCTCCTCTTCCATGGGCCCGGGCGTTGCGCTCGCGGTCGAGTAAGGAGTAACCAATGCCCAACCTAGTCAACGAGATCCTCTTCAACGACCTGCAGAACGAGTTCCAGAACATGGGATCGTGCGTCGTCGTCGACGTCGGGGCGGTCAACCCACAACAAGACATCGAGATCCGCACGCAATTGCGCGAAGCCGGTGTCAACTATCGTGTCGTCCGTAGTCGTCTCGCCAAGAAGGCGTTCGACAACATGGGGCTCGACATGGGTGAGGCCCTCAAGGGTCGCTGCGGGATCGCAGTTGCTGAGAACGAAGGTGCCATTGGCGCCGCCAAGGTTCTGCGCGACTGGATCAAGAAGAACAAGGACAGCCCGATCGCGATCAAGGGCGGCGTCATCGAAGGCACGGCCTTCGTCGGTGCAGCCGCTGCTGAGATCGCTGAGTTGCCTGACCGAAACACGATCAACACCATGTTGGTCTGCGCTATCAGTGGTCCCGCTCGCGGGCTCGCCGGTGTCGTCAACGCCGTGGCAGGTGGTCTTGCCCGGTGCATTCAAGCCAAGGTCGACAAGGGCGAATAGCTTCCTGCAAGCTAGGACCCCGAGGCGAGGGCGCGCGTAGTCGCTCCCAAGCCAGTCGAACCCCATTTACTTACCCACTCCTCCCTGCACTCTGACTTTCCAGAGGATTACAATGTCCGAAACCGAAACCGTGACCCTCGACGCTGATCTCGAGGACATCTTCACTAAGATTGACGCGCTGAGCCTTGGCAAGGCCGCCCAACTGGTCAAGGCCATGGAAGACCGCTGGGGCGTTTCCGCCGCAGCTCCGGTCGCCGTGGCTGGCGGCGGTGGTGGTGGTGAAGCCGCTGCTGTTGAAGAGAAGACCGAGTTTAACGTCATTCTCAAGGAAGCTGGCGGCCAGAAGATCAACGTGATCAAGGCTGTTCGCGAGATCACTGGCCTCGGCCTCAAGGAAGCCAAGGGCCTCGTCGACGAAGCCCCGAAGGCTGTCAAGGAAGGCACCACGAAGGACGACGCCGAAGAGGTCAAGAAGAAGCTCGAAGCAGCCGGCGCGACGGTCGAGCTTACTTAGTGCGTCTTGCGGAGTGGTCCATCGACCGTGCCAGGGACTCCGGTCCTCAGCACGGTTCGGCATGTGGTCGCCTCAACGCCCCGAGCCCCGTTCGCACTTTTTGTTTGCGGCAGGGTGACCGGGGCGTCTACGCTTCTGTAAGCTGTTTGGATCACTTTTTGCACGTGGATGCTTGTTAGTCGCCCGCCCGTATCGCATCCCGACCCCGCGTATCCCTTCCGGGAAGCGTTGTCGGATCATGGCGCGTCCGGTGGTGGGACGCTGATGGCTACACGTGCAGGCGGGTCGGTAGTTTCGCTGGATGCAGGCCAGGTGTTGGTCGCTTTTGCTGTGCGGGCAAGCTCTTCGAAGCTTGTGTGTTCTGCGGAGCCTCAGGATCTGTTTGCTGGTGGGCTTGAGTCCGTTGGGCTTGAGGCCGCTGGAGAGCCTTGCATCGTTGGTCAGTTAGTGCAGCCGGTCCCGCGAGGTTCGTCTTTGGTTGCTTCGTTCAGGTCACTTCAAACTAGTCCCAGGAATGGCTTCGCCAGTTCCTTGGGTGCAAAGGTCCCGTACGAGGGACCGTCAGGTGGAACCGCATGGAGACTGTAGTCTACGGACGTTTTCGGTCCGTTGCCGAGATCCCCGACCTCGTCGAAATGCAGACGAAGTCGTACGACCAATTCCTTCAGCCGGAGATTGCCCCAAATCGGCGCAATGTTGATGGCCTTGAGGCGCTGTTGGGCGAGATCTTTCCGATCTACTCGTACGACAAGACGCTGTGCTTGGAATACGTCAGCTATGAGCTCGGTCGCCCGCGCTACACGGTCGAGGAGTGCCGTAAGCTGCGGGTAACCTACGGGTATCCGTTCAAGATCCGGGTTCGCCTGGTCAAGCCGGAGCCGGTCGAGGAAGACATCTACCTCGGCGAGATCCCGATCATGATCGGCGGCGGCGAGTTCATCGTGAACGGCAGTGAGCGCGTCACGGTCAGCCAGCTGCACCGCTCGCCTGGCGTCGACTTCTCGGTCGAACTGCACACTGGTGAGAAGAAGCTGCACTCATGCTGGATCATTCCAGAGCGCGGTAGCTGGATCGAGCTCAACGTCACCAAGAAGGACGCGGTTGCGATCCGCATCGACCAGTCGGGCAAGTTCTCGTGCACCACGCTGCTGCGTGCGATGGACGCGAAGTACTCGACGGACGCTGCGATCCTGCACGAGTTCTACGAAGTCGAGAAGGTCAGCCGCAAGAAGACCGACCCCGAAGCGAAGTTCGCCAAGGCGCTCGTCGGCACCTACGCCGTCGGCGACATCGTCGATGCCGCGAGCGGGGATCCGTTCGTGCGCAGCGGCGAAGAGATCACCGAGGAAGCTGCTCGCGCCATCGCTGGCAGTGAACTCCGTGAGATCGAAGTCCTGCGCGAGCCGGAGGACTTCCTGCTGCTCAACACGCTGCGCGAAGACACGACCAACAGCCACGAAGAGGCGTTGCTCAAGATCTACCAGCGCTTGCGTCCGGGCAACCCGCCGCAGCTGGAGAAGGCACGCGAGCTCTTCCACGAGAAGTTCTTTGACGAAACCCGCTACCGCCTTGGTCGCGTCGGTCGCTTCCGTCTGAACCGCAAGTTCGACGTCGACCCGTCCAACAACCAGCAGACGCTGTCGGCAATCGACTTCGTCCGCGCGATCAAATACATCCTCGGCCTGCGCACGGGCGTTGGCGATATCGACGACATTGACCACTTGGGTAACCGCCGCGTGCGCACCATCCAAGAGCTGGCCGGTGACGAGTTCCGCAAGGGTTTCCTGAAGCTTCGCCGCACGGCGCAAGAGCGGATGAACCTTGAGAACGTCGATACGGTTACGCCGCGTAACCTGATCAACTCGAAGACCTTCAGCTCGGCGATCGAATACTTCTTCGCTCGAGGTGAGTTGAGCCAGGTCGTTGACCAGACCAACCCGCTGTCACAACTGACCCACGAACGTCGTCTGTCGGCGCTCGGCCCGGGCGGTCTTAACCGGAAGCGCGCTGGCTTCGAAGTTCGCGACGTTCACGTTTCGCACTACGGTCGCCTGTGCCCGATTGAGACGCCGGAAGGCACCAACATCGGCCTGATCTCCAGCCTCGCGATCTACAGTTCGCTCGACGACTACGGCTTCTTGACGACGCCTTACGTCGTCTGCAAGAACGGCAAGGTCACCGACGAGGTCGTGCGATTGCGCGCAGACCAGGAGAACAACTCGGTGTTGGCTCCGGCTGACACGCCGACCGAGAAGAGCGGCAAGATCATCGGTGACGAACAGGGCTACGTGATTGCCCGCGTCAAGGGTGACCCGGCGCTCGTCGCGGCCAAGTCCGTGGAGTACATGGACGTTTCCACCAAGCAGGTGGTTGGCGTTTCGGCCTCACTGATTCCGTTCTTGGAGCACGACGATGCCAACCGCGCATTGATGGGCTCCAACATGCAACGGCAGGCTGTGCCATTGTTGATCAGCGACGCTCCCGTCGTTGGCACCGGCATGGAAGAGATCGTTGCTAGCAACTCCAGCATGGTCGTGCGGGCCAAGAAGGCCGGCACGGTTACGGCTGTCGATGCGACGCGCATCGTGGTTGGCGACGACGTTTACAAGCTACGCAAGTATGAGGCTCTCAACGAGCGCACCTGCCAGAACCAGACGCCGATCATCAAGCTCGGTGACAAGGTCAAGGCCGGCCAGGTGATGGCCGACGGCGCGGCGACCGACAACGGCGTGCTTGCCCTCGGCAAGAACGTCACCGTCGCCTTCATGCCTTGGGATGGCTACAACTACGAAGACGCCATCCTGCTCAGCGAAGACCTCGTCCGGAACGACGTCTACACGTCGATCCACATCGACGAGTTCGAGGTCGAGATCCGCGAGACCAAGCTTGGCAAGGAAGAGTTCTCACGCGATATCCCCAACGTCAGCGAGAAGGCGCTTCGTCACATGGACGAGGGCGGCATCGTGCGCGTTGGCACCCGCGTCAAGCCCGGCGATATCCTCGTTGGTAAGGTCGCACCGAAGAGCAAGAGCGAGCTGACTCCGGAAGAGAAGCTGCTGCACGCCATCTTCGGCCGCGCCGGCGAAGACGTGAAGAACGCCTCGCTTGAGGTTCCGACCGGTGTCGAAGGCATCGTCATCGGCGCCGAGAAGTACAGCCGCAAGGTCAACCTGACCGAGGCTGAGCGGACCCGCAACCTCGAAGAGATCAAGAACGCCGAAATCGAGTTCTTGAAGCAGTTCCGCAGCAGCACGAAGCGTCTCCTTGAGAGCGCCAAGGAGCTGATCGGTGAGGCGGTCACGTCGGTCGACGGCAAGCAACTGGGCATCAATGACCAGATGTTGATCTTGGATCTTCGCACGATCCGCGATCGCGTCCGTCAGGTTGCCGAGGAGCACAAAGACGCCAAGACCAAGACGAGCCTGCTGAAGATCCTGCAGGAGTTCGGCGAGCGCATCGAAGAGTCGGAGGCCGAGAAGAACAAGCTCGTCAACCGTCTGTCGCGTGGCGACGAGCTGCCGCAAGGCGTGCTCGAAATGGTCAAGGTCTACGTTGCCACCAAGCGCCGCATCTCGGTGGGTGACAAGATGGCCGGCCGCCACGGCAACAAGGGTGTTATCTCCAAGATCAACCCGATCGAGGACATGCCCTTCCTTGCCGACGGAACGCCGGTCGACATCGTGCTCAACCCGCTGGGTGTGCCGTCGCGGATGAACGTCGGCCAGATCCTCGAGACGCACCTCGGCTGGGCTGCCAAGAAGCTCGGTTGGCGCGTGCAAACGCCGGTCTTCGATGGAGCCAGCGAAGAGGATATCGAAGCGGCGCTGATCAAGGCTGGCTTCGCCACCGACGGCAAGTCGGAGCTGTTTGACGGTCGCACCGGCGAAGCGTTTACGCAACGCGTCACGGTCGGCACGCTCTACATGCTCAAACTGCACCACCTGGTCGACGACAAGGTGCATGCACGTGCCACTGGCCCATACTCGCTCATCACCCAGCAGCCGCTTGGCGGTAAGGCTCGCTTCGGCGGCCAGCGCTTCGGGGAGATGGAAGTGTGGGCACTTGAGGCTTACGGCGCGGCCAACATCCTCCAAGAACTCTTGACGGTGAAGTCCGACGATGTCGACGGCCGTACCAAGATCTACGAGGCCATGGTCAAGAACGAGAACATCCTCGAGCCCGGCACGCCGGTTTCGTTCGGTGTGCTCTGCAACGAGATCAAGGGCCTCGGCCTGAACATCGAGCTGCACAAGCGCGGCGCCGCTGAAGAACTAATGGGGGGCTAACGCCCTCTGGCTGCTGGGGGGGTAACGCCCTTCGGCTTGCAGCCGGCCACAACGGCTGCACCCACCCTCTCTGAATATTCCCCCTTGCTCACAAGCGTGACGACGCCAGTGAGCAACTTGCACCTACGAGAACAAGGCGCGCCCGATGGTCGAACCCATCTACGACAAGATCAACGACTACGCTTCGGTGACTATCCGACTGGCCTCTCCTGAGGACATTCGCGATTGGTCATTTGGCGAAGTCAAAAAGCCGGAGACGATCAACTACCGGACCTACCGTCCCGAGAGGGATGGTCTGTTCTGTGAGCGGATCTTCGGTCCCGAGAAGGACTGGGAGTGCTCGTGCGGCAAATACAAGGGCATCAAGCACAAGAACATCACCTGCGACAAGTGCGGTGTGATGATCACGCACAGTCGCGTGCGCCGCAAGCGCATGGGGCACATCAACCTTGCTGCGCCAGTTGCTCACATCTGGTTCTTCAAGGCGATGCCGTCGCGCCTCGGCACGCTGCTCGGTCTCAAGACGGCCAGCCTCGAGAAGGTCATCTACTTCCAGGACTACATCGTCACGGACGCCGGCGATACGCCGCTCAAGACGTTGCAGCTGTTGTCGGAAGACGAATACCGCCAGTCGCGCCAGAAGTATGGCATGGCGTTCCAAGCCGGCATGGGGGCCGAGTCCGTGCGCGAACTGCTGCGCTCGCTCGACCTGCCGTTGCTGAGCGAGACCCTGCGCGAAGACCTCAAGCGCACCGAGTCGAAGCAGAAGATCAAAGACATCATCAAGCGCCTCAAGACCGTTGAGATGCTGCGCGACTCCGGCAACAAGTCGGAGTGGATGATCCTCGACGCCGTGCCGGTCATTCCTCCGGACCTGCGTCCGTTGGTGCCGCTCGACAGTGGCAACTTTGCGACGTCCGACCTCAACGACCTCTACCGTCGTCTGATCAACCGGAACAACCGTCTCAAGAAGCTGCTCGATCTCAACGCTCCGGAAGTCATCATCCGGAACGAGAAGCGCATGCTGCAGCAGTCGGTCGACGCGTTGTTCGACAACAACCGTTGCCGTCGCCCGGTGCTCGGCTCGTCCAACCGCCCGCTCAAGTCCCTGACGGACATGATCAAGGGCAAGCAAGGCCGCTTCCGCGAGAACTTGCTCGGCAAGCGCGTCGACTACTCGGCACGTTCCGTCATCGTCGTTGGCCCCGACCTTCGTCTGCACCAGTGTGGCATTCCGAAGATCGTTGCCCTCGAGCTGTTCCAGCCGTTCATCATCCGTCGCCTGAAGGAGCTCGGTCACGCCGACACCATCAAGTCGGCCAAGAAGATGCTGGAGCGCAAGGACGAGGAAGTGTGGGACATCCTCGAAGAGGTGATCCAGAACCACCCGGTTCTGCTCAACCGCGCCCCGACCCTTCACCGGATTGGCATCCAGGCGTTTGAGCCGGTGCTCGTTGAAGGCAACGCCATCCGCGTGCACCCGCTCGTCTGCTCGGCCTACAACGCCGACTTCGATGGCGACCAGATGGCTGTCCACCTGCCGCTGTCGTTCGAAGCACAGATTGAAGCGTGCACGTTGATGTTGTCGATCAACAACATCTTCTCGCCCGCTCACGGCGGGCCGATCATCGCGCCGAACCAGGATATCGTTCTTGGTTGCTACTGGCAGAGTCTGCAACGCCCGGGCGAGCTCGGCGAAGGCAAGACGTTCGCTTCACGCGATGAAGTGTGGATGTCGTACTCGAGCCACAAGATCCACATCCACGCGCGCATCAAGGTGCAGTTCCCCGCTGGAGTGGAGATCCGCAACCAAGGCGACACGGTCGTTACCGACGGCGTGACGCTCGTCGAGACCACGCCTGGTCGGATCATGTTCAACGAGATCCTCGAGAAGGGGATGCCGTACTACAACCACGACCTCGACAAGAAGGCGCTGTCGAACATCATTGCTGACTGTCACTTGTTGATGGACCGCGACGCCACGCTGCGTCTGTTGGACCGCCTCAAGGAGACCGGCTTCAAGGCGGCAACGCGCGCTGGCCTGTCCTTCGGCAAGGATGACATGATCATCCCGCCGAGTAAGGAAGTCATCATCAAGAAGACGGCCGGCGAAGTGGAGAAGATCCACATGGCCCACGCCCGCGGCATCATCACCGAGGGTGAGCGTTACCTGAAGGTCATCGACGCGTGGACGCACGCTCGCGAGAAGATCGGCGAGGACATGATCAACGAGTTGCGTAACGACACCCGCGATGGGCGTCTCTACGTGAACCCGGTGTATTGCATGGTCATGTCGAAGGCGCGTGGTTCCGTCGAGCAGATTCGTCAGCTCGCTGGCATGCGTGGTCTGATGGCGAAGCCGTCCGGCAAGATCATCGAGCAGCCGATTAAGGCCAACTTCCTCGAAGGTCTGCGCGTGCTCGAGTACTTCTCGTCGACGCACGGTGCTCGTAAGGGCCTGGCCGATACGGCACTCAAGACGGCTGACTCTGGATACCTGACGCGGAAGCTCGCCGACGTTGCCCAGAACATTGTCGTCTCGATCATCGACTGTGGCACGGAGAACGGCGTCGACAAGGGCACCGTCTACCAGGGCGACAAGGTCGCCGTGACCTTCGTCGATGCAGTTCGCGGTCGCGTCGCGCTCTACTCGATCGTCGACCCGATGACCGACGAGGTCATCATCGAAAAGAACGAGCTGATCACCGTCGACATCGCCAAGAAGATCGAACTGATTGTCAGCAGCGAAACGATTCGCGTTCGCTCGCCACTTACCTGTGAAGCAGGCAAGGGCGCGTGTGCGAAGTGCTACGGCATGGACCTGTCGCGTAGTGCGATGGCCGAGCCGGGCCTCGCAGTCGGCATCATCGGCGCGCAGTCGATCGGTGAACCAGGCACGCAGCTGACGATGCGGACGTTCCACATCGGTGGCACGGCATCGAAGAAGGTCGAGGACTCCGAAGTGCGCAACAAGCGCGCTGGTCGGGTCCAGTTCGCCAACCTCGAGACCGTGGAAGTCTTCGTCGATGGCAACAAGGGCCTGAAGCAAGTCGTCGCGCTCAAGCGCCGCGGTGAGATTCTCATCGTCGACCAGAAGGATCGCGAACTCGAGCGTCACGCAGTGCCGCTCGGCGCCATCGTGCAAGTCGAGGAAGGCACGGAGATCAAGGAACACCAGCCGCTCTGTGGCTGGGACCCTCACCACAATCCGATCCTCGCGGAAGTCACCGGAACGGTGCGCTACGAGGACATCCTCGAAGGCAAGACGTTCCGTATCGAGCGTGATGCGGACACCAAGGTCCAGCGCAAGGTGATGATCGAGCACAAGGGTGACTTGCACCCGCACCTCATCATCGAAGACGCAGGTGGCAACCGTCTGGCGATCACGCCGGTGCCGGAAAAGGCCTACATCGAAGTCGACAACGGCCAAGAGGTCGTCGCCGGCATGATGCTCGCCAAGACGCCGCGTGAAGTGCAGGGAACGCAGGACATCACCGGTGGTTTGCCGCGTGTTACCGAGCTGTTCGAAGCGCGTCGTCCGAAGGACCCGGCAGTGTTGGCCGAGATCGACGGCATCGTCGAGCTGGGCGACAAGCGTCGCGGCAAGCGCACCATCCTCGTCAAGGGCGACGATGGCGGCGTCGAACGTGAGCACCTGGTGCCGCAAGGCAAGAACCTTCGCGTCCACCGCGGTGACCACGTCAAGGCCGGCGAAGCACTGGTCGATGGCCCGCTGGTGCCGCACGACATGCTCGCCATTCAGGGTGAGAAGTCGGTTCAGAACTACCTGCTCCGCGAAGTGCAAACCGTTTACCGCGCCCAGGGCGTGGCGATCGACGACAAGCACATCGAGATCATCCTGGCGCAGATGATGCGCAAGGTGCAGGTCGAGGATCCGGGTGACAGTGAGTTCCTTCCCGGCGCCGTTGTCGACAAGTTCCGCTTCCGCGAAGCCAACCAGAACCTGCGTCAGCAGCGCAAGAAGCCGGCAACGGCATCGCCGCTGCTGCTCGGGATCACCAAGGCATCGCTGCAGTCGGACTCGTTCATCAGTGCGGCGTCCTTCCAAGAGACAACCAAGGTCCTGACCGAAGCGGCACTCGCCGGCAAGCAGGACGACCTGGTTGGCCTCAAGGAAAACGTCATCCTCGGTCACCTTGTGCCGACCGGCACGGGCTTCCGCAACTACCAGAAGACGCGCGTGCTCAAGAACGTCGACCTCCAGGCTGCGGCCGAAGAGATTGGCCGGCTGAGCAAGCAGGGCTTCTTGGATGAAGGTGGCCCGGTGATTCGCCTTGACGGAATCGATGAAGCTCCGGCTGCTCCGGCAGGCGACGTCAACCCGTTGGATGGCATGCCGCCAACGCCGATGGCTCCGGTTGTCGATGCGCCCCAAGCTGCTGCGCCTGATTCAGCTCCATCCCCGGCAGCTCCAACCCCGGCAGCTCCTGCTCCAGAAGCGGCGGCTGCTCCGGTGGACGGCGGTACGACCGGTGGTGATGACGCCTCTAGTGACGGTGGTCCGGATTCCGATCCGCCGCCGGCTCCAAGTGGGGAGGCCCCGAGCGGCGATTCGCCGACCGGTGGTGACCCTGTGACTCCGCCGACGGTGACTCCGCCGAATGGCACTCCTGGTGGCGATAGCCCAGTCGGCGGCCCGCCGACTGGCGCTGGCCAGGGGGCCGAGTAAGCCTGAATCGCGAGTTTGACGCGGTTCCCAATCGGATGGGGCCGCGGCGGGCTTGTTTTCGAGAATGCATTCCGTATCCTCTCCCGCCCTCATTCCCGACTGGACTCTGTCTAGTCGTTGCCTGTTGCGTCCAGTTTTGACGGACGCCTCGATAACCGGACTGTCGAACACACTGTAATGCCCACGATCAACCAACTCGTCCGCAAGGGACGCAAGACGATCAAAGAGAAGAGCAAGTCGCCGATTCTGGACAGCTGCCCGCACAAGCGCGGCGTCTGCCTTCAGGTCAAGACGATGACGCCGAAGAAGCCGAACTCGGCCCTTCGCAAGATTGCTCGCGTACGTCTCAGCAACGGCAAAGAGACTACCGTTTACATTCCGGGTGAGGGCCACAACCTGCAGGAGCACTCGATCGTGCTCATTCGCGGTGGCCGTGTCCGCGACCTTCCGGGTGTGCGTTACCACGTGCTTCGTGGTTGCCTCGATGCTTCCGGTGTCGAAAGCCGCCGTCGCAGCCGCAGCAAGTACGGCGCCAAGCGTCCGAAGAGCAAGTAGGGCCCGAAACGCGCCCGAAAAGCGCACGAAGAGCGGCCGTAGAGCGGCTGCCCGCGCGCCGCTAACGGCACGCGATCAATTGCACGCAAGCACCCCCTGATCACTCACTGAACTAATGCCTCGTTCCTACAAGTCCACCGAAGTCCACCTGAAGGGCGATCCCCGTTACAACAGCAAGTTGGCCAGCAAGATCATCAACAAGATCATGTTGGACGGGAAGAAGACCACCGCGCAGATCCTGTTCTACAGCGCGGTCGACCTCGTCGTCAGCAAGGTCGAAGGTGCCGAGCCGGTCGACGTCTTCACCAAGGCGATCGACAACATCAAGCCGCGCGTCGAAGTTCGTTCGAAGCGTGTTGGTGGTGCGACCTACCAGGTCCCGCGCGAAGTCAACAAGCGCCGTCAGCAAAGCCTCGCCATCCGCTGGATGGTTGACGCTGCTCGCGCCAAGCGCGGCAAGCCGATGGCCAAGTGCCTCGCCGAAGAACTCTTCGACGCCTTCAACAACCAGGGCGCCGCAGTGACCAAGAAGGAAAACGTGCACAAGATGGCCGAGGCGAACAGCGCCTACAGTCACTTTGCTTGGTAGTTGGCACTTTGCTTGGTAGTCGGCACTTCGCTTGGTGCTAGGCACATTGCCTGGTAGTGGCCGTTTGCTCGGCAGTCGCAACGCCTAGCAGGGTTCGAGCCTGCTAGAGGTCCCAGCAAGGCAGGTCATTCGCCTGCCAATCGCTTGACCGGACCCGATCACTGCGTCCGGCAGTGCAATGCACCTCGCTCCTGGCGGGGTGTTTTTGGTTTTGGTCGGCCCTTGGTATGGAGATCACGTAACTCCGCCATGGCAGTGTGAGTGCTGCAATTCACGATTGCGGGCGAAATCCGGTCGGTAACGGGGAATACGCCGATAAGTAGGCCGTCTGAAGCAGGCTTGAATCCCGTAGCGGTTCGTTCCCGCCCGTCCTGGTTTCCGCTACCGTCAGCACCCGCCGATGAGACTGCCAATACCCTTCCTTCTCTACGTCACGGCGCTCAGCCTGTTTGGTTGGGCTGGGTGGACGGTCTACAATTCACTCGACCTCTGGAAGGTTGAGACCCGCACCAAAGCGACCAATCAAGGTCGCGATGACGCGGTGACGTTGATCGCAAAGGGCAAGGGCAAGGGGCCCCAGACCAGCGCTTGGAACTACGCCGCTTCCGATTGGTGGCCGCAGCTGAAGCAGGTCAACTTGATCGGCAAGCTGCCTGAGCGCAAGCCGAGTGCCGAAGAGTTGGCCAACGCGTCCAAGCCGGTCGAGCCCGTCGTGGACCTCACGCCGCTTGACGAGATCTTCGAGCTGGTGTCCCTCGTTTATGACGGTGAGGACGATGGCAAGGGCGGTCGGTCACACGTCATCATTCGCTACAAGCTACCCGTGGAGCCGCCGGAATGGTGGATCCGTGAGAACACGGTGCCGACCACTGCAGCCGGTGCTGGCCGTGGCCCGCGCGACTTGGCAGCAGCGCCCGCAACGGCCACGACCAGGAGGCCGAATCGCAACATTGGTCGCAATCGCGGCAACGGCAATCGTGGCAGCAACCCGGTCACGCCGCAGCAACCTTCGGCAATGCCGACTTCGATGGCGGGCCGTGAGATCCTGCAGAAGATCTGGGTCGATGATGGCGGCGACATGCGTCGTTCGGCCAAGCTTTGGGGCCAATACGACCACATCCAGCTGGTCCGCGTCGATTCGAGCGCCGAGTCGGCGTTCTTTACACGCACCGTTCCCGTCAAGGAAGGCGAGCCGGTAGTTGAGCCCAAGGAAGAAGAGCTGCTCAAGACGACGGCCGACATTCCGCAGGATGTGCTGTTGTCGCTGCGACAATTGCAGGGACGTGACGGCGACCCCAAGGTGACGTCCAAGCCGCTCGCCAAGCCGAGCCAGTGGCGTGAAGTCGAGAACACGACTCGCTACGGCAACCAGTTCCACATCGGTCGCAAGGACGAGAGTAGCTTCCGCGATCCGGACGAGTTCTTCTCGAGTGTGCACGTCGACACCTACGTCAGCAAGACGAGCAGCATGCGCGGCTTGTCCGTGCGCAACGTCAAGTCGGACATCGCCCAGAAGTTTGGTGTGCAGACCGGCGATGTCCTGCTCGAGGTCAACAACCGCAAGGTGTCCTCGAAGGCGCAAGCCGTCAACATGGTCAAGAAGGACTACCAGCGCGGTGTGCGCAGCTACTCGACCAAGTGGCTGTCCAACGGCCAGGAAGTCACGCGCGTCTACCTGGCGCCCAACAAGAAGTAGGCACTGGAGTCCGCCGGTGGCATCTTCGCCACAATCTGATCCGCAGCGGTCTGATCCGCAGCAGTCATCATCGCCGCAATCTGGCTCGCTGCAGTTGCTGACGATCGACTGCGGCAACAGCACGATTCGTTGTCGCCGCGCCGATTCGGCGATCTGGTCAACGGACAGCACAACCCCGGACTTTACGGGGTTCGCTGCGTTCGTGGGCTCGCAACCAATCCGGGCCCTCGCAGTCAGTGTCGTCCCGGCGGCTTTGGCTGCGGTGCGTTTGGCATTGCCGGACGTTGACGTCGCTGTTGCTGACGTCGACCTGAAGTGTCCGTTGCAGCTCGCCTATGCCACGCCCGCAACCTTGGGGGCCGACCGCTGGTTGGGCGCGTTCGCCGCGCATCGCCGGTTTGGCGCGGCGATCACCATCGACTGTGGCACGGCCACGACCGTCAACGTGGTCGATCGCGCAGGCGTGTTCCACGGTGGGGCGATCGCACCTGGGCTGGCGGCATTCGCGGCGGGCCTTGCCGAGAAGGCGCGGGCGCTGCCGGCGCCAAACCTCGATGCCTTACCCGTCATGCCGGCGCAGAGCACTCAGGAGTGCGTCGACGCCGGGGTCTTGTTGGGGTGGGCCGGACTGGTCGAGCGGCTGATTCGCGAGGCGCGCAAGCACTGCCCCTCGGCCATGCTCGTGGTGACCGGCGGCAATGCGGAGCGGCTGCGCCGACTGGGAGTCGCCGGACTCGATGGCGATGCGGTCGCGTTCGTTCCCGAGTTGCTGCACGACGGCCTCGCCCAGTTGGCGGTCTTGGATCGGGGCAACTGAGATGCAGCTGCTGTCGCCACCGGGGCTCGCCGGTATCGCCATTCTGGGGGTGACTGGGGACGAACGTGAGTCGGTGCTGGCGGCGCTGGAAACTCCCTCGGGCAAGCCGATCGAATTGCTGGCTGGGCGACCACCGATGCGGGCCGTGCTGCGACTCGACGGCCGGGTTGTCGATGACGTCTTGCTCGTCGCGCGCAGCGGCGAGCTGCTCGAACTGCATGTGCATGGCGCGCCGGCGGTGCTCGATCAACTGGATCGACGATTTGGCGTCGTCATCGCGGCCGCGAGTAGCCCCGCCGAACGGCTGCTGCGCGAGGCGCTGTCGACGGCGCAGTTCGCGTTGGCGCTCGAACAGTTGTCGTTCGACTTTGACCGCGAACTGGCCGCCTTGCGTGCCTCGCCCGACCGGCGCGCGGCCCTTGCTGCCGCGTGCGAACGCAGTCGCGTGGCCCAGGCACTGGTCGAGCCTCTGCGAGTGGTGCTGGTGGGGCAGCAGAACGCGGGCAAGTCGTCGTTGTTCAACCAGTTGCTGTTTCGCGAACGTGCTCTGACTGGCGCAACCCCGGGCCTGACGCGCGATGCGATTGCGGAGGTCACGACTCTGGCCGGCTACCCATACGAGCTGGTCGACACCGCTGGCGAAGGCGTCGCTGCGTCGGATTTGGATCAGGCGGCAATCGACAGTGGCCGGTCGTGGCGTCAGGGAGCCTTGCTGGTGCTGGTCGTCGATGGTGCGGTCGGGCCGTCCGGCAGTGATCGTGCGCTTTTGGCGCAAAGCTCGCTGGTGGTTCGCAGCAAGTCGGACCTGTTGCAGGCTCCATGGCCTGCTGATGTCCCCTGTGACACCGAGGTTTCGACGCAAGCCGCCAATGCGGAGCAGGTCCGCGTGACGCTCGGTGACCTGCTCGCCCGCCATCGCCACTTGCCGCCTGCGGTAGGGGATTCCCTGGTCCCTGCGTCCGCGAGCGAGCATCCCGTCGGTGTCGGCGGCTTCGCCGCGCTCAATGAAGTTCAGCGAGAGCAGCTGTTCGCCCTCGATGCCGATTGCTCCGCGGACCCTCCGTCGGCATGATCACCAGCGTCGATGGCAGAACACGTTAAGCGTGACCTAGTTTCCATCGAGGACCTGAGCACCGCCGAGATCCTCGAACTCTTCCATCACGCCGACGAATTCCGTGCGAACTTGCATGCGTGGTCGGACCTTTGTCGCGGCGCGATCATGGCGACTCTGTTCTTCGAACCGAGCACCCGCACGCGCCTGAGTTTCGAATCCGCAATGCTGCGACTCGGCGGCGGGGTTATCAGTGCGGCCGAGAGTGGTTCGACCAGCCGTTCCAAAGGCGAGTCGCTAGCCGACACCGTGCGAGTGGTTGGCGGTAGCTACGCCGACATCCTGGTCGTGCGTCATCCCGAGGATGGCGCCGCCAGGGTTGCCGCTCGCTATGCAACGGTGCCGGTCATCAACGGCGGCGACGGTGCGCACGAGCACCCGACGCAAACGCTCTGCGACCTCTACACGCTTTGGAAGGAGAAGGGCAGGCTGCAAGGCCTTGAAGTCGTTCTCTGTGGCGACCTTCGCTACTCGCGAACGATCCACTCGTTCTGCTATGCGCTCGCTCGATTCGGCGCGAATATCGTCACGATGCCCTACCCGGGCTTCGAGTTGCCCGACTACGTGTTGCACCGATTGCGCCGCGATTTCGGTGTGCAAGCGGCGACTGCGTCGGTTGGTGATTTGCCGGGATTAGCCGGCAGCAGCAACGCAGCGGCCTATTTGACGTCGAGCAAGCCGCACCAGTTGGCGCTGTTCACGCAGCTTGGCAACGTCGAGGTTTCGCGTATCGACGCGATCTACATGACGCGCGCCCAGCGCGAACGTCACGAGGGGCAAGACACCAGTGACTACCCGCGCGTGTCACGTTCGACTCTTGGAGCCGCGTCGACCAAGAACGCGCGCGTCATGCATCCACTGCCGCGCGTCGATGAGATCAGCTACGACCTCGACGACGATCCGCGGTCGATTTACTTCCGTCAAGCGGAGCTCGGAGTGCCGATGCGCATGGCGCTGATGGCCTACTTGCTTGGCAAGATTCAGTTGCGCGCCAAGCAGCCTGACCTGTTGTCCACGATGCCTGGCTCGGTTCAGCCAGGTTCCGCAGCGGCGGGAACAGGAGGCGGTGCTGGGTTGCGGTGCCGCAACGAGCGCTGCATCACCAACAACGAAGGCGTACGCTATCTCGATCGTGACTTCCGCGTGCGCGAGAATGATTCGCCGCCGACGCTGTCGTGCGGCTTCTGCGAGCGCGAACTAGAAGCGCGCTTCGTCGGCAACGGCAAAAGCCGGATCGTGCACCGCTACAACGCGGCCGAAGTGCGCCGCATCAAGTCGGCCAATCGGGTCTACTTCGAGTCGGAAGCCCAGGCCGAGGCGGCCGGCTTCACGTGGCAGAACGGCTAGCTTCCGGTCGAGCGCGGCTTGTGGGGGAGCTCATTCCCCGCCCAGCGACCAACTTGTGCACAAGTTGGTCGAGCGGAATCGCACCGGGAAACGCCGGAACGCGCTCGCCGGTGACCACCGCGGAAATTGAGCCGATTTCACAAGTCCCGGTGGGATGGGGTGTTGGGGATGCTTGCAGCTGCCCGATCTGACGGCATGATGTTTGTTATCCCTCTCGTGAGACTTCAGGTTCGTCAGGAGCTTACCCCGGCACCCGGCGATACCCGATGTAGCATATCCAGAGCCCCTCTCGCCTCCGCTGTCGCGGCGGAAGTATGGGTTCGTACGAGACTCCAGCATTTCAGATCGCTCTCGCTTACACCGCCGGTGTGACGCGGAGGCGATCGCAATTACTCCACGATGGCTTACCCGCCGATGTCGCCACACTCCCCTTCGTTGCTTCCCGAGATGGCAAACAACTCACAGGTGGCAGACTGCCAGTCAATAGACGGGCAGTCAGCAATCGGACTTCCGACAGCCGGACTTTCCGACACGCGACTTTCAGACACGCGACTTTCAGACACGCGACTCTCAGACACACAAGGTCCTGCAACTCAAGGTCCTGCAACTCCAGGTCCTATGGCCCAGCGCCCGACCCTACGCCAAATGATTCAACGCTCCTTTGCATCTGCGTTTGTGGTTCCACTTGCACTGCTCGCCTTCGCCGGATGTAGCGGCAGTGGTGGTGGCGGTGTCGGCAATGCGACTCCCGGTGCGACGGTGCAGCCCGAGTTGAAGTTGGTCGAGTACGGCCGGCTTGTCGATGTCTACGGCCTGCGCGTGACTCCGGAAGGCACGGCGATCGCGCTGTTCCGACAAGACGTGGTCATTGGTGGCAACATCCAGGACCAACGTCCGACCGAGTCGAATCTCAGCGATGCGGAGATCCTCTACGACTTCCTGGCCGCGGATCCCGACACGCTGCAGCCGCGACTGTTCATCCCGCGCGATGTGACGGGCACAGCGTTCTCGACGGCGTTCGACGCACTTGATGACGAACTGCGCACGGTTTCGCCGATGTTGTTCGGCGAAGGTGGCGTTGGCATCCCTTACTCGGTCGTGCCGCGCAACGCCGCGATCCGATTGTCCTTCACGGCTCCGTTGCAGATCGACGACACGTTCTTTGTCGAGCGCTCGACCAGCGGCGAGGTCATCTCGCTTCGCAACACCGAAGCGGTGCAGCTGCTCCGCATTGTGGATGATCCAACGCAGCCCAATGGCTTCGTGCCGATGCCGGTGCGCATCGTGGTTGGCGAGCGCCAACTGATCCTCGACCCGGTCTTGCTTGGCACGGAAGGTCTGCAATACCAGACCAGCAACAACGCGGCTGGCTTGCCGGCTTCGCCGGACCAGCAGGGTGCCAACATCCGCATCGCGGTCGCCTTGGAAGGCCCGCTCGCGATTCCCGGCCTGCGCGCCCAGACGACGGGCGGCATCACCGGCCTCAACAACAGCCAGCGCAAGTCGATCGTTCGCGACTTGCGTTCGGGTAACCAGGCCGACAACTCGGCGGACATCGCGCGCGGCTTCGTGCGCGATCCGCTGCCGTTGCGCGTCGTTGGCGAGATCCCCATGTATCTCGAGCGCGTCGAGAGCATCAACGCATTCACGCAAGAGGTCACCGTCTTCAAGAACGGCCTTTCGCACGAGATCGATCGTGGCGATGTGCTGCGTTTCGTTTCGGACAGCTCCGGCATCCCGTTCGGCAGCGCAGAAGTCGTCGTCGATCCAGATGATGACCGCGGCAACCCGCTGGTGCAGCACGTTCGCGTGCGCATTCGTCGCATCGACAGCCTGGAGACCATCGACCCGAGCAACCTGCCCGGCTACCCGGCTTCGTTGACGGCCCGCGAGCCGTGGCTGGTGCAAAACGCGCCGCGCGCCGTGGTTCTCGCGGAGTTCACCGCAGGTGGCACCGCCGGTCGCGATGACCCGCGCAACTTCCTGAGCTTCACGCCGGAACCGCTTGAGCTGAACGGCTACCGGCCGCAGCAAAACGAGTTTGTCTCGCCATTCGCTGGCTCGATCGTGCGCTTCACCAAGCCGGTCGACATGGACACCGTCAAGTGGGCGGACACGTTCTTCTTCGCGATGCGTGACCTCAGCACCGAAGACAGCATCGCAGACTTCATCGCCAACCGTCCGTGGGAAAACAACGGCAACACTGGCGTTGGCATGAACCCGGCGACGTTCGACCTCGCCAAGTACCGCACGCCATACCTGATCACGTCGCGCGTCTTCGATGAAGATGGTTCGCAAACGTCGCTGCGCCTGCAGCCGACGACCGGCTTCTACCTCGACGACACGATGCGCAACGCGCCATCTGGCGTCGACTACAGCTACTACCTGCACCTGATCTCGGACTCTCCCGATGGCGGTATTCGTGACCTGGCTGGCAACTCGCTCGACCTGCAAGGAACGACTGCGGGCCGCAGCAACAGCGTCGTGATCCCGTTCACGGTCGACACCCGCATGAACGGCAACGAGCCGGTCTTTGCGGACAACCTGGCGATCTCGATCGTGCGTCGCTTTGCTTCCCGCGACGAAGACGCCAACCCCAGCTACTTCCTGCCTTCCGAAGTCCAGCCAGCGTCGCTGGCCTCGATCGCCGCGGCTTACCCCCTGGAAGACCTGTTCGGTGGCTTTGTCTACATCGACGGCAAGATGCAGGCTCGCCCGACGACCCGCACCCGCGTGGTTGCCGACAACCTCAACCAATCGCCGATCCAACAGCAGCCTTCGGCGCCGGCAGCTCCCAACCCGCTTGGTTGGTGCCCGCAGTTCGTGGCCAATGGTGCCAACGAGACGCAGGTCGGTTCGAACAGTGCCAACAACCTGGTCACAGCCGGTATCCAGAACCCGCTCAACCCCTACGGCTGTCGTCTGCAGACGCTGTGGCGGGAGGTGGACCTGAGCCTGTCGCGTTCGGATCCGTTCGACTTCAACCTCGACATCGAGCAGATGTATTGGGCGCCCTACATTGGCACCAACCTGTCGTTCGATGAGTTTGACCGCGTGTCGCTGTGGCTCGGCCACTCCGAATACCGCCCGGTTCCATGTGTCGGTGACTTCAGCTCGCTGCCGTCGCTACCGCAGTCGGGCCTGCGCCGCCAATTCGAGGGCAACTTCGCCTGGAACCCCGAACCGTCGGGCTCTGGTGCGACCGCCGAAAGTCAGGCACCGCGCGCGGCGGCCTATGTCGACTCTCCGATGACGATCGATCCGTCGGACGTCGTGCTCGAGGTCAACGGTGTCAACCGATTCCTGCCGCTGCCTGAGTTCCAGGAGCCCTACTTCGTCTACCGTGATGAAACGGTGATCGAGCAGGGTGGTCGCTCCAGCGACTCGATTGGCTCCGACATCAGCGGTGGCGTCTACATCCCGTACATCCTGTCGCCGTTTAGCATGGGGCAGGGCCGTCGTTGGGTTGATCCAGATGGTCAGGCCGGCGCCGTGCGCTTCGTGAACTCGTTCTGGAACGATGCTCGCAACCGTCAACTCGCCAGCCCGAGCGCCGTCGACAACTTCACGGGTGGCTTGATCGGCAACGTCGCGTTGCCGTTGCTCGCCGACTTCTGGACCTACTGCGATTCGTCGGAGTTGCCAGCTGGTGGTGGTTACATCGCACTGGGCACGAATGGTTGGCAGACGGCCGTCACGGTCCAATCTGATCCGAACCCAGCCTTCCGCGCCCTCAGTGCCGGTCGCGCCGCGACCCAGACCAGCGGCGCACTTTGCCGCTCGCCGGGTGACCCGCAGTGGAACACTGCATCGGGTGGCTTTACGCCGACTGGTGGTGGCACGACCGCGTCCGACAACACGTTCTACTGGATCATGATGGACGTGCTGAAGCGCCAGACCGTCATCACCAACGGCTTCGTCGATCTCTACAACCCGCACCGCGTGCCGGAAGGCTTTGCCGATCCGCGCCTCGGTCCGTTCTACCTGGTCAACGGGCAACCGGCCGCGCCGCAGGGCGTGCTGCCGTCGTTCGCCTACGAGTTCGACCCACCGCTGTCGCAGTTGCCGTCCGGCACGTCGCTGGTGCCGCAGTTCCGCGGTGCGAGTGCCGTCGATCCGACGCCGTTCTACTGGGACGCTTGGATCAGCACGACGACGCCGCTGTTCCCGCAGCCGAACGCCCCGATCAACCCTGGCTTCGATGCCAGCATGCGTGAGCAGTTGAAGCCGACCGCGGCCAACTTCGCGCTCGACCCCTACAAGGCGGGCGACGCTCACATGCGCAAGTGGGATACCCGCTCGATTCCGGGTTCCTCGACCTCGCGCAACTGGTGGACCTATCTCTACAACCGCACGGTCACGACCTATGTCGAGAACCCGAACGACTTGATGGATCCGGCCTACACCCTGCAGTTCGCCGGCCCGAACGAAACGTTCAACCCGAAGGACATCCGCTACGTCAACTGGCGCTTCATCGCCAGCAACAACACGACCGCCAACCCGCCGGTCGCGCCCTCGATCGAAACCTTCTCGTTGTCGTTCCGCTGGCAGCAGTAAGCAGTGCTGGCTGGTGGTGCGGTTGCACCACTGGTCAACGCGGTTGATGGCCGCGGCTGGCGATGGCCACTGCTGCTGATCTAGATTCTCAATTCAAGACCCGCCTGTCCGCGCGCTCCCCACGCGCGAGCAGGTTGACGATCCAAACCCCCAATCCCCAACCCCCAAAGGCTTCGGCCTCTCCCCTCCGCAACTTCCCCCGCATTGACGTCTCATCACGTTGTGCGCCACTTCCCCATGACATCGTTCTTCCGTAGCAAGCTGATCTCCGCAAGGATGTCTGCTCGTCGTCTGCGGATTCGGTGGGGTAGACTGCGGATGGCTTTGCCTTTGGAAACCCTCTCCCAGATTCGTATGGCTTCATCCTTCAAGCAGCTGGCTTCTCACCAGTTGTGCACAGGCCGTTGCCAGACACCCCGAACCATGTCAGCCCCGAAGCGCGTGGCTTGTCCGACATCCGTCGGCAGCTTCGCTTTGCGGTGGGCCTGATACATACCGCCATGACTCGATTGTCTTCCGCCCGGTTGTTCTCCCTGGCCGCTCTGGCTGTGTTTGCCTCTTGCTCCGGCAGCGGCAGCTCGACCGGTGGTCTCAAGACAGGGGGCGACTTCATCGTCCTCAGCACTGAGCCCAGCGACAACGCCCAGTTGTTCCTGAACGATCCGATTAGCATCGACTTCAGCAACCCGGTCGATCTCGACTCGGTGGACCTGACGACGTTCAGCTTCCAGGTGTTCGACCAGATCGGCAACACGGTTGCCGAGCCGGTGGCTGGCTCCTTCCAGCTTGCCGCCAGTCCCGGCGACACGACCATTGGCCGCCGCCTGCAGTTTGTGCCGGTGTTGCCGACCAACAATCTCTACACCAACGGTGGCTTCCGCCCGGGACGCACCTACCAGGTGCAGCTCGTCGGTGGCAACCGCAATAATGGCACGGTGCTGCGCGATACGGGTGGCAAGTCCCTGGCAGTGCCGAAGAGCTTCCGATTCTCGACGGCAGACGGCACGACGCCGGGCGCGCTGTTCAGCAACACGAAGGCTGGTGGTCCTCGTCGCGTTGGTTTCGAAATCACGCCGACGCCGGACACGACTGGCGTGGTGCTCAACAAGCTAGGCGGCCCACCGGTTGAGATCCGGTTGCTGTTCGATCAACCGCTGAACCCGTCGAGCGCGAACGTGCCGGTGGCGGTGGTGACGGACCCGGTGCTGCGCAACAGCAACAGCCGCGGCCGAGCCTTCCTCGAATACGACGACCCTGTCTTCGGTGACAACCGATGGATCCCGGCCGATGCCGAACTCGAGTTCAACGGCGTTGCCGGTTCGACTCTGGTGTTGCGTCCGCTCGGTGTGCTGCCGAACAACGCCCAGATTCGCGTGATCATGGAGCGCACCCTGGAGGACATCTCCGGCGAGTCCAACGTGGCCAACGTCGCTTTCCAGCGAATCTTTGGCACGTTCCGGACCAAGCGTTCGTACGAGCAGCAGTTCGACGGCATCGTCGACAACTTCCTGACGTCGTCGAACATCGACACGACCGCCGCCTTCTCTGAGCCGGCCGCTGAAGTTGGCCCCGGCTACCTCAAGGCTGGCTTCAACTTCGAAGGCACGGTCACGGGCGCCGAGTTCGAGCCGACCGCGCCCGAGACGGTGCTCAACACGAACTTCACGCTCGTCACTCCCAAGAACGGTTCGGCCTACAACGTTTCGGGCGGCGTCTTCAACTTCAACTCGGTGACCATCCCGGCTGGCAAAATCGTTCGCGGCCAAGGCACCAACCCGATGGTTTGGTTGGTGTCCGGCACCTTTGATGTCGCCGGCACGCTTTCCGTTCGCGGTGGCAATGGCCAGGCGGTCAACACGTCCGGCAACGCCAATGTCGCGAAGGCCGGCGGCGCCGGTGTTTGTGGTGGTGGTGACGGTGGTGCTGGCTCGCCGAGCTCGGTCGCCCGTGACCTCGCCGGTGGCACGGGCAACGGTCCGAGCCAAGTCGCTGGCCGCGGTGGCCGCGGTGGCACCCTGTCGTGCACGGCCGGCTGTGGTCGTGGCGCCGGTGGTGGTGGCGGTTCGTTGGCCACGCAAGGTGACCCGAACTTCAAGCAGAAGATTCGTCCGGCAGGCTCTGTGGTGATCGGCACTGGCACCCCGCCACCGGTCAACCCGTTTGCGATCTTCCAACAGCAAAACGGCACCGGTGGTAACGGCTGCGTTGGCCTTGGTGGCCGCGTCACCCGCAACCTCGAAGGTGCGGTTGCCGGCCCGACGGTCTTCGTCGACGCCCGCACCGACAATAACTACTGGGGCGTTGGCGTTCGCTACGACACCAGCCTGCGCATCACCGGGGAGCTCGCGCTTCCGATCGGTGGTGGTGGTGGTGGTGGTGGCGGTGACCTCTCCTACAACAGTGACTGTGGCGTCGACGACCCGAACTTCGGCAACGATAGTTCTGGCGGTGGCGGCGGCGGTGGCGGTGGTGTGCTGATCGTCAAGGCGCTCGGCCCGATCATCATCCGCGAGAGCGGCACGATCTCGGCCGACGGCGGCAGTGGTGGTGGCGGCGAGCCTTCGAGCTCGTCGACCGCTGGCGGCGGTGGCGGTGGTGGTTCCGGCGGCATGGTTGTGCTGATGTCCGCCGACAGCATCGAGATCAACGCACGCGGCAACACGTTCACCAACAACGACTACGACTTCTCGATCTCGGCTGATGGTGGCGTCTGTGTCACCGGCAACCAGCCGCCGATCGTGACCGGCAAATACCCGGCGAGTGGCACTAGCATCACCGAGGCCTGGGCCGACACCTATGACAGCGCCCCGCTCGGCGGCTTTGGCGGCATGGGCATCGTGCAGCTGATGGCTCCTCCGGGCGACCCGTTGACGTCGAACGATGGCACCAACACGATTCTCGACGACAACATTCGCGTGCTGTCGAGTGGCGCTTTGGCCCCGGGCCCGGTGAAGCAGGCGATCCTGGCCTGGCGCGGGTTCCCGAACGCACTCGGCAACGGCGTGGATGACTCCGGCGCGCCGATCAATATCGGTGACAACGAAGGCGACATCCGCCCATCGCCAACCCTGCTGCCGACGGCCTTTGCCAGCAAGTCGCGTCTGCGCTCGAAGTGGATCGATACCGGCGCGACCGCTCGCCGTGACCTCGGCAATGCTCCGGATGAATTGCCGCGTGGTCTGCTGACCCCGAGCGGCGTCCAGACGGGCCCGACCTACGAGTGGGCTGGCGTCGAAGCCGATACCAGCAGCATTGCACTCGGCTACGCCGACTATGTCGTGGCTCAGGGTCGCGCTTCGGTGCTGTTCCCGGAAGCCGTGGCTGCCACGGGCATCCAGTCGATGAACGCCAACTCGACCTTCCTTGGTCGGCCGGCCTACCGCGTGCAACTGACGCAGTCGAACCTCGGCGCGACCAACGACCGCTACAACCAATACGAGGCCGAGCTGCTTGCAGCGGACGGCTCGGTCGTTGGTAGCCACCGCATCATGTCGCACACCGCCAACGAGTTGGTGCTGTCGACGGAGCGCGGTGCCTTGGATTCGACGGCCGTCGAAGCGCGCATTGTCGCCAAGTTCTTCGAGATCCAGACCAATGGTGAAGATGGTCTCGGCGGCAGCTACATTGGCAACTCGGGAGCTCGTCTCCCGGTCGCGAACGTGCGCTTCGGCTTCGCCTTCCACCAGAACCCGCAAGATGGCAACGCAGCCCGCTACCCCGCGACACCTGGCACGTTTGCCTACAACTTGACGGACCCGGCGGTCCAAGAAGAAGTGCGCGCCCTCGGTGCCAGCTTCGTGCAGTGGGACATCCTGTTCGACACCGCCTTCAAGACGGTTCCGGCTGATGGTCCACCGAGTCTCAACCCCGAAACGAACCGCCCGGAACTTCGGTTCCTGCGCATGCCGTTCCGGTTCTAACGATTGGGGGGCCACTTGGCCCTCAGCGGAACGCCCGATGCCGCTGGCATCGGGGGTAGCCAGTCAAAACCCACACACATTCCTTCCGATATCCGATACCTGACCCTGGGCCGTCCATACATCCCTGGGAATACGAAGCGCCAGCGATTGCCGCTGGCCACTGCAACGAAGGCACCTGACATGATGCAAGCGAATAACCGATCCCGAGTGTGGCCGTTGGCCATTGCACTCGCCGCCTTGACGGCCTGCGATAGCAAGACCAAGGTTGGTGAGGTCGGCCAAGGCGGAGCCCGGCCGTCCCTGGTCAGTGTTGAAATCGGCCGCCTGGTCGACGTGTATGCCTTCCGTCGGATTGATCCGAACGTTGGCGATCGTCGTCTGCGCACGAATCGCGAACTGGAGCTGATTGCTCAAGATGTCGTGATCAACGCCAACATTGCGTCCCAGTCGTTGTTCGATGCAGCCGGCAATCCGGTTGCGACGGCCAACTACGACTTCTTGCCGTTCGACAAGAATGTCGGCCACGAGCAGTTGATCATTCTGTGGGATGACCGTGAGGGACCTGAGCAGCAGAAGTTCAGCGAAGCTTTGGCCAGCGCCCAGACGGGCCTGTCGCAACTGCCTAGTTCGTACCGTGGGCAAAACACCCAAACGCGTCCGATCCCGATCGTGCCGCGCAATGCAGCCATTCGCTTGAAGTTCAGTGGCAACCTGAATGTGTCGCCCGACTTCTTCGTGGCGAACCCTTCGGCGATCCAGTTGCTCGAGTTCAAGGGCGACCCAGCGGTTGTGGATCCGGTCAACGCGTTCCGGATCTTGCCGTACCGCGTCGTGCCAAAGGGTGATTCGATCATTCTCGACACGACGATCCTCGGTGGCGAAGCTGCCGGTGGCATCACCTCGTCGGGCCTGCCGTTGTCGGCAGACAACGTGACGGCGAACATCCGCGTTGCGATTCCTGTTCGTGGCAGCGTGCTGTCGACGTTCTATGTCGCCCGCGACGCGGTTGCCGAGTTGAACGGTGTCGATAGCGCTGCGCGCGAATCCGTGATCCGCGACTTCCGCTCCGGCAACCTCGCCGACGGCATTGCTGGCCGCCTGTCAGAGCCCGATACGCCCAAGATCGTCGGCTCGTTGGCGATGGGTATCGTCGGCATCAACGAGGCAGCGCGGACCGTCACGGTCAACAAGCGCTTGAACTTCGTGCCGATCCGCGCCCGCTACCCGTTCGTGGATGGCCCGCTCGATAGCACCGGCTTGCCGCGCGGACCGTTGTCGGTTCCGACGCAGCGTCCGCTGCGCGCCGGCGATCTGCTGACCCAGGACGTCATTGTGCAGCTGCTCAATGGCACCTTTGAAACCGTCACGTTGCGCGCCGAGGTGCTTGAGAACCTTCGCGTTTCGTCGAGTGCAACCGACCCAGCTGTCGGCACGTCACCGGGCGCCCCTCCGGGCGATTCGGGTCAAGGCGAGCTTTGGCCGACGGCCGAGTTGCGGGTTGCGACGCTGAGCCCAGGTCGCGACTCGGATGGCAACCGCGTGTCCTTCCGCTTGAACTCGACGCCCGAAGGCGAAGATTGCACCTTGCGCGCCATCTACGTCGAAGAAGTTCCGTTCTCGACCGGTGGCAACGTGCTCAGTGACCGCCAGTGGCGCAACCAGTTCATCCGCATCGAGCCGACCCCCGGAGCACCGGGTGTCAACGTCGATCCGAATGCATCGATCGCGATTGAGTTCACCAAGCCGATGGACCTCGACCAGGTTGACAACACGGCCAACCTGCTCGTGACCAACGTCGCTTCGGCGGTGGAAACGTTCACGGAGCAGATGAGTGATCCGAAGCGTGCGACCACCCGCGTGGTGCCGACTCGTCTGAGTGACCTGGCGGGCGACGGCACGATCCTGCGCCTGCAGCCGCCGATGGGCTTTGCCCACATCGGTTCGCTGACCAGCCCGCCGGCGCCGGCCGAGACCTACAGTGTGCACGTTCGCCTCAAGGCTGGTGGTGTCACCGACCTCGCTGGCAACACGCTCGAGATCTTTGATGACATCGGCAACCCGCAAGATGCGTGGTCGGTGGACTTCACGCTCGATCAGAACGCCAACCCCAACCCGGTCGGCTGGCACACCTACATGTTCTCGGCTGAGGACGAAGACGGCACGTTGCCGGGCTCGGTTGACATGTTTGGCCAGTTCCGCCTCGAGAATGGTCGCCTGTTCGGCGCGTCGGGTGTTCGCTTTGGCCGCTCGGCCAACAGCAACAACTTGCAAACCATCAGTCGCATCAACCGCGGTGAGTGTTGGGACTCCGGTGATCCGACCGACATCGTCGACAACCCGTTTGGGTTCATTGGCACGATTGCGACTGGCAACACGACCGTTGCGCCGGCCGTTGGCCCGCCGCTCGGTGTGGTTCCGGTTGACCCCGCGACCGGAGCGCCGCACCCAGGCTTGCTCTACTGGGATCCCCAGATGAGTGACCAGGTTGCTCCGCCGGCCGTCCCGCAGGTATACGAGTACTACACGACGGTTCCGCAATCGGTTGGTCGCGTCATCGAGCCGCTCAAGCCGCAGGGCTCGCGCATGCAGATGCGCTACCTCGAAGACGACTTCACGTTGAGCTACACCCAACCGTCTGAGTTCGGCCTCGATGTCGAGCAGATGTACTGGAGTCCCTTCAACGATGAGACGGTGCTCTACGACGAGTTCGATCGCTTCACGATGTCACTCGGCCATGCTCGCATGCGTCCGGATGAGCGTTGGTTGCTGATTCTCGATCCGATGGATCCAGAGGCTGCATGGTGTGTGCTCGACTGCGCCAGCATGAACTCAAGCCTGTCGACGGTGTTCGCTGACAACCCGCTGCAGGGTTCGACGATGACGCCGGTATTCGAAGACAAGGTCTACTCGATCAACCCGAACGAAGCGTTCCGCGATGGTGCCAACTTCACCTACGTGCCGTTCCCGAAGTTTGACCGTAGCTACACCTGGCGCGACTCGCGTTTGGTGACGGTCGACGCAACGGGCAACATCATCGGTCTTGGTGGTGCGCAAAACCCGAACGCCAACGTTCCGAACGATGACGTGACGGCCAACATCGATTCGCCATGGATCACCAGCGTGGTGGACCCGGAGTTCGCTCAGTTCGGCAGTGGCGTCTGGGTGCAAGACCCGGGTGACTTCGTCGGCTCGAACCAGCGGGACCACGATCCGATCGCGTTGCCGCTGCTCGTGGACATGAAGCTGTTTCCCGATGACTCGGCGAACGGTATCGCGTCCGGCACCAACGGCTTCCAAGTCGCCATGCTCGGCCCGCCGAGCAACTTCGGCGCTGGTAGTCCCGGTGGTTACTACGATGCCTCTGGCAGTGGTTGTGGTGGTGCCTACCCGTCATGGCCGCGCGTTCGCGTGCACTCTTCGGGCGGTTTCGACCTGATCACCCAAGCGGAGATTCGGATCGACCCGGCCAACACGCTGAGTGCCCAACAGAGCATCGTCAAGGATGCCGGCATGGGTGACCCGATCACCGCGCTGTTCCTTGCGCCGTCCGGCGACGGCATGTTGCACTGGTCGCGCGCCGACTTCGTGCGCAAGGTGTCGACGGCGACGTTCGGCTTCTTCGACACTCTGCAGCCGCAGCGCGCCGAGATCGTCGACCAGAACCAGGCCGTGCAAGTCGAAGACGGCTTCCCGAACTGGCTGGGCGTCAACCCGTTGCTTCGCATGACCGATGTCTTGGTGCAACTGGATCCGCCGCAAACGCGCCAGCCGGCTGGCACGGGTGTGTTGGTCGAGCTGCGCGCTGCCGAGACGATCTTCAACTCGGCTGAGCTCTACAACCCGATCTTTGGCGCCAACGCCAGCGACTCGCTGCCCGACTTGGGCGCCAACGATCCGGGGCGTGGCAACCTGCTGAACGCGCACTACGCGTGTGAGGCATACCGCTACGCGACGGCCAACGTGGCGGCAGCGCCGCGCGTCGTGGCGACCGGCCTGACGGCCTACGTCACCGAGGACGAAGTGACGGATATTCGGAACCCGGCGACGGGTCTTTACCCGCGCTTCCTGAACCCGCGCCTGGTGATGACCAACAACGTCTCCGTGAGCCCGGCTCTGTCGCCGTCGCTGCGCAGCATGAGCATCGTCTACCGTCTGGCTCCAGGCCAGTAGGGCACCAGCGAGACGCGATGCCGACCGGGCCCCCAAGGCCCGGCCCGGTAGTCAGCAAACACGTCGTCCGCGACGTCGAAACGGGCAGCCCTCGGGTTGCCCGTTTGCGTGTCTGCCCAAGCAGCGTAAGATGGCCGAACAACCGGTCGGCAAGGTGGCAACGAACGTTGGCACCGTTGGGGAGCGTTTCGCCGTGCGGCTCGTTTCGCTAGTTGCCTTTGGGGCAAGCCACCCCTTCTCCGATATCATTGGCTGCAAGCATGCGATCCCATCGGCCGAAACTCCTGCTCCTGCTGCCCGTGCTTGCCGGGCTCTCAGGTTGTTGGGAGAAGAGCCCCGCGCGCACTGCGTTGACGGTCGATCGCACGTCACCTGCCCTCGGCGACCGAGCCGCGCCATTGCTCCTCAACGACGCGCTGACGATCTACTTCTCGGAGCCGATTCTACCGACCTCGGTGACCGAGGACTCGGTCACGCTGATCGACGAGAACGGGCATCAGGTTCCCGGCGCGGCATTGAGGGTCGGCACCGATTGGGTGACGTGGGTGCCGCAACCGCCGCTCGCCAAGGATCTGGGCGATGGTTCGTTCCGGCCGGGAGGCCACTACCGACTGGTGCTCGCGGGCATGCCCCGGGTGGATCGCATCCGTTCCGAGAATGGGCATTCCCTGGATCACCGCACATCCTTTGAAGTGTTCGTTGCCAACCGTGGCCAGGCGCCCGAAGGACTGCCGGCGATCCTGCGCCCATCGGCCAGCGATTTGCCGTTGGGGTTGCGCACGTCGGATGTGCTGCAGCATGTCGCCGCCGACGCGCCGCGTCTGCAGCTGCACTTCACGCTGCCGATCTTGCCCTCAAGCCTTCGCCGCGAAGCATTCCGCATTCGGGTTCTTGAGGCTGGAGTCTTGGTGCCGCGTTCGGTGCGGGTCGTGACCTCGCCACTCGATGATCCGGACCTCCCTGGCAGCACGGTCGAAATCGACCTTGGATCGCTGCCGCAGCACGAAGACGGTACGCGTCGACCACTGGTGGACGGCGACTTCATCAGCGTCGAGTTGCTCAACAACTCGGGTCTGATGGACTACGCGGGGCGGGCACCGCTACCGTCCGCGACGACCCAGTTCTGGAGCGTCGTAGCGGGTAGGAGCATTCCGGTTTGCGAATGGCCCGCCGGCGAACACAGCTTTGACAGTGGCGATGGGCTGCGGGCTGGGTTCGAGGTTCGTGGTTCGACCATCGTGCCGCGGGTGCGCGTCGAGGCTGGCAATGGCAGCCTGGGCGACTTCCGGCCTTCGAGCAACGTGACGCTGCGTCCCGGCGAGATGTTTGATCGCGGCGATGGCAAGCTGATGGTCAGTGCCGGCAGCGAGTTCCATTTCTCATCGATCGCGATCCCCGAAGGTGTCGAAGTCACGATCGACGCAACCACTGGACCGGTTCGACTGCTCAGCTGCGGTGGTGTTCGCATTGAGGGCTCGCTGCAACTGGCCGGGCCGATCTCACCTCTGCCGGCACGCCCGTTCATGGCGCAACCGGTGCAGGACCTGATCGATGGCGTGCGTGTGGCCATTGTTGCTGCCGGCGACCTGGAGATTCGTGGCGACGTTCAGAGTGCTGCGGCGATCTCTGGATCCGAAACGGCCCTGTTGTTGGCGACCGCCGGTTGGCTTCGTCTGCACGGCAGTCTGCCATTCCAGAGTGTTTTGGTGGCCGAGGCTCGAGGCGGCGAATCGAGCTCGCGTATCGAAGGAGTTCGCGGTCAGTCCAGGCCCTACCCGGCCTCGTTCACCGTTGGCTTGGCAGAAGGTGCCAACTTCGAAGTGGAAGCCGTGCTGCCTTGGCGCCGTTTGCCGCCGCACCTGGACAGCGGCATGCTTCAGCTCGGGGACCGCTCGGGCGACCTTGCGATCGTCTGGCAGGCGACCGCCGCCGATGCGATTCGCGGCGAACTCCCGGACCTGGCGGAAGGTCACATCGGACGCTGGCAATACGCTCGCGACGGCGATGTGTTGGTCGCTGGCGGTGGCGCCTTCGTGCGCTTGCGCGTGACCGGTCGCGTTCGCCATGGCGAGCCGCTGCCGAGTCTCAGCGAGTTGCGCCTCGTCGAGAACTAGAGGCCCGGCCGAACAGCCGCGCCCAACGCCTGCGGCGGTCTCGCCGCACTTGGCGGCCCACGAGAGCCTCGCCGAATCTACCAATTCGCCTGCGTTGTCGCGCACCACTGGTGGGGGCGCCGAGGACTCGCTGATAATCCTTCATCCGTCTGAATCTGATCACTAGCCGCCGCGAACGAACCTGACGCGGAAACGATTCGGTCGCTGGAATCGGTTCGGCGAGACCGTATGCTGCGGGCAGCCGACGGGCGGTCAACGCATCATGGGTCAGCATGATGTGGCGGCCATTGGGGCCGCGTCCCTTCGGCAAACGGTCAATTACGGGGGTCGCGCATGCGCGACGTTCGCCAGGGTATTCATGGGCACGGCGGTGTTCGAGGTCGGGGCTGCGCTCTTTGGAGCGTGCATCGGCTCATTCCTGAATGTCGTCATTTGGCGACTGCCGCAGGAGGATCCTGCACGTCGCAAGCTTGGTGGCAGATCACACTGCCCAAGCTGCGGAGTGCAAATCCGATGGTTCGACAACGTACCCATCTTCGGTTGGTTGTTCCTGCGCGGCAAAGCGCGTTGCTGTGGCACGACGATCTCGCCGCGCTATCCACTGGTCGAACTGCTGACCGCCGCGTTGTTCTACGCGTTGGCTTCGTGGCCGCCGTTTGGCGAAGTCCTGACGATCGATGCTGCGTCGGGCTTGATGTCGATCAACACCGCAGCGATGGGAGCGTTCGTTGCGAGTGTGATCTTTGCATCGATGCTCGTGGCGCTGACATTCATCGACTTCGATACCTACCTGCTGCCCGATGCATTGACCAAGCCAGGCATGGTGCTCGGCTTGATCGCCGGGGTGTGGCCAGGAGTCGCGGGCGTGATCTCCGACGACCCGATGGTGTCTCTCGAACTACGTCAATTGCTGGCGAGCTTGATGGGCCTGTTGGTTGGCGGCGGAGTGACCTGGGGTGTGCGCATCGCCGGCAGCGCTGTCTTCAAGAAGGAGGCCATGGGCTTCGGCGACGTCAAACTGATGGCCATGATCGGCGCGTTTGTCGGCTGGGAAGGCAGCTTGTTGACGTTGTTCCTCGGATGCGTCTTCGGCGCGATCGTCGGCAGCGTGTTGACGCTGCGCAGCGGCAGCAGCGCTCGGATCCCATTTGGTCCGTACTTGGCCATGGGCGCGTTGGTCACCCTGTTTGGCCGCGAAGTCATTCTCACTTGGTTGTTCGTCGACTGGCCCGCGTGGCAGCGCGACAACCCATCGTCCGTCATGGTCGTGCTGGGTATCGGCATGGCCGCACTTGTTGGTCTCTTATGGGTCATCCGCCGGGGGCGTCGTTGATCCATTCTTATTCTTCGCAAGTCTGCGTGGCGCCATTGTGCGCTCGACACTCTTGCCGAGTCATTTGTCCGCTAGTTCTCGACAGCCGGTATTCGACGGCTGCATCCGTTTGGGAGGCATCATGAAGTTCCGTAAGGCATTGCTCATTCTTTCGCTCATTGCTACTTCGTTGGCTACGAGTTGCACGACTCGCTACCAGGACATGCTGAAGGATCGCGACGATCAGATCCGTTCGCTCAACGGCGACCTCGCCCGCATGCGCGGCGAAAACGAGGAGCTGCAGAGTCGCTTGAACTCGGCGCCGCGTCCCGCTGAAGCGACGGCGCGCCCCGAAAATACGAGCTTGCTCAACGACCTGCAGCGTGACCTTGGCAGCGATGCCGACGTCAGCTACCGCCGCGGGCGCATCAGCATCGGCGTCAACAATCGCGTCACGTTCTCATCGGGTAGCACCTTGTTGAAGAACTCTTCGCACCAGGTCCTGCGTGGTGTTGCGAAGGTGTTGAAGTCGCAGTTCGCTGGTCGCCGCTTCTTCGTCGAGGGCCACACCGACACGGACCCGATCAAGAAGACGAAGGACAAGTACTCGAGCAATCGCGACCTCTCGATGCAGCGCGCCGATTCGGTTGCCAAGTACCTGATTTCGCAAGGGGTGCCAGAGTCTTCGATCGTCACGGTTGGCTTCGGCCAATTCGATCCGTTGGATCGCAGCAAGAAGGATGTGAACCGCCGGGTTGAGATTGTCGTCGGCGACATGCTCTAGGCGACTGCCCTTCGGTGACGTGCCTCCGGCGACGTGCTTTCGCGAGCCGCTGGGGGGCGTGGCTTGGCGCGAGTTCCCGCGGGAAACCGCCGCAGCTTCACGCGTGCGGGCGGTCGCTGGCGTCGTGCCCGTGCAACTGCCGTGGAGGGCGCCGTAAGCATCGCAATTGCGTTGCTTGCAGTTCTTCGGGTGCGCATCGCAAACACCTTTTTTGTCGGATGTTAGGTGTTGTTGGCGCCGGTCTGCGCCCTTCCCCCGACTTCCTGGGTGGCGCGATCGGTGTATAAACGGGGTGTCCTGGTGCCGCGGGTAACCCGACCGGCCCCCTCCGCTTGAGGAATCCCCGTGGTGTCGGGGTTGCCGTTTTCTCGGCGCCCCTGGCCGATCCCTAGCCATAGGCAGGAGTTGGTTCGCCGCGCCTCAACCACGGAGTACTAACATGCGCGTAGCCTCGGATGACATCCGCAACCTGGCTGTAATTGGCCACGGTCATGCGGGCAAGACCACCCTCGTAGATGCGATCGCCCATCACCTCAAGCTGACCACACGTCTTGGTAGCACCGCTGACGGTACGAGCATCAGCGACACGGACCCGGAAGAGAAGGAGCGCCATCAGACACTGGCGTCTCATGTCTTTCGAATGCCTGCTGGCAACGTCGACCTAGAAGTCTTCGACACGCCCGGGCACCCGGACTTTCTGGCCGAAGCCCTCGCATCGATCGATGTGGTAGAGACGGCGGTGCTCGTGGTCAATGCGACCAATCCGTTGACGTTTCATTCGCGGCAACTCTGGGATGCCGCTGGCGGTCTCGGGGTTGGGCGCGCGATCGTCGTTACGCATCTCGACCAGGCCAACACGGACTTCGAGTCGGTGGTCGAGTCACTTCGCTCGGAGTTTGGCCACGCAGTTGTGCCGGTGACCTACCCGAACAAGAGTGGCAGCGAATTCGATGCAGTGCATGACGTCACGCACGACGAAGGACCCTTGGCGCCAAAATACCACGACATGATCGAGGAGGATGAGGCCGAAGTCGACGACACGTTGATGGAGCACTACCTCGAAGAGGGCCACCTGTCGCACGACGAGTTCGAGCAAAACCTGCGTCGCGCGATCGCGCGTGGCAAGCTCGTGCCGGTGTTTGCAGTCTGTCCGAATCGAGGGCTCGGTATCGAACAGTTGGTTGCGTTCATGCAACAGCACTTCCCGTCGCCGGTTTGCTTCGGTGCCCGCGGCGCAGCCAAGCCTGGCACCGACGTCTATGGCCAGCTGGTCGAGCCGGACCAAGGTCCGTTCGCCGCCAAGGTCTGGAAGGTCGTTTCCGATCCCTACCTGGGTCGCGTGACGTATCTGCGCGCGTATCGCGGTGAGCTGACCAAGGATGAAAACATCGTCGATACACGTACCGGCCAGACCCACAAGGTGGCACATCTACACAGCATTCAGGGCACGGAAATATCGGAGACCGACAAGGTGGTTGCCGGGGACCTGTTCGCAATCAGCAAGATCGAGCAGTTTGGGCTGGGCGACACGCTGACGGCCGAAGGCTCGCTGCTGCAATTCCCGCGTCCGGCCTTCCCACAGCCGACCTACTCGCGCCACATCTGGCCGAAGGCGCGCGGCGACGAACAGAAGATCGGCCACGCGTTGGAGAAGCTGGCGGCCGAGGATGCGACGTTGCAACACGAACGGGATCCGGAGACTGGCGAACTATTGGTCACCGGCATGAGCCCGATCCACCTTGAGATCACCTTCCAGCGGCTGCAACGGCGCCATGGTGTCGACGTCGAGCAAGGGCCACCGACGATTCCGTACCGGGAGACCATCACGGCGCCGGCTGAAGGTCACCACAAGCACCGCAAGCAATCCGGTGGTCGTGGCCAGTTCGCCGAGGTGTATCTGCGCCTGGTGCCGCGCGAGCACGGAGCCGGCTATGAGTTCGTCGATGGCGTCGTCGGGGGGGCAATTCCGCGCCAGTTCATTCCGGACACGGACAAGGGCAGTCGCAAGTTCTTGGCGAAGGGGCCGCTGGCCGGATTCCCGGTCGTGGATGTTGGAGTCGAAGTCTACGACGGCAAATACCACGACGTCGACAGCGACTCGCTGAGCTTCCAATTGGCAGCCGAGCGAGCGTGCGTCGATGCCTTCGCTAAGGCTCGTCCCATCCTGCTGGAGCCGTTCGTCAACGTCGTCATCCATGTGCCCGAACGCTTTACTGGTGACGTTGCCGGTAGCCTTTCGACGAACCGAGGACGATTGTCAGGGATGGAAGTGGAGAATGGTATCCAGCGCATCCAGGCGCAGTGTCCATTCTCGACGATGTTGGATTACTCAACACAGTTGCGCTCGATCACGGCCGGCGAGGGGTCGTTCTCGATGCGCCATTCGCACTACGAGCCCGTGCCATCGCACATTCAGGACGCGGTCGTCAAGCGGCAGCTCGCGGTCCACGCCTAACGGTCCGGGCGTTGGACTTGCCGCGCTGGCACGAAGGGGCGGCGCGGGCGGCCACTTGGCACGCCCGGATTGGTGCCAACCAGGCGACTTCCGCAAGACTGTCGGTCGCTGACCTAAATCCCTGCCACCCTGCGCGCCGATAAGCCCTGCGAACAGTCAAGTCGACTGTTCGAGCACAGGAGCGCGACAGCATGGTCTCTATGGAAGAGCTGCTGAACCTAATGGTTCAGCGCGGTGGTTCTGACCTTCATATCTCGGTTGGTTCGCCGCCAAGGATCCGAGTCGACGGCAAGTTAATCGACACCGAGTACGAACCGTTGATGCCCGAGGCGACGAAGAAACTCGTCTACTCGGTGCTAGGTGCCGACCAAGTCGCCAAGTTCGAGAAGAACCTCGAGCTCGACTTCTCGTTTGGTGTCGCCAACCTCGGTCGCTTCCGTACCAACGCGTTCATTCAGCGCAGCACCGTCGCCGCTGTCTTGCGGGTGATCCCTTTCGAGGTCTTCGACTTCGAGACGATCGGTCTGCCCAGCGACGTGTGCGAGACGATCTGCAAGTTGCCGCGTGGACTTGTGCTCTGTACGGGTTCGACTGGCTCTGGTAAGTCGACGACGTTGGCCTCGATGGTCAACTACATCAACGAACAGCGGCAGGGTCACATCGTAACGATTGAAGACCCGATCGAGTTCTTGCACCGCAACAAGGGTTGCCTGATCAACCAACGTGAGGTTGGCGGCGATACCCATGCATTCGGCAAGGCTCTGAAGTCCGTCTTGCGCCAGGATCCGGACGTGGTGCTTGTTGGCGAAATGCGCGACCTCGAGACGATCGAGGCGGCGCTGACGCTGGCCGAAACCGGTCACCTGACCTTTGCCACGCTGCACACGTCAGACGTAACGCAAACGATCAACCGGATCGTCGATGTGTTCCCGGCGCACCAGCAACAGCAAATCCGAACCATGCTGTCGTTCACGTTGCAGGCAATCGTTTGCCAGCAGCTCGTGCCCAAGCAGCACGGTAAGGGACGAGCGCTCGCGGCGGAAGTGATGATCGCTACCCCGGCCATTCGTGCGTTGATCCGCGACAACAAGTCGCACCAGATCATGTCGATCATCCAGACCGGCGCCCAGAGTGGCATGAAGACGATGAACCAGTCGCTGTTCGATCTCTATCGCAACGGCACGATTTCACATGACGACGCGATTGCGCACACCAGCGACCAGTCAGACTTCCAGCGGTTGATGGAGCGCGCGGGCATCGGTTCGGGCGCCAAGTCCGGCATGGGTAGTGGCGGGAGGCGTGGGCGCTAAGCCATGTCGCAGTTCGCGAAGAAACTCCGCGCCATCCTTGAGAAGGCTGGCAAGCTTGAGGACGGCTCGGGGGACTCCCTGCTCGCCGAGGCACAGGCGCAGAAGCGGCCGTTCACCGAGATCCTCGTCAAGAAGGGTGTCGCGACGGAGCAAGAGCTTGTCGCGTTGATCGCCAAGGCTGCGAATATCCCGCCGATCGACCTGTCGAAGCTGACCCTCAACAAGGAAGTTCTCGAGTCTGTTCCTGAGGATGTCGCGCGTGATTATGGCGTGTTCCCGGTCGACAAGATCGGGTCGATCATCACGATCGCAGTCGCCAATCCGTTCGACGTGCTCAAGCTCGACGACATCCGGATCGTTACCGGTTGTCAGCTGCGCTTGGTTGTTAGTACCGAAGAAGAGATCGAGCGCACTCGCGGCAAGAGCTATCACACCGAGAGCGAGAGCGTTGACGGCATCCTCGATTCATTCGATGACGCCGACGTCTCGCTAAAGGAAGAGGACCTCGAAGAAGACGGCACCGACCTTTCTGCGATCAGCGACGAAGACTCGCCGGTCGTCAAGTTGGTCAACAAGATGATCCTCGATGCCTGCAACCAGGGCGTCTCCGATATCCACATCGAGCCGTTCGAGAAGAAGGTCATCGTTCGTTATCGCAAGGACGGCACCATGGCCGAAGCGATGACGCTGCCGAAGCGGATGCAGAACAACATCACTTCGCGCATCAAGATCATGTCCAAGCTGGACATCGCCGAGAAGCGCAAGCCTCAGGACGGCAAGTTCCAGATGAAGATCGGTCGCAAGGCGATCGACTTCCGCGTGTCGATTCTGCCGGTGGTTTGGGGCGAGAAGACCGTGTTCCGGATTCTCGACTCCAGCAACCTGGCAACCGACATCAAGGCGCTTGGCTTCGAGAAGCAGTCGATGGAAGACTACTTGTGGGCCTGTGCGCAGCCCTACGGGATGATCCTCGTTACCGGTCCTACGGGTTCTGGTAAGTCGACGACGCTCTACTCTGCCGTTCGTCACATCGCGTCGCCAGATATCAACCTGGTGACGGTAGAAGACCCGGTCGAGTATCAGCTTGAAGGCATCAACCAGGTTCCCGTCAATCCGAAGGCCGGGCTGACGTTTAGTGGCGCGCTTCGATCGATTCTGCGTCAGGACCCTGATGTCGTGCTGCTCGGCGAAATCCGTGATGTCGAGACGCTCGAGATTGCGGTCAAGGCGGCCCTTACGGGTCACTTGGTGCTCAGCACGCTGCACACCAACGATGCGCCTTCGACGATCACGCGGATGGTCGACATGGGCTGTGACCCGTTCATGGTCTCGAGCTCGACGTTGCTGATCTGCGCCCAGCGACTTGGTCGTCGTCTGTGCGTGAACTGTAAGAAGCCCGCCGAGATTTCGAAGGAAGCCCTGATGCGTCTGGGCTTCAAGGAAGAAGACTTCGAGGACCCGGAGATCCCGATGACGTTCTTCGAACCCGTCGGATGTCCGCGATGCAACAATGGCTACAAGGGCCGTTTCGCGCTGCTCGAAACGATGCGCATGACGGAACAAGTCAAGCGCATGGTGGTCGACGGCGCGCACCTCCAAGACATCAAGAAGCAGGCACTGTCGGAAGGCATGTTGACGCTGCGTCGCTGTGGTTTGCTCAACGCCTCGCGTGGCATGACCAGCTTGCAGGAAATCGAAGCGCAAACGATGGCGGACTGACCGGGAAGCAAAAGAGTCCGGGTTAGTGGGCTACTGAGAGACAACTAAGGGAATCGGGAATATGGCAACCAAGTTCAAGTTCGAAGCGCGCGACGCGACCGGCAAGATGGTCAAGGGTGCGGTTACGGCGGCTTCTCAGTCGGAAGCGATCGCCGAAGTGCGTAAGCGCAACCTGACACCGCTTGAGGTCAACAAGTCAGCGGGGCTTGGCGGCTTGTTCAGCAAGTCTGGTGGCAACAAGAAGGGACTCGCCAAGAAGGCTTCGGCCAAGAAGGGCGAACTCGAAGTCTTTACGCGGCAGTTGGCGACGATGCTCGGTGCCGGTATCCCGATGCTGGAAGCGCTCGAGATCCTCGCCGACCAGGCTGAGAGTCCTGGGTTTGCATTCTGCCTCGACAAGGTTGTTGAGTCGATCCGCAACGGCTCCGACCTTTCGAAGGCCCTGGAGCCGCACAAAAAGGTCTTTAGCCATATTTACTGCAGCATGATCCGCGCCGGTGAAGTGTCCGGCCAGATCGACATCATTCTACAGCGCCTGGCTGAGTACCTCGAAGCTGCAGCGCACTTGCGCAACGAGATCAAGTCTGCCATGACCTACCCGGTCATCTCGCTCGTGCTCGTCATCGGCATCGCATCGTTCTTGATGATCGGCATCGTGCCGTCCTTCAAGCCGGTGTTCGAATCGCTCGAAGTCGAGCTGCCACAGCTGACGGTCGTGATCATGGACATCGCGTTCTTCATGCGCGACTACTGGTATGTGATCTTCGGTGGCATTGGCGCGCTGATCTTCGGTTGTGGTGCCGCGATCAAGACGAAGAAGGGTGCCTACGTCAAGGACGTGATCATGCTGCGGATCCCGGTCTTCGGGATCCTGTTCAAGAAGGTCGCGCTGTCACGATTCGCACGCACGTTCTCGACACTGATCAAGAGTGGTGTGCCGATCCTCGGCGCGATGGAGATTGTCTCCGACACCGCCGGCAACCTGGTGATCTCGGGCATCGTCGACCGAGCGCGCGACAGCGTGCGCAACGGTGACAGCTTGTCCGACCCATTCTTGGACTCGAAGGTGTTCCCGCCGATGGTCGTCAAGATGATGGCAATTGGTGAGCGCTCGGGTGCCCTCGATGCACTGCTCGAGAAGATTGCCGAGTTCTACGACCAACAGGTCGAGGCGGAGGTCAAGGGACTGACGGCGATGATCGAGCCGATCATGATCGCGGTCATGGGCATCATCGTTGGTGGCATCGTGCTCGCGGTGTTCCTACCGATCTTCAAGCTGCAAGAGAAGCTGTCGGGCTAACGCTCGGCGCCGCTCGATCGATACGAAGTCAACGCGTGCGCTCGGCCCAATGGTTGCGCGACACGCCTTTCAGGCAAAGGGAAGAAGATGAACGAATACATGAGTCGTGTGCTGTTGTACGGCGGCGCATTTGTGGCGGTCGCCGGGATTGCCATCGCATGGTCCAACACGTCGACCGACGCCGACGTCATGACGTTGCTGAGCAGTGCGGATTCCCAGTTGCGCATGGCGCACGCGATTCCGCCTGTCGACCTGCAGGGCAAGCGGCTTGATAAGCGCGACGAGATGATCGTGCATGCGATTGAGCAGCTCGGCAAGGTCGAGCGCATCGAGCCGGGTTTGGCTTGCACCGCGGAGTTCCGCGGCTTCGCGCACATGCTGCAAGGCGAGTTCTCAGAAGCAGCTGCCTGCTATCAAGACGCGAGCATGCGCAACGACTGTGGCGATGAGCAACGCGACATCCTTGCGTTCAATCAGGCGCGCATGTTGATTCAGGCCGGTGACGCCGAGCGAGCACTGGAAGTATTCGCGACGAACAAGTTGACGCTCGACGCACGCTATGGCCATCAACGCCGTTTGGAAGAGGCCACGATTTTGCGAGAACTTGGCCGCACCGAAGAGGCGTTTGCTCGCCTCGAAGTGGTCAGCAGCGATGCCGACGCATCCTCGATGGCAAGGCTGCAAGCGGGTCGTGAGTACGTCGAACTGGGTGACTTCCCAGCAGCTGAAGAGGCGCTGAGAGGTGCCCAGAATGAGATTCCGATTGCGGATTACTACCTTGCTCAACTCAAGTTGCGTCAGGGGCAGGCCGATATCTGCATCGAGTTGTTGGAGCGCGTTTCCAAGTCGCGGCCGACCGAGGTGAGGCGGATGCTTCGAGAAGAAGCGGAAGCCTGGTCGGCGGTTTCACAGGACGCGCGGTTCCAAGAACTCTCGAAGGTGTTGCCAGCGTCCCCTGGGCGTTGAGAGCGGCTTCGGAGAAGTAAGTGATAGGGGAAACGAAACGCGGCCAGATCGGTCGCACTAATCAAAGGTTGTTCATGGAGAACCAAATGTCTAAGCGGGAACAGGGCTTTACGCTCATCGAACTGATGATCGTCGTTGCGATCATCGCCATCATTGCATCAATCGCAATTCCGAACCTTCTCAGCGCGCGTCTGAACGCAAACGAGTCGGCTGCCATCGCGACCCTGAAGAATATCTCTTCGGGTCAGTCACAGTGCCAAGCATCGGGCGTCATCGACGTCAACGCCAACGGCCAAGGCGAGTACGGCTTCTTCGGGGAGCTGTCGGGCCGCACCGCCATTCGCGGTAGCACCCTGTCGATCACCCCGCCGGTGCTCTCGGCTGCCTTCGGTAACGTTGCCGCCGCTCGCGTTTCGCGCTCGGGCTACATCTTCCAGATGTTCCTCCCGGATGCGGCCGCTGCCGGTATCGCTGAAGACCCGACGGGTGGTGACGTTGACAACGGCCAAGGCGTCGACGCCGGCCAATCCGAAGTGCTCTGGTGCTGCTACGCCTGGCCGGCAACCGCTGGCAACAGTGGCAACCGGACGTTCTTCATCAACCAGACGGGCGACGTGCTCGCCACGAACGGTGCCGCAGTGCGATACAGCAACTCGGTGCCGGTCGTTCCGACCTACGATGTCGCCTTCTCGGGTGCCATCGGCACGACGTCCATGGGCGTCTCGGTCGCAGCGAACACGCTCGGCAAGGACGCCAACACCTGGGTCGTCGTCCAGTAAGACGAGGTTAGAGGGTGTGGTGGTCACCTGACCGCTGCACCAACGAACAACGCCCGCGTGCAGCTTTGGCTGCGCGCGGGCGTTGTTCGTTGAGGGCCATTTCTTGAGGGCCTGTGCGTTGCCTTGACGCCGCGTTGTCGTGGCGCATGGTCCGCGGATTCGCTTGGGGTCGCTGTCGGCAACACGGGCGCCTTGGAGCTGCCCAACTGGTTGGCGAAACCAGCCTTGCCACGTTGGGGAAACGAGCCCTGTCCCGGTTCGCCACAAGTGGAGGGGCGTGCAATGCCGATAGCATCGACGATGTCGACGCAACTGCAGGGTCCTGAACTAGAAGTCCGTCCGAACGTTCTCGCTTCGCTGATGGCTGAGGGAGACCTGCCATCGCCAGCAACCGAGATCGAGGCCGCGGTGCCGATTGCGGCAAGCAAGCCGGCGACCAAGACCCCGCCCCTGCTGCACGCTAGGCAGTCGTCGCGGATCAAGCGACTCTCGATTGTCGTGCCGGCGCGCAACGAGAGCCTCAACATGGCGGGTCTGATGGATGAGCTCAACGAAGTGTTGGCCGAGCTCGACTTGCCGTTCCACGAAGTGATCGTCGTCAACGATGGCTCGACCGACGACACGCGGCAGCTGGCAAGCGATCGTGATGCCAAGGTCGTGACGCATGCGGTTGGCCTTGGCAACGGCGCGGCGGTCAAGCGCGGCATCCGAGAGGCGAAGGGAGATTGGATCCTGTTGCTCGATGGCGATGGTCAGCATCCGCCGCATGAACTGCCGGCGATGATCCGCGAGGCCGAGTTGCACGACATGGTGGTCGCCTCACGTGGCGGCAGCGGCGGCAGCATCCACCGCAACATTGCCAACCAGGTCTACAACCGGTTCGCCAGCTACGTCTCCGGTCGCAAGATTCCGGACCTGACCAGTGGCTATCGGCTGATGCGCGCCGACGTCGCCAAGAGCCTCGTCTGGTTGCTGCCAAACACGTTCAGCTACCCAACGACGATCACCATGTCGATGTTGCGCGGTGGTTGGTCGGTTGGATTCCATCCGTTCCAAGTTCGGCCGCGGCTCGGCAAGAGCCATGTGCGCCTGTTCGCAGATGGCTCACGCTTCTTCGTGATCATTTTGCGCATCGCGACGATGTTCGCGCCGTTGCGCGTCTTCATGCCGGCGGCACTGCTGACCGGTGGCGTGGGGGTGGCGTGGTACCTCAACACGTGGATGTCGGACGGTCGCTTCACCAACATGGCGCTGCTCTTGTTGACGCAGGCGATGTTGTTGTTCGCGTTGGGGCTGATTGCCGAGCAGATCGCCGCGTTGCGGTTCCAAGGCTTGGCGCAGGCGGGCACACCAGGGACCAGCCAAGACGAGCAGGAGAACTTGGATGAGTGATCGCGTGCTGTTGTGTGGCGCGTGGGACGAAGGTGCGGGCTATCCGCGCACGCGTTCGTTGCGGCAAGGGCTGGAAGCGGCCGGAATAGAAGTCAGCGAGTGCCGCGTTCCCGGTCTTGGCCAGAAGAAGCAGAGCATGCTGCGCAAGCCGTGGCGGTGGCCAGTCGTCTGGTGGCAACAGAAGGAGCAGCGCGCGACGCTGCTGCAGGAACTGGAGGCCAAGGTCGCGGAGGTCCGGCCGCACGCAGTGGTCGTGCCCTATCCTGGACACGGCCTCGTGCGCACGATCAAGGAGCGCGTTGCGGCGCCGGTCGCGTTCGACATGTTCTTGTCCGCGTACGACACCATCGTCGAAGATCGCAAGATGGCGCGGCCCGGTTCGGTGATTGCCAACTACTTGCAGCGCCTGGATACCAAGGCCTGCGCCGCCGCCGACTTCGTGGTCTTGGATACGCCCGAGAACGCGTCCTACGTGCAGTCGTTGACCGGCTTGCCGGCGGAGCACTTCACCTGGTTGCCGGTTCACGATCCGGATGCACCGCAGACAATTGTGCCGTGGCAGGCTCCCAAGGATGGCGTCTTGCAGCTGTTGTTCTTTGGCACTGGTGTGCCGCTGCACGGCTTGGAAACCTTGATTGCGGCTGTCGCGCAAGTCGATAACGTCAAGTTGACGTTGGTCGGCGGCACCGATGACCATCGCCGCCTGGCCAAGCGAGAGCTCGGCACACGGGTGCTGATTGGGCCAACGTTTGTCGACAGCGAACGGCTGCGCGAACTGCTCGCGGCGTGTCACCTTGTCGCTGGGGTCTTCGGTGCGAGCAACAAGACCCAACGCGTCGTGCCGTTCAAACTGGTGCATGCATTGGCGGCAGGTCGTCCGGTCATCACCGCCGACACTCCTGCTGTGGCGCGCTGGCTTGATGGCAGTGGCGTCGTGTTCACCAGTGAGGCGGCAGATGCCGTAGCGCTCGCCGACAAACTGCGGCAACTCGCAGCCAACCCGGCGGCGTTGGCTGCCGCTGCAGCAGCTGCCCGCGGGGCATACGATCGTCACTTTGGCACGCCGCGCTTGGCGGCTAGATGGCGCGAGGTGTTGTTGCGCATGAACCCGATCAGGTTCTCGGGCGGCCAGCACGCGGATACAGCATGAGCACTCGGACCGGCACACGTGCGGGGTGGCTGGTCGTGCTGCTCGCGATGTGCGCCTACGGGGCGGCACTGTTCGGCGAGTTTGTCTTCGATGACATCCATTCGGTCTCGGCCAACCCTGCGGTCCACAGTCTGGCCAACTTCGGCCAGTTCTGGACGGATCCGGATGCGTTCAGCGCTGGCCCGGGCCGCATGTACCGACCGGTGTTGTTGACGACGTTCGCGATCAATTGGACGGTCAGCTCGTCCGCCTGGTCGTTGAAGCTTGGCAACGTACTGATCCATGCGGCAGTGTCCGGGATGTTGTTCTGGTGGCTGTGCCGGCTAACGCGTCGCCGTCGCTCGGCGTTCGTGGTTGCCGCGTTGTTTGCCGTGCATCCGCTGGCTTCCGAAGCAGTCAATCTGGTCTCCGCTCGCAGCGAGCTACTGGCTGCGCTCGGGATCGTGATGGCGCTGTTTGCGCACGTCAGCTGGCAACGTCGTCGCGGCCAAACTGCACCGCTTTTGGTGATGCTGCTTGCCACGGTCCTCGCATGTGGTGCGAAGGAAACCGGCGTGGTGATCCCGGGACTGCTGTTGGTGCAAACGTTCTGCCTGCGTCACCGCATGGCGAACGCAGCAGACTGGCGCCGTGCCATCGCCGGGATCGCACCAGTTGTTGCCTTGGTGGTCGGCTACTTGATCGTGCGCAAACTGCTTCTAGGGCAGGCCACCGTGCAATTGCTCGGACGCACTGGCGAGGACCCCAGTAGCGGCTACGGCCGCACCCTCGGCATGCAGTTGGCGACGATGGGCACGCTGCTGCCGCGCATGTTGTGGCAGAACGTTGTGCCGACGCCCCTGTCGCTTGATCCGGTGGTCGTCTATCGCGATTCCTTCTTGGATCCTGCGGTGCTGCTCGGCTGGGGCACGATGCTTGGCTTGACGGTAGTGGGGATGTGGCGCGGTCCGCAGGCTCGCTTGCGACGCATTGGCACGGCGATGGCTTGGGCGATCGCGCTGCCTTGGATCGTAGTGCCGCTCAACATGCCGTTCGCCGAACACCGGTTCTACGGCCCGACGCTCGGCCTGGCAGCGATTGCCATGGCTGCGCTACCCCGTTTGCGAGCCTGGACCGCGGCGCTGCCGCGGCCGGCGTTGCGAGGTGCGTTTGCCCTGGTCTTGACGCTGTTTGTGGTGGGCTCGGCGCATCGGTCGCTGCTCTACCAGGACGAACGCGATCTGTGGCAAGCAGAGTTGGCGCAGAATCCGGAGTCGTTCCGCGGTTGGTGGGGCACCGGTGCTTGCCAGATGCGACACGGCAACCATGTGCTGGCGGTGGCGCCGTTGGAGCGCGCGCACGAGCTGTATCCCGAACACCACGACGCGTTGCGCAACCTGCTGGAAGCGTTGGTGGCGTTGCAGGATGAGCAGGCGATGCCCGAACGTTCGATGGCGGTTGGCGCCAAGTTGTTGCAGCGATCGCCCGACGATCCATGGGTGCGCACCTTGGTTGTGCAAGCCAAGCTGCAGGCCGCGCGGTTGTCAGGCGACGATGCTCTGTGGAGTTCCGCCGAACAGATGGCGCTCAGCTGCCTGGAGATCGCCAAGCCGAAGGGCTACGTCTACCGGTTGGCCGCGCGTGCGCGGCACGGTTTGGGTGACGTCGAAGGAGCGTTGCAGCACTTGAACACCAGCGTCGAACGCGGTCTGAAGACCATCGACGTTCAGTTCGATCGTGCCCGGTTGTTGCACGAACTGGGGCGCACTCGCGAAGCGAGGGGCGTGATCTTCGAGTTGCAGCGCAAGCATCCGACGGACCCGCGCATCATCGGTGCGTTGCGCTTCTTCGCCAAGCCACTCGAGCCGAGCAAGGCGGTGGTTCCCTTGGCGCCAGTCGTAGCGCCGCAGCCGGCCGCATCTTCTGCGACGGCGAATTCGGCCCTGTCGCCGAAGCCAAGTCCGCCGCCGAAGTGAGGCTGCGCAACGGGCGCTAGCCGAACAGTCGAATCGCGTTGTCGTAGGTCGCCTTGGCGGCATCCTCGAGCGACAGCCCGCGTACCTCGGCAAGCTTGGTCAAGGTCTCGATCACCAGCGCCGGTTCGTTGCGTCGGCCGCGGCGCGATTGCGGCGGCAAGAACGGTGCGTCGGTTTCGACTAGCACGCGGTCGATCGGCGTATAGGCGCACGCTTCCCGCAGCACGTCGTTCTTGGGGTAGGTCAGTGGCCCGGCGAACGACAAGTGCAGGCCGAGTTCGAGGGACTTCTTGGCTTCGGGGATGCCGCCCGAGAAGCAGTGCATGACGCCGCGCACGGGCTGTTCGTCATCAAGCACGCGGAACAGCGGTTCGAACGCATCGCGACAGTGGAAGATGACTGGCTTGTCGAGTTCGCGAGCCAACGCCAAGTGTGCGCGCAGCGAATGCTCTTGTTGCGCAAGTGGTGTGCGATCGCGGAAGCAGTCGAGGCCGGTCTCGCCGATCGCGACGCAGCTGGGGTCGCGGGCAAGCTCGTCGATGATCGAGAACTGCTCGTCAAACTTGGTGCTGTCGTTTGGATGCAGACCTGCGCTCCAGCGCACACCCGGCAAGCGCGCGAGTTCGCGGGCGGCCTGGCTGGTCGGAGCGTCGATGCCAACGACCAGAAGCGCGCCGACGGACGCCGCAACCGCTCGTGAGTGGTCATCTTCGGGGGCAACCTTGCCGTCAAGGCCGATGTGGCAGTGGGAGTCGTAGACCTGCATGGGGCACTCTAGAAATAGTCCTGGTGGGTTAGAGTAGTGCCCGCCCGCGCCACGGCGACTGCCGTTTCCCCTCTATGCGCCCATGAATACACCTGCCATCCTCGTTATCTCCATCCTCGCTGGTTCTGTTGCTGCGGTCGGCGTAACGCTCGCCATGCAACCAGGCGACACGTCCACGGACACGTTGGTCATCGGCCAACTGGAAAGCTCGCTGCAGAAGTTGCAGGCCGACAATCAGGCGCTGACGAAGCGTCTCGATCAGTTGGCGAAGCGGCCGACGAACGCGGTCGCTCCGGCGAGCATCGACCGAAGCGAGGCGCCGAGCGTCTCCTCGGAGCAGATCGCTGCGGCCGTCGAGGCCTACATGAGCAACCTCTCGGGGAAGGCGCTCAACGCATCGGCTGTTGGTTTGGGTGGCGAAGCAGGCGCGACCGCGTTCGATCTGAAGAAGGACTTGAAGGGGCTGCTTGGGACCAGCTTTTTCGAGGATCCAGAGGGTTGGAAGCGCGCGTTCGAAGCCGGCAAGATGGATGAAGTCATCGCCGAAATCGAGGCGTTGGCGGAGGCCAACCCCAACGACCCGCAGTCGCAGATGAATCTGGCCAGTGCCTACATGGCCTACTTGCAGATGGACAACACCAAGTGGGACTTGTCGATGAAGGCCGACGGACAGTTCGACAAGGTGCTGGCGCTCGATGAGAACCACTGGGAGGCGCGGTTCACGAAGGCCGTCAGCTACACCTTCTGGCCGGCATTCCTCGGTAAGGGCAAGGACGCCATCAGCCACTTCGAAACGTTGGTCAAGCAGCAAGAGAGCATGCCGGCGCAAGACCACGAAGCGCAGACCTACCTCTATCTCGGCAACATGCTGGCCGAGCGCGATCCGGCGCGTGCCCGTGAGATGTGGCAGAAGGGCATGACGCGGCACCCGAACAGTGCCGAGTTGCGTGAGAAGCTGAAAAACTAACCGCCTGCGCACGGACGGATCCGGCAGCCCGATTGCCCGGATGTACGTCTCGTGGGTGTCATACGCGAAAAATACAGACCCGAAACTCGATGCCGTTCGTTGCAGGCGCCCACAAGTCTGTGAGCGGACACCTACGAAGGGTGAGGGCATCGGGCGGTCGGGTTTGCGCCGCAGGCATAACGAGGAATATGAGTAGATCTGGAGAGTCGAAGCGGCACATGTTGCGATCCGCGTTTGCCGTTGCCATCGCGTGTTGCGCGTCGTGGTTGCCAAGTGAATTGGTGGCTCAAGATCTGGCCCGTGATGCAACTCGTGGTGCGGACCAGTTCGCCAAGAAGTCGGCGGCGGTACAGAAGCGGCTGGTCAAGGAGCTCCTCGAGACCGTTGCGGCGGTGGGGGGCGACTCCTTCGATGCGATTCGCGCCATCGTTGCCGCTGGCCATGCGCGCAAGGACGGGCAGGTGAAGGCGGGCAAGACCAAGAAGCCCAAGAAGCGCGCCCCGAAGTCGGATACCGGTTCTTGGCAAATGCCGGCGACGGTTGCCTACATCTACGGTCGCAGGACCATCCAGGAAAGCAGTGGCTCCGCTTCCAAGAAGCAGGCGTTGGCTCGGCGCGTTGCGATCGAGCTGACGTTGCTCGGCATGATGCCGCAGGCCGATCGAGCGCTGGCCGAGCTGGAGCGGGCCCTCGACAACGATCGAGGCGCGGACCAGTTCGCGGCCTTCTTGGAGATGTGGCGCAACGGTGACGAGAGCTTCTACGAGGCGTTGGATCGCACCGCGGGCACCGCGGACAGCGTGTTCTTCTACGACGTCATGCTGGGCGACTTCGTTGCCGCATTCGGCAAGGGCAAAGACCAGGCCTCACGCGCGGTGAACAAGGGGCTGAACGAATCGCACGATGCCTTGCACGACGCGTTCTTGTCGTACCGCCAATATCGCGCCTTCCGCGAGGCGCTGGTGTTGTCGTTGGTGTTGCCTCCCGACGTGCCGCTGCCGAAGCGGCTGCAGCGCTACGAGGACAAGGCTTCTGGCACCTATTCCCTGCGCGAACAGGTGGTGATGATGTTGGCGCTCGCTGACTACCAGCCGATGGCGGTTGTCGAGCAGGTTTGCGAGACGGCGCCGCCGTTGTCGGCTCCCTTGTGGGCGAAGCAACACGATCCTTATGCCGCGTGGGCGAAGCTGTTTCAGGACGCGATTCCGGAGATGCTCAAGTCGGCGACCTCTACCGACGAGTTCTTGGAGCGGGTGAACGCCAAGCGCATGAGCGATGCACGCAAGCTGCGCAAGGTCGGGGCCATGGTTGGCGTCGGCCCGACGTAGCTCGAAGGACGTCACTCGACTGACGTTCGCTCTACTGGTAAGCCCAACTGGGTTGTAAGCCCTACTGGGTTCGCCCGATTGGCGTTGCTCGTCAGTTGGCTTCGGGCGGCGGTTGGCTGCGGCTGCTACTTGGTCTTCACTTTGCGGGCGTGCTCTTTCGCGAACGCCTGCACCGCGTCGGCGTGGGTCTCGACCGCGGCGGCGAGCACTTCGTCGATTGCCGCCTGCAGCTGCGTGTCGGCTTCCTCTAGCAGTGGCGTGACCAGTTTTTCAAACCGCGGGAAGACGGTGCTGTCGGTGGTCACCGGCGCCTTGGCGGCGCGAACGGCTGCTCGGCGGAGTTGTTCGTTTGCACCCTTGGCCAGCTTGTGCAGGTCCTTCCAGAGCTTCTTGTTCTTGCAGACTAGCGGCCCGAGCACATCGCTCGCGATGCGCTCGTTGAGGGCCTCGATCGTCGCGTCCTTGAGCAGGCCTTCGACGAACGGCATGTCCGGTGGTTCGAGCAGCGACGCGCGCATCGCCAGGATTTCGATCCCGACGCAGCGCAGCTCGTGGGTCTTGCTGCCCCAAAGCGTGCGAACGAACGCGGTCATCTGGGCTCGCCCCATGTCAGGATACAGCTCCGCGAGGTCGGTCGCGGCAGCGAGCACTTCCTGGTCGTCGGCGCCCAGGAACTTCAGGTTGTCGCCATGTTGCGCCGCTTGCTCCGCCGCGAGTTCTTCCGAACCCTTGGCGGTTAACCGTTGGCGCAGCAGCGCTTGCTCACGTCCGAAGTTCATGCTCATGCTGACGGGCTCACGCGGAGGGTTTCTTGGTGAGATGCTCGATCAGATCGAGTTTCGTGATGATCCCCTTTACCTGGCGATCGTTGTCGACGACGAGTGCCACTTCCCCGCGTTCGAAGATGTGCGGCAGTTCACTTGCATCCGCATGTGGCGCAATCGTCGAGACCTTCCGCACCATGATCTCAGCGATAGAGGTTTGCGGAGATGCGCCGTCGACGAGAACGCGCAATGCATCAGCTTCGGTCAGAATACCCGCAAGCTTACCCTCATCGGTAACAGGAACTTGCGAGAAGCCGCCTTCCTTGAACATCGTAACCGCCTTGCTGAGCGGATCGGCGACGTCCACGGTCACGACCGTGCGATGCGGCATGCTGCGTAGGAATTCTTCCACGGTTCCGACCGTCCAGGATTCCTCCAGGAAGCCGTTTTCTCGCATCCAGCGGTCGTCGACGTACTTGGTCAGGTAGTTTCGGATGCCGTCCGCCAGGATGCAGACGATGCGCGCACCCTTCGGGAAATCCTTGGCGACTTGCATGGCAGCCCAGACTGCCGCGCCACAGGAACCACCGACCAGCAGGCCTTCCTGGCGGATCAGTTGACGCGCCGTGCGGAAGCTGTCTTGGTCGTTCGAGCGCACCCATTGGTCGATCAGTTCGCGGTCGAGCACATCGGGGATGAAGTCGTAGCCAATGCCTTCGACCTTGTAGCTCTTGATGTCGCCGGGGCCGGCGAGGATCGAACCTTCCGGGTCGACGCCGATGATCTTGCAGTTCGGAATGCGCTTCTTGACCGCGCGGGCGACGCCGGACAGCGTGCCGCCGGTGCCAGCGGTCATGACGACCGCGTCCAGCTTGTCTTCGAACGCGTCGCAGATCTCGACGCCGGTGCCTTCTTCGTGGGCCAGCGGGTTCGACGGGTTGCCGTATTGGTCGAGAATGTGCGAATTGGGGATCACATCGCGCAGTCGCTTAGCAACACTGATGTGGCTCTCGGGTGCGTCCCAGGCAGCTTCCGTGGGGGTGCGGATGATCTCGGCACCGAGCGCTTCGAGCACGACTTGCTTCTCGCGCGACATCTTCTCGGGCATCGTGATGATGACGCGGTAGCCGCGAACCGCCGCCGCCAAGGCCAGGCCGATGCCGGTGTTTCCCGAGGTCGGTTCGATCAGCGTATCGCCTGGCTTGATGCGGCCGGACTTCTCAGCATCAAGCAACATGCGCACCCCGATGCGGTCCTTGACCGAGCCACCAGGGTTCAGGAACTCGCACTTGCCGTAGATCTCTTGGTCGAGATTGCGACCGAGGCGGGCAAGGCGGACGACCGGCGTGTTGCCGACCGTGGAGAGGATGGAATCGTGGATGCGCGTCATATTGGCTGCGAGATTGCTCCTGATCTAAGCAGGACAGCCACAAGAAGGGAATGCCGCTCATAGGCTGAGGGGCGGCAGGTGTTGGCTGCAGGAGCGGTTTCTTCGATACGCCGCTTGTTCGATCCAGCCCTTGGCCGCATCGTCTTTCGCCCCGTGAACGAGTCTGAGCCGAATAGCGTCCCCCCGAGCAATCCCACCGCGTCCAGCGATACGAGCAAGCAGCCACCTGTGGCGCCAGCCGCCGCTGCGCCAGCGCCCGTAGCCCCAGCACCTAGCGCCCCAGCACCTAGCGCCCCAGCACCTAGTGCCCCGGCAGCAACGCCTGCTGGTCCTTCGGCTGGATCGGATTCCTCACCTACGTCCGAACGAACTGCCAGCGCTGGCTCCCCGGCGCCCGCGGGCGATTCCTCGTCAGAACCCCGTGGTGATGGGGACGGCGGCGAGGGCAGTGACGGGCAGAAACGTCGCCGCCGCCGCCGTCGCCGCCGCAAGGCGGGCGCCGAGGGTGCGGAAGGTGAGTCGCCCGAAGGTAGCGGCGAAGCTGGTTCGGAATCTGGGGCGTCTGCCGAAGCAGGCGATGCCGAAGGCTCTGCCACGGAAACTGCAGGTCGCGGCTCGCGCACTCGCGGCCCGAGAACCCGTGGTCCGAAGTCGAACAACCAGAAGCCGGGCAACAACAAGCCGCGCAACAAGAAAGAACGCACTCGCAACGACCGCGGCGGTGAGCGCGGCCGTCGCGAGGATGGTCGCAACGATCGCCGTCGTGGCAGCAGGGACTCACAGCACTCGGCGACGGTTGCGGTGCGCGCATTGGCCGACATGGCGCAGGCGCTGTTGCACATCGAAGGTGTCGATCCATTGGCGATGCCGCGCTACCTCGACTTGCAGTTGCGCGTGCCACTCGATGGTGGCAACGACGTGCGGCATGCAGCCGGCACGGCCGTTGAGCAGATCCTGCAGCGCGTGCGCGAAGTGCGTGAGCACGAGCAAGCCATGCGCCCCGGCGCCGTCTACAGCTACTTCTCCGATAGTTCGCACGAAGAAGGCTGTCGTCCGATCGAGCCGCGCCACGTGTTTGATGGCTACTCGTCGACTGGCAAGCCGAACTTTGCCGACTTCGTGACGCTCGCGATCGAGCGCAAGGATCCCGAGATCGAGCGCATGCTCGCCGGCGAAGAAATCGTGTTGACGCACGTGACCATGGGCCGCGTGTTGCGCACCCAGCAGCTTGCGGAGTTCGGTGGTAACTCGCCGGTGTTCAAGATCCTCGGTCAAGTCAACGCCGGGTTGTTCCGGGTGCTTGGCGACGCCGGGCGTTGTGCGTTCAGCTTCCAATTGCTGCGCGGCAAGACCCTCGAAGGGCGGGTGCGGTTGCGTCTCCATCCGGTCGGTGCCGTCGATCCGATGGACCTGGCCGATCCGGCGCTGATGCAGATCCTCAGTCGCTTCCAGCGCAAGCTCGATACCGAAGCGCTGCGTCTCGAGGGCCGACTCAAGAGCGGCGAAGTGGACGAAGAAGAGTTCGTGCTGCCGCTGTTGCAGGAGTTTGCCAAGCAGCTGCAGAGCCGCACCCGCAACACCGGCCGCCGCACCCAGCACGGCATGGAACGCAGCGAAGAAGGCCAGCGCCCGACCGCGAAGGCCTACCCCGATGCCGGCGAAGCCAACGACGCGTCGATCCTGTGGGATGTCGACCAGAGCACGATCGTCGTGCTCGGAGCCAAGGGCCGTGTGCACGTGTTCTCGCCGCAGGCAAAGCATGTGACTTCGGTCATGATGCAGCGCCCGGCGGTCGAACGTCGCCGCCAGCAAGGACGTTGGCGCCTAGCCGAGCCGGAAGAACGCGGCGAGTTCCGTATCCAGATCAAGATGTTGATCGCGTCCGGCAAAGACAACGTGGCGGATGATGCGGTGGTCGCGGACCCTGGAGTCAAGGCTCCAGAATCTAAGGCTTCGGCATCTAAGGCTTCGTCACCTCAGGCCTCGGCAACTCAATCCCCGGGCCCGCAAACCAGTGTGCCCGAAACCAGTCCGAACCCGTCGCAGGAGCCGAGCAGCGGTGCGCCAACTGGTGGTGGCGACGCGGAGCCGCAAGCGTGAGCGAGCCTCGCATCGGCATTGTCACGATCAGTGACCGCGCCAGCACCGGGGTCTACGAAGACAAGAGCGGTCCGGCCATTGAAGTGGCGTTGCGCGACTATCTCGCCACCGACTGCGCGTTCGACAAACGGGTCATTGCCGACGAGCGAGAGTTGATCGGGTCGACCCTGCGCGAACTCGCCGCTGCAGGGTGTTCGCTGATCTGCACGACCGGCGGCACCGGGCCATCGCCGCGAGACCTGACGCCGGAAGCGATTCGCGATGTGTGCCACAAAGAGCTGCCGGGCTTTGGCGAAAAGATGCGCGCGGCGTCGCTCGACGTTGGTGTGCCGACGGCGATCTTGTCGCGGCAAACCGCCGCGATCCTCGACCAGACCCTGGTGGTGACCTTGCCCGGCAAACCGGGTTCGATTCGCGTCTGTCTGGATGCGGTGTTTCCGGCGATCCCGTACTGCATCGACTTGATCGGTGGCGCCCGCCTCGAGGGCAACGCCGACGTGGTGCAGGTGTTCCGTCCGCCCGGCAAGTAGCGATCCGATTCGGTTTGGTTCGACTGTGCATCCAACCAGATGCCATCCATATTGCGTGCTACCCAGATTGAAGAACTGAGAGACTGCGACCATGACTGACACGTTGACCAAGGAACAGTTCGTTGAGATGTTGCGGCCACTTGCTGAAGCGTTGCAGGGCCTCGACGTGGATGCTGCGAATGCGGCGGCGCTTGCCGAACAAGCGTCCGCATTCGGCGGCGAGACCATCGCGGCGATTCGGGCCGCGGCGACGGCTCACATCGATTCCGATTGGTTGCTACCAAAGGAAGCCGGCGGAGTTCGCTTCGGTCGTGTCGCCAAAGACCTCTGTGGCTTCAGCGTCGACTGCGTCTTCATGAACAGTCCGGGACCGCGTCACCGTCACCCGAATGGTGAGATTGATCTGTGCTTTGCGACCAAGGGCGCTGCGCGCTTCGATGGTCAGCCAGAAGGTTGGGTCGTGTATGGCAAAGGCAGCGAGCACATTCCGACCGTCACCGACGGCGAGATGTTGATCCTCTACTTCTTGCCTGGTGGCGCGATCGAGTTCCTGTAGAGGCTTGGCGGCAGGCCGCGTGCGATGCGGCAAGCGATGCCGCGTGCGGAGTCGCTCACCTTGCGAAGCGCAGCAGGTAGTGAAGGTGCGGCTTTGCACCACCGTTGGGTTCGTCGGTGAATTTGCGACGGATCGCGTCACCGAGCTTCCCGGCGTGGCTAGGTATCCGTAGCCCCTATTCCGAACGGCGAGTCTTCGGGGACGGGCAGCGCGATCGAGCATCGTGCCGCGCGGTGATCGCATCGCCCGGCATCGTGGCCTGCCGCACTGCCGACCGCGAACGGCACGCCACATCTCCTCGGAGGATTCGATGCCTGTCCGTTCTGCTGGTGCGCGCGCGTTGCGCTCGCGCTCCCGTTCTGTTTCGCCCGCCGTCTCGCCTCAACAAGACCTGGAGCTTGGGCAGACCTTCTCCTGTGGCGTGTTTCTGGCGTTTTTGGCGTGCTTGCTGTTGATGTCGGCGTGTTCCGGCGGCGGCGAGAAGTCGACTGCGAATGCGAACTTCCGCTGCACCAGTGGCGCGACCGATGTGCTTTGCCTGCAAAGCTGCAACCTCGGTTGCTCGGACACCGGTTGCAGTCGCACCGAGGTCGCGCAGAACGAATTGATTGTGCTGACCTTTAGCGAAGACGTCGATCCGAACACCGTGTCGTCGTCGTCGATTGTGTTTCGTACACCAACGGGTTCGGAAGCGGTTGGCGAGTTTTTGGTCAGCGGCAACCGCGTCGAGTTCGTGCCGGCGTTGGCGACCTCGGGAGGCCAGACGTTCTACGGCTTCACCAATGGCGAGACCTACGTGATGACGATCGTCGGCATCGACAATGTGCCGGCAGTGGTGCGCGGCACTTCGGGACGGCCGTTTGGCCAGACCTTGTCGTGCACGCTGGAATCACGTCGCGGCATCATCGACTACGACGAGGCGCCGCCGTCGGCACGTTTGGTGTCACCGATTCGATCGAACAACGTGCCGCTCGATACGATCATCGAGTTGGAGTTCAGCGAGTTGATTGATCCGACCCCGTTCATCAGCAGCTCCCAGTCGCCGGTCAAGTTCTTTGTGCGCAGTGGCGTCGTCGATCAGAGCGGGGTTCTGGTTTGTGACCCCAACGCCGACCGCCTGGTGTTGGCTGGATCGCAGTTTCCGACGTTTGATGCGGCACGTGGCGTGACCGTACTGTCGTTCTTGCCGGCTGGCGCATTGCCGGCCAACGCGTGCATCGAGATTGAAGTGGGGGCGCAAATCGTCGACTTGTCTGGACGAGCCGCGATCCCGGAGACGTTCACGTTCTCGACCCGGCTGGTGCCGCTCGAAGAAGGGCGCGTGGTCGAAGACTTCATGACCGCAGACCAACTCGATCGCAACCAATCCGCGGCAACTTGGGGTGGTGGCGAGGCCCTGTTTGCGCGGATTGGTGGCGATGGGCGGCACGGACGCTTTGACCCAGCGTTGTTGGTCACGGCGACGGTTGAGGCCGGCGTGCCCGTCTACACGATCGACTGTGACAACACGACGATTCCCGCAGAGAGCACGGCCACGGGCGCGTCGATTGCAGTGACCGACGGTCAGTTCTCCTTCACCGAGTTCGTGGTACCCGATGGTGTGGTCGTTCGCTTCGTCGGTTCCTCGCCGCCGATCGTGACTGCTTGCGGCCGCATCGAAGTCGTCGGTGAGATTGATATCGCGGGGCAGTCACAGACGGACCTGCCCACGCAGGGCCTCGGCCAGCCCGGCGGGCAGGGTGGCGTCTTTGCCGGCAGTGGTGGCACTGGCGGCGATCAGTGCAGTGGCTTGGGAACGGGTGGTGGCGCGTTTTCTGGACGCGATGGTCAAGACGCGCGTCTCGTCGCTGGCCATGCCTACGTGACGTCTCGTGTCGGCACTGGCGGCCGCGGGTCTCAGCTATTCCCCGCTTCGGGCATGACGTCGCAACGCCTGCAGCATCCAAACGCAACTGGCGTGGTGAACTGTCTCAACGCGGTTGCTGGCGGCGGCGGCGGTAGCTCGCTGCAGGCTGGGGAAATTGGTGCCGTGCAGTCGACCACGTCTCCGGATCCGATCACCAATGTGGCACCGTGGCTCGCGACCTTCGGACCCCAGACCTTGGCCACGTCGCAGGTGCAATTGTTGCCGTATCCCGGTGCCGGTTCGTCGCTGCAAAGCTCGCGGCACTTCTTGGTCGGCGGTGGTGGCGGCGGCGGCGCGGCGAGCAACACCACCCTCAGCTTCCTCGCCGTGGCTTCGGGGCCTTGGGTTCCGGGTGGTGGCGGTGGCGGCGGTGGCGGCGCGCTGGCTCTGCGCGCTGGCTCCAGGTTGCGCGTCTCGGAGAACGGCCGCGTATCGGCGTTCGGCGGCAGCACTCCGGATCTCACTTACACGTTCGGTGGCGTTCGCGCGATTCCGGGTGGCGGCGGCGCGGGCGGTTCGGTCGTGATGCAGTGTGCCGGTGAGGTGGAGCTATTTGGTGCGCTCGATGTGCGCGGCGGTGCTGGTGGTCTGTGGGATCGTACTTACAGCACTCCTCCCAACGGCGCGGCCTTCGTGGTCAAGGCTGGCTCGGGGGCGCCCGGGTTGGTGCGCATGGAAGCGCCCGGAGCCAGTGTCGGCGGCCTTGACGCGGTCGTGTTGCCAAACGAAGCGAGCAAGAGCGCGGTCGAACTTGAGGAACAGGACAGTCGCGTTGCGTGCCAGTCGTTGTTCTACTCGACCGAGCTGACCTTGCCGCCGCAGTATCTGCGCTACGAGATCACGGCAGTGGTGGACGGCGTCACCGTGTTGTTTAGCGATGACCCACAGCTTGGCACGATGGTGGCTGGCCCAGGCTCGCCGCTGCGCGCCGTGTTCCAGGCGGCCACGATCGACCTCAGCACGGGGGTGGTCTCCGAGATCAAGCCGTGGCGACCGACCGTGGGGTCGACGCCGAACCAGCCAAGTATCGCTAGCGACCCGGGCAACGCGTTCCGCTATCGCCTGGTCGTCGACCACATGTTTGCGACGACGGTCATCGTGCAACGGGTCGAAGTGATCTACCAAAGCTAGTCCTAGCCGCGTTGTTGCGTTGCGCGGCGCCAACGTTGCGCTTCGGTGGCGCTGTCTCCGTTGTCGCTGCGCTCTCGCCAACCAACTCGCAGTCCTACTTGTGCTTGTCGAGCACCGTCTGGATCGAGTTGGCTACGGTGTCGGTTGGTGCGGTCTTGAGCTTCTCCTCCATCCAGGCGACGCATTCCTGGCCTTCGATCTCATCGATGGCGCGCACGCAGATGCTCAAGAACAACGGGTTCTGCTGTTCCAGCGGCGGGTTGTCGTAGACCTTCTTGATCGAAGCGAGTGCTTGTTGCGACTTGCGCTTGCCGAGTTCTTTGATGCACTCCTGGATCGTGATCGCATCGTGTTCGACGCGCGTCAACATCAGCGTCAGGGTGCTTTCGAGCTTGCTGTCCTCGCTGAGTATGTAGCGCTGCACGAAATTGTTGAAGCCCGTGGTCGCGTAGGCAGCCTTGTCCGGGATCTGAATGCCGGCGCCTTGGGCGCGGTTCATGTTGACGCCGCGACTCGATTCGGTCATCAAGATCTGGCGCAGCAGTTGTCCGGCCAGTGGCTTGTCGTGGCGCACCAGCAAGTCGGCCGCCCACCACCTCAGACGGGGGTAGGGCATGCGCTGACCTTGCAGCACGTCCTTGGCGATTTGCTTGCCCGCTTTGGGGTCCAGCCGGATGGCGATCTCCATCAGCAACTTGATTTCGTCGAAGTCCGCCTTGATGTCGGCCTCGCGCAGCCGCTCGGTCACTGGTTCCCAAGCGCTCTCACCACATGCCTCGAAGGCTCGGACGATGGCGACTATCTCTCGCTTGGCATTCTGGAAGTCCGGTTCGGTGATGCGCGCGTCGGACGCCATCGGCGCATAGACCTTCAGTTTATCAAGCAGGGCCTGTGGTCCCTGTCCTTCCGAACTCTGCTCGATGCGCATCCGGGTGACCTCGCGGAGCATCTCTTTGAGCGTTTCGTCGACTTTTTTGAGCTGAGCATCCTGGGATTTCAGCTGCTCGCCCTGGGCTGCAAGCACCGATTCGGTCCGCAGCCAGGCGTATCCGGCGAAGCCAATTGCGGCGATCAGGGCGATGGGAAGGAGGGTCACGGCCGTCGAGCGGCCACTTTCTGGTGCAGGCAAAGTCATCTTGCGGGAGGGTATCAGGCCTCAGTACTGGGCGTCACGACGTGTTCGATGTCGAACAATACGACGTGCCTTCCTGCACTCGACCCTAAGTTGAGCGGTCTCGAACAGTTGGCCCGGATTTGGGCCGCACCGTCCCGGTGGGCCGCAAGTGGCGATGGTGCCGCGGGTTGGTGCTTGGCGCCAGCCTCAGAACGCGGATCCCGCGCGTCCGGCATGGAAATTGTCACTGGTACCCAAGCTCGCCCCCTGCCTCTTCTCCCATCCGTCGGCATAAGCCGACCTTGCAGCAACTCCTGCGGTATGGTTTCCTTGCCCAATCTGCGCCCTCGTCCCACCGCCTGCCGTTCTCCCCTCTCGGCCGTCGGATCTACCTGTGCACAGGTTCCCCATGTTCTCAATCGGCGTTCTGTCGGTGGGGAAGATCAGCATTCCGCTGATCAAACGTTTTCTGAACAGACTGAGTCCGCCAGTTCTCGATACGGAGCAAATATGACTGTTGGTCTACGGACAAGATTCGCGCTACTCGTTGCTCTGGTTGCCCTTGCACTAACCAGCTGCGGTGGTGGTGGCGGTAGCGTCGCCAGCGCCGGCTTCGACTGCGCTGGCGATTCCACCGGTGTCATCTGCCTTGAGCAGTGCAACCTCGGTTGCTCGACAACCGGTTGCTCACGCACCGACATCGCGCAGAACGAAATCATCATCCTGAAGTTCAGCGAGCCAGTCGACCCCAACTCGGTCAACGAGTCGTCGATCCGCTTCCGCACCGCCAGTGGTGATGAACCCGTCGGTGAGTTCTTCGTCAACGGCAGCGTGGTCGAGTTCGTGCCGACCTTGTCGATCTCGGGAGGCCAGACGTTCTTTGGCTTCACCGGCGGCGAGACCTACACGATGACCATCGTCGGCGGCCAGAATCAGCAGGAAGTGGTCCGTGGCACGTCGGGTCGTCCGTTCGGCAGCGCGATCACCTGCACGCTGCAGTCGTCGCTCGGCATTGTCGATCTCAACCAGATCCCGCCGTCGGCCAAGCTCGTCGTGCCTTCGTCTGGTCAGCTGACTTCGGCGCCGCTCGATACCGAGATTCAGATCGAGTTCAACGAACTGATCGACGCGACGCCGTTCTTGACCGGCACGCAAAGTCCCGTGGCCTTCACGGTGCGCCGCACGCGCTCCGACGGCAGCGGTGGTTTCGAGTGCGACCCTGAGTCCAGCCCGCAAACGCTTGGCGGCTCACAGCAATTGACCTTCGACGCCAGTCGTGGCGTCTCCATTCTCAACTTCGTGCCGTCACAGGACCTGCCTGGCAACGTCTGCGTCGAGGTCAGTGTGACGGATGGCGTGACCGACCTTTCGGGTCGTCCGGCCCAGCCGCAGGTGTTCGTGTTCCGCACGATCGTCGTGCCGCTGAATGACTTCGAGATCATCGAAGAGTTCGATGACAACCTGCTACTCGACGTCGAAGCATCGGCTGGCACGTGGGAGAGCGGTGTCGCTTCCTTTGCCAAGATCGGTGGTGACGGTCGGCACGGTGTCTGGACGACGGACATTGCCGTCGACAAGGACACGATCGTGGGCGGCAAGCGCTTGTTCGAAATGGACTGCGACAACACCATCATCCCGGGCTCGAACACGACGACTGGCGGCGCGATTCCGGTGACCGACGGTCGCTTCTTCTTCTCGACGATGGTGATTCCGAGCGACGTGCGTCTGCGCTTCATCGGAAGCTCGCCACCAGTGCTCACCGTCGCCGGTCGCTTTGACATTCAGGGTGAAATCGAGGTCATGGGCGAGTCGGTGACCGACACGCAGGTCTCGACGTCCCAGATCGGTCAGGCCGGTGCCTTCGGTGGCATCTTTGGCGGTGATGGCGGTCAGGGTGGCGACAAGTGCAACGGCGCGGTTGGCGCGCTGCCTGCAAACAACGGCCGCAACGGTCAAGACGCGAGTGTCCTGGCTGGCCACGGATACCTCGGTTCGACTAGCGGCACCGGTGGCAGAGGGTCGCAGGTCTTCCCCGCCGATGGCTTGAACACGAGCCAGCAATTCAGCATCCCGAACCCGGCTCCAACCGCGTTCTACTACTGCTTGTCGGCCGGCCCTGGTGGCAGTGGTGGTGGTCTTCGCGTTGCCGGCGGCCAGGGCTTTGTCGAAGGTGTCTTCAGCGGCCCGACCCCGGTGCCCAACATGCAGTCGTTCATGGGCCCGCCGACCGCGGGTGGCACTGCGCTGCAGTTGTTCCCGTTCCCGGCGCCGACCGGTCTGCAGAAGAGCTCGCAGCACTTCATGATTGGTGGTGCTGGCGGTGGCGGTGCTGCTAGTGCCTGCACGTTGTCGCTCGCGCTCAACCGCACCTGGTCCTCGGGATCCGGCGGTGGTGGCGGCGGCGGCGCGCTCGGTTTGCGTGCTGGTGGCTCGTTGCGCCTCGGCCCCGGTGGTCGCCTGTTGGCGTCCGGTGGCTCGGCCAAGGACTACATCGGAACGTCAGCTGGTGCCCAAGTCGGCCCGGCCGGCGGTGGCTCTGGTGGTTCGATCGTGCTGCAGAGTGGCGGTTCGACCGAGATCGTTGGCTCGATCAATGTCGAAGGTGGCGCTGGCGCCATCTTCAATCGTCAAGGTGGCAGTGGCTTTGGCCCGATCGGTGGCATCATCAAGATCCGCGGCGGCGACGGTTCGCCCGGCTTCGTGCGCCTGGAAGCGCCAGTCGCCCCGCCGCTTTCGGAGCTGGCAACGGTCACTCCCGCGATGGGGCCTGAAAGTGTTGCCGCGCTGACGGAGGTCGACGATCTGGTCAGCATGCGGTCGCTCTACTACTCGACCAACCTGATCTTCGGCCCGGAGTTCTCGCACTACGTGATCGAGGCGACGGTCGACGGCCAAGCTGTGACCTTCAGTGACAACCTTTCGGTCTCGTCGCTGGCTGCTGGAGTTGGCGCGCCGGTTCGCGCGCTGTTCCAGGCCGCCAACCTCGACGTGGTTACCGGGGAAGTGCTCGAGCTACGTCCATGGCGGACGTCGGTGCGCAGTAGCCCCAATCAAACCGGCATCGCGTCCGATGGTCTGAATGGCTACCGCTTCATGCTGTTCTTTGACCAGACCCTCGCGACCTCCATCACTATCGACCGCCTCGTTGTGGTCTACCGCAACTGAGTTAGCTCGCTACCCGCTCCGGCTTCCTCCGGTTGATTCGCAACCAGTAATCGAACGCACAATCCCGCTTCATCATGCGCAACGCCCTATCGATTCTTCTCTTTGCCAGCGCGCTAGTGCTCGTTGGCTGCAGTGGTGGTGGCACGAACTCGGCCTCATCATTGCGGATCCGCTGCCTCGGCGGTGAAAGCTTCTGCATTATCAGCTGTGACCTCGGTTGCTCGCAGACCGGATGTTCGGTCACCGAGATCGCCGAAAACCAGCAGTTGCGCTTCAAGTTCTCCGATGCTGTTGATCCGAGCACGGTGACGGGTTCGAGCATTTCGATTCGCACGGCTACGGGGGTTGCGCCCGAAGGCAGCTTCGAGGTCGTTGGCAGCGAAGTGGTCTTCCGTCCACGCGTTTCGACCGTCAACGGCATCAGCACGTTTGGCTTCGCACGCAACGAGAGCTACATCATCTCGCTGGCCGGTGGTTCCTCGATCGCCCAGAGTGTGACCAACCTGTCGGGCGATGGCCTGTCGAATGAGTTCAGTTGCACGGTGGTCGCTTCGCGGGGGATCTTGGACGAAGACGGCGAACCACCAACCGTGGAGCTGCTGTCGCCGACGGTGCTCGTGAATGCGCCCGTCAACCCGACGATCGTGCTGCGATTCTCGGAGCTTATTGACACGACCCCGCTGCAGGTTTCGCTGGGCGAAGCTTCGCCGATCCGCGTGGTTCTGCGTGGCACGCTGCCGAATGGCCAATGTGACAACGACAGCGATGGCACCGCCCTTGAGGGTGTGCCGCAGTTGTCGACGGAGCTCGTCGGTCAGCGCGAAGTAACGGTCGTGACCTTCCAGCCGTCGGTGTCGCTGCCCGGCAACTCGTGCATCACGGTGCGCGTCACCGCCGACCTGCGCGACCTGTCCGGCCGCTCCGGTGTCCCGGCCAAGTTCGTGTTCTTGACGGAGCAAGGCGTTTCCACGCCGATCCTGATCAAGGAAACGTTCGCGAGCAACACCAAGCAGCAAGTGCTGATCTCCGGCGGAATCTGGGGTGGTGCGCAAGGCCCTGGCGCACGTCCGGGTCTGGTTGGTGGTGATGGCCGCCACGGCACCTTTGACCCGGCACTGGGCACGAACATGGGCAACGGCCTGTTCGTCTTCAATGTCGACAACACGCTGATCCCGGCCAGCTCGTCGCTGACCGGTCTTCAGTACCAAGTGACCGACGGTCGCTTCTTCTTCACGGACATGATCGTCCCGACGGGCATGACGATTCGCTTCGTCGGCACGGTGCCGCCCGTCATTCACGTGCGCGGTCAGGTGAAGCTCGACGGAACGATCGAGGTAAATGGCCTCGATGCTCCCGGCGACATCGCAACGACTGGCCTCGCGGTCGGACAGAGCGTCACGAACTTCCCCGCGGTCTCCAGTCTCACTGGCCAACCGGGCACGCTCGGCGGCGTCGGCGGTGGCCAAGGTGGCGCGGGAGGCAATCGTTGCCTCAACGCTGGCCCGATCCTGGTCGCTGGCATCGACGTGACCAGTGGTCAGCCGGGCTCCGACCTACGTGTCCCTGCGGGCCACGCCTACATGGGGTCGGTCGCGGGCACCGGTGGCGGTGGTGGCTTGCTGGCGCCGGCGACGGGCATGTGGCCGACGACCGGTGTTCCGACGGTTGGTGGCACGGTGTATTGCGCCTACTTCAGCCCTGGTGGCGGTGGTGGTGGCTTCAGCGCCGCCGGTGGTGCTCCTGGCACCCCGACCTACACTGGCACCAGCTCGGGTAGCGTGGTTGCGTCGACCGCCGGCGCCGCCGGCTCCTTGTTCAACCTGATGCCGTACCCGCCGGCTAGCCCTCCGCCGGGATACACGTCGCTTGAGCACTTCACCATCGGTGGCTCGGGCGGTGGCGGTGGCGGCAGTCACGGCTATGGCATCATTGTTTTGACCAACCCGGCCATCAAGTTCATGGCCGGCCATGGCGGCACGGGTGGCGGCGGTGCCGTCGCGATTCGTTCCGGTGGCACGGTTGTCATTGGCCCCGACGCCGTGCTTTCCGCTCGCGGTGGCGATGGCGTGTGGATCATCGGCTCACCGACAGCCGGCAATTCGTCGCCGGGCGGTGCTGGTTCGGGTGGATCGTTCCTCGTGCAATCCGGTCAGGCAGTTTCGATTGCCGGCACGATCGACGCGCGCGGTGGCAACGGCAGCGAGAATGGCTTCGTGCAAAACGCCCTGCAACGCGTTGAGGCTTCGGCCGGCGACGGTGCTCCGGGGTTCTTCCGCATGGAAGCGCCGAACTCGAACGTCTCCTTTGGTGGCACAAGCACCCCGACGTACGTGCCCAGCAGCATGGGCGGCAACCTGACCGACCGCGACGACAAGTCGGGCGACACTTCGCTCTGGTATGCGACCGGCTTGGTGTTCCCGCCGACGTGGAGTCACTACGAGCTGGACGTCGACCTCGACGGCGACGGCACGGTCGATGTGACCTACGACGACACGGGCGCGCCCGGCACCATCAAGGCGAGTGAGCCGAATGGTCCGATCACGCTGCCGCTGGTCATTCGCTTCCAAGGCGCCAACCTCAACCAGGCTGGCACCGAGCCGGTGGGGCCGGTTGGAATGTGGCGCGACGGTATCGGCGCTGGCGGTGGCCAAGGCATCAGTCTCGACTCGGTGACCGGCTTCCGCTTCTCGGTGATCTACAACCGCGCGCTCTTCCCTGACCTGGTTGTGAAGGAACTGCGCGTCATCGCGCAGACGTAGTCCTCAGCAGATTTGGACCCGCCGCGGCGACGCGGCGGGCGCCACAGACTTTGCCAGAGACCAAGCCCAAAAGTAGGAGCGGAGTTCTGGCCACGAGCGCAAGAACGAGCCTCGTCGCACGCTACGTCGTGCCTGACGTTGATCGCGTGCTCGCCCCCGGATACATCGAGTGGGACGAGTCTGGCCGCATCGTTGCCTTGCGTCGCGCTCGCAAGTCCGAGCGGCCGGCCGACGTCGCCGTGTTGCCGGGATTGGTCAACGCCCACGCGCATCTGCAGCTTGAGCCGCTAGCTGTTCCCGAACGGGCGTTCTTGCCGTGGGTCTCCGCCGTCATGGCCGCACGCGGCCAGCGCTCGCCAGAAGACCATCAGCGCCGTGCCGTGCGTTCCCTGCGCGAACTGTTGCGATCGGGCACGACGGCGATTGGTGAGATCGACTCGACCGGCGACACGCTCGCGGCGCTGCGAAGCTTGCCCCTGACTGGTCGTTGCTATCGCGAGCTGACTGGCTTCCATCTGCAGCCGCGCGAGGCTCGCGCCTTGGTTCGCAAGAGCTACGTCCGGGATGGCGGCAGCATGTTGCCTGGCTTGTCGCCGCACGCACCGTATTCCGTGTCGCCCGACTTGATGCGGGCGGCTGCCGCTCGCACCCGCAATCTAGCGATTCACTGTGCCGAGCTGCCCGAAGAACAGCAGTTCTTGCGGACGGGACAAGGTGCCTTCGCCGACCTGCTCAGCAAGCTTGGTCGGTTGCCCGACGACTTTCGAGCGCCCGGATGCGGTGCGATTCGGTGGTTGCAGCAGTTGGGTGTGTTGCGGCGCAGCACCCAGCTCGTGCACTGCCAAGAACTCGAACGCGGCGATGTCCCGCGCATCGTCGCTGCTGGTGCCTCGATCGCCGTGTGTCCTGGCACGATCGACTATTTCGCCCGAACCCCGCCACCGGTCCCCAAATGGCTGCAGTCGGGCATCCCGGTGGCGCTGGGCACGGATTCTCACGCTAGCAACACGGGCCTGTCGATGCGTAGCGAACTGGCCCGTGCTGCCGCGTTCTGGCCCGAGCTGGCGCCGCGAGAACTGCTGCGAATGGCGACCGCCGCCGGTGGCCGGGCGCTCAATGGCCCGTTTGGGGCGCTGCGGCGGGGGCGCCGCGCAGACTTCTTGACGGTCCCGGCTGAAGGCTCGTGGGAGCACACCTTGGAGGCATTTGTGCACGATCTGCTACCGCTTTGCGGGGTGGTTCTGGCCGGCACAAGCCACGGCATCCACGCCGATCGTTGAGCCACACCAGTCGCAGGCCTAGAGTTTCCTCTACGTGACCACGCTTCTTGATCTCATTCGCTCGCAGCAGAGCTTCCTACTGACTGGTCACGAGAGTCCAGACGGTGACTGCGTTGGCGCCCAGACGGCGCTGTCGCACCTGCTTCGTTCGATGGGCAAGACGGTTCACATCGTCAACCCGGATGCGATGGCATCCAACTTTGACTTCTTGACCGAGCACACGACGTTTGCTGTCGCCAAGAACGGGGACGAGCTGCCCGAGTTTGATGTCGCGGTGCTACTCGATTGTTCGCAACTGTCGCGGGTTGGCTCGCTCGGCAAGCGCATCGCCGCGTGCAACAAGACGATCGCCGTGATCGACCATCACGTTGGCAGCGAGCACGGCGACGGCAGTGTCTTCTACGTCGATGTCACGGCGGCGGCGACCGGCGCGTTGATCCGTCGGCTGTATGCTGAGTTCGGTGTCGAATTGACGCTGCCGGCGGCCGAAGGCATCTTCTTGTCGCTGGTTTCGGATACCGGTTGGTTCCGTTACTCCAACGCCGATGCGGAAGTGTTCTCCATGGCCGCCGAATTGGTGGCGCTCGGTGTCGATAGTTCGCGGATGTATGACGCGATCAATCGACGCAACCACCCAGACTCCCCCGCGGTGTTGGCCGAGGCGCTACAGATGAGTCGCTTGTTGCTGGATGGCAAGCTGGCTCGTCTAAGCCTCGATAAGGCGATGATTGAGCGTTGTTCCAAAACCGACTTTGATACTGACATCATGATGGAGCCACTGCGCTCGATCGATGGTGTCGAAGTGGTGGCGCTGCTAAAGGAGCGTTTCGACGGTAACGTCAAGTGTTCGCTGCGTGCGCGCGGCGACATTGACGTGCAGGCGATCGTGTCGCAGTTCGGTGGTGGCGGTCACAAGAAAGCCGCTGGTGCCACCATGATGATGAGGCTGGCCGACGCCGAGCGTGCAATCCACGACGCCGTGCAACAGGCCCTTGCAGCGCAAGCTGAGAACTAAGAAGAGCAGGCACATTTTGGCGACTTTCGCGATCATCTCGGACCTGCACAGCAACCTCGAAGCGGTTGAGGCGGTCCTCGCGCGCATCGAAGAACTCGGTGTCGAAGACGTTGTCTGCTTGGGCGATGTTGTTGGCTACGGCGCCGATCCGTTGCCAGTCACTTTGCTAGTGATGAAGCACTGCAAGTGGACCATCCAAGGCAACCACGATTGGGGCATGTTCCACAGCATGGACGACTTCAATCCATTGGCGCGTGAAGCCTTGATGTTCACGCGGCAACAGTTGCGGCCGTTCTTCCTGCGACCACGAAGGCGTCAGGCGCACGAGTTCTTGCGCGGACTGCCAGATCGCATGGCCGACTACGGCTTCAACTTCTATCACGGTTCGCCGCGCGATCCGGTGATGGAATACGTGCTCAAGAGCGATGGCTTCCTCGAGCCGGAGAAGATGGCGCAGCTGTTCGCGCATGTCGACGGTCCGTGCTTCGTGGGCCACACCCACTGGCCGGGAGTGCATCGCCCGGACTTTCGCTTCACCCAGGCGACCGACGAAGAGAACGAGTTTGTGATCGACGGTCCGTGCATCGTCAATGTCGGCAGCGTCGGGCAGCCACGCGATGGGGACCCGCGCGCGAGTTTTGCCGTAGTGCGTGGCGATCGCGTGCAGATCGAACGCGTGCCCTACGACTTCCGCCGCACCCAAGCCAAGATCCTTGCCGCCGGATTGCACCCGGCACTGGCCGAGCGACTGGCGCGAGGAAAATAGCGATGGCCATTCAAGATGGCTCCGGCGAAGACGCCCTAGTCGTCTTGTGCACGGTGCCGGTTGGGCAGTCCGATTCCATCGCGCATACCATTGTTGACGAGCGGCTGTGTGCCTGCGTGAACGTCGCTCCCAGTATCCGCTCGTTCTATCGCTGGAAGGGCGAGGTCGAGACGGCCGCGGAGGAGTTGTTGGTTGTGAAGACCACTGCCGGCGCGTTTGAGTTGCTGCGGGATCGTCTCGTCGAGTTGCACCCGTACGACGTGCCTGAAGTGATTGCTGTGTCGGTCGCTGCAGGCCTGCCCGCCTACCTGTCCTGGGTGGTGGATTCGGTGCGCCCCTAGAGAACCACGTGTCCCAGTCGAGCGCATCGCATACCGAGAAGCCCGCGGCGTTGCCCGAACAGGTGCATGGCTTGCGCGTTCTGGTGGCGATTGGCATCGGCCTGGTTTGTTGGTGGCTCGGCCACTACCTGCCGTTCCCGAACCCTGTGGACTTGCCCGTTGGCCAAGAGCCGATCGGGCCAGCTGCTTGCCGGTTGTTGTTCTGTGTTGGCCTGACGACATCGTCGTGGTTGCTCGCTGCGATGCCGATCGCCGCGGCTTCGCTGATGCCGTTGGCGTTGCTGCCGATGCTCGGCGTGCGATCGACGGCGGATCTGACGTCCGGCTATGGCCATCCCATTCTGTGGTTGTTCGGCGGTGGCTTCGTGCTGGCGCAGGCCGTTGAGAAGTGCAGTCTGCACCGCCGCATGGCACTGAAAATCGTGTCGGCACTCGGCCCGTACCCGCGGCGCCTGGTGCTCGGCTTCTGCCTGTCGGCGACCATCGGTTCGATGTGGATCAGCAACACCGCCGTCGCGCTGTTGTTGTTGCCGATCGGTTCGGTGCTGGTCCGGCGCACGGCTGAGCTTGGTGAGTTGTCGCCCAAGCTGCAGGCGAACTTCGGTGCGGCGATCATGTGCGGTATCGCGTTCGGCGCGACCATCGGCGGCATGGGGTCGCCGATTGGTACCGCCCCGAACGCGCTGTTCTTCACCAACTACGAGCCGCTGGTCGATGCAGGTGCCAAGCCGGTGTCGTTCTTGCTCTGGATACTGGCGTTCGCGCCGTTCTCGATCTTGTTGTCGATTGGAGCTAGCCAGGTGATCGCACGCATGGCGTTGTGGTTGCCGAAGAAGCGCTTCGAACGTGGCGACGAATTGCTGGCAGAGGCGCGCTCGCTGCCTCGCTGGAGCACCGCCGAGAAGCGCACGGCGATGCTGTTTGGAGCTGCCGTGCTGCTGTGGATGACGCGTGGCGACCTGCAGTTGGGTGAGGGCTCGGTGATCCACGGCTGGGCCCACTACCTGGTGCCGGTGGGTGAACGCGATCACTTCCTCGCCGATGGTTCGGTGGCGGTGCTGATCGCGATCCTGGCCTTCTTGATTCCGTCCGGCACGAGTGAGCGGCCGAAGCAACGGCTGTGCGATTGGGAGACCGCCCGCCAGATGCCGTTCGACCTGCTGCTGCTGCTCGGTGCCGGGATCGCGATGGCGCAGGCATTTGGTCCAACCGGCTTGTCAGCGGCATTCGGCGAATTGCTGCGGCCCATGATCGGTTCGATGCATCCGGTGCTGTTGATCCTGACGATCATCATCGCGGTTTCGTTGCTGTCGGAAATTGCCAGCAACACGGCGGTCGCGACCTTGGCGCTGCCGATCGTTCGCGAAGGCGCGATCGCCGCCAACATGGATCCGTTGGTGCTGATGTTGCCCGTTGTCATCGGCGCTTCGTGCAGCTTCATGCTGCCGATCTCGACGCCGCCGAACACCATCGTGTTCGCTTCGCGCCAGATCCGCTTCAGCCAGATGGCGCGCGCAGGCGTCGGGCTCAACCTGTTGTCCGCGCTCGTCCTGCTGCCGGTGCTATGGTTTTGGGCGTTGCCGCTATGTGGCGTCGACATGGATGCACTGACCCAAGGCGGCAAGTGACGAACCAACTGGCACAGGCGAACGGCTGCATGCAGACGAAGGGCACCTGGCTCGCGTTCTTCGGCACGTTCTTGCTGTTCGTCTGTGTTGCGCACGGCAACTTCGAGACGACCGATGCGGGCTTCACGATGCATGCGGCGCGCGGTTTGTGGCACCGCGGCGATAGTGCCTTGCGCACGAAGGCTCAGGGTGGCGACCATATCGGCGAGATCAAGGGTGCCCAATACATCCGTCACAGCGAGCAGGTCGGGCCGCGTGCCAGTGGCTTGACCTACCAGGACAAGACCTACGTGTGGTATCCGATTGGCCACATCGCGTTGATGACGCCGTTGATCCCCTTGGGCGAAGCGGTCGAGACGCTGTTGCCAGATGCCGACGCCCGTTTGCAGCAGAAGGTGCAGCCGTTCATGCGGTCGTATGTCGAGGGCAGTCCGGTCGTCACCCAGGCGGTGATCTCGATGTTGCTGCCTGCGTTGTGCTTTGCGACGTCGATCCTGCTGTTGTTCCGCATCGCCCGCGAGCTCGGTGCGGCCAGGCGCGACGCGATGTGGACGGCCCTTGCGATCGCCCTCGCGACGCAAGCGTTCGCGGTCGGTCGCGAACAGCTATCCGATGGCCCAGGGTTGATGTTCTTGCTGGCAGCGTTGCTGCCGATGGTGCGACTGCATCTGGGCACTCATTCGCGCCACACTGCGTGGTGGGGCGGCGCGATGGCCGGCTGCGCGGTCTTGCTGCGCTATCAGACCTCGTTCACGGTCGCGGCGTTCGTCGTGCTGCTCGTGCTCGCGTGTCGCCGTCGCAAGAGCTACCGCGATCTGTGGCTGTTCGTCGCTGGTGGCACGCCCTTGGCGGTCGTGTTCTTGCTGACCAACTACCTGCGCTTTGGCGATCCGACCGTCACTGGCTATCCCGCCGTTGGCGATTGGTTCCAAGCCAACCCAATCACCGGTCTCACCAAGATCCTGTTTGGCGCTGGTCGCGGCATCATGTGGTTCTCGCCGCTGTTGTGGTTGGCGTTGCCGCTTGCCATCCAATGGCGCACCAAAGTGAAGCTGCGCTGGCTTGGCTGGGTCCTGTTCGTGACACCGCTGTTGATCTTCATGCAGGTCACCGGCTGGCAAGGTGGCCAGGCGTGGGCGATTCGCTACGTGACTCCGGGCATCGTGGCGCTGCTGGTCATCGTCTTGCCGCAGACCAGGCCGTGGCACAGCTGGCCGAAGTTGTGGCGCGTTTTGGTCGTCGCGGGTTGGTTCGTCAGCATCACCAGCGTGGTGGCACCCGTGCGCGGACAATTGCAGCTCGCCGGTCAGGCGATCACCGCCGACCTGACCCGGGCCGTAGCAGAAGGTCGCATGACCTATGAAGAGGCCAACGTCGATCCGGCTGACTACGGCGGATGGCACCCCAACTTCACCCCCTTGATCGCGAACTGGCTCTACGCGCTGCAATCGCGCCCCAACTTCTTCGAGGACGAGAACCAGAAGCCTCAGCACGGTAGCAGGCACAGTATCGTGCCGGTCTACGGCGTCGTGGCCGTCGATGAGAAGGCTCACGGTTGGGCTCCTCGGCACTGGGCCGATCGCAACGGACGGCACCTGTGGTGGCGATTCTGGGGCGATCTCTACGGCGTCAGCAGTTGGCTGCTGGTGCTACCGATCGCTCTACTCGGTGCGCTGCTCGCGTTCTTCGGCTGGAAGCAACTTGCCGGAGTGTCGGATTCCGCAACAGATCCGGTGCCACCGCACGAATCGGCGACACCAAGTTCGTGACCTTGGTAAAGCCAATGGCATCGCACGTTCGATGAATGAGGCGGAGTCTCCGCCCATCATGAACCTGCTGCTACCCCTGCTCGTCTGTCTCATTCAGGATCCCCAACCCGTCGTGCCGTTGCCGGCCGATCCGACCAACAGGCTCGACGTCGTCAAGCTCAAGAACGGCGACGAACTGGTAGGTCGTGTCACCTCCGAACTCGATGGCTATGTCGAGATCGAGATTGAGGATGGCGCGACCATCGGGGTCAGCCGGGCGCAGGTCTTGAAGATCCTGAAGCAGTCGGTTGCGGCACCGGTTCAGGCCGCCGTGGTGCGGCCGGACAACGCGTGGTTCGTGCTGCACGATGCCGATGGCGCGTCGGTCGGCTGGCTGCACTCGTCGATCACCACGGCGAACGATGGCACCTTTTCGGTCAACGAAGAATACGAGTTCGTCAACGGCACGCGCCGCTACCAGATCACCAACCAGTGTACTGCCGACGAAAATGGGCGCGGCGTGCGTTGCTACTATCGCGAACGCGTCAGCCAACCGCGCCTCGCTGGCCAGATGCAAGGTGTCGATCGCATGGGCTCGGCCGATCGCATCGAGGATGAACGCATTGTCGAAGCGGTCGCGACTGGCGAACAGTTGATCGTCACGCACCTCGACGGTCGCGGCCGTACCGAACGGCAGTTGCCGTGGAGCAAGGAGTCGACCTTTCCGTTGTTGGCGCGAACCTTGGCGCGACAAGCCGTCTTGGTGATCGGTCCGGTGTCGATGTTTGACCCTAAGCACGAAGAACTCGTGGTCAGCCGTGTCGACGGCACCGGCGCCCGCCAGATCATGGTCGACGGCTTGCGGCAACGCGTTGGCGAAGTTGCCGTGACCGATGCGACGGGTGCCGTCAGCAAGAACCGCGAGTGGGTCGACGCCAACAAGAAGGTGGTGCGACGCGAACTCGCCGGCCCGGCGTTGGTCGCGGTGCCGAGCAGTGCCGCAAGTGCCCGCAGCGCGGTTGGAGTCAGCAGCATCCAAAGTGCAATCGTCGCCGAGGCCGACGGGCGCTTTGGCTTGTGGGTTCCCAACCCCGCATGGCTCGCGGTCGAGCCGTTGCCGCCTGGCCACCTGATGCTGAAGTGCGCCGCCCACGAAGCGGAAGTGCGCCTTTCGCTGATCGACCACCTGCCACCTGCCACCGTGCTCGACACAGCTGCCGACTCGGTTGCGAACTGGTTTTTGTTGCTCTACCCGCACCTGCAAGTCGACAGCCGCTACAGCGTGCAAGTCCGCGGTCGCAAGGCCGTGCGCATGTCGGCGACGGATGTGCGCAATGTTGATCGTGCCATGATCGACGTGATCCCGTTCGACGACCGCTACCTCGTGTTGATCTGCCACGCGCCGAAGCACGCCTGGAATGAGTTGGCGACCGACTTCTCCTTCGTGCGGCGCACGGTCGAGCTCGATACCGCTGGGCTCAACCCAAAGCGGCAAGGCCCACTCAGCAACCGTCGTGGCGGCCGCGTTCGTCCACCGAGCGGGCCGGTGCCCGCGCCCACGCCGGCGCCGCGCATTACCAAGTCGGATAATCCCAACAACGTCCGCATCCCCAAGTAGGTCGTGCTCGCCCTCGTTCTCGCGACCGTTCCGTGCCTGTTCTGGCTGTGGAGCGTGTGGCGACACGACGACCACGAGCGCGAACCATGGGGCTTCGTGGTGCTGGCCGTCGTGCTCGGCGGACTGTCGCCGCTGGCAGTGTTGTGGGCGCGCCCGATCATAGAGCACTGGTTGGCACCAGTCAGCCCACTCGTCGATGCGTTCGTGGTGACGGCGCTCGCCGAAGAGTTGTGGAAAGCATTGTTCTTCCTGCCGCTGCTGGTGCTGCCTGAGTTGGATGAGCCGCTCGACGGTTGCGTCTACGGCGCCGCCGTCGGCCTCGGCTTTGCCGCGTTCGAAAACGCGTTCTTTATCGGTGCGAGCGGCAATGCCCAGCTCGCGATCCAGCGAGTGTTTACCGCGACGTTGATGCACGCCGCGTGTTCGGGATGCATTGGCCTGGCGCTGGCGTGCGCCAAGTTGCGCGGCCTGACGTGGCTGCGAACTGGCTACCTGGGCGTGGCGCTGGCCGTGCCCGTGTTGCTGCACGGCCTCTACGACTTCTACCTGTCCGGGGCACGTGCACACGCAATGATCTCGTTGCTGTTGGTGTTGCCGGCGGCGCTGGCGTTGCTGTCCGTCAAGCTGCGTTGGGCCCGTCGTCGTTCGAGCTACTACCACGCGACCTAGGGTTGCGTGTTGAACACACCGGTCTCACAGTGTCCGGTTCGATCAGCGACCGGTTGGCGCGGTGCTCGGTCCTCGCAACGCCCGGTCCTCTCAGCGCTCCGTCATCGCAGCGCATGCTTGGTGAATCCCCGCAGCGCGGCGGCTTGCCAGATGTCGACCTCCTGCACGTCTGGCCGGTCGTCAAGATCCGCCAGCGTGCGCGCCAAGCGCAACAGCCGCACCCGGCCGCGGGGACTCTGCTGGTGGCGGCGCAGCACCTCGTCCAAGGTGTCCAGCGCCAGCGACTCGGCTGCACAAGCAGCGAGCAGCTCCTGGTCATTGAGTCGCGCATTGGGCAGGAATCCGCTCGGTCGCGATTGGCGGTGCAATTGGCGTTGGTAGGCAATCATGACTCGCTCACGCAATGCCGCGCTGGTGCCTTCGGGTTCGATGCGCCCGCGAAGCTCGGCTGCGGTCAGCGAGGGAACTTCCACTTGCAGATCGAGTCGGTCGAGCAATGGGCCGGAGAGTCGGCGGCGGTAGCGGGCAATGGCTGCCGGAGTGCACAGGCAGGGCCGCTGCCGATGGCCGAGATAGCCGCAAGGACAAGGGTTCATGGCTGCGGTGAGCAAGAACTGCGCCGGCATCGTGATGGTGCGCGCCGCTCGCCCGACCGTGACGGTGCCGTCTTCGAGTGGCTGTCGCATGGCCTCGAGCACATCGCGCCGGAACTCTGGCAGCTCATCGAGAAACAGCACACCGTGATGTGCCAGAGTCACTTCCCCGGGACGCACATCGGCGCCGCCCCCGAGCAAGCTCGCTGCCGAACTTGTGTGGTGGGGCGCACGCAATGGGCGCTGCATGGCGCCGAGCGACCCAATTGGCAGGCCGGCGGCGGCATGCACCTGCAGCACCGCCAATCGTTCGCTGGCCACGAGCGGCGGCAGGATCCCAGGCAGTCGGCGCAACATCGCGCTCTTGCCCGTGCCAGGTGGTCCACAGAACAGCAAGTTGTGGCCACCGGCTGCGGCCACGGTCAACGCCAGCTTTGGCGTTGCGTGGCCTCGCAAGTCCCCGAGGTCTGGCACCGTGCGGTTCGCGAGCACTGCTTGGCTCAGCTCGGGCGGTGGTTGCGGCGGGGGCAGTTCACGCCGGCCCGCCAACCAGTAGATCGCGTCGGCGAGCGTGGCGGCGCCGTGCAGCGACAGCTCGTCGAGCACCGAGCATGTGGCCGCATCCGCCGGGCTACAGAGCATCGCCGTAGCGTCTTGCTTTTGGGCTGCGATGGCGACGCTGACGGCACCGCGCGCCGGCAACACCTGACCACGCAAGCTGATCTCGCCGAATGCGAACAGGCCGTTGGCGCGTTCGGGCGGATAGAGACCGGCGGCACCGGCTAACGCGAGGGCCAGCGGCAGGTCGAAGCCACTGCCGGTCTTCTTGAGCGCGGCCGGTGCGAAGTTGACGGTCGTGACGCCTCGCGGCGGCGGCAGGTCGAGGGCAAAGAATGCCTGGAGCACGCGGTGGTATGCCTCACGCACGCAGGCGTCGACAAGGCCCAGCAGCCGCGGCGTGCCATCGCTGGCGTGCCGGCACGTTGCTTCGACTTGCACGGGCACGGCGTCGACGCCCTGGACCATGCCGCAACCGATCGTGATTGTTGGAGTGCGCACACAATCCCTAGTGCGCAGGAATGGTTCACGGTGGCATGAATTGACGAACTATCCGGTAGCGATGACGATAGCCCGCATGCGGCATCGCCTTGTGCAAGCCCTCTGGTCTCCGTTCGTCGCTGTGTGCGCGGCCGCTGGGATGGTGCTGGGACAGGACTTCCCGCTCGAGAAGTCGAAGCCGCCGCGGGTTCAGGAGGTCGTCGGCGCGGGTCGCTGGCTGCACGAAGGTGGTGGCTTGGGGCGCAACGCGGCCTCGGCCAATGCGCCGCTGTGGCAGCGGCCGACCTTGGCGTGGCGGCAGCCTCTCGAAGGAACGTTGCTTGGCGAGCCGCGCGTCTGGGATGAGCACATTGTCTTGGCGATCAAGGTTTCCGACAAGCGACGACGCATTGAAGTGCGTCGCTTGCTCGACGGATCCGTGGTCGGCAAGCGCGAGATCAACTGTGTTACCGATCCGGCGTTGGCGCTTTGGGCTGGGGAGATCGTGTGGCGTACGGCACCCGGTTGCCTGGAGCTGCTTCGCTATGACGACTTCGACGTCAAGTTCGTCAAGCGCATGAAATCGGTCGATTCGGTTGCTCCGCCACTGCGCGACGGCAACAACGTGCTGACCATCGTCGACGGGCGACTGGTCTGTCTGCGGGCAACCGATTTCCGTGAGTTGTGGCAAGGCTCGTGGTGGTGCGTTGGCACGCTGTCGATGCTCGATGGCCAGGTCTACGCATTGCAGAAGAAAAAGCAGCAGTACACCGTCATCGCCCACGACCACTTGACCGGCAAGGTCACGGCGCGTTCACCAACCTTCAAGTTGCTGCACGACCCCGGCGAGGCGTTGCGCATGCAGTTGGCTGGCAAGACGCTGGTGCTGCGCTTTGGCGACGAGGATGCGTTGGCCGAGTTCCGCGCGCCCAACGTCAAACTCAACGCGCTGCAATTCGAGTTGCCGTTGGCGGGCAACCGAGCGGGCACGCCTGGATCGATGACCGGCTTGCACGCGTTGGATCGGTCCGTGCATATCGCCGCGATGGATATTGGCGAGGGGCCCGAGCTGGCGTTGTTTCCGAACGGCAAGGCCGAAGGACTACGGCTCGATTCGTGCGATCTGCACCGTGACCTTGCCAAACTCCCCGCGACCCTGGTCGACGGAGTCGTGTACTTCGGAGCCTGCGCCGTCGAGACGCGGCAGTTCCACATGCTGTGGCGCATGGCAACCGTCGATGGCTTGCCCCTGCCGGCCTCACGTGCCATTCCTGCTGGTCGGTCGCTGCTGCTGTTTGACGAACACGAATTGGTCGCCTTGCGCGCCGATGAACCGCGCGATGCGATTGCTGCAGAGCTGCGTCAGTCGATGCGAGTCGCCGAGCGCGATCAACTCGAGCCGCTGGTCCGCGATGCGATCAAGGCGAACGACTGGGCGCTGGCGCACGAGTTGCTGGCGCGTTGTCGTGAGCTGCGTTCGGACGAGGTTTGGGCGCGAACTCGCGAGAAGCAAATTGCCGCTGGCGAACGCAACAAGCGTCGCCGCCTCAGTGCCTCGAAGTCGCAAGCGGTCAAGTTGGCCACCGCGACCGTGCCGTCCCGGACCCTGCAGGCGGTCCAGCAGCAGGTCGCCGGTTGGGCAGTCGAACGCGATGCCTGGCGATATCGTCGCGGTCTTCGCTTCGTGCTCGAACACGATGCCCAGCACCCTAGTGCCATCGCCGCGGTCCGAGCGTTGTTGCCCGAGCGGCTGCGCGCGACGGAGCCGTTCCATGCCATCGATTGGCTCGACTATCTCGGCGCCACATCGCATACGCAGGTGTCGGTTCTCGATGCGACGTCGGCGGAGATCGAGACGGCACTTGGCGAGGCGGATGCCTTTGCTGCCGCTGACAAGCAGCGCTTGCTGCAATGGCGCAAGCGTTGGCGAAGCGACCTCAATGCGGTGCAGAGCGATCGCTTGCTGCTGTTCTCGCCGCTGACCCAACCTGGCAGCTTGACCAAGGCCTTGGTGACCGGCGAACTGGTTTGCGACGTTCTCGAACAGATGTTCGCGCACATGCCGAAGGTGCGCCGCGAGGTGCAGCCGATGTTGGTATTCATCTATCCGGATCGCGACGACTACCTGGCGGAGTCGAACAAGATCGGCGCCGGGATCGCGGAGATGGCCGCGGGTTACTACTCGTGGCAAGAGAAACCACCGAAGTCGCGCCTCTATGTGCCGAACGACGCCGCGGGCTTCGCTGGAGTCTTGCCGACGTTGGCGCACGAATTGACGCACCAATGGCTGATGGATCGATGCACGGCATTCAAGCCGAACCTCACCGCTGCTCGTGTTGGCCCCAAGGCCTTCTGGATCGTGGAAGGGTTCGCGAGTTTGGTGGAGCAGTTTTCGTTCGACCTCGAACGTCGCAAGTTTGCGTTGGGGCAGGGCGGGGATCGCAAGCGTGCCGACATGGTCGCGTCGTTGACGGCGGCGCAGCAACTGCCGTGGCTGCGACTGACGAAGTTGACGCGCCGCGGTTTCGCCAGGATGACGCGCAGCAAGCAGCAGTTGGATGTGGGGAGCCGCACCCGTCTGGGGCGCCGCTATCGGGTGCGGCCAGTCGACTTGTTCTATGCCCAATCGGCGATGCTGGCGCGCTACCTCTACGAGGCAGAGCATGGTCGCTATCGCCAGCAACTGCTCGACTTCGTCGCTCACTACTACACCGGCAACCTCGAGCAACTCGACTTCGAGAAGGCGTTTGGCATCGCGCCGGAAACGCTCGGTCCGAAGGTGCTCGCGTTTTCGCGGCAACTCGTCGAGTAAGCGCTGCTACCAGTCCGCTGCCGCCGCGATCGCAGCGCGTTCGGACAGTTCGATGCACAACTGGCGTGCGTCGCGCAGCGTCAGGTCGGGGATGCGGGTCGGGCTGCCACCGGCGACATACACCGTCAGGTCGGCAAGTCCGAGCAGTTGCCCGACGATGCCCTGGCGAACCACGACGGCCTGCACTTTGGCGGTCGGCACGCAGGCGAAGTTCTTGCCGATGATGCCGTGCTGCAGCGCGAAGAAGTCTTGGCCGCGAGCCCAGCCCAGGTTGCGCCAGACCAGCAGACCCATCACCGCCCACAACGGGATCAATAGCAGTGCGAACAGCGAGTTGGCTTCGACGCGCCACCACAGACCGGCGATGGCGACTCCGGCCAGCAGCGCGCCTTGCAGCGTCGAACGAACGACCAATTTTCGCGAACCCTGGTGCCATTCGAAGTGGGTGGCTTCGATGCCCGGCAGCAGGGCCGGTAGCAATGCGTGCGCCGTGGTCGCCTTGGTCATTGGCACGACCACGTCCCAGCCGGCGGAGATGTCTTGGCCGTCGGTGCGGCTGCCGCCGGCAGAGTCCGCTTTGACGACGGCGAACCCACACAGGCGACGCAGCCACGTTTGTTCGATCGTGACGCGTTGGATGCGGGCTCGCGGCAACGTCTTTTGGCGGGTTGTCAGCAGTCCGAAGCGGCGCTGTAGCACATTGCCGCGCAGCACCATTTCGAAGCGATGGAACTGCACCAGATTGCCGACGGTCGACGTCACGATGCCGAATGCCATGACCAAGAACAGAATGCTCGCCAAGACGGCCATCACCAGCACTGGCGACAGCGAGCCGAGCCACGAACGGAAGCTGTTGGCGATGCCGGCGAGTTGCGTGACGAAGCCTAGTTGGTTGGCGAGTTCGTAGGCCGCATAGCCCGACACCGCGAACGCCGAGAGCCGCATGTCGGTGGCGCCACGAACCAGTAGTTCGCGGGTCGTGGTGCGGTGCACCAGCCATTCGACTTCGGGCCCTGCGTGGGGCGCGGGTGCGCTGGAGTCGCCGTTGGCATTGCGTTCGTCGTCAGAATCCGCAGTCGCGTCGCCGGTTGCGGTAAGGTTGCTCGCTTGTCCGCCGATGGTTGCCGTGGTGCTTCCGGCGGGTCGGGCCGCCAACAGCACTTCGCGCAAGTGCTCGGCGTCGGCGCGTGACAGCGCGTCGAGCTTTGCTTCGACGCCGCGGCCCGATGCCGTTTCGACCATGACCACCGAAAGCCCAAGTGCACGCCGCAACAGTGTCGACTCGAAACCGAGATCTTGGATGCGATCGAGTGGGATACGGCGTTCTTGGCGGTGCAGCAGGCCTTCGCGGATGCGCAGCTCTTCGGGCGTCAGGGTGTACTCGAGTGTCAGGTAGCGAATCACCGAGTTGGTTAGTTGCAGCACGAACAGCGCCAGTGCCGCGACCAAGAACCACGGGTTGGTAACGATGCCGAGGATTACCGGGAAGGCGACTTGCCGCAGCGCATCAATCAAGCGCAGTAGCAGGATCGCCGGGTGGAGGTGACCCTGGGCCAGCACGATCGGCTCGTCCGGCTTGCTGGCTTCGTTCGAGGTCTCGTCGGATGGAGCCGTCTCGTCCCACGCGCGCGTAGAATCTCCAGGGAAAGCTGCGGCTGGCACGGGTGCAGCTTCAGTTGGCCAGGCAGCTTCATCTGGCTGCTCTGGTTTCGAGGGCCGTGCACGTTCCGCGGACCCGTCTGGTTCCATCGGCCCGTCGGGCCCTTGGCCGGGTGTCAGCGGACCGGGAAGTGGCTTCGGTGGTTGATCCGAAGGCAGCGGTGGAGGATCAGAGTCGTCCGTCACCACGCATCTGCACGATGCGATCGCGCAGCTCTTGAGCTTCCTGGACGGGTAGACCTGGCACGCGGAAGGCGGATCCTTCGTTGCCGGCGGTAAAGACCACCAGCGTTGCCAGGCCGAAAAGGCGTTCGATCGGTCCGCGCACGAGATCGACGTGCTGCATACGTCGCACTGGCACCGCCCGTTCTTCAACGAACAGAATCCCGTAGCGCATCAGCAGCAAGTCCCCGACGAAGCCGTAGCGCCAGCGCACGTAGTTGAGCGGCGGTACGGCGAACGCGAGGGTTAGCGCGCCGAGGCACAGGCCGATCAGCACGTTCTCGAGCGTCGGGGACCAGTGCTCCCAGTTTTCTTCGAGCAGCGGTCGGCCGACGAACCATGCGAGCCCGGTCACTACGAACGAGGTCAAGCCGTCGCCGATGATCCAGTACGGCACCACGCGCGCGGCGAGGCGCTTGGGTGGGCGTAGGGATTCAGGACCAGTCATGTGAGGAGCGTGCCCGGATCAGGCGTTCGGCGCAATGCCGAGCACGCTTCGTTCGCAGCGACTGTTGGGTCGAAACTCCGCGATCGGCTGCTCTCGGTTGGCCCAGGTGCGATCTGGGTGCCCGCTTCGGATCTAGCTGGAATACACCGCTGCGGCCTGCAGTTCGGTCACGCTTTGCGTCACCTGTTGGATACCGTGCGATTGCTCCCGAGTGCTGGTTGCGATTTGAGCAACCAGGCTGGTGAATCGGGTGGTCGCGTCTCGGATCTCGCCGAGCATGCGATCCACTTCGTGTGACAACTGGCTGCCGCGCTGGGCACGCTGGCTGGCTGCAGCGATCAGGGCTGACGTATTCCTGGCTGCTTCCGCACTGCGCTGTGCGAGGCTGCGAACTTCTTCTGCGACGACGGCGAAACCCCGACCAGCTTCCCCAGCGCGGGCTGCTTCGACGGCGGCGTTGAGCGCCAGCAGGTTGGTTTGGAAGGCGATGTCATCAATCACCTTGATGATTCGTGAGATCTCGGTGCTCGAAGTTTCGATCTCGCCCATCGCTTCCACCAGGCGATGCATCGACTTGGAACCGTTGTTCGCCGATGTTTCGGCACCGTGCGCGAGGTCGTTGGCATCCGCCGCGCCCTGCGCCGTTTCGGTGACGATTGCGGTCATCTCTGCCAGCGCCACCGAAATCGACTGCAGGCTGGTCAAGTGGTTCTGGTCGCGGCGGCGTGCCGCTTCGACTTCGTTATTGGACTCGAGAGTGGTTTTCGCCTCGGCGGCGGTCTTCAGCGACGACATCGCCGTCGCCGAGCAGGCGACCAGCGATGTCAGGCGCTGGTTGAGTTCGTGCAGTTCGCCGTCGATACGGCACGACCACAGCCAGGTCGACAGGTTCTCGCTGTCGACGAGTTGCTCGATTTGCTGCGTCATGGCGTCGATCGCTGCGTCGCGTCGCCGCTTGCGAGTCAGGTGCCAGGCACCAACCAGAGCGCTTGCGATGATGGTCGCAACGAGGGCGGCTCTGCCTGATACCGAAACATCCGGCCAGCCAAGCACCGTTGCCATGACGGCCGGCAACGATGGCATGACTACGTGATGGATGAGGGCTCGGACCATATCGATGCCGGTTCGATCGACGAGTTTGGTGTGGCCGGTTGAGGGATAATCCTGATGGGTCAGCACCGCCCTGTGGCTATCCTCTACTGGCAACTCCTGCTACCGCCATGCATGCCTTCTCATCGCAGCTTCACGCCGTCGCGTGTCTGATCTTCGCCCTGGTACTGCCGCTTCCTGCGCAAGATTCGGCGGTCGAATCGATTGCGCAGCGCCTGCAAGCAGCGATCGACAAGCACACGATTCCGGGCCTTTCTTGCGCGGTCATGAAGAAGGGCAAACTGGTGTTCTCCGAGGGCTATGGCTTTGCCGACCTCGAGAACGATGTGCCCGCAACGGCAGCGACGGTGTATCGGTTGGCGTCGATCTCGAAGCCGGTCACAGCCGTGCTCATCATGCAACTTGCTGAGCGAGGAGAGCTCGACCTAGATGCCGACGTCAGCACGCTTGTGCCCGAGTGGCCAAAGAAGCAGTGGCCGGTGACGTGTCGACAACTGCTGGCGCACCTCGGCGGTGTGCGGCACTACAAGCGATTCGAAGGTGAGAGCACCAGGCGCTATCGCGATCAGGTGCTCGCGTTGAAGCGGTTCTCGGCTGATCCGCTGCTCCACGAGCCGGGCACGAAATACACCTACAGCACGTTTGGGTTCAATCTGTTGGCGGCGGTCGTCGAGACGCGTCACCAACTGACGTTTGGCGAGGCAGTCCGAGAACTCATCGCTGGTCCCGCCCATGCCCCGACGTTGCAAGACGACGACCAACGTCGCTTGATCAAGTGGCGGGCGCAGGGCTACGTCCTGCGTGGCACCCGACTGCAGAACAGCAAGTTGATGGACAGCAGCTACAAGCTGGGCGGTGGCGGTCTGTGTGCGAGTGCACCGGATCTCGCGCGCTTTGCCCAAGCGCTGATGGACAATCGATTGCTCGGGCCAGACACCCGCAAGGCGATGTGGACCGAGCAACACACGACGGCGGGTAAGCCCGTTGGCTATGCGCTCGGCTTCGGTGTTCGTCAGGTCCGCGGCAAGCGCGTTGTGCAGCACGGCGGTGCCCAGTCGCGCGTCAGCACCATGCTGTGCATGTTGCCGGACGAGCAGGTTGCCGTCGTCATCATGGCCAATCTCGAAGGACTTCGCTTCGGCGAACTTGCGCAACAGATTGCGTTTTCGCAGTGCGACGCGATGCCAACGAAGAACGAAGGGGGAAAAGAATGAGCAAGCTTTGTTGGTCGGTGTTGGGTAACTCGCAAAAGCTCGATGGCGGTTCGATGTTTGGCAATGCACCGAAGGCGATGTGGAGCCACTGGGCCACGGTTGATGACGCCAATCGCATTGATCTCGCGTGTCGTTGCTTGTTGGTCAAGGATGGCAGCCGCACGATCTTGTTCGAGGCGGGCATCGGCGCGTTCTTTTCGCCGGCAATGCGCGACCGATTTGGCGTGCAGGAGAGTGAGCACATGCTGCTCGGCAATCTGGCCAAGATCGGTGTGCAGCCCGAAGACGTTGACGTCGTGATGCTGTCGCACTTGCACTTCGACCATGCCGGCGGCGTGCTGACGGCGTATCGTGACGGGGGGGCCGCGCAATTAGTGTTTCCCAACGCGAGCTACGTGGTCGGCGAAGACGCGTGGCAGCGCGCGTTGTCGCCGCACTCCCGCGATCGCAAGAGCTTCATTCCCGAGTTGCAGCCGCTGCTCGAAGCCACGTGCCGCTTGGAGCGTGTCGTCGGGGACCGCAGTGAGACGCTTGGCAGCGACTACCGCTTGCACGGGAGCAACGGCCACACGCCGGGCATGTTGCTCGCCGAGATCCGTGGTGAGTCGGGCCCGATTGTTTTCTGCGCCGACCTGATCCCTGGCGTGCCATGGGTGAGGCGCGCGATCACGATGGGCTACGATCGGTTTCCCGAGTTGCTGATCGATGAGAAGGCCGTACTGCTCGATGACTTGGTGGCCCGCTCCGGGCGGCTGTTCTTCACGCACGACCCGGACGTGGCCATGTGCCAGTTGCAACACAACGACAAGGGGCACGTGGTCGCAAGCGAACCAACGGCGGAGCTGCAAGGGCAACCGGCGTAGCCTTCACCTGCTCGCTAGTCGGCGAGCGCTTCCATGTCGTGTTGCAGTTGCGTGCTCTGCGCCAGTAGGCGCGAGTTCGCTTCCAGTGCAGATTGCACGACGGAGGTCAGGTGCTGCGCACTTGTTTGGATCGAGTGGATCGACGTCTCGGCTTCATCGATCAGGTCGAGACCCATCTTGGCTTCGTCGTTGGTCTCGGCGGTGACCCTGGCCAGATCCTTGCCGCGTTGTTGCACTTGGCCAACGAGCTCTTCGATCTGCAGAGTTGCTTCGCGCGTACGGGCAGACAAGCCGCGGACTTCATCGGCAACCACCGCGAAGCCTTTGCCGTGTTCGCCGGCGCGTGCTGCTTCAACGGCCGCGTTGAGGGCGAGCAGATTGGTTTGCGATGCGATGCTGGAAATCGTCGCGGCGGCTTCCGAGATCTTTGATCCAACGTGCACCAGTGCCTCGATACTGTGCTGACTCGCTTGCACGGATTTGGCGAGCGCTTCGAAGCGCGCGACGGTGCGTTCCAGCACCTTGCTGCCACTTTGCGCATGCTGTTGGTTGTGGATGCCGATGTCTTGCAGCTGCCGCGTTTGCTCGGTGCTGTGCCCGATGTCGGTGCCGATCGCCTGGAACTCTTGCAGGATCGTTCGCACGCGCGCCGCAGCCTGCTTTTGCGCGGCTTCGACTTGCTGCTCTTGTTCTTCCTGTGCGAACGCTGCCACCAAATGTGCCGTGCGCGCTTCGACCAGCAGCGTGGCAGAGCGGCGCATCTCGGTGGTCGACATGCGACAGACGACGGTCAGCACCGCGACTTCGATCACCGCGTAGCTGGCGTGCTCAAGCACCCGCAACAGATCGACCTGATCGACGCCAAAGACCGAGCGAGGCATCATCATGCCGCGGATCAGGTGGTCGCCGGCGAGCACGAGCATGCCGGTGACCATGACCTGCCAATCGCGGTAGGTCGCAAGGAATGCCAGGCTGACGAATACGGCGAAGTGCAACTCGGTCCGGCCGCCGCCGAGGTGGATGAACAGCGCGCTCATCAGTAGGTAGCTGGCTGCGACCACGTGCCGCGTCAAGCGGTGGCCAGGCAACGTCCGTGTCAGGTGAGCGACGGTTGCGAGGGAGCCACCGCCAATCAGTAGCGTGGCAATCCAGTGCGCGTGCGGGGCAACGGTTGTTCCTGCCCATGCATGTGGCGTGAATAGCCATGCGACGAGCGCTGCAGCCGTGACGACCACGCAGAGCATGTAGAACATGCCGCGATCGACGCGGGCACAGAACTTCTGATAGTCCGCTTCGAACGCCTCTTCGGCGGAGTCAATATGGAGAGCCAGGTTCATGGCAAGCAATCGCAGGGTGATTGCAGCGGGCAGCCATGAACGGGGGTTCGGGCGGGCTCGTTCGTCGGGGACCACATCGCCTGCTGCAAGGCACGGAGGTATTGGTTGTCGCCGCGATGGCCACGACTGCCAGTGATGCCGCCGGCGAAGCTCAGTCCTCCGTTGGCTTGGAATAGGCTGATGTGTCCCGACGTGGTGGCGCCAAGTTTGGTCGCCAGTTCGCCACCGTGGTCGATGATGATCGTGCCGTCAGGCCATGCCTTGCTCAGTCGATCGCGTGCTTCTTGGTCCCATTGCGGTGGCTTCTGCGATGGTTCGAAGATGAGGATGCGCACCGCCATCGTCGGTTGCTCGGCGAGCACTGTCTTGAGCGCGTCGAGGGATGCGGCCAAGCACGGGCACTGTGGATGGGCCGCAAGCACGAGCAGATTCTGGTCGAACGACCAGTGCAACGCCGTCGCGACGTCGCTAGTCATCCTGGTCATGACGCGGCCGTGCGCGCCCGTGGTGCTGGCATGTTCTGACAGCTGCCACATGCCCGTCGCACAGAGTGCTGCCCAGCTAGCCACGACCGCTTTGGTCGTGGTGCTGGGGATCTGGGCATGGCGCGTCATGCTCCTGCTATCGGGGTTGTGCTTGCGCGGCCTCAATAGGGGCTAGCCCCTAGCGGATAACTTGTTGCTGGCAGAGTGGTTCAGCTAGTTGTTAACCGGCAGGAGCCAGCTGCGCGGGAACTTGCATCGCGATGGCCCCGGGCAACTACGCCAACAACTTCAGCGCCAATCTTGGTTGCACGTGCGCTTGGGCCAGCATGGAGATGGTCGCTTGCTGCAGGATCTGGTCGCGCGCGAGTTCTGCGGATTCGCGGGCGATGTCGACGTCGCGAACCCGGGATTCGGCGGCGCTCAGATTCTCTGAGTGGTCGGCCAGGTTGCGAATGGTGCTGTCGAGTCGGTTGTTCATCGCGCCGAGCCGGCCGCGCGCGCTCGAGATGCCGGTGATGGCCTCGTCGACGCGGGCGATGGCACTGCTGGCATTGGCCACCGAGTCGATCGTCGCAACATCCAGTCGATAGATGCCAGCGAGCACGCGTGGGAGCGCCACGGTGAGCTTGTCTTCGGTCGTTGTTCCAGCGCCAACCTGAACGTCGACACTCAGCTTCGAACCATCGAAGAGTTTGACGCCGTTGAACTCGGTCGAACGGCCGATGCGATCGATCTCATCGACGAGCCCGTGGAACTCGGTGTCCAGAGTTTCGCGGTCCGTCGTCGACACCGTGCCGTTCGACGACTGGATTGCGAGTTCGCGAAGCCGCACGAGCATGTTGCTGACTTCGCCGAGTGCCCCTTCCCCTGTCTTCACCAGAGAAACGCCGTCTGCGGCATTGCGTCGCGCCTGGTCCAGCGAGCGAATCCGTGCCCGCAAACGCTCCGAAATCGCCAAACCGGCGGCATCATCTGCCGCGGTTGCGATCCGTAGACCGGTTGCAAGTCGCTGGTGACTTCCGGCGATGCGCGTGTTGACATTTGCCATGCGGCGCATCGCAGTCGTCGCCGCGATGTTCGTGTTGATGCGTAGGCCCAATCGTCTGACGTTCCGTGGCCAACTTTCGGAAGTGTTGGGAAATGCACTCAAGAGGTCACCGTGCTAGCCCGATGGCACAAGTGTGGATTGTCTTACTGTGGAACCCGACGACACCGTTCCTCCTAGCCAACAACTGGTTGCGGCGTTGCTCGATGCCATCGCCACCGGCGCGCTCACGGCGGGCGATCAACTGCCTACGGTTCGCGCGCTGGCCAATGAGGTCGGCGTCAACGCGAACACCGTCAAAAAGTCCTACCGCGACCTGCAGAAGCTGGGGGTCGTCTACGGGCGGAATGGGCGCGGCGTGTTTGTGACCGTTCGTGCCCGCGACGTCGCGACCGCGGTTCGCTTGGCAGAGACACTGGTCGATTTCCGCAAGGCAGCGTCCCTGGCGATGCGTGCCGGCCATGTCGAGACTCTGCTGCTTGACGAGTTGCGCCGGCTGACGGTGCCCGTGAGCAGTTGATCTCCAGGTCGGTATCTATTGCAGGTCGATGGCGTCGTGTCGCCGGGACGGGTCGTGGGGACGGGGCCGGGCCACGACGGCACCCGGGTGTTCCGCGAAGAAGAACAAATCCCGATCCTGGTAGCAGGGGGTGGCAACTGGGCCAGGGAGCGCCAGAATGCCAAACAGAATCATGATCAAGCTGCGCAACCTGCTGTTCCCCGCCCTGCTCACCCTAGCTGCTTGTGGTGACTCTAAGGATTCTCCCGGTGGCAGCGGCTCGCCGAATGCGAGCCCGATGGCGGGCAATTGGATGCAGATCACCGGCACCGAAGCCGCGGGCATGGCGATCACGTTCGATGGCAATAGCGATCGCATCAGCGTGCATTTGCCGCCGCGCGCCGATGGCACCCACGGTCACGGCGAAGGCAAATTGACCTACACGTACGACGACAAGACCAAGGCCCTGACCGTGAATGCGGAGCTGATGGGCCATGGCAAGGCGGATTCCTGGGTGGGCAAAGTTACGGGTGACCAATTCGAACTCGCCGCGGCGGATACGACGCTGAAGTTCAAAAAGGGCGGCAAGATATCGGGCCACTAGATTCGGTTGCCAAACCAGCCCAGAACGCGTTCTCTGGACCGAAGCGATACCGAGTGGGAGCCTCTCGCTTTTCTGCTCTTAGTGACTATCCTCGGCGACGCGCCAAAATGACTCATATGACTAGCACGCCGCATTCCGATCGAACCACCGAGGGGATCCGCATCTTTGCGGCGGCTGAGTTCATGCCGCAAGAAGCCCTGCCGCGTGAGTTTCACGATCCTTCGTTTGACGAGGAGCGCGACGCGATGCAGAGCTTCGTCTTTCGCTACAAGATCACGATGACCAACGTCGGCGACAGCGTCGCGCGTTTGTTGTCACGTCACTGGCTCATCGTCGATGGCGAAGGCAAGCACGAAGAAGTGCGTGGTCGCGGCGTCGTTGGCGAGTATCCCAGCCTCGCAGCCGGTGAGAGCTACAGCTACGTCAGCTACTGCCCACTGCCGACGGCTTGGGGAACCATGGAAGGTGCCTACACCTTTGAGCGGGCCGACGGTTCGCGATTCGAAGCGGAGATCGGCCGGTTCTTCTTGGTGCCGTCGGCGCCACCGCTGCAGTTGGAGCCGCAGAGCTACTAGCGAGCAGAGCTACTAGCGATTGGTCGCGGTCCCAACTCGGTGCGAACAGGGGCTCGGTGCGAACAGGGGCTCGGTGCGAACAGGGGCTCGGGTGCGAACAGGGGCTCGGGTGCGAACAGGGGCTCGGGTGCGAACAGGGGCAGGGCCTCCGCTGGGGATCCCGCCTCGATGAATCCCGCCTGGATCGGCAACTCTCTCCGGGGAGAACCTCCGGGCAGGGTAACCAAGTCGGAGAAAACCCCGCTCACTGGTTAACACGAGCGTGAGGCCCGCGTCCAATGCATGCGCATGGCCGATTCTCCCGGCGGCAACACCGATTCGAACTGGCGCGCCTTGGTCGTGCCCGCACAGCAGGGCGACCGCGATGCGCGGGCGTCGTTGTACGAGCTGTTTGCCACTACCGTTCATGCGATCGCCCTTGCCCACGTCGGTGTCGACCATGCCGATGACGTAACTCAGGACGTGTTCTGCACCGTGTTCGCTTCGCTGCCTCGACTGCGTGAGCCCGACGCATTCGCCGGGTTCTTGTGCACTGCTGCGCGCAACGCGGCGCGCGATCATTTGCGCCGCAAACGCCGCGCGCCAGTTGCTGTGCCCGCGGATGACCTGGTCGATCCAGATCGTTCGCCAGATGCGAAGCTGGCTGACGAAGAGACCGGCGCCTGTGTGCTGTCCGCGATGCAGGAATTGCCCGAGACCTATCGCGAGACCTTGTTGTTGCGGTTGGTGTCCGGCTTATCGGGTGTCGAGATCGCCGAGCGAACCGGCATGACGCACGGTTCGGTGCGCGTCAACTTGACCCGCGGCATGAGCCTGTTGCGCGAGCGGTTGGCCGGACGATTGCCGGAGGTGACGCCATGAGTCGCGACGACTACTTGTTCGACCCCAACGCAGAACCCGATCCCGAGGTTGCGTCGTTGGAGGCCGCGTTGGCACCGATGCGGCTTGCCACGAAGTCGCCGAGCGAACGTGTCCTCGCCGTGACTCCCAAGCGTCGTGTCTGGATGTTGTTGGCCCCTGTAGCCGCGGTGGCGGCAACGGCCGCGGTGGCGCTGTGGTTGTGGCAAGGCGGCCGCAGTGACGCGCTTCTTCCGGGTTCGGCAGCCAGATCCTTCGTTGCCGAGCAGGCGGAAGTGACCGTGCCGCTCGGTGACCTTGCGGTGATCACGCTACAGCCCGGCAGCGAACTCGAGTTCGTGCACTGGCGTGAGCACGAACAGGCTCTGTTCCGTCTCAAGCGGGGCGGTATGGCGGCCTACGTGGCTCCGCCACCGCGCGTGCCGGCGGGCTTCTTCGTGGTCGAGTCGCCGCGCGCGACCGTGGTCGATCAGGGTTGCGAATACGAACTGGTGATCGACGCGAAGGGCTCGACCCGGGTCTACGTCAAGTCGGGGCTGGTGACGTTCGCGGACCAGGAGCGCACCGTCTGGGTGCCGGCGGGGGCGCGGGCGGTGGTCGGTGCCGAAGGCGTGCGCACGCCAACGTTCGTGGCGGTGGCTCCGGCGGTTCGCAAGCTCGTCGACCAAATCGATATGCTGCGCAACAGCAAGGACCCGCAGCATTACCTCGATAGTGTCCGCAAGCTGGTGCGCATCTGCGAGCAACCCGGCGACACGTTGCCGTTGTGGCACCTGCTCAAGGCCGGCGATTCGGAGGTCGCGAAGACCGTCACCGAGGGGCTTTTCCGCTTGGTCGGCCCACCGGATGGCACCAGTCCGATTCGCATGTTCCCGGCGAACGAGTGGTTCGATCACCTGCGAACGGTCGCCTGGTAGAACAGCGCCGTAGAGCAGTCGCCCCGGTAGAGCAGCACCGTCGAGCAGCACGGTCGAGCAGCACCCCGGTAGAACAGAACCCCAGTAGAGCAGTCGCCGTGCTAGGGCAGTCGGCTTGTAGAGCAGTCAGTTGGTGAACGACCGCTTGGTAGAACGGTCGCCTGCTAGCGTGCGCAGCGCGCCTCTTCCGGTTCGGTCGCGAGCGCCGTGCCATGAATGGAGCGCATTGCCCCAAAACAACAGCGGCCGCGTAGCCCCTAGGAGCTACGCGGCCGCTGCGACGGACTAGTCGAAAGACTAGATGTCCCCGATGGTGCCCTTGACACCGTTCGACGCGCGCGCCGACGGGCTCACGAGCGACAGGTCCAGCGTGGCTGCTTGAGCGTAGAGCTCAAAGCCGTTGAAGATCGGGTTGGCGACCGGAAGACCGATGATGGTCCAGGTCTCCGAGCCGCTGCCGCCGGCGACAACGGCCGGGCCGACGAGTACGTCAGCGGCAGCGTAGAGCGTGCAGCCGGCCGGGAAGCCGATGATGCTCAGCGGCAGCGCCGGGTTGTTCAGGCCAACGATGCCGATGTGGAACAGTGCCGTCGGCTCGATGTTCGTCGTGGTGGCTTCCCAGTTGACGGCAGCGGGGCCTTGGACCGGGCGACCAATCGAGGCGAGGGCCAGCGGCGCGACATCGGCACCGGCGGTGACGATGGCGCCATTCGTGGCGAGTTCCGTTTCGATGCTGATCGAACCCGGATCGGCGTTCGGGCCGGCCGGCGAGTAACCGATGAACATCGGGTGCAGCGTGGCCGAGGTGATCGAGCCGAAGTAGAGGCTGCAGTTGCCCGTGGCGGTGTCGATCTCGAACTGGAACGTTTGCGTGTCCGTCGTGCCCCACGAGAGGACCGCGTCGTACGTTACGCGAGCCACGGTGCCGAGTTCTTCGTAGACGACCTGGCCACCGGCGTTCGGCTCCAGGTCACTCCAGCAGGAAAACTGAGCTGCGGCTTGGTTGAGGGCGATGGCAGCCGTGGGGGTCCACAGGTTGCTGTTGCCAGCGCCAGTTGCGAGCCAGCCGTTGGAGCCGATTTCGAGGCCAAGGGTGCCGACTGGGAAGATGCCGTCATCGGTGATACCGGGGATGGCGACTGCAGCCGGGTCGAGGCCACCGATCGGGTTGATCGCAGCGGCCGAAGGCGTGATGACGTAGCCGGCGCCAGTGTTGATGAAGTCGATACCGACCATCGTGTTGTTTAGGCCGAAGGTGTTCGAGTCCGTCAGCTCATATGCGGAGGCATACGAGTTGATGCAGCCCGAGCCGATCGTGTCCGAGATGGCTAGTGTGCCACCGCCGGATGGGATCAGGGTGACTTCGACGCGACCGATCTGGCCACCAGTTTCGGTAGCACACGGCTGGTTGCCGCCGTTGGCTGCGATACCGGACTGGGTGAGGAAGCGCTCGATTTGGGTAGGAATACCCAGGAAGTCGCTCATGAACACGCCGGCGGGGGTGCCGTACGAGTTGTAGGACGCCGTGTCGCCGACCGCACTCGTGCAGGCGCCGAGGATGCCGTAGAAGTTGCCACTCACCAGCGGGATCGCCGTGGAGATGGTCGAGCCGGCAGCCGACGCATTGTCGTAGAAGAGCTGCGTGCCCGCGGTCAGCGTTGGCCAAGCGGTTGGAGCGGTCGTGCCGAAATCGATGACTTCGACGACTTGGAACGATTGCAGGGCTTCGTTCGGGACGGCGAGGCTGGTGATGGTGGCGTTAGCGGGGGCTTGGAACCAGAAGCCGCGGGTGAGGGCGGCGGTGAAGGTGTTGCCGAATGCCGGGAGCGGCATTTGCTGGGCGATGCTGGCGCCGGTCAGTCCGAGCACAGCGAGGGTGAAAGCGATACGCATGGTGTATTGAGAAACGTGACTAAGCTGGGCAAATACCCGTGTAGCGGGCACTGAGGACGACTCCTCAGGCGAAGCAGTTTAGCTCGGCGTGAAGCTCCTTGGTCAGCAACAACGCTACGAATTCGTCGTTTCCTCCATGGCGGCCCATCGATCGTGCTATCGAGGTTCGGCCATGCTGTAGGTGCTCGATCAGCTGGATTCGCTTTGGCTTCGGCCTTGGAGATGCTCTCCCGAGTCCATGGTTTGGGCGCGACCGCCGCGCTAGTCTCCGCGCGTGGCAAAGATCTTCCTCGGTGAACCGAACCTTCCGCTCACGACGCTGGTCGCGCTGAGTCTTCCGAAGAACCGCATTGCTCTGACGGATGGCAGTAAAGATCGCGTCGACAAGTGCCGAGCGATCGTCGACAAGGCGGTCAAGAAGGGCGCGACGATGTACGGCATCAATACCGGCTTCGGCAAGCTGGCTGGCGTGCGCATCCCCGACGAGCAACTCGGGCAACTGCAGAAGAACCTGTTGCTGAGTCACGCGACGGGTGTTGGCGAGCCACTGACCATCGAGCAAAGCCGTCTGGCATTTGCACTGCGCATCCACAACCTCGCGCTCGGCAGTTCCGGCGTCCGGCGCAAGTTGATCGAGCAAGCGATGGCGCTGTGGAATGCCGACATGATTCCGGTCATTCCGAGCCAAGGTTCGGTCGGCGCTTCCGGCGACCTGGCTCCGTTGAGCCACATGGCGCTGCCGTTGATCGGCTATGGCGAAGTGCATCACGAGGGCAAAGTCATCAGTGGCGCCGCCGCGCTCAAGAAGCTCAAGCGCAAGCCACTCGAGTTGTGTGAGAAGGAGGGTCTGGCGCTGATCAACGGCACCCAGATCATGACTGCGATCGGGTGCCTGGTCGTCGCGCAAGCATTGCAGTTGTGTCGCACAGCCGACATCGCGTGTGCGATGACCGTCGAAGCACTGCGCGGCAGCGACAAGCCGTTCGACGCGCGCGTGCACAACGTGCGCCCGCACGAAGGACAGCAAGCGACCGCGACAAACTTGCGCACATTGCTCAAGGGCAGCAAGATCATGCCGAGCCACAGAGGCTGCGAGAAGGTGCAGGACGCCTACTCGCTGCGTTGTTCGCCGCAGGTGCATGGCGCCGCCAAGGACGGCGTGCGCTATGGCCTGGAGGTCATGGTCATCGAGGCCAACTCGGTCACCGACAATCCGCTGGTGTTCCCCGGCGCGGTGATCAGTGCTGGTAACTTCCACGGCCAGCCGGTCAGCCAGGCGATGGACTTCGTCAAGATCGCGGTCAGCACCTTGGCCAACATCAGCGAGCGCCGCATCGAGCAGATGGTCAACCCGGACATCTCGGGCTTGCCCGCGTTCTTGGCCAAGAACCCGGGGCTCGAGAGTGGCTTCATGATCCCGCAGGTTGTCGCCGCGTCGCTCGCCAGTGAAAACAAGACGCTGGCGCATCCGGCGAGCGTTGACACGATTCCGACCAGCGCCAATCGCGAAGATCACGTCTCGATGGGCGTGACGGCGGCGCGCTTCGCCCAGATGGTGGTCAGCAACACGGCGAAGGTGCTCGGCATCGAAATCATGTGTGGCGCGCAGGGGCTGGACCTCGGCGAGAAGCTCAAGCCAGGCGCCGGTGTGCAAGCCGCCTACAAGTCGCTGCGCAAGCAGGTGGCGCCACTGGAAGGGGATCGGTTCCTGGCGCCAGATCTCGCTGCCGCCGAGCAAGTCATCGTCGATGGTTCGCTGGTGGCCGCTGTGCAAAAGGTGGTTGGCCCGCTAGCGGTATAGGCTTCCCCGGCCAGAATCGCGCCGGCCAGCATCGCGCAGCGACAGGTGGCGCCGGCCCGAGTCGCGCCGGCCAGATTCCCCGGGATGGAGCAGACGCGACTTGCCTGGTACATGCCAAGCCATCGCTTGTGGGCGGCGATGCGTATCGTTGTGCTCGATGTTCTTCGCACGATCTATCGTCCTTCTCGCCGTTTCGAGTCCGCTACTTGCCCAGGTCACGCCTGAGCAATTCGCCATCATCAAGAAGGAGGGCTTGGAGAACTCCCAAGTGATGGCGCACCTCGACCACCTGGTCAATCGCATCGGCCCGCGCCTGACGGGTTCGGACAATCTGACGGCTGCCGGCGAGTGGGCCGTCGACAAGTTCAAGAGCTTCGGCATTGAGAACGCGCGACTCGAGAAGTGGGGGGAATACGCCGTCGGGTTCAATCGCGGACCGTGGTGGGGTCGCATGACCAAGCCGATCGAGATGGAGTTCGTTTGCAGTACCAACGCGTGGACGGCTGGCACCAAAGGCCCGGCCCGCGGACTCGTGGTCGCGGCGCCGAAGGACGACGATGAGTTGGCCGCAATGAAGGGCGAGCTACATCACGTGTGGATGCTGAACCCCGACGGCCGCATGCTGTCGAAGCTGACGGCGGCGATGGAAGCCGAAGGTGGCTTTGGCTTCATTACGGGTCGCGCTGGTAGTCGCGGCGAGTTGTTGCTGACTGGTGGTCGGCCGAGCCGCGACATGGACAGCTTGCCGAACCTGCCGATGATCCGGCTCAAGAACGACTCCTACGAGGCCGTGGTCAATCAGCTCGAAGCGGGCAAGGCAGTCGAAGTGGAGTTCGACATTCGCAACCACTTCCGCAAGGGGCCGATCCCACTCTACAACGTCATCGCCGACATCATTGGCAGCGAGTTCCCCGATCAGTTCGTGGTCGTCGGCGGCCACCTCGATAGCTGGGACGGTGCGACCGGCACAACCGACAACGGCACGGGCTCGGCGACGACACTCGAAGCTGCACGTCTGTTGATGGCCCTTGGCACGCAGCCTCGCCGCAGCATTCGCTTCATGCTGTGGAGCGGCGAGGAGCAAGGCTTGCTCGGTTCGCGTGCGTGGGTGCAGAAGCACAAGGACGAGATGCCGAACTACAGCGCCAGCCTCGTGCACGATGGCGGCACCAACTACCTGTCGGGCATCGCTGGCATGCCGGAAATGCGGCCGCAACTTCAAGTCGCGTTTGAGCACGTGCTGACGTTGTCGGAAGAGATGCCGTTCAAGATCCGCGAGATTCCCGCGTTCACGCCGATCGGCAGTGACCACGAGGCATTTACCGCGGTCGGCGTGCCGGGCTTCTTCTGGAATCAGGCTGGTCGGGCCGTCTACAGGCACACGCACCACACGCAGTACGACACCTACGATGCGGCCATTCCTGAATACCAGCGGCACTCTTCGGTCGTTGCGGCAACCGGTGCTTGGGGCCTCGCTAACCTGCCGGAGTTGCTGACGCGCGAGAACATGAAGGTGCGTCGCGGCTTCAGTGGCGGCGCGCGTCGCGCGCGCCGTGTGCTCGGTGTGCAGTTCGGCGACGATGGCGTCACGATCGGCACGGTCACCAAGGACAGCGTTGCCGCGAAGGCTGGCTTGAAGACCGGCGACAAGATCCTGAAGATTGGCGACACCGCCATCCAGTCGCAGCGCGAGTTCCGTCGCGCCATGGCTGGCGGTGACAAGAAGAAGTCGCTGACGTTCTCGCGCGGCGGCGAGCAGAAGACGGTCGAAGTCACGTTCGCGCGTTAGGATCGTGCCGATGCGCTGCCTGACGATTTGGACCGCCGCCGGGACCGTCGCGAGGCGGACAACGATGGTTGCGTTCCTAGCTAGTGGCCTTTGCCTTGCGCAACTCGAAGAGAGTGGCAAGCGCAGTGACTTCCAGCAAGGCAAGCGGCCGTTGAGCGAGGTGGCACAATGGTTCGAGACGGGCCCGATTGTCGAATTGCGTTTCGAGCTCGAGGCCGCCAATCACAAGCGGCTGAAAAGCAGCCCGCGTCGCTACGTCAAGGCGCGCATGCGCGAAGGCCGCGGCGAGGCCGTCGAAGTGGGGGTCAAGCTGAAGGGCTCGGCTGGCAGCTTCCGCAGCTTGTCCGATAAGCCCGGGTTGACTATCGACGTCAATCGCTACCAGCGTGACGGGGCGTTCCATGGGTTGACCAAGTTTCACCTCAACAACGCCGTGCAAGACCCGAGCTACTTGCGCGAAGACCTGGCCTACGAACTGTTCCGTCGGGCCGGTCTGCCTGCGCCTCGGGTGACGCATGCGCGCGTGTGGTTGGGCGAGCGCGACCTTGGGCTGTATGTGCTCAAGGAGGGCTACGACACCCGCTTTCTGAAGCAGCGCTTTCCGGGGAAACTTGGCAACCTCTACGACGGGGGCGTCAATGGCGAGGTCGACGACGAACTCGATCGCGATGTCGGCAAAGGTGATCCCGACTACGAAGACCTGCGGGCGCTGGCCGAGGCCTGCGAGTTGCAACCGGGGCCGAAGCGCATGGCTGCGTTGCGCAAGACGGTTGACATCGACCAGTTCCTGACGTTCATGGCGGCGGAGGTGATGATCGGCCACTGGGATGGCTACACGCTCAACCCGAACAACTACCGGCTGTACTTTACCGGCGACACCAGGCGCGCGGTGTTCTTGGTCCACGGTACCGACCAGACCTTCCAAAAGTCGCATGCTGAATTGTTTCCCGATGCGCGTGGTCGCGTCGCCAAGCGCGTACTTGATGAGCCCGAGTGGCGCAGTGCCTATGAGCAGCGGGTGCGCGAGCTGCTGCCGTTGTTTGCGCCGTCCGATAGTTTGATCCAGCGCGTTCGCAAGCGTGCGGTGCGGTTGCATGCAGTCGTCAAGGACACGATGCCCCCGACGTTCTTGCACCGGATCGTTGCCGAACAGCGGGAGCTTGAGCGCGTGCTGACGGAGCGGGCGGAGTTTCTCAGCAAGGCCGTGCACGTTGGTTGGCCGAAGCCACTGACACTGCCGGCCGATGGGGCAGCGCTTGCGAAGTTGCCGTGGCGCACGCAGAGCGATTGCCGCGACGTGCGCATGCTTGGCAATGACGGCAAACTCGAGACGCCGTTCACGATTGGCGCTGCGCACTGTGGCCGCTGCATTGGTTCGTGGCGCACGACGGTCCTGTTGCAACCAGGCCACTACGAGTTTCGCGCGGTGATGACCACCAAGGACGTCGCCAAGGCTGATGACTACAATCCCGGCGCCGGCATCCGGATCTCTGGTGGCCGCCGGGGCTGGGTTGCTGAGGGGTCGGAGCAGGATCGCTCGGTGAGCTTCGCGTTCGAAGTCGAGCACGAACGGCAGGAGGTGGTTTTGGTCTTGGAGCTTCGGGCATCCAAGGGCTCGGTGTCGTTCGCGAAGGATTCTCTGCAGCTCGTGCCGATTGAATAGCCGACCGGAGTAGCCCCTTCCGAGTCGCCCGACGAATCGCTGCGAATCGGCGCGCCTGTCCGGGACGACTGTTGCCTCCACAGCATGCGATCGCCACGCTACCAGCATGACTGAATATCGGGCGCCGCGTGGCACGAAGCTGACTTGTGCGAATTGGCAGATCGAAGCGGCCTACCGCATGGTCCAGAACAACCTGGATCCTGAGGTCGCGGAGGATCCAGAGAAGTTGATCGTCTACGGCGGTCTCGGCAAGGCGGCCCGCAACCCGGAAGCGCTACACAAGATTCTGGCGACGCTGAAGCGCCTGCAGCCCGACGAAACGATGATGGTGCAGTCGGGCAAGTGCGTCGGCGTCTTCAAGACGCATACGGATGCGCCGCGGGTGTTGATCGCGAACAGCAACCTGGTCGGCGATTGGGCCAACTGGGATGAGTTCCGTCGCCTCGATGCGCTCGGCTTGATGATGTATGGCCAGATGACGGCCGGCAGTTGGATCTACATCGGCAGCCAAGGCATCGTGCAGGGCACCTACGAAACGCTAGTCGCAGCAGGCAAGCAGCACTACCAGAGCGACTTGAAGGGCAAGCTGGTGGTGACCGCCGGACTTGGCGGCATGGGCGGCGCACAACCCTTGGCGATCACGATGGCGGGCGGTGTGTGCCTTGCTGCCGAGGTCGAAGGTTGGCGCATCGACAAGCGCCTCGACACCAAATACCTCGACGAGCGCATCGACGATCCGAAGGCGGCGATTGCTGCGGCCCAAGCGAAGGCCAAGGCCGGCGAGCCGTGGTCGATTGCTGTCTGCTGCAACGCGACCGAACTGCTGACGGTGCTGCGCGACGAGAAAGTCGTGCCGGACATGCTGACCGACCAGACGTCGGCGCACGACATGTTGGTCGGTTACTTCCCCGACGGCATGACCGTCGAGCAGGCCAACGAGCTGCGCGAGTCCAACCCGAAGAAGTATCTCGAAGAGTCGGGCCGCACCGTCGCCAAGCACGTGTCGTTGATGCTCGAGTTGCAAGAGATGGGCGCGATCACGTTTGACTACGGCAACAACATCCGCACCGAAGCGCGTGACCACGGCGTGGCCGAGGCATTCCGTATCAAGGGCTTCATCCCCGAATACATTCGCCCGCTGTTCTGTGCCGGTCGCGGTCCGTTCCGCTGGGTGGCGCTCAGTGGCGACCCCAAGGACATCACCCGTACCGACGAGCTGGCGCTGGAGATGTTCGGTGACAACGAGTCGCTGCGCACATGGATTCAAAAGGCGCAAAAGCAGATCGCCTGGCAGGGCCTGCCGTCGCGCATCCTGTGGCTCGGCTACGGCGAACGCGCGCGCTTTGGCCTCGCCGTCAACGAGCTGATCAAAAAGGGCGAGATCTCGGCGCCGATCGTGTTCGGTCGCGACCACCTCGACTGCGGATCGGTCGCATCACCATACCGCGAAACCGAAGCCATGAAGGACGGCAGCGACATGATCGCCGACTGGCCGCTGCTCAACGCGATGCTCAACGTGGCGTCCGGTGCGACTTGGGTTTCGATTCACCACGGTGGTGGGGTTGGCATGGGCAAATCGATCCACGCCGGCCAGGTCACCGTCGCCGATGGCACCGACGAAGCCGCCGCGCGCATTCAGCGCGTGTTCACCTGTGACCCGGGCACCGGCGTCATGCGTCACGCCGACGCTGGCTATGAGTCCGCCCAGGACTTCGCGCGCGACAACAGCGTCGACCTCGGCGGCTAGGGTCTCATTGGCGATCGATTACGAAGTGATTGTCGTTGGTGCGGGGCCCGCGGGCTCCGTCGCCGCCAGCTACCTGGCCAAGCACGGCCACTCGGTTTTGGTGATCGAGAGCGAGTGCTTCCCGCGTTTTCACGTCGGCGAATCGCTGTTGCCACTCGGCAACTACGTCTTCGATGAGATTGGCTGCGCCGACAAGATCGCCGCCCGCGGCTTCCAGCCCAAATGCGGCGGCCAGCTGCGTTCGTCGTGCGGAAGCTACCGCGTCGTGTTCGACTTTGCGACCAACGGCATCGAACCGTCGACCACGGTGCAGGTGCATCGCGCCGAGTTCGACAAGTTGCTGCTCGACCACGCTGAATCGCTGGGTGCCGAAGCAGTGGTGGCGCGCGCGCGGTCGTATGAGATCGACAACGAGGGCGTGACGGTGACGTTTGCCCACGCTGACGAATCCGCGCACACGGCTCGGGCGCGGGTGATCATCGATGCCAGCGGTCGCGGTGGCTTGGTTGCGAAGAGCGAGGGTGTGCGCATTCCCGATCCCGAGCTGCAGAAGGCGGCCGTGTTCGCGCACTTTCGCGGCATTCCTCGAGACGTTGGCATCCGCGCTGATGACACCCGCATCGTCAGCTTGCCCAACCTCGGTTGGAGTTGGTGGATTCCGTTGTCGGACGAGCTCACCAGTGTTGGCGTGGTGCTCGACATCGAGGAATACCGACACCAGGACAAGGGCGATCTCGACGCGATCTTCGCGGCCGCGGTGAACTCGTCGTCGCTGGCGGCGCAGTGGCTGCGCGATGCCGAGCGCACCACCGAGTTCCGTGCCGAGAGTGGCTTCAGCTACGGCACCGAGAGCTACGTCGGCGATCGCTGGTTCTTGGCGGGGGACGCGGGTTCGTTCCTCGATCCGGTCTGGTCGAGCGGCGTGCAGTTGGCGTTGCAGTCCGGGCTGGAGTCGGCGAAGGCTGCGATTCTGGGCTACTTGCAGCCCTCACCGCGGCGCGCGCTAGCGGCCAAGCGCTACGAGCGCACGCTGCGCCGCCGCTACAACTTCGTCCGCAAGTTCGTGCTCGGCTTCTACGACCCGGCGACTCGTGACCTGTTCTTCGAGCCTCGTCCGTACTTCGGGCTGCGGCGCGCGATCGCCAAGGTCTTGGCCGGTGGCTTCGACTTGAACTGGCTCGACCGCTTGCGCATGAAAACTTTCTTCCTGCTCGGCCGCCTGCAGCGACGGGTGCAACTGGTGCCGCGTCAGGCGGATTCCTCGTCGCCAGTCGTGGGCGTGACCAGCGATGCTCTATGATTTTCTGGCCATGAACCGTCGAACTCTAGTCTGCGTGTTGCTCGGCTTGCCGGTTGCCGCGTTGGCACAAGAGCAGCAGGCGCCGAAGCCGGCCCAGCATGCCCAGCAGCCCCAGCCGAAGGTCACCAGCGAGCAGCGCGACGAAGCGATCGAGCTGCTGCGTCGCCACGCCGAGCAGAGCAAGTCGGTGCAGGTCCTGGTCGCCGACTACGTGCAGCGACGCACCACCACGCTCAGCAAGAAGCCGTTGCGAAGTAGCGGCAGCTTCTTGTTCGTGCGCAAGCCGGCCTGCGTCGTGTTCCGTGCCAGCAAGCCGCGCGAGTCGATCGTGCGGCTGACCAAGGAACTCTACGAGGTGTTCCGCCCTCGTCGCAAACGCTTGGAGCGCTTCACTTTGGAAGGTCCCGATCTGTCTCGGGGGTTGTTCGCCGCGGTCGGAGGCGACGCGAACGGGTTGCTCAAGGACTTCGATGTCGCCGGATTATTAGCGGGGAACGCCAATTCGCAAAGCGTCGCGGTCGGCTCAGTTCCGCGGCGTTCTGTTCGCTTGGTTCCGAAGAGCAAGGCGATGCGTGAACGGTTGCAGGAGCTCGTCGTGACCTTTGAGTTGGCGGTCCCGGTGGTGGCCACGGACCAGGCTCCGGCCAAGGTCCGCGAGACCAAGAACATCGAGAGGGCGCGCTCCAGCAACACGGCGAGCGAGCCGGCGACGTTGCAGGTGACGCTGTGTTCGGTTGCGTATCGCGACCATTCTGGCGACCTCGTCGCCATCGAGTTGCGCAATGCGCGCGCCAATCCGAAGGACGCGCCGACGGCTCAGTTCGATGTGCCAAAGGGCACCTCGGTCATCGAACACCGCGCCGGCCGCTGAACAGACTGCCTTGCTACGACACAACTTCGTTGGTCCTTTGCTTGGCGGGACCGCGTAGTTGGCGTAGCATTCCTGCCGTCGACGGGCGGTCATCCCGAAGACAATGCTGCGCCGGCTTCGGTCAGTTCAGCAACTGGTCGCGACGATCGTCGCGGCTGGGCAGGTTAACTAGGTATTGGAGTGGGTCCCGATCCGGTCAATGCGAGTAGCTCTCGCGAGGTCGTGATTCCATTCGCGCACGGTTAGATCGATTCCATCGGTCAGGTCGAACCAAGTTCGGCTGGAGGGTAGCTATGAAGCAAAACGAACGGTTGTTGGTCTACGCGGTCACGGGCTTCCTCGCTCTGATCCTGGTCATTGCGGTGATGTTCGGCAACGACCCAGTCGATGCAGCGAGCAAGCAAGAGAACACATCGAAGGGCCTCAACGATATTCTGCAGCCGAAGCTCAGCGAAGCCGAAGTTGCGAAGCAAGCGGAAGCGAAGGCCAAGGCTCTCGCCGAGCAGCTCAACGGAAGTTCTGGCGGGGGGGGCTCCAACGAGCAGCCGCTCAACGCCAGGCCGCTGCTAGCCAGCGACGTGGTTGCCCGCGAGCTCGGCCAGAGCCGCAAGGAGCGATTCGTACGTTGGGTGCCGGTAAAGCGTGGCGATGCCTTTGAGAAGCTCGTGCGTCGCTGGTGCGGCGGAACCGAGGGATACCTCGAGGAAGCGCTGAGGCTCAATGAGGAAACCACGAAGTTGACCATCGGCAGTCAAGTCATGGTGCCGTGGGTGGACGACGAAGTGCTCGCGGCCATCATCGAAGCAGAGGCTAGCGAAGCCCAGCGAGCACCGACGCCACGTACGCTGATCGGCAACCCGAACGGCTCGGGTTCGAGTCGCACGCTGATGAACCCGTCGCGAGGCGCGCCCGAAGCTGGCATGCCGCGTCCATCCGTGACGCGCCCGGGCTTTGCGATGCCCGGGCGTGGACCGAGTGAAGCGGAAACCGCTCGCGACAACTCGAGCGACGGCACGGTTGGGGTCGCGAGTGTTGGCGAAGCCATGACCTACACGGTCAAGAGCGGTGACAACCTCTGGTCGATTTCGGCCAAGCGCTACGGCAAGGGCAAGGCCGACAAGATGGTCAAGGTGATCCTGAGCATGAACCCGGGCTTGTCGTCCAACCTGAAGGTCGGCCAAGAGTTCAAGATGCCAACCAAGGCCGAGTAGCGACGCCTTGCGCGCCTGGTGCTGAGCCCGGCTGCAGTACCTTGCCGGCTGCCATGCCCGGCTGTGACCTGGCAAGCAGTGTCTTGCGGAAGCCCAGAAGCCCAGAAGCCCAGAAGCCCAGAAGCCCGGAAGCCCAGAACCCCGGAACCGGCCGGGGAAGGCCGCTCGTGCCGTTCCAGGGCAAGCAACAACATCGTCGGCGCGGGCGGCGACACGCCGGGAAGACGCGCCGCTGCGACCCTCCTGCCCCAGGTCTACTTCAGCCCGTAGCGGTCGAGCTTCTTGTACAGGTTGCTGCGCTGTAGCTCGATGTTCTCGGCGGTGCGTTTGATGTTGCCGCCGAACTCGAGCAGTTTGCGGCGCAGGAACTCCTTCTCGGTCGCCGCGCGGAAGTCTTCCAGGCGCGCGTAGCCGAACCAATCCGCCTGTCCTTCGGCCGAACGGCCGGGCTGCGGTGGCGCGTTGCACTCGAGGTCGGCGACTCCGATCTCGGTGCCGTCCGAGAGCACGGCGGCCCCTTCGAGAACGTTCTTCAGTTGGCGCACGTTGCCAGGCCACGGTTGCCCGCGCAGCCAATCGAGCGCCGCCTTCGCCAGCCGCTTGGTGCCGAGTCCGTTGCGCTTCGTCGCGCTGCGCAAGAAGTGGTCGGCCAGCAAGGTGACGTCGTCCGGTCGATCGCGCAGCGGTGGCAAGTGCACGCGCACGACATGCAGCCGGTAGTAGAGGTCTTCGCGGAACGTCTTCTCCTGCACCATCGCCTCGAGGTCTTGGTTGGTCGCTGCGAGCACGCGCACGTCGACCTTCGTGGTGACTTGGCTGCCGAGCCGTTGCACAACGCCTTCTTGCAGCGCGCGCAGCAGCTTGGCCTGCATCGCCAGCGGCATGTCGCCAATCTCATCGAGGAACAAGGTGCCGCCGTCTGCCAGCTCGAACGCGCCCGCGCGCGCATTCTGTGCTCCGGTGAACGCACCCTTCTCGTGTCCGAACAGTTCACTCTCGGCCAGGTCCTCCGGAATCGCGGCGCAGTTCACGGCCAGGAATTCGCGCTCCTTGCGCTTGCTCTGCACGTGCAATTGGCGCGCGACAAGTTCTTTGCCGGTGCCGTTGTCGCCGGTGATCAACACGGCGACATCGGTGGGCGCGACCTTCGAGATCATCGTGCGCACCTGCTCCATGCGGTCGCTGCCGCCGAGCAACTGCTGCTCGGACTGGATCGTCGCGCGCAGGGTTTCGTTCTCGCTGGCCAGCCGCTGGGTCCGCAGCGCGTTCTTCAACGACAGCACCACCCGGTCGGTCGCGAACGGCTTCTGCAAGAAGTCATAGGCGCCGCGGCGCACCGCCAGCACCGCCGTGTCGAGGTCGCCGTGACCCGAAATCATCACCACTGGCAGCTCCGGGCGCAGTTCCTTGAGCTTTTGCAGCACCTCCAGCCCGTCCATCCCGGGCAGCTTGACGTCCAGCAGCACCAGGTCGACAGCCGGATCCTGGGCCTGCTCGAGCCCCGAGGGCCCATCTTCGGCCTCCCGGGTCTTCCAGCCGTCGAAATCGAGGGCAAATGCGATCTCTTCCCGGACGGCCCGGTGGTCATCGACGATCAAGACGGTCGCCTGGTCTGTCATGACGAAAGGTTGTAGCGGCCCGCCGCCACCGTGCCAGCGGCCTCCCGGAGCCCACTTTTGGGCGTATCTGCGGATTTGTCCCGCCGCAAGCCCCCGATGGCATCGGAATGGCGGCTCTTGGGGGCTTGAGGCCCAATACCGGCATCACGCAAGCTGGGTGAGCCGAGGTATCCTGTCCCAGATACCAAGCACATGGGTTCGTCTACTTGACGGCTCGGCGACGGAACATAGCATTCGACAGCCCTTTCCAACCCGCATGCGGAGCGGAGGGGGAGTTACGAATGCGTGCTTCGTCCCAACGCCCACGTGTCGTAATTTGTCCGAGCCCTCTCCAGACCCCTACCGCATCCGAATCTCCTAAAGGAGTCCGCTTTCATGGCCCGTTCGTTCCATCAGTCTCTCCTAGCCGCTGCTGTTGCTCTCGTAATCGGCGGTTCGGCCCTGGCGCAAGGTTCGCCGCTACAGGAAGCCGTCAACCTGCTTCGCCTCAACAAGAAGGAGGAGGCAACGACCAAACTGCAAGAGATCATCGCCGGTGATCCTTCCAACGAGGCGGCCCACGACCTGTATCAGTCCATCTCGCAAGATGAGTGGTACATGCTCATGACCGAGCAAGGCGAAGTCTCGAAGATCGCGCGTTCGATCCTCGATCGCGCCAAGACCACGCAGCAAGAGCGCTCTCGCGATGAAGCTGCGATCAACGCCCTGGTTGCTACTGCCACTGACGGCAGCAACGACTACGGCACGCGTCAAGCCGCCGTCAACGAGCTCGTCCAGAAGCATGGTGAGTTCGCCGTTCCGGCACTCGCTGCAATCCTGGGCGATTCCGACAATCCCGAAGGCCAGATCCACGCGATCAGTGTTCTGTCGCAGTTGCACTCGGTTGCGGTTCTGCCGTTGATCGAGTCGCTCAAGAGCAGCAACGACCTGGCCGTGCAGAACGCATGCGCCGCGCTCAACCTGATTGGTGACGCCCGCGCGCTACCGATCCTGACGCACCTCGCCAACGACGACCGCGTCAACATCAGCACCATCGCCAAGAAGTTCGTCGCCAAGAAGAACGGCAACGGCGACGCGCTGAGCCAACTGCTGGCGCAATCGAACAGCTACCTGCGCGGCAACGTGCCGGTTGGCGGCTTCAGCAAGGTTGTCTGGACGCTGGTTGACGACAAGCTCGTTGCCACGGACGTGCCGGCGCTGCTCTACCCGAGCGAGTTGGCCAAGTCGGCCGCCGCGGACGCCGCCCGCATCGCACCGCAAAGTGTCGAAGCCCGCAGCGCCGTCGCCGCCGCGAACCTGGCGCAGTCCAACCTGATCCAGTCTTCGATCGCCGCCGGCGACGAGTCGGTCGCCGAAATGGGGCCAGTTGCCGCGGAGCTGCGCATCGCCGCACTCGCCTCGGGCTCCGACGCCATGCGTGGCGCACTCGATGCAGCGGTCAAGCAAGGCATTGCTCCGGTCGCCATCGAAGCCATCGCAGTGCTGGCCGACACGGGTGTCCTGCAGGACAAGACGACGCTGCTTGGCGCGCTGAAGAGCACCGACAAGCGCATCCAATACGCCGCCGCCGAAGCGATCGTTCGCTCGAGCACCGGTAGCGATGTGCCGAACCTGACCACCGTCGTCGACGTGCTTGCCCAAGCCGTCACCGAGGAGAAGGTCAACACGATCCACATGATCATGCCGGACGCGGCGAGCCGCGCGGTTGCGCTGGTTGCCAACGGCAACCGCTCGGAGAACTACACCATCGACGCAAGTGCGACGACCGGCACGCTGACGCTGCTGGGCAACCCGAGCATCGACGTCGTGGTGATCAACCAGGTCCTCCCCGACGCGCTGCCGGAAGATGTGATCGGCAACATCCGCAAGGATGGCCGCATGGACAACACGAAGATCATCATCGTCACCAAGGACGAGGAAGCTGCTGCCGAGCACTTCAGCGATGTGACCTTCATCACCGCGCCACTCGACGCTGAGAAGCTGCAAACTGCAGTTGCTGCGGCCCTCGAAGGTGCGGAGAACCCCGGTGGCGCTCGCGCCGAAGGTTACGCCAGCAAGGCTTCGGCCGCGCTGCTGAGCCTCGCAAGCCGCAAGGCTGACATCGGTGGTGCCATGGCCAACCTGGCGCTGCAACTCAACCGTGGCGACAGCGTCGCGGTTCCGGCAGCGCGCGCGATCGGCTTGTCCGGTGGCGAGCCCCAGCTGACCGCCCTGGTCGGTGCGCTCGAGAACGGCAGCGACGACCTGAAGAAGGCTTCGGCGCTGGCCATCGGTGGTGTGCTCGGCCGCATGTCGAGCTGCCCGGACAACGTCTACGCCGCGCTGAAGGGCGCCATCGAAGGCAGCACCGACTCCGGCTTGCGCACCGCGATTGCGGCGGCACTTGGCATGGCCAAGATCGACGCGCAGAAGAAGGCCGAACTGCGCAAGATGCTCAGCCGCGTTGCTGGTTCGAGCAGCGAAGGCTAGTTCGCTCGTCCCAAACGATCTTTGTTCACCTAACGGTGAGTGGACCTGGCTCACCTAACGGTGAGCTGTCGCAGAAGCGGCCGCAGCACTTTGGGGTGCTGCGGCCGTTTCTCGTTTGAGGAAGATTCTTGTTTGGGCGGCCTGATCGCCATAAGAGCTGCCGATTCCCCTTTGGAGAGACTGTGCAAAACGCACTGGACGACTCCCGAATCGCTGGCTACTCTCCTTCGCCCAACGAGTGCCGACGTAGCTCAGTTGGTAGAGCAATGCTTTCGTAAAGCATAGGTCGCGGGTTCGAATCCCATCGTCGGCTCCACATCAAAAGGCCATCTACGCACCGCGTAGGTGGCCTTTTGTCTTGTCTGGGTTGCCTTACTCATCTGGGTTGCTTCGCTTGTCGGGCTTCCTTCGCTTGCCTGGGGCCCTTGCAACTTGTCCAGGGTCCCTTGGGCATCGGCCCGCGGGAGCGGCGTGGGCAGCGAACGTGGCAGCCACCTGGACCACCACCTAGCCCGAGATTGGCCGGCCCCGCGTCGGCAGGCGTGGCGCGATCTGGCGCTGTCATGGAGGCCTGACCGGACTGTTCCTTGCCGAACGGAATTGGGCCCTGGGCTGCAAATGTGCAGGCTCTTTGTTGGCGAACCGCGCGCTGGGTCTATGTTCGCTCGTGATGCTCAAGAATAGATGTCTGTGCTTGGTGGGCCTTGCGATGCTCGCAGCTTGTCACACCCCGCCGCCGCGCCCGTGGCTACGCTACGAACTGTCCGGTGGCACGAAGTGGTCGCCTCTAGGTGCCGGCAAGTTCGGTGGCACGATTCATGGGGCCAACATCTCGATCGATGTCTACCACCCGGACACTCGGGTCTTGGTTCTCGTCGAGAACCCAAGCGAGCAGCCGATCAAGTTCCGCGTCGGCCCGGAGGCGGGCGCATCGAAGGACGCGATGGGCGAAGTGCTGCTGCGTCAGATGGATGGCCGGGCTGCCGGGGGCTCCGACTGGCAGCCGTACGTCTCGATGCAGCCACTGACGATCGCGAGTGGTTGGCGGGCGACGTTCTATCTGGATCGTCCGCTGGGTCGCGACGTGAAGCTCGGTCAATACTTCGTGCTCGGCACGGAGTGTGAGAACGCTGCTGGCGAGCGCGTCCGGCGCGTGCTCCCGTTGATGGGCAAGATGGGCGGCACCGTTCCCGTCAAGCCGAGGTAGCGCATGCTGCTGGCCGAGCCAGCCCTGATCGCGACCATCGCCTGGCTGCCGGTCGACGATTTGCCGTCGGGCATGTGGGCCAACTTCTGGGCCAACGTCTGGTCGTGGCAAGGCCTACTGGTGGCATTCGCCATCGTCGGCGAAATCTTGGCGGTGATGTTCGTCTACCGCGTGCTCGTGCGCGGTGGTTCGGCGGCCAGCACGTTGTTGTGGATGGTCTTGATCCTGGCCACGCCGTGGCTCGGGTTGATGTTCTACTACTTGCTGCCGCGCACCCTGCAGCTACGGCGCCTGCGTCGCACGCAGCAAAGCGAGCGGCGCCTGCGCGAAGTGCGGCCGCTTGACGATGGCAACCCTGAGCCGCCCAAACCGACCTCGGGACTGGATCGTTTGCTGCAATGCCGCGGTGGCCTTTCTGAAGGCAACGCACTCCGCTGGCTGCCTGGCGGCGAAGACTTCTTCGCAGCGGCCAGCGCCGCCATCGGGAAGGCCGAGCAACACGTTCATTGTGTCGTCTATATCTTGCGGCCCGACAGCACTGGCCTGCGCTTTCTCGAACTGCTGACCGAGGCGGCAACGCGCGGTGTGAAGGTTCGGCTGTGTTTCGATTCGGTCGGTAGCTGGGGACTGAAGACGGCGCACTTGAGGCCGTTGCGCGCGGCCGGAGGCCAGGCGGTGCCGTTCTTGCCCCTGTTGTGGAAGCGGCGTCCATTCACTCTCAACCTTCGCAACCACCGGAAGCTGTTGGTTGTTGACGGTTCTGTTGCGTTTCTCGGGGGGCGCAACATCGCTGACGAATACCGGCACGATCGGGTCGGCAAGCGGCGGCGTTGGTACGACGCCATGATGGAAGTGCGCGGGCCGGCTGTCGATTGGCTGCAGGACGTGTTCGTGCAGGACTGGTGCACGGCGGCCGATGAAGTGCTGCCGGAGGAACTTGCGGGGGGCACCAGCCGCTCGCCGTGCGACCCAGCCGGGACGTGCCGGGTCGGGATCGTGAGCAGTGGCCCGGATGATGTGCCGTCGGCGTTGTCGTTTGCGTTGTTCCAAGCGATCGGAGAAGCGCACACCACGATCACCCTCAGTTCGCCGTATCTGGTCATGCCGCCGACGCTGCAGTTCGCCTTACAGCTGGCGGTGGCACGTGGCGTCAAGGTGCGCATCTATACCAACGGCCCGTGCGCCGAAGCTGCCTTTCTCTACCATGCGCAGCGCCATCACTACCGGCAGCTACTTGAGTCAGGCCTAGAGCTCTACGAGACGATCAAGGAGTACAACCACACCAAGTTCTTGGTCGTGGATGACAGTACGGTGTGCATTGGTAGCGCGAACCTCGACTTGCGCAGCGCCAACCTCAACTTCGAACTCGCGGCAGTCGCGCTCAACGCCGAACCGTTGGCGGCCGCGATCCAGGCGACGGTCGAGCAGCGACTGGCTTGCTTCCAGCAAGTGACGCCTGAGTCGCTGCCGAGCAATCCATTTTGGCGCGCGATCGATGGCGGCTGCGCGTTGTTTTCGCCGCTGTTGTGATCAGGCGCGCCGCGTAGCGGTGCACCTCGGTGCCTAGCCCGTGAGATATGCGGGCTAGCCTCGGACGATTTCCCAGATCTCGGCGCCGAGGTAGTCCCACGGCAGGCGGCCTTCGTCGCACTCGGCGTCGTCGGCGGAGAACATCACGTCGACCATGTAGATGATGCGGCCGGTCTTCTGACCGATGTTGCGCGCGCCGTGCGCGACACCGGGCGGGATGCGCACGAGGCGGTCTTTTCCGTCGCCGAGCACGAACCGCATCGTCTGGCCTTCGGTCTTGCTGCCCTCACGGCAGTCGTGCAGAACCAACAGCAGCTTGTCGCACGGTGGCACATACCAGACGTCGGTCTGGCGATGGTGGAGGTGGAACGCCTTGCAGGCGCCCGGTTCCATTTCTGAGTAGTTGACCTGCTTCACTTCGAAGCCGGGCAGTTGCTCGTGCATGCCGGCCGTCATCCGGCCGAGTTCGGTGATCGCACCGCCGTCATCGTTGAAGCGATTCAGGCCGACGATCTCGACCCCGTCAATGCGCGGCGAGCCGGTGTAGTCCTGAACGAAGAAGGCGTCTTTGGCCTTGCTGGTGATGTGTGCGATCGCGTCGGGGTGGTTGGGGGCGCTCACTTGGCAGTTCTCACGGTTGGTCTGGTTGGGCACCGCGCGAACTGCGCGGGCGCTACTCGTTCTTCGGCAGGCGCCAGGGCGCAACCTCAGTCGGAGGTGCTTGATCCAACACGGCGCGCAGATCGAAGACGACTACGAACTTGGGTTTGTTGCCAAGCTTTGGGGGCCCGACGCTCAATTGCCCGACGTTCACTTGGCGGTGCAAGTCGATCCATGGGCCCGGCAGAAGCCGATCGCGATCGGTGCGCTGGCGGTGACGGGCCCGCTGGCGCGGGGCAATTGCATTGTGGATCCAGCCGCAGAATCCCAACGGCAGCATCCCAGCGGCAGCATCCCAGCAGAGTATTTCGACCTGCGCGTGTCTGCCGCGGCCTGCGTGTCTGAGCCGGCTCGAAGCCGGCCCCGACACAGCGCTCTAGCGCCAGGGCTTGCCTTCAATCGCGAGATCGAGCACGGCGTGAAGATCGAAGGCGACGACGACCTTTGGCTTGCCGTTCACCAGCGGAATGCCGAACTTCAGCTTGGCGGTGCTCTTGGCCTTCTGGCCTTCGACGGCTTCCATCTCGAGGCTGCCCGCGAACGCCGGGATCTTGGTTGGCTTCTTCTTGGTGCCTGGCAGGACGGAAACCATCGCGCCCTTCGTGCTCAAGATGAACGCGTCGCGGTCGGTCGGGATCTTGACGCCGTCGATGATGACGTAGCCGCAGTCGCCGTTGGCCGCCTTGGTCGAGACCATGTCGTCGTCGGTCAGGCCGTACTTCTTGGTGACCATGCGCCACTTGCGAACCTCGTCCTGCTTCTTCGACTTCTTCTTCTTGTCGTCTTTCTTCTCGTCATCCTTCTTGCCTGCCTTCTCGGCGGCCTTGGCGCGCTTGGCTTCTTCCTTGCGAGCCTTGGTGACTTCGCGGTAGCCGGTCTTGGTGGCGTCGCGCAGTTCCTTGGGGATGCCGCCTTCGCGGTAGAAGACCGAGTAAAGGCCCGGCTTGGTGCCGTTGTCGAACGTGGCCGTGGTCGCGAGCGCGCCGATCAGCATCGGCTTGAGCTGCGTGGCTTCGACCAGTTTCTTGATCTTGGCGCTCTTCTCCGTCGACAGCCAGTTGACCGGAGCGAACGCGACGGCTTCGTACTTGTTCGGGAAGCCGGTTGCGTCGAGCGTGTAGCGCTCCGAGCCAACCAGTTCATTGAAGTTGAGCGCTTGGTCCTTGGCGAATGCGCCCGTGTTGAACTGCACGCGCTGCATCGAGTACAGGAAGTCGTAGCCAGGCGCGATGCTCTTGGCGAGTCGCATGCCTAGCGACTCAAGGCAGGCAGTGGTTTGAATCGGCGCGCGCGCGTCGATCATCAACTGCACCGGCTCTTGGTAGGAGAGATAGGAACCGCCCTTGGCGACCGTCAGTTGGCCTTGGTACACCGGCTTCTTCTCAACGATGCGGGCAGTCTTGTGCTTGTGCAGCAGGTCCCACTGCTTCAGCCAATCGTCCATGTCGCCGTGGATCGGGTCGTAACCGAGGTCGCCGACCATCTGCCAAACCTGACCGAACATGTCCAGGTGACCAAATGGGCCGTGTGCCCCGATGACCGTTCCGACCGGCTTGCTGTGCAAGTCCGACGTGCGGGCCATGCCGAGGAACTCGAGCATCTTCTCGGTGTACTTGTCGTGCTCCGGGCCGCGTTCGCCACCGGGCCACGTGTGCGTGCCGTTGCCACGCATCGCGCGCTCGAGTTCGATCTCGGTCGGCAAGCGCATGCCGATGCTCGCGGCAAAGGCGTTGGCTTCGCGCCACGTCAGGAAGACGACTGGGTGGTCGGCGAGCGACTTGCCGTTTTCGTCTTGGGCCTTGTAGGGGAGTTCGTGGCCCTTCAGCTCCCAGTAGTTGATGGGGCCGTCGGGGTTCTTCGGGTAGAGTTTGCGGATCTCTTCGAGCCGCTTGTTGTAGTCAGCTTCACAGCCGTAGCGCCACCAGTGGAACGGTGGGCGGATTTCGACGCCGGCGGCGCGCTGGCTGTCAACGAACACCATGTATTCGCTGTTCTTGACCGGCCACTTGCCCAGGTAGAATTCTCCGACCTGGTAAGGCTTGCGGCCAATGATCGACGACGACCGGCGCAGCGCGGTCTTGTACTTGTCGGCGGCGGCCTCGTGGGCCTTCTTCGGATTGAACCAGAACGCTGCTTGGGCGCACGCGTCCGCGAAGGTGTTGACGTCCAGGCCAACCTGCACGGTGCCAGCCGGCACCTTGAGTAGGAACTTGGGCAAGCCACCGACATCGTCGTTGGCGGCCGGTAGCGCGGTTGCACTAGCGCCGCTGCCGGCTACTGGTGCCTGGCAGTTGGCGAAGGGAAGGAGAGCACAGAAGGGGAGGGACAGCAGGGCCGTCGCGCGCAGCGAATTCGATTGCATCGTGATTTGGGGAGGCAATGGACGGTCAGCCGGGAGACGTGAGGGGCAGGCGTCTCGAAGGCCGCAGAGGGGTCGCGGAAGTGTACCAGTCGCCGTCGCTGTGGACCACGGCTGGAACAAATGCATTGTCACCGCAATCCGGCGGGCAGCAAGGCCCCCCTGGGTGCCTTTGCCCGGGGTGAGCTCCTGGAGCAGTTTCGATCCCGAGGTCTCGGTCAGGGCGGCGCACACACGCCGTCAGGCCTCATGGCAAGGCGCGCTCAAGCGCAGCTCGGTGCTGCGCGATGCGTTACGTCCGGCAAGCTGGCCGGCGGTGGCGCGCTGCCGAGGCCACAGAGCCCCGGCTCGCGATCTCACGCAAACAGCATGTCTTTCTTGGCAGCGAAGAAGCGCGAGCCGCTCTTCTCCAGGCCGCTCGCGACGAGGTGGGCGAGGTCCGGGTCGAATTGTTTGCCGGCCTCGGCACGGAAGAACGCGACGATCTTGGCGATCGGCCACGCTGGTTTGTAGCTGCGGACTTCGGCGAGCGCGTCGTAGACTTCGGCCAGCACGAGGATGCGGCCGGGCAGCGCGACTTCATCGCCGGCCATCTTGTTGGGGTAGCCCTTGCCGTCCCAGCGCTCATGGTGCTGGTAGACCCAGTTGCGGACGTTCTCGTGCCCTTTCAGGCCGGCGAGAACCTCGTAGCCCATCTGTGGGTGGCGGTTGATGATCACTCGCTCATCTGCGGTCAGCGGCCCCGGCTTGGTCAGGATGTGGTCGGGGATCCCGATCTTGCCGACATCGTGCAGCAGGCTGGCAAGACGCAACGAGGCGCGGTCCTCGAGTGACACGCCGCAGCGTTCGGCCAGCTTGTCGGTGTAGTCGACGACGCGGGCCGCGTGGCCACTCGTGGTCGGATCCTTGATCTCGATCGTGCGCGGCAAGACCGAGGTCAACACCTGATTGACGGACTCTAGTTCGCGGTTACGCCGTGCGAGCGCCGCTTCCTGCATGACGCGGTTGCAGGTGCTCAACAGCGACTGTGGGTCGACCGGTTTGACCACCATGTCCGCGACGTGGCTGCGCAGTGCCGCTTGCGCCCCGTCGAACGTCGGTTTCCCGGTGAGCACGATTACGGGCGGTGCCGGGTGCAGCGTTTGCGCCGCTTGGGCGACCTGCGAACCGAGATCGCTATTGCCGAGGTAGAGGTCCGTCAGGACGAGATCGAAGGAGTGTTGTTCGAGGGCGGCGATGCCGCGTGCTAACGAGTCGACAGAGGTCACGTCAAACCCGTCGTGAGCCAGCGTGCTTGCTAAGCTTCGTAACACGTCCGGTTCGTCGTCGACGATCAGGACGCGGTATGTTCGGGGATGGCGTGTTCTAGCAGTTGCCGCGTTCTGCGGGCTGCGGGACCAGACGAGTGAGGGAGAGCAAGGCGGTGTCGCCTGACTCGTGGCAGAAGCCTCGTGAAATCTCATGGGAGTGTGTCGCCGGTCTCATGCATGGGAAACCGGGATGTTCTCGGAGGGCCGTATCTGACTCGGAGTTTCCACGGCTTACGCCAATACTCAACAGCGTTCTTGGGAATCTGTGGACAACGTGTTCATCGTTCAGGGGGCTTGGTGGGTCACCCTGCAATTCCCATGGCACTGGGCTCACAGCTGGTCGCATTTTCTGCAGTAGATTGCCTGGCGCTTGCCCCAGAATGCTTCGGCACCCATGGCTGACAACGAACCCCTGCATCGCATTGTGCCCGCTCGAGACTCGGGAGTTCGCTTGGACGTATTCCTGGCTGGGCAGAAGGAAATTCCGAACCGCAGCCAGGCTCGGCGCATGATCGACCTCGGGTTGGTCGAGATCGAGGGGGCGCAGCGCGTCCGGCCGGGTCTCAACTTGGATGCCGAGACCAGCGTCAAGTTCACCCTGGAGCCGCATGTCGACGTCGATGTCCTGGCGCCCGACCTGCCGGTGCCGGAAATCGACCTTCTCTATGACGACCCGGACATGTGTGCGATCAACAAGCCGGTTGGCATTGCCGCCCATCCGCCAGACGGGCGTCACCGCCCTGCGCACACCGTCGCCAGTTGGGCCCGGGCTCGCTTTGGCGAGTTGCCGACCGTTCCGGACGCCGAACGCCCTGGCATCGTGCATCGTCTCGACCGCGAGACGTCCGGCGTGATGTTGATCGCCAAGTCGCAGGTTGCCTTCGAGTTCTTGAAGACGCAGTTCCGCGAGCGCACTGCCGAGAAGGAATACCGCTGCATCGTCTACGGCGAGCCGCGTTTCCACAGCGATTGGATTGAGCACAACATCGGCACCGATACCAAGCATCCAGAACGCATGGCGGTGGTGACCGACGGCGGCCGCGAGTCGTCGACGTTCTACGAAGTCATCGAGCAGTTCGAGGGCTTCGCGCACGTGATGTGTCGGCCGAAGACTGGCCGCACGCACCAGATTCGCGTGCACATGACGTCGATCGGCCATTCGCTGGTTGGCGATCGCGTCTACCGGTCGCGTCGCCAGCAACAGCGCAGCATCCCCGAGGGGGCGCCCGATCCCGGTCGGCATTGCTTGCATGCGCTGCGCCTCAAGGTGCCGCATCCACTGACGCACGAACCACTGATGATCGAGTCGCCGATGGCGGCGGACATGGAACTGTTGTTGGCGTGGCTGCGCGAGAACCTCCCGAAGAAATGATCGATGGCGAACCTTTGGAACGACGACGAAGCCAAGTGCTTCGCTGAGCAGTTCGCGGCGGCTGGCGAAGCGGTCGCCGCCCGCGTCTATACGTCGCGCCTGTTGGGCCGCGACCCGACGCTGGTCTTGCATGGTGGTGGCAACACGTCGGTCAAGACCACCTGCCAGGACATGCTGGGGCGCACGATCGAGGTGCTGTGCGTCAAAGGCAGTGGTTGGGACCTCGTCGACATCGAGCCGCCTGGCTTGCCGGCGGTGCGGCTTGAGGCGCTGCGCGAATTGCAGCAACTGGATCAGTTGTCGGATGCGGACATGGTCAATGTCGTGCGCGGTGCCTTGCTGGATTCAGAAGCGCCGAACCCGTCAGTCGAAGCGCTGCTGCACGCGTTCTTGCCGCATCGTTTCGTTGACCACACGCACGCCAACGCGATCCTGGCGCTGACCGATCAGCCCGACCCAGAAGTGCACGTGCGACGGGCGCTCGGCGATTCGGTGTTGGTGTTGCCGTGGATCATGCCCGGCTTCCCGCTCGCCAAGGCCGTTGCCGAGGCTTACGCGGCTTCCCCGGACTGCACCGGCATCGTGTTGGCGAAGCACGGTTTGTTCACCTTTGGCGACACCGCCAAGCAGAGCTACGACCGCACAATCGAACTGGTCGACCAGGCCGAACTCTACCTGCGGCGAGCAGTGGGTGGGCTGCCGGCGATGCTGCTCGGCGACCCGGCGCCGCTGCCGATGGCCGAGCGCCAAGCGGCCTTGGCGCGCGTCTTGCCGGCCCTGCGCGGCGCCTGTGCCGTCAAGTCTGAGCGCGGTGTCGGTGGCTTCGACCGCGTTGTCGTCGATGCGCGCACCGAGGACGACCTGGCTGCGTTTGGCCTGCACGCGCAGGCCCGCAAGCTGTGTCTGAGCAACCCGATCACGCCCGACCATGTGATCCGCACGAAGGCGCACTACCTCTACCTCGCGCCCGAAGCGGTCGCCGATCCGAGCCGCTTGCGCCGCTTGGTTACCGAATACGAAGTGGCCTACCGGCGCTACTACGAAGCCAGCGCCAAGAGTATCTCGCCCAATCACATGCATTCGCCCAAGCCGGTGGTCGCGGTGCTGGCGGGTGTCGGCATCGTGGCGCTGCATCGAACCGCACAGGGGGCCCGCATTGCCGCCGACATTGCGGCGCACACGGTTAGGGTCAAGGCGACAAGCCACGCGCTCGGGGACTACGTCGCGCTCACCGATGACGAACTCGCCGAGATGGAATACTGGCCGCTCGAGGTCCAAAAGCTTGGCAAGAAACAACCGCCCGAGTTGGCTGGCCAGGTAGCGCTTGTGACGGGGGCGGCTGGCGCCATTGGCACCGGGATCGTCGAGGTGTTGCTCGAACGCGGTGCCTGCGTGTTTGCGACGGACATCGATGGGGATCGGTTGCAGAAGTTGCAGTCGCAGTTCGCGTCGTTCGGTTTGCGAGTCGGCACGCACCAGGCGGACCTCACCGACGCCGCTGCCGTTGACGCACTGTTTGCGGCCTGCGCGGCCCAGTTTGGTGGGGTTGATTGTGTCGTGCCCAATGCTGGCATCGCGCACGTCAGTTCGATCGAGGATATGGACGCAGAGATCTTTGCGCGGGTGCTTGAGGTCAACACGACAGCGACCATGCGTGTGCTGCAAGCTGCGGCACGGATGTTTCGCCGCCAGCAGACCGGCGGCTCCATTGTGTTGCAGGCAAGCAAGAATGTGTTCGCTCCGGGCGCGCGGTTCGGCGCCTATTCAGCAAGCAAGGCGGCGGCGCTGCAGCTCGCGCGCATCGCCGCGATGGAACTGGCGGAGCAATCGGTTCGCGTCAACGTGATCAATGCTGACGCCGTGTTCGGCGACGAGCAGACGCCAAGTCAGCTGTGGGCCGAGGTCGGTCCCGATCGCATGCGCGCGCGCGGCCTCGACGAACAGCAGTTGCGCGATTTCTACCGCGAGCGTTCGCTGCTCAAACAGCCAGTCACGGCGCGTCACGTTGGCGAAGCCGTTGCTTGGTTTGCCAGCATGCGCACGCCGACTACGGGTGCCGTGCTGCCGGTCGACGGTGGCTTGCCCGAGGCGTTTCCGCGGTGACGGGCGCGGCCGACAACACGCCTGCGATCGAACTGCGCGGCTTGCGCAAGGTCTACAAGAAGGGGCGCGAGCAAACCGTCGCGGTCGACGGCCTCGATCTCGTCGTGCATCGCGGCGAAGTGTTTGGCCTGCTCGGTCCCAACGGTGCCGGCAAAACCACCACGGTCGAAATCTGCGAAGGCCTGACGGTTCCGGATGCTGGCGAAGTGCGCATTCTCGGGCGGCAGTGGCGGAATCGCGAAGACGATGCGATCCGCGCCCGGATCGGTGTCTGTCTGCAGGAGACCAAGTTCCACGAGAACGCGAACGTGCGCGAGGTGCTGACACTGTTTCGTTCGTGCTTTGAATCGGGCCGCTCGGTAGATGACGCCTTGGCGTTGGTGTCGCTCGAGGACAAACAACACGCGCGCCAGAAGTCCTTGTCGGGCGGCCAGCGGCAACGGCTCGCGGTCGCGACGGCATTGCTTGGCGATCCCCAGCTGTTGTTCCTTGACGAGCCGACGACCGGGCTCGATCCGCAGTCGCGCCGCCAACTGTGGCAGGTCGTGCGCGACTACCAGGCGGGGGGTGGCACGGTGCTGTTGACGACGCACTACATGGATGAGGCGCAGCAGCTGTGTGATCGGGTCGCTATCGTCGATCGCGGCGCGGTGATCGCGATCGGCACGCCCGCCGAGCTGATCCGTTCGTTGGCGGCTGAGCACTTCGTCATCATTGATTCGGTGCAGTCGCCTGGCGACGAGGAGCTGCTGGCCGTTCCCGAAGTAGTCGCCGTCGAACGTCAAGAGCAGCGCTTGGTGCTGACGGTCGAATCCGTGCACCGGACCTTGCCGCCATTGTTGCAGCTGTTTGCGGCGCGCGATGCGGCGATCGATGGCTTGTCGACTCGCCATGCGACGCTCGAGGATGTATTCGTGCACTTGACCGGCCGGCAGCTGCGTGAGGGAGAAGAAGCATGAGGTGGCGCGTGGTGAAACAAGTGGCGCGCACGGCCTTCGTCGAGTTCTGGCGCAGCCCGGCGGCGGTGTTCTGGACCTATGGCTTTCCACTGATGATGGCGGTCGTGCTCGGCTTTGCATTCCAGCCAGGAACGCCACCGCCGGTGCCGATCGCGATCGTCGACGTGCCTGGTGCGTCCGCGATGTATGCCACGATGCAGGCCACCGAACGCCTGTCGGTCGAGTTGTTGCCAGCGAAAGAGGCGGATCTTGCCTTGGCCCGCGGCCGCGTCGCCTTGCTGATCAAGTATGACCAGGATGGCCCGTTGTTGCGCAGCGATCCGACTCGGCCAGAGGCGGAATTGGCGCGGCTGTTGGTCGAGCGCGCGTTGTATGACGCGCGCGAGGGCGGCATCGAAACGGTCCGCGCCGAGGTCGAAGATCGACCGGGCTCGCGCTACATCGACTTCCTGATTCCCGGGCTCATCGGCTTGAACTTGATGGGGGCGGGCATGTGGGGCGTTGGCTTCAATCTGGTCCAGATGCGCGTGCAGAACCTGTTGCGGCGCCTGTTCGTCACGCCGATGCGTCGCTCCGAGTTTCTGGCTGGCTACCTGCTTGGCCGCTCGATCCTGGTGATCCCGGAAGCGCTCGTGATCATGCTGTTCGGCGTGTTGTTGTGGGACGTGCCGTTCCGTGGCAGTTATCTGGCGGCGTTCTTGGCGATCGTCATCGGCGGCTGGACCTTCACCGGCATCGGCTGCCTCTGTGCGTCGCGGGCCCGCACGATCGAGACGATTGGCGGCCTGATGAATGCCGTGCAGTTGCCGATGTGGATTCTTGGTGGAACGTTCTTCGCCAACGAAGCCCTCGAAGGGCCGGTGCGTTGGGTTGCCGAGTGCCTGCCGCTGACCCACGTCAACCGCACGCTGCGCGATGTGATGTTGGAATCGGGCAGCTTGTTGGATGTTTGGTTGCCGTTGACGGCGCTCGCGGCCGGCGGCCTGGTCTGCTTCGGCCTGGCGATGCGCATGTTCCGCTGGCAGTAACCGAGCCTGTGATCGTGGCGGGCGCGGTTGTTCGCAATCGCGAGGTCGCCGCCAACGCGTTCGCTTGCTAGGGTCTAGCGAGCATGAACGTAGTAGTAGCCGAGAAGCCGTCGGTGGCACGTGACCTGGCCAAGGTGCTGGGGGCGACCACGCGACACGAGGGCTACATGGAGGGCAACGGCTGGCAAGTCACGTGGGCGCTCGGCCACCTTGCGACGCTGAAGACTCCCGATGAATACGATCCGGCGCTGAAGCGTTGGTCGATGGAGCGGTTGCCGTTCGTGCCGGAGCGCTTCGAGCTGAAGCCCGCCGGCGATCGCGGCCGCAAGCAACAGCTCGACATCCTCGCCGAGCTGTGCCGTTCGGCCGAAGAGCTGGTGTGTGCGACGGATGCTGGCCGCGAAGGAGAGCTGATCTTCCGCTACATCCTCGAATACGCGGGCTGCCCCGGACGTCCGCACACCCGGTTGTGGCTCAGTTCGCTGACCGAGCAGGCGATCAAGAAGGGGCTCGCCGAACGCAAGCCGAGCACCGAATACGAAGCGCTGCACGATGCCGCGCGCAGCCGCAGCGAAGCGGATTGGATCGTCGGCCTCAACGCGACGCGTGCCTACACCGTTCGCTACGGCGGCGGCAGTGTGCTGTGGAGCCTCGGCCGCGTGCAGACACCTGTGCTGGCATTGATCGCAAACCGCGACGACGAGATTCGCGTGTTCGATGCGCGCCCGTTCTGGGAGTTGCGCACCAAGTATCGCAAGGCGACCTTTAAGTTCACCGGCGAGCGCTTCCGCGAGCAGCCCGAGGCCGAGGAGATGTTGGCCAAGGTCCAAGGCCAGCCGCTGAGCATCGAGCGCATCGAGACCAAGCAAGAGTCTCTGCCGCCGCCGCAGTTGTTCGACCTGACCCAGCTGCAGCGGGACATGAACCTTCGCTATGGATTGTCGGCGGCGCGCACGCTGACGGTCGCGCAGGAACTCTACGAGAAGAAGGTGCTGACCTACCCTCGTACCGATAGCCGTTATCTGTCGCTGGACATGGTGGCCCCGATTCGCACGACGCTCGGTCAGTTGCGCAACTGGAACCCGGACGCCTTGGCGTTGCTAGCGGCATACGTCGGCGGCGCGCCGGAGGGCGAGCGCGGCCCGCGCAGCAAGCCCAGGCGTGTCTTCGACGACAACAAGGTCACCGACCACCATGCGATCGTGCCGACCGGCAAGCTCGAGTCGCTGTCGGGCGAGCACCGATTGGTCTTCGATGCCGTGGCGACGCGGTTGGTGCAGGTGTTCATGGGCAACCGCTTGCAGGATGTCACCACCGTGCATGCGAAGTCAGCGGACGTGCCGTTCCGGGCGCGTGGCGTGGTGGTCACCGATCCAGGTTGGAGTGCGCTCGAGGCCAAGTCCGAACCGGAGAAGCCCAAGACGAAGTCCAAGAGCAAGAAGAAGGCCGCCGACGACGTCGATGACGATCGCCAGGTCTTGCCCAAGTTCGAGCAGGGCGAGAGCGGTCCGCACAAGCCGTTGCTGCACGAAGGCAAGACCAAGCCGCCTCGTCCCTACACCGAGAATACGTTGCTCGCCGCGATGGAGACGTCGGGCAAGCTGATCGATGACGAAGAACTGCGCGAAGCGATGAAGGGGCGCGGCATCGGCACGCCGGCGACGCGCGCTTCGATTGTTGAGACGTTGCTGTCGCGGTCCTACATCCGGCGCGAAAAGAAGGCGTTGCGGGTCACCGACCTCGGCCGCTACCTGATTGCCATCATCGCCGACCCCGTGCTCAAGTCGCCCGAGCTGACCGGTGAGTGGGAACACAAGCTCGGGGAGATCGAGCGTGGCGAGCGTGAGCGCAGCGCGTTCATGGAAGAGATCGGGGCGATGATCCGCAATCTGATCCACGAAGGCTTGTCGCCGCTGTTGTCGAATGATGGGCTCGGCCCATGCCCCTTGTGCAAGGCTCCGGTGGTGGAGGGGCGGGAGGCCTACGGGTGCTCGCGCTGGCGTGAGGACTGCCAGTTCCGGTTGCCGAAGACCTATCGCGACCTGCCGTTGACGCGCCAATTGGTGCGCGAGTTGTGTGGGCGCGGCGTGGTGTTGCGGCCGGTGACGATCGAGGGCGAGAAGCGCATCCTGTGCCGCACGGCAACGGGAGCCCCGATCGACTTGTTGCCGCCGAGTCGAGATGCGCAGCGACCGTCGCAGGGCAAGGCGCCCGCGAAGCGAGGCGGTGCCGCGAAGCCACGCGGAGCCGCGAAACCCAAGGCACCCGCGAAGCCCCGTGCACCTGCCAAACGCAAACCCAAGCCGAAGCCGCCGGAGAGCGCCGGCGACAACGCGGCCGAGTAGCGCAGTCCGCCAAGTCCGATGCACGTTCTTGGTGCCGGTGGTCGACGCGGCCCTAATGGGGTGACCCAGAAGAACGGACTTGCAGGCCGCCAGTGCCTTTGCCTGGCGCGCCGGCAGCTACGACGATGCTGACCTCGGCAGTCGGTTCTTGTGCCTGCGCGGTCGTGCACAGCCCGAGTCCGGCGAGCAGCACCGCGGTCACTCGTTGGCAGTCGGGATGGCGGCGCAGATCTGTCGCCAAGGCTGCAGGCTATCGCATGTCCTTGGCGGCAATGGTCGGTTGCTTGTCAAGCACGCGCAGCACCGGGTAGTGCGTGTCCGTCGCCGCTTCGAAGAAGTTCCAACTCGACAGTGAGTCCTCACTGAGCGGCTCGAGCAGCGTCGCCGCCAACATCGCCAGCCGCTGGTTGGCGGGAATGATGATGGTGCCGAGCGGCAGTTCTTGGCGCTTGGGGTCAAGCCACTTGCCTTGCAGTTCGAGTTCTTGGTGGCCCTGGTAGGGACGCTTCGGCTTGCGCTTTTTGGTGACCTCGAATTGTCGAACGGTCGAAGTCTGCGCCGCGGCGACGGCCCGGAAATGGATGCCGTGCCATTGCAGGCGTTGCACGACTTCCGGGGTTGGCGCGATGATCGCCCACGCGTTGGGCAGCCGCGATTGTTGCTGCGAACGGAACCGTCGCAAGACGGGCAGGCTCTCGGGTGTTGTCTCGTCGACGCGCACAATCCGCATCGGCTTGTCGTCCTCACCGCCTTCGCGCACGACCTTGCCCGCCAGGATGTCGAGTTGTTCCGGCGTGCCGAACCTCGTATCGCTGCCGAGGTAGAGCGAGCCTTCGCCTGCGTGCGCGCGGCGATCGGCAGTCGCCATCGTGGTCAGCACAGTATCCTTGTCGGCAGCCATCTGCTCTAGCAGCGTCAGCACGAACGTGCGGGTCGCCGCGATCCGCGTCTTGAAGTCGGCGTAGCTGTAGGCCTCGCTGAGGATGCCGATGCGGTTGCGCAGGCCGTAGTAGTTGATGCCGTAACGTGGACGGTGGTCGTAGGTATACCAACCGCGCACGCCCTTGTTCGAGCTGGGGGCACCACTGCCATCCCAGTCGCGGGTCTCGAAGTTGCCATAGTCGAAGACCTCGAAGCCGCGCGCCTTCATCTTGCTGCGGGCCTGTTCCAAGAGGCCGCGCCCGAGTTGGTCGATCGCCGGGTCGAGGTTGCTCGACAAGCTCGGCGCATAGGTCAGGTGGTAGCCGTGACGCGAGCCGTTGGTGGTGTGCAGGTCGACGAACAAGTGCGGGTCGAGTTCGCGGAACAGCGTCAGCATCACGCGGGTTTCGGGTGCGTCCGCCTTGATGAAGTCCCGGTTGAGGTCGAGACGCTGGGCGTTCGCTCGCTGGCCGACCGCGTCCGGTCCGTTTTGGCCGCGGCGATTGCCGACCTTGATCGCCTCGTTGCCATCGAGGTTGTAGATCGGCACAAACCAGACCTCGCAGTGCTCTAGCAACGCGGTGTGCTTGCCCGTCGCGAACTCGCGCAGCAGTTCTTGCACGGCTTCTTTGCCTTCGACTTCCCCGGCGTGGATGTTGCCGATGACCAACGCCCGCAAGCGCGGTTGCTCGCTCGGTTCGGGCAGCGCGACCTTGACCAGCATCATCGCGCGGCCTTCGTGCGACTTGCCGGCAATGCGCACCGTCAGGCGCTTGCCGTGCGACAAGCCGATGCAGGCATCGATAAACCGTTCGACGTCGGCGACCCGCGAGGTCTCGGCGTAGTTACTCGATTCGGGGACCGTCTGCGGCAAGCTGTCTTGCGCTGCCAGGCTGCCACAAATAGCTGACGCAAGCGTGGCCAGCAGGAACGGGTGACAGAAACTCAGGGTGCGCGCCATGCACACAGTCGTACTCGGGCAGCGTCGCGCGAGCCAGCGCGGCGCGGCAATCAGCGCTGAGGAGCTTGTACCGGTTTGGTGCCAGCAGGCACGGCCGGCTTGGTCACGTCTGGCGACGGAGCATCGACGAGCTTGGCTTGTTGCAGCTCCTTGACGCTGAGCTTGCCGTCCTTGTCGGTGTCGAGGGCAGCCAGCAGATTCTTGGTCCACCGCAACAGGCCGGGATCGAGGCGGCGCAGCAGCAGCGTCAGTTCGGTGGCGTCGATGGCTTCATCCAAATTGCCGTCGGCGTCGAGCCACGGCTGGGTCAAGCCAGCCTTTTGCTCGCTCTTGCCCGTGTCCGCCGGTTTGGGCAATCGCGCGTGCCAGGGGGCGAGTTCGGCTTCTTCGACTTTGCCTGACTTGTCGAGGTCCGACTGCATCAAGACCGTGGCGACAATCTCCGGCAGACCCGTGGCTTTCAGCAGATCGATGATCTCGGTTTGCGACAGGCCGCCATCGCCATCCTTGTCGTACAGCCGAATGAACTTCTGCAGTGGGGTCAGCGGCTGCGGGGGCGGTTCTGGCATCACGAACGGACGCACCGTGCGGACCGTGAAGGTGCCGCCATTCTCGAGTCCCCGGCGGAAGCGCTGATCGAACTCGGGCCAGGTGACGAAGCCATCGCGATCCGTGTCGATCCGCGCGAAGCCTTCGAGGTCGCGCGGCGACGGCAGCACGTCAAAGCAATCGGCCGCTTCGAAGACGTCCAAGCGATCGTCGCTGTTGCCATCACAGGCCCGGAACAACTCGCGGCTGGTCGATTCGCTGTAGCTGCCTTGGTAGCGGCCTTCGCCGTGTGGCTTGGGTTCGACCTGCGCCGGTTCTGGCAACGGCACCGACGACGGTGCCGCAGGTTGCACCTGTGGCGGCGTCCCGGTCGGAAATACCTGGGCCGTGACCGGCGGTGCGAGCACCGACGCCAGCAGGCCGACGGCGAGTAGCGCAGCCTTGCTGGTCAGATCGGGCCCGGTCACCCGGCTAGCTATCGAATTGCGACGCATCTTCTCTTCTGTCAGGTCTCTTCGACCTGCTTGGCCGTCGACTATAGCCTACGGGGGCGAGCACCATACCGATCTGGGCGCCGGAGTGGCGCCCGAACTGCCTGTACAGGGCGGGGAGTTGCCCAGTTTGGCCCTGTTTCGCTTCAGCGTTGTCACCGGTTGGAAGGCGCCGTGGGTGGCTCTGGCGACCGGCTGGCGGCCCCGCTGGGTTGCGTAACCGCCATCCGCGTCGGGTTTTTGCGTCGTGAGGCTTGTCCAGGGGTGGGGCATGCGCTTGCATCTGCTGCCGAGACAGCCCCTTCGAATCCCCTTCCCGATCAGCCGTCGACAACTCCCTGTCGCCGAGATCGGCCGTCCCTCCGAGGTATCCAGCGTGAACGCCCGCAAAGCCCTGATCTCCGTCTTCGCCCTCGCGGCCATGACTCTCACTTCCTGCGGCACCCTCAACCGTGCTGGCAAGGACATCATGCTCGGCGTTGGCACGCCCGTGCTGATGATCTACGGCGGTGCCACCGATGGTCTGACCACGTCGCAGAACGTGCGTGAAGGCATGGGAAGTGGTGCAGCCGTCCAGGTTCTGTCCTTCCCCTTCACGTTCGCCTACCACGCGTTCGAGCACGGCGTCTACGGCCTCGTGCACTTGGTCGACCTGCCGTTCTGCCTGTTCTACGGCCCGGCCGAGCTGCACCCGGCCGGCCCGGAAGTCATGCCGCTCGACATCTACCAGGGCACCTGGTTTGATGGCGACGCGAAGGCCTCGACGGATGCTGAGTCCGGCGAGATGATCCCGAGCGGCAACTAGCCGCTCGCAAGCGGGGCCCGCTGTCGGGCCTCACTCATTTTTGCCGGGCCACAGGGCCCTGGCAAATCGCGTTGGCGCGCGCCGGACCCGTCCGGCCTGCTGTGCCCGCTCCGGAACCATGCCGTGGTGCCGAGAACTCTTTGGCGATCAGCCCCATTCTCGAACTGCATCCTTCCCAGCACTCGGCAGTTGTTGGCAGCCAAGCAGAACTCGTGAGAACCGCCGTCGCTGCTGCTGCTACTGGCAGGCGTGGCTACTTCGGCTTCTCGGCCGCTAGCAGCTTTTCCGAGTAGTACGGGATGCGCCGGATCAGCTCGATCGCGAGATGGGCACCAGCCTCCTCGTTCGCTGCGGTCTTGACGAGCGAGGCGAGGTCTTTCTCAAACTTGCGCAGGTCGTTGCGGCCACCCGACCACGACTCATCGTCAATCAACTTGCTCATGCGCTTCATCGCGGTGCGATACAGATCGACGCGCGATCCGGTCACCTTCATCGGCTTGAAGTCGACGAAGAACAGCGTGCGCAGGGCGTTTGCTCGGGTGCGGTTGCCTTCGAGTTCACGCTTCAGGACATCGCGCGCGTAGTAGCGCAACCACTCCGGGCGGATTCCCGTCGGTGCGCGGCGTCCCCGCGGTCGGCGGATGCGCTCTACGAAGGTCGGACCGATCTGGTTGCGCACCCAGTCCTGCACCAACGGCGTTGCCGGTCGCACGGGTGGTAGTTCCGTGTTGGCTTCCGGATCCCGCAGCACGCTGGCATAGGGGAACGGCTCTTTCAGCAAGTCGAGGGCCTTGCGGACTTCGGGGGGGGCTTGCTTGGGCGTTGCCAGCGGCTCCGGACCGTAGACGCCAAGGCGGCCAAGCTCTTGCAGGCGCGCCACCGCGATCCACTTTTCGGGCTGCTTGTTGGTGCTCTGTCGGATGATGTTGTCGTAGTCCTTGATCGCGCGGGCGCGGTCGAGGTCGATGATCTCGGTCAGCCACGCGCGATGTACAGCGGTGGTCGCCGATTGACGGCGCTGCCGCTTCTTCTGCGCCAGCTTGCCCTGGAGTAGGCCTGCGGGGTTCTGCGGTCCTGACCTTTGCGGCCCTGACGATTGCGGCCCTGACGATTGCGGCCCTGACGTTGAGGGTTCTGGCGATTGGGATCCTGGCGCCTGGCTGCCTGCAGCCCCGGTCTTGCCAGCATTCTGCGGGCTGCTCTTCGTCTGCGGCTGGGTCGAGTCGCTACCTGGTGCTTGCGCCGGCAGAACCCGCGACAGGTTGCCGTGGCCGATGGCGATGGCGATCACAACTGCAGAAGCGATGTTCATGACTCTTCGATCAGGGTGGATTCGAAGCGATAGCCGAGGCCGTGCACGGTCACGACGTGCACCGGGTTTTCGACGTCGGTTTCGAGCTTCTTGCGCAGCCGCGCGATGTGGTTGTCGACCGTGCGCGTCGTCGGCAGGTGCACATAGCCCCATACCTTGCGCAGCAGGTCCTGACGGCTGACGACTTCGCCGCGATGCTCGATCAGCATCCGCAGGATCTCGGCTTCGTAGCGCGACAGCTGCACTTCGGTGTCGTCGCGGGTCACGGTGAAGCGGCGCCAATCGACGGTCAGGTTGGCGAAGCGCATCACGCCGCCAACATCCGAATCCTTGCCAGCGCCTGCCTTGGCGCCGGTCTGGGTGCGACGCAGCACGGCGCGAATCCGGGCCAGCAGTTCGCTCAGGCCGAACGGTTTGGTCAGGTAGTCGTCGGCACCGAGTTCGAGGCCTTGCACCTTGTCGCGGTCTTGGCCCTTGGCGGAGATGATGATGATCGGGGTCTCGTGGCCGGTCTCACGCAGGTGCTTCAAGACTTCGAGGCCAGACATCTCCGGTAGCATCAGGTCGAGAAGCAGCAGGCTGGCCTGGCCTTCTCGGGCCTTGCGCAGGCCTTCGCGGCCGTCGGCAGCGGTCGTCACCTTGTAGCCTTCCAGCTCGAGGTTGTGCTGCAGACCGGCTCGCAGGTCGGGCTCGTCCTCGATAACAAGGATCTGGGTATCGGTCAAAGTGCTCACTTGGGCGTTCCTGGGGTCCTGTTGGGCGCGGGCGAAGTGGTGGTGATACGTTTGGCGAGCGGCAACGTTAGTCGCATGATGGTCCCGCCGCCCTCTCGTGGCAATGCCTCGATGTCGCCGTCGTGGGCGCGGGTGAAGTGTTGCACGATACCGAGTCCGAGCCCGGCACCGCGCACTTCCCCGCTGTTACTGGCGCGATAGAAGCCTTCGAAGATGCGTTTGTGCTCGCCATTGGGGATGCCGCGACCCCGATCTTGCACTTCGATCACGGCATGTCCGCCGACCTTTTCGAGGATCAGGTCAACTTCGTGTTCGTCGTCGCCGTTGTGGCCATACTTGGTGGCGTTCTCAAGCAGGTTGATGATGGCGCCTTCGAGGCCGTCCTTGTCGCACGAGACGATGATGCCTAGCGGCAGGCTGTCGATCAGGATGACACCCTTCTCTTCGAGGTGTGGCGCGTAGGCATACGCAGTCGAGCGCAGCAGTTCGCCAATGTCGTACGGCTCGCTCTGGTAGGTCAGCGTGCCGGCTTGTTGGCGCGAGAAGTCGAGGATGCGTTGGATCAGCGTGGTCAGTCGCTCGGATTCCCGCGCGATGATCGAGCCAAACTCGGCGGTTTGGCCGGCATCGCGGACTCGTCCCATGCCAATGGTCTCGCCATACATGCGGATCAAGGCCAGCGGCGTCTTCAGCTCGTGAGACACCCGGGACACCAGGCTGATCTTGAGGGCGGCAAGCTCGGCTTCGCGAGAAACGGATCGCCAGGACCACAGGGCACCACCAATCGCCGTGAACAGCAGCGCCAGAACTAGCAGCGTGCGCTTGGTGGCGGCGGCATCCGCTTCCGCCATCAACCGGTCGGGGTCCGCGGGAAAGACTCGCAGGGTCAGGTCGTTGGTGCGCATCGATGGCGCGACGAAGCCCTTGGGAGCGGGCTTGACCGGAGTCAGCAATGGGCCGCCACGCGGGTCGGTAATCGACAGCGCGTAGTCGGCGTCCGAGATCGACGCGAGCACCGGGTTGACCATCTCACTGAGATTGAAGTGCAAGCCGACGTAGGCGCAAGTGTGCCGGTCGTACTCATCTTGGGTCGCGGTGCGCACGACCAACAGCATCGGATAGCCGGCGTCGGTCGAGATCAGGCGCTTTTCAATGATCGCTTCCGACATCTGGCCGGGGCGGTGCACCCATGGGCGCACCTGGTACTTGAACCAGATCGAATAGTCGTCGGCGAAGACTCGTGATGCCGCGCGCTGTTCGTCTTCGGCCAGGTAGCGCTCAACCTCTTCAAACTCGGGGTGGTCGGGATCAAATGTATCCGCCATGCGCAGGGCGACGGCGCTGGCGAGTCCGTCGGCGACTCTTCGATAGCCGTCTTCCGCGATGTCGCGCAACAGTGCCAATCGATCGGCGGGTAGGCCGAGTTCGGCGCGCACCGTTCTGGCCATCAACCGCATTTCCAGCATGGCGCGGTAGTGCTGGGTTATCGATTCGACTTCGTTGAATTGCTTGATCGCGGCCGTGGTCTCGTCGAGCGCCCGCAACACCGTGCCGAGGCGGAAGCGCGCATAGGCCTCGGTTCTCGCCGCCAAGGTGCTGCTGCCTCGGCCATCGGCGCTGCGGGGGTTGGCGATCTCGAGATCCTTGATCAGTCCCTCGAGTTGCTTGACGGCCGGTCGAAGTTCGCCGTATTCGATGAGCACTTCGGCGGTCGCCAGGGCCGGGATGCGTTTGCCTTCGAGGTCGGTGGTTGGCTCCTTCACGAACGGCATGGTGACCGTGTAGACCGACGGTTCTGGCCAGACCAGGTCCGCGACCTCATCGAGCAAGATCACATCGAGCAGCGCCGGGATGTCTTCTTCCTCGCGTAGCTTGATGGCGGTGCGCGTTGGCGACAGCTCCATCAGCAATCGTTGAGATGCAACCAGCGCCCTGCCAACCTGGGTGTCGATCTTCTGCGTGATGGCTTGCTCGGCGCGGGCGAGGAAGCGGCGCGAGTTTTCATCGGAGAGGGCGACGGTCTTTTCGCCGCTGCGCTGCAGCTCGTTCCAGCCAAGCGCGGCGAGCACCACCAACGGCACCAAGAACGTGCCGAGCGCGAGCAAGTGGCGGTGGCTGAAGCGCGTCGATTTCTTGGACATGTGCCGTGGGCTCAGGTGCGAAACGCAATGGCCAGCGTCGCGGTGGCACGATCAGCGTAGCGGGCGCGCGCGATTCGTGGTAGCCGATCGCTGGCCGTGGCCAATCCTTGGCGCGGACTAGTCCACACATCTCACCAGCACTAGCGGGCGGTGAACTTCAGGCCAACGATTGCGACGATCAGCAACGCCAAGAATACGATGCGAGCGGGGGATGCGTCCTCGGAGAACTGCCAGATGCCGTAGATCGCGGTGCTGCAGGCGCCGATGCCGACCCAGACCGCATACGCGGTGCCAATCGGGATGGTGCGCGAGGCGACCGCCAGCAGCCACATGCTGATCGCCAGTGTGACCACGACAAACACCGTCGGCCACAGCTTGGTGAAGCTCTTGGTGTAGACGATGCCGACGGCCCAGCAGGATTCGAACAGGCCGCCGAGGATCAGGAGGAGCCAGGCCATCAGGCGCGACTTCCAGTGGGCGGGCGCGCGCCCCATTCGTCAGACCGGCGGCCGTCGGATCGGCGGCGGTCAGCGCGGTGGCCGCCAGAACGGCAGCTGTCGGCGCAGCGGCCGTCAGTGCAGTCGACGTTCGGGCCGTAGACGTTCGGGCAGCAGACGTTTGGGGGGCGGTCATTCGTCGGGATGCACGGGGAGAGCTTCATCGCCCCATGTAACCCGTTCTCACGGTCGATCTCGATTAGTAGATCGTGATTGCGATGCCGTCGGTAGTCGACATCGGGATCGCGGGCACCGGACTGGTGCAGCTGCTGCCGACGTCGAACAAGTCGAAGCCTTGCAGGTAGAGCACGGCGCCGAACAATGCCGGGTTGTTGGGCATGGCGATCGCGCTCGAAGCCGAGCCAACCAGGACGCCGAGGTCGTAGAGCAAGACGCAACCACAGTTGGGCAGCGGCAGGCCGAGTGTCGTCACGCTGTAGTTGACGAACGGGAAGCCCGACGCGTTGAGCATGTCGACTTCGATGTTGGTGCCGAGCAAGCACGGTCCGGTGACCTGCAGCGAACTCGAGCCACAGCCACCTGCTTGGGTGGCGCGGAACGCCGGGATGACGCGCACGCCGCGGTAGTCGGTTTCGGGCGCTTCGGTCTGGATCAACGTCGGGACGGAGCCGACGCCGGTGTCGACGACTTTGTAGAGCGAGGTGATGAAGCCACTCGGCTCGGCGGTGAACCAGATCTCCGCGACGCCATCGCGCAGCACGCCGCTCAGGCCGCGGATGCACTCCGTGGCGTTGACCACGATCGTGTAGGTCCGGGTCCACGTGCCACCGGCCAGTTCCCACTTCTGCACGCCGCAGTTGGTGCCGAGGTAGGCGCTGTCGGCGACGTAGAGCGTCGTGTCGTTGGCGAACCAGAAGTCGTAGGGAGCGCCATCGTTGAACACGCCAGTGGTCGGAAAGCCCGGCAGCAGCGTGGTCGTCTGGCCGACGGTTGTTGGCATGCCGGTACCGACTTCGATCACGCCTTGCGACGACGAACCGGTCGACGCGCTGGTGATGTAGAGCTGGCCCTTGTGGTTGTCGATCCAGCGCACGTTGCTCGGGCTGCTGGCAATGTCTTGCGACGAGGTTGCGCCGAGCGTTGCGTAGCGCACCGAGCCGGTAGAGCTGGTGCCGCTGAGCCAGAAGCTCGAGCCGTCGAGGCTGGTGGCGCAGCGGAACGTGGTCGCGTCGTAGGCGTCGATCAGCGCCGTCGAGGTGTCGATCAGGCCGGTCAGGATGTCGACCCTGGCGATCACGCGATTGGTCGTGGCGGACAGTTCGGCACTTGGGTCGGTGCTGCCAATCATACGGTCATAGCCGGCGACGATCAGGTAGCGGCCATCGGCGGACACCGTCAAGCCGCCTTCCGACGACGAGAAGCCGCGTTGCGCGAACGACGGCATGGCGTTGGTCTGGCTGTTCGGAATCTCGAGCGACTGCACCAGCGTGTTGGTGGTGGTGTTCCACTCATCGAGGAAGACGGGCGCGGCGGCGCCGCTGAGAGTGAGCGCCGGGTCGCCGACGCGGAGCACGACGACATTGCCGGGAGTGAAGAACTGGGCGGTTGCGGTGGTGGCGAGCAGGGCACCGGCGACCAGGAAACTAAAAATCGAACGGGTCATGAGCAGGAGGTGGGGTGGGGGTTCTGAGTTCTCCAGTGCGACGTCCGGCGGGGAGCCGAATTGCACGTGACTAGTTTCGCCGCGGATGTAGTGCGATGCACAGGACCACATCAAGGAATCGCGAAGACTCGTCAGCGTGTGCGGTCGAGCACAATGCGCACAAGCTGTGCCGTTGCGTCTTCCGGAGCGAGCAGTTCGAACCTCACCGGTCCGGTGCCATCGACGTGCACGACGTCTGTGGAGAACTGTCCACCGCCGGCGATGCGAACGATTGCGTTGCTTGCTTCCGGTTGCATGGTTACGCGCCAGCTTCCGGCCGGCACAGAGACCGAGAGGGTCGTTCTTTGGCCCGGTGCGAGCCCGAGTGCTAGCTCGCCATCTGCCGTTGGGGCAACCGTTGGCGAACGCTGTGTCCAGAACTTGACGATCGCCGAGAGGTTGCTGAGGAACTTGCCGTCGATGGCCGGGTCGCCAGAGGGCGGTTGGTGGCGATTGACGGCAGGGCCCTTGGCGGCGAACGAACCAAACAAGTAGGCCGGGATCCGCACGCGATCGGGGCTGCGTTCGATGCCGGCGCGACCTTCGATTCGGATCCACAGCGGCGCCAGGTGCTCTTCGCGCAGCCCCGGCAGGATCTCCGGGTTGGCGAGGTCGAGCAGGATGCAGCGGTAGTGTTCGTAAAAACGCGGGTCGGCTTCGAACTCGCACGCGCTGACAAACACCGGCAGCGGCAGGCCCGGCGCGTGGGAATACGTGATCACGTCCGGTTGCTGCTCGATGACATACGTGCCGTTGCCGCGCATGTGTCCGGGCGGTTTCGGAACGCCTTTGCGAACCGTGTCGAGCCAACTTGGAAACGGGGTCGTGGCGATCGTGTGATCGCAGAGACCGAGCATGTCGAGTGCCGGCAGCTTGCTATAGAACGGCAGCGCGCCGGCCGCATCGACGGCGATGCGTGGCTGACGCTTGGCAAAGGCGCGGCCGAGAGTTTCGCCGAGCACTTTGCCGTGCCACTCCCACGTTTCGCCGCGCGCTTCTTTGCTGCGCGGATCGTGACGGGCCGTGTCGACGTTCCAGTAGCTGCCCAGGATTGCAGCAACTGTGGCAACGCCGATGCGCAGGTGCTGGTGGCGAATTGCGTGCAGGCCGATGGCCGCGAGCAACGCCATTGGCACGATGACGCCATGCAGCAGGCGCAGCCCGGGGAAGTGGTCGCCGCCGATCACGGTCAGGTAGCACAGCCAGGCGACTACCGGCAGCAGCAAGACAATGGTGAAGGCGCGGGTGCGGCGATGCAGCAGGGCGAGCACGCAGCCCCCGGCAAACAAGCAAGCGAGCCCAGGCATCTTCGTCAGTGCCGACACAACGAACGCATAGCCAGCGGGGAACGAATCGGGATCGAACTCAGCTTTGACGTGCGCCGTGTTGGGCAGGTAGTCGCCGTAGTAATTGAGTCGGAACGCCACTTGTGCGGCAACCGCGAGCAGCGCTGGCAAGCCAAACCAGAACGCGCGGCGACAGGCGGTGGCCAACCCAAAAGCTACCGGTTCTCTAGTGATGGATACTGCCGCCAACCCGGTGCCAGCGGTAAGGGCCCACAGCGGTCCGTCCGGTCGCGTCCAGCACGCAAGTGCAAATGGCACGCCCGCGGCGAACAGGGTTCGCGGTAGCCAACTGCACGCGATGTTGCGGTCGCCGTAGCGCTGCACCAGGCTACCGAATCCCCACGCCAACAGCGCCATCACCAGCGGTCCTTCGAGTCCGGCAAGCGTCCAGATCATCACCGGCTGGGTGGACGCAACCAGCAGCGGGGCGAAGCCGGCGACGAGCGCGGACCGCGCGTCGCGAGGGCGCAGCGCGGCGGCCAGAAACCACAAGCCAGCGAGCGTTGCCAAGGCGCCCAGCAAGCGCGCGGCGAAGACCAGTTCGATGCCGACGGCGCCGACCGCAGCGGTCAGCATGACCCACAGCAGGTTGCTGTATCCTTCGACGCGTTGTGGCACCCCGTCGACATCGGTCCACGTCAGTCCGTCGCCGTGCAGCAGTCGCTCGGTGTAGCGCAGCGAGATGAACGAGTCGTCGGAGAAGAACGGATACGGCCACGCAGCTTGCCACGCGGCCAGCAACACGGCCGGAAGCACCGCGAGCAGGGTCCATCGCCAAGACGCGATGCTTGCTGCGTGCCCCTGGAATGGGGGCGGGCCGTGCGGGGGTTCGTGCTTCACAACTGGAACTCAGTAAAGCAGGCAGCCGCGCACGCGCTGCCACCAGTCTGTTGGTTCGCTACTAAGTTGGTTGAGGTCTGCGTCACAGCCGTTGTCATCGACGAATCGCCGCACGCGCGAGGATCCAGTCAGGATGTCCATCGGCATCAGGGTCGGCTCATATTCATAGGGCGGCGGATGGAAAGCGAACTGGTCGCCGTAGAGCTTGCGCAGTTCGCGCAGGATGCGAAGTGTCAGGTGGTACGATCGGAACACGCGCGGCTCGGTGACATGCACGAACAGCCCGTGGCAACGTTGCTCTCGCCACTTCTGGAACGTCGGTTCGAACGTCACCGTGCGCAGCACCGCGCCGTCGATCGGGGACAACGCATCGCGCAGTTGTCGGGCATCGATCCACGGCGCGCCAAACTGCTCAAACGGCGTGGTCGTGCCGCGCCCTTCGCTGACGTTGGTGCCCTCGAGCAACACTTGTCCGGGATACACCAAGGTGCCCTCGAAGCGCGGTAGGTTTGGCGACGGGGGCACCCAGGCAGCAGTGGTGTCCGTCCACAACATCGAACGCTGCCAGTTGCGCATCTTGACGATGTGCAGTTCGCAGCCGATGCCGAGCACGTCGTTGCAGTGCCGGGCCAGTTCGCCAATGGTCAATCCGTGGCGCATCGGAATCTGCGCCCGACCGACGAAGCTCTGGAACTCGAGATTGAGGTCCGCGCCTTCGGCGACTTCGCCACCGAGTGGGTTGGGGCGGTCGAGCACCATCACTTCGATACCGGCAGCCGCGCATGCTTCCAGGCAGTGCGTCAACGTCCAGATGTAGGTGTAGACACGCGTGCCGACGTCTTGCAGGTCGACGACCAGCAAGTCGAGCCCGGCAAGCATCTCTGGCGTCGGCTTGCGGGTCTCCGAGTAGAGACTGAATACCTTCATCGAGCGGTAGCTCGCATGCGCCGTCTCCACCATGTTGTCCTGCTCGGTGGACCACAGGCCGTGCTGCGGCCCGAACAGCGTGGTGAGTTGTTCGGGGAAGCGTTCGTGCAGCGCATCGGCGGCGTGTTCGAACTGGTTGCTTACCGATGCCTGGTTGCTGAGCAGGCCAAATGCGCGCGATTCCTGCAAGCGCACGGGCGGCTCGCGCAGCACGATGTCGAGGCCGGTAAGCAGTGCTTCACTTGGCCGAGAGTGCGGCTGGGTATGGGTTGGCAAGGTCACGCCTATTCGTAGAGCAAGAACGGTTGCCGGCGCAGGCGGAACAGTTCGAGCGGTCGCCGCCACTTGCTGATGATGTCCTCGGCGGGCGTGTCGGCGAGAATCGCATCGTAGGTCGCTCGGTCCTTGAGCAACCAGTCCAGGCGTTTGGTGTCCCAGTCCTTGGCGAACAATTTGTGCAACGCACAGGCGATGTGCACGCCAGTGCGAACCGCCTCGAAGTTGCGCCAGTTGGTGACCAGAATGTGCACGCCGCCGCATAAGGTGTTCTTGTGCTTGCTCGAGGTCGGAGTGAAGCGCACCGGCACGAACGCGACTCCCGGCAACTTGGCGGCATTGAGGTGCGCGGCCAGCGCGTCGCCGTCGCACCAAGGTGCGCCGAGGATCTCGAACGGCGTGTCGGTGCCGCGGCCGACCGAGACGTTGGTGCCCTCGACTAAGCCGACGCCGGGATACGTCAGGGCCTGCGTCAGTCGTCGCATGTTGGGCGACGGGTTGGTCCACGTCAGGCCGGTGTGGTGCCAGAGATCGGCGCGTTGCCAGCCGGTGCAGGTAACGGTGTCCAGCTGTACCTGCAGGCCGTTTTCGCCGACCATCATGCGGGCGAGTTCGCCGGTCGTCATGCCGTGCTGAAGCGGGATCGTGTGGGCGCCAACAAAGTCGCGGCGGGCTTCCGTCAGCACCGGGCCGGCCATCACAAGGCCGCCGATCGGGTTGGGGCGGTCGAGCACGACGAATCGCAAGTCGTGTTCGGCCGCCGCTTCCAGCGCCGCGCGCATCGTCGCGATGTAGGTGTAGAACCGACACCCGATGTCTTGGATGTCGAACACCAGCGTGTCGATGCCTTGCAGCATCTCGTCGGTCGGTTTGCGGGTCTTGCCATACAGCGAGAACACCTTGAGGCCGGTTGCCTTGTCGACGGTATCCGAGACCTTCTCGTCGACGACGCCGAGCCAGCCGTGCTCCGGCGAGAACAGCGAAACCAGCGCGACGTCCTTGCAGTCGTGCAAGACGTCAACGGTGCGGCGGCCATCCCGGGTCAGTCCCGTGTGGTTGGTGATCAAGCCGACTTTGCGACCACGCAGTTGCGCGCAGCCGTTGGCAGCCAGGACGTCGATGCCCGTGATTACTTGGGCAGGGGCAGGAAGCGCGAACCAGCCGGCGAGCAGCGCAGCGGCGAGTGAGGCGACGGGGCAATGCATGGGGGCACGGTAGCGAGTTGCCGGCCGGTCGTCAGGTCTTGATTGCGGTGGTTCTGGCTACTACTGGTTACTGCCTACTATCTACTACGCCGGATCACCACCGGCGGATGGCCGGCGGCATTCGAACACTAGCAGGGTAACCGCTTCGCCATTTTCCTCGATCTTCTCGATATCACAGCAGATGCCGTCGAGCCGTTCGGCAACGCGCACGCTGGCAACATTGCGTTGGTCGCAGCGCAGGATGACGCGTTCGGCACCGAGCGTTTCGAATGCGATCGGCAGCAACGCCGCGGTCGCCTCGCTGGCGTAGCCCTTGCCGCAGTATTGCTGGTCGAGCCAGTAGCCCGCTTCGAGCGTGTTGGGCCCGCCGCGCAACAGCAGCATCGTTTCGCCGACCAGCGCCTTGCTGGCAAGTTCTCGGATTGCGAAGCGATGATGTTCCCCCTTGGCAAATGACTCGCGATTGGCCACGAGACCTTGACGCGTTTGTTCGAGGGTTCGCGGTTCGTGTTTCATGAATGGAATCCACGGCCGCAAGTGCGCATCGCAGCGGTCGAGGGTGGCACGTAGTTCTTCCGCATCGGCCTGCTGCCAACACGAGAGTGACAAGTGCTCGGTGCGGATCTGTTCGGGCGCGGTCGCCATGATGGGGCTACGAGTTGCGAAAGAAGTTGCGCGCGATCAGGCCGCTGCCGTAGGTCGCGCAGCAGGTGATCAAGCCATACCAGGGCCAGCCAATTTGTAACGTGCTGCCGTCGCCGAATTCGATGTTCGGCAGCACGAAGACAATCAGCACGGTTGCCACCAGGCCCGCCACCAGGCCGATCAGGGATGCGGACGGCGAACGACGCTCACTCAGTGCCAATACGAACAGTCCCAGAATGACGCCGAGCGTCAACGTCTGGATCGTCAAGACCTGACCGACGACCGAGCTCGCGCCGCCGAGGCCGCTGATGCCGACCAGGATCTGCATGCCGGCGAACACGATCGTGGCGAGCTTGGCGCTGCGCAGCGCAAACGGGGAATCGGGTTCGTGGCCGGTTTTGGGCAGAATGAAGTCGTTGACGGCGGCGGACGCCGATGCCGACAACGAACTCGATAGTGTCGACATCGCCGCCGAGAACACTGCGCCGAGCACGATGCCGATCAGGCCAACTGGCAAGTGGTGCACGATGAAGTGCGCCAGCACCCGGTCGCCGCTGGAGAACGGCTCGTCAGCTGGATGTTGCGCGTAGAACGCCGACAGGCCGAGACCGAGCAGCAGGAAGATTGCGAACTGCACCAGTACAACCGGGCCGCTCCACAACAGGGCCTTTTGCGCATCTCGCTGCGAACGCGCGCACAGATACCTTTGCACGATCATCTGGTCGACGCCGTGGCTGCCGATTGACAACACCGCGCCGCCGATGATGCCGGCCCAAAACGTGTAGGGCGATGAGATGTCGAAGCCGAAGTCGAAGCAACGCAGCCGTTCCTGCATGGCTTCGGTTTGGAACGTCGCCGACAGGCCGCCATCGAGCTGCTGGCCCATCACGAAGAAGGCGATGATGGCGCCGGTCATGTAGACGACGAACTGGATCGCATCCGTCCATACCACGGCCTTGATGCCGCCAACGACGGTGTAGATGACCGTTGCAATGCCAACGGAAACGACCGCCGTCGACAGCGTGCAGCCGAACATGACCTGCATCACGAGGGCCGCCAGGTAGAGCCGCAGGCCATCGCCAAGGGTGCGTGTGATCAAGAACAGCGCGCTGGCCAGGGTGCGCACGTGCGGGCCGCTGCGCTGGTTCAGGACGTCGTAGGCGGTGAAGAGCTTGCCCTTGAAGTAGAGCGGCAGCAGGCCGTAGGCGGCGACGGTGCGACCGATCAGGTAGCCGAGCGGCAGCTGCAGGAACAGCAGGTTGCCCGGGGCTTCGGCCGTGCCGAAGGCGATGCCGGGAACGCTCAAAAACGTCGCCGTACTGGTCTCGGTGGCGACGATCGACAGCAGCAGCACCCACCACGGCAGATTGCGGCCGCCGAGCAGGTAGTCCGTCGCCGACTTCTGGCCGCGCCCCATGTAGAGACCGAAGGCGACCGTTGCGATCAGGTAGGCGATGAGGATCGCAAGGTCCGTGGTGCCAATGGCCATGGCCGCAGGATGCGTTGCAGTGGCTGGGATGCAAGGTTCGCATCGGGTCTTTTGTGCATCCAGGTTGGCTCCCGCCCGGCCTCACACGAATGCGACGTTCAGCCCGTAGCGAATGATGCGAGATTGCGCGATCATTCGTGACATGAGCCGCGTTGATTTGTCCGAACTCACGACTGAGGCAAGCAACCCACGTAGCGGCGAGCTCGACGCAATGTCGACGCTCGACGTCGTTACGGCGATGAACGACGAAGATCGTCATGTCGCCGAGGCCGTGCGCGCCGCCCTGCCCAGTATCGCCAAAGCCGTCGATGCCATTGCCAAGCGCATGCACAAGGGCGGTCGGTTGCTCTATATCGGCGCGGGCACCTCCGGACGTCTCGGAGTGCTCGATGCGGTCGAGTGCCCGCCGACTTTCTCGTCGTCTGCCGAGCAGGTGCGCGGCTTGATTGCCGGAGGGGAGAAGGCCTTTCAAAAGGCCGTCGAAGGTGCCGAAGACGATCCCAAGTTGGCGGCCGCGGATCTGGCCGCGATCGAGCTTGGGCGAAAAGATTGTGTGGTCGGCATCGCCGCGAGTGGCCGCACCCCGTATGTGCTCGGCGCACTTGCGTACGCGCGTTCGAAAAAGGCGCTGGCGATTGCCGTGACGATGAATCGCGGCAGTCCGATCGTCGCCGCTGCAGACATCGCGATCGAGGCCGTGACCGGTCCAGAGATTCTCACCGGCAGTACCCGGCTGAAGGCCGGCACCGCGACCAAGATGGTGTTGAACATGCTCAGCACCGGCGCGTTCGTGCGGCTCAACAAGGTCTACGGCAACTTGATGGTGGATGTGCAAGCGACCAACGAGAAGCTGCGCTCGCGCAGCATCAGCATCGTTGCGCAGGCGTGCCATTGCAGTCACGAGCATGCGGCGAAGTTGCTGCAGGAAGCCGATGGCGAAGTCAAAGCCGCGATTGTTGCCGAGCGCCATTCGGTGCCGCCGCCCGTCGCGCGCACGTTGCTGTTCACCCACGATGGCAGTGTTCGCGCCGCGCTGGAAGCGCCGCTATAGGTCGCGGTAGCTTCGGCATGAACCGGGACGACAAACAAGCTGCCGCGGCCAGGTGGATCGGACTCGACGCGCTGCGCGGTCTGGCCATCGCCGCGATGATCCTGGTCAACAATCCCGGACGATGGGGGAGTAAGTACCAATACGGGCAGCTGCGGCACGCGGACTGGCACGGTTGCACGTTCACGGACCTGGTCTTCCCGACGTTCTTGTTCTGTGCTGGGGTCGCCATCGTGCCGGCGATGTCGCGAACGCTGGGCGCGGATGTCGGGCGCCGCATCGTGCGTCGGGTTGTCAGCTTGATCTTGCTCGGCATGATGCTGTCGGCGTTCCCGCTGATCACGTTTGCTCCAGATCGCGACCTGTTCGCGCCGTTGCTGGGCGTGCGCTTCCCCGGAGTGCTGCAGCGCATCGGCATCTGCTACGGCATCGCCGCCTTGTTGTTTGTGTACTCATCGGTGCGCACGCAACGCATCGTGTTGACTGGCTGCTTGCTGCTCTATTGGCCATTGATCACGCTCGTCGACGTGCCTGGGTTCGGCCCTCCCGATATCGGCACAGCAATGGGCACGTTGCAGGGCTACGTCGATCGCGCGGTGTTCGGCACGCATATCAACGTGAAGGGCCAATACGACGCGGAGGGCTTGCTGAGCACGATTCCGGCGCTGGCGACTTGCTTGTTCGGGGTCGAGATCGGGCGCCTGTTGCGGCGTGAAGCGAACCCTTTGCAGAGGGTGCCCAAGCTATTGAAGGCCAGTCTGCTGTTGTTGGCGATCGGCGCGTTGTGGTCGTTGCTGCTGCCGTTCAACAAGTATCTGTGGACGAGTAGCTACACCGTCTGGACCGCTGGCATCGCGACCGCCGTGTTGGCTGGCTGCGTCTGGGCGTTCGAGCATCGCAAGTGGCAATGGCTTGCCTATCCGTTGCATGTCTACGGCAGAAACGCGCTGCTGGTGTTCGTTGGCAGTGGCCTGGTCGGTCGCATCGTCTGGAGGCTGATTCGAGTTGACGTCGATGGCAAGTCGACGTCTCCGGCGAACTGGTTCTTCGAGACCGTGTTGTTGCCAATCGGCGACCCGAAGCTTGCCTCGCTGTTGTTCGCGCTACTGTGGATCTTCGCGTGGTTCCTGGTTCTGCGCGTGCTCTACAAGAAGAATTGGATCTGGAAGGTGTGATGAAGAAAACCCTGCTCGTGTTGAGTTCGTTGTTCGCCGCCGCACTGCCGGCACAGGTCACGTTCCACGACGAGGCGGGCAAGCAGCTGGTCGACCAAGACGTCAAGATCGAGCGCCTGCACACCGGCATGAAGTTCGTCGAAGGCCCGGTCTGGATCGCGCGCGATGCCGCTTTGGTGTTCTCTGACATTCCCCGCGCCAAGTTGCTTCGCTGGACGGCGAAGGGTGGCGTTGTCGATTGGCGCGACAGCGAACAGAGCAACGGCAACACCCTGGATCTCGATGGCAAGCTGTTGAGCGCGCAGCATGGCGCGCGCAACGTGGTTCGCCATACCCTGCCGATCGATGCCCAGTCGGATGGCAAGCCGGATGCCCAACCGGATGCCCAACCGGATGGTAAGCCGGATGGTAAATCCGATCGCAAGCCCGAACCCCAGGTGCTCGCGTCGAACTGCGATGGCAAGAAGTTCCATTCGCCCAACGACCTGGCGGTGCGCAACGACGGCACGATCTGGTTTACCGATCCGACCTACGGACTGCGTCAGCGCAAGCCGGAGGCCGACGGCAACTTCGTCTACCGGCTCGACGAAACGACGGGGGTGGTGACCGTGGTGCAGCGCGACTTTGCGATGCCCAACGGCATTTGCTTCTCGCCAGATCACCGCCGCATCTACATCGCGGACAGTGGCAAGAAGCAGCGGGTCGGCGCGTTTTCCGTCTTGAAGGACGGCACGCTTTCGCCGCCGCTGTTCTGGCTTGAAGGCGGCGCCGATGGCATTCGCTGTGATTCTCGTGGAAATCTTTACACGACGGCCCGCGATGGCGTGCGCATCTACAGCGAGGCCGGGGTCCACCTGGCGACGATCAAACTGCCCGAGCAACCCGCCAATTGTGCATTCGGTGGAGCGGATGGCAAGCAGCTGTTCGTGACGGCCCGCACGTCGCTCTACCGCCTCAACTTGCGCGTGTCCGGAGCCGCCATTCCGCCCGCCAAGGCAGTCCAGAATGCGCCGGAATCGGCCGCTGGGACGAAGCCGGGACGACGTCGCTGACCTGCCGCAACCAAGGGAATCTTAGGTGTTTGTGTTACCTCTCCTGGGCAGGCCGCCAGCGGTGATAGCTTGCGACCGAGCCCCCGTTTGGGCACAGTGAATGGCAGATGGATCAGCAAGCGAAGACGGAAGTGAGAGTCCTGGCGGGCGCGGACAGTGCTGTTGCGCTCCTGCTTGAAGAGGTTTGCGCTGTAGTGAAGGCGAAAGGTGCCGACCAGGATCAGCGGCCGCTGGTCAGCTTTGCGACCGGCGACACCTTCACGGCGTTCTTCCGGGCGCTCGATGCCGAGATCCACGCTGGGCGGATCAATCCCAGTGAGTTCGTCGGCACGCATCTTGATGAATACATGGGCTTCGAGCCCGAGCGCGCCGGCGGCATGGTGCACGAGCTGATCCTGCGATGCCCGGCCCTGCGCGACATGCTCGCCCGCGGCTCGTTCCTGCCGGTTCCGTGTCATGGGGCGGAAGGCTCGCTGCGGGCCCACGAAGAGCGCCTCGAGCGCGCCGGTGGCATCAAACTGCAGTTGCTCGGCATTGGCCGCAATGGCCACGTTGCCTTCAACGAGCCGGGTGCGTCGTTTGACGAGGGTTACCACGTGACGATGCTGGCCGAGTCGACGCGAGCCGATGCCAAACCGCGCTTCGTGCCGGATCAACCGCCGCGCCGCGCCGTGACGGCGGGCGTCAAGTCGATCCTCGGTGCCGAGCGCATCGTGCTGTGTGCGTTTGGCTCGGGCAAGGCCGAGGCCGTGCGCGCGATGCTCAAGGGCGACATCAGTGCCAACTGCCCGGCGTCGGCGCTCCGTCGCCACAAGAACGTGCTCGTGCTGCTCGATCCGGCCGCGGCTAGCAGCCTCGACGCCGACGCCATTGCTGGCGCGAGCTGCTAAGCACGAACTGCCAGCGCGAATCGTTGGCAGTTGGCTCGTTCTTGCGAGTCCCTCGGGTGCATGCAATTCCGGGCTAGCCGCGCGCCGTCCAGGCCGCCTACGATCGGCGCGTGAAGTTCGCGCACAGTTGGGTCTATCTTCTGCCGTTGTTCCTCGCCGCTTGTGCGACCGGACCCGATGAGAGGTCGACAGTCGTCGCCGACACACTGTCCAAGCTGACGCTCGAGGAGAAGGCTGGCCAGCTGTTCGTCTGTTGGAGTCTGTCGCGACCCGCAGGCAACAACCACGAGCAGATGATGCAGTGGGTCGAAGACGTTGGTCTCGGCGGCGTCATCCTCAGCCTTGGCACGACCGAAGATGCGGCGGCGGTGATTCCGAAGTTGCAGGCGAAGGCCAAAGTGCCGCTGTTGCTGGCGAGCGACTTCGAAGGTGGCATCTGGTGGCGGCTCAAGGGTGGCACCGAACTTGGCAACCAGATGCTGGTCGGTGCGACCGAGTCCGAAGAACTGGCCGAAGCGATGGGGCGCGTCACTGGCGAAGAGGCGAAGGCGCTCGGCTTCCATTGGGTGTTCGCGCCGGTGTTGGATGTGAACTCCAACCCCGACAACCCGATCATCAACGTGCGCAGCTTTGGCGAAGACCCTGAGTTGGTCAGCAAGCTCGGTCGTGCGTTGGCGCGCGGTGTGCGCACGTCGGGGTTGTTGTCGTGCGGTAAGCACTTCCCGGGTCACGGCGATGTCGACAGCGACTCGCACCTCGCGTTGCCGACGGTGCCGGGCGATCGCGAACGCTTGATGCGCGTCGAGTTGGCGCCGTTCCGCGCGGCGGCCGCAGATGGGTTGGAATCGGTGATGACGGGTCACCTCGCAGTGCCCGGTCTCGGCGAAGACCCGGGCGTGCCGGCGACGTTGAGTCGCAAGATCCTGCACGATGTGCTGCGCACCGAGCTGGGCTTCAAAGGATTGGTCGTCACCGATGCGCTCGACATGGGCGGCGTCAAGAACGCGCTCGCCCCGGGCGAAGTCGCGGTGCAGGCGTTGCTTGCCGGTGCCGACGTGCTGTTGATGCCGCCGGATCCGATGGCGGCACGGCAGGCGGTCATCGATGCCGTGCGCAACGGCCGCGTGCCGATGGCGCGGCTCGACGATGCCGTGCGTCGCATTCTCGAAGCCAAGAACAAGGTCGGATTGTTCTCCGGTGGTGGCCAGGTGGCTCCCGATGCGCAGAAACGCTTGCGCACGCCGCAGTCGCAGCACGTTGCCGATCAAATCGCGGCGAACGGACTGGTGCTGGTCCGCGATCGTGATGGCGCACTTGAGCAGTTGCGTCGTCGAACTGGCGAGACCCTGTCGGTGACGTTGGTCGACAAGGAGGATGGCACCGGCTCGGCTGTTGGCGTTGCCTGGCCTGGCGAATCGGTGCGCTTGACGAACTCGAGTTCGGCAGCGGACATCGCGGCTGCGATCGAGCGCGTGCAGAAGGCCGACGAGGTGATCGTGTCGTTGTTCGTCAAAGTGCGCGAGCTGAGCGGCGGCATTGGCTTGCCAGCCAAGCTCGAGCCCGTGCTGCAGGCGTTGCGCGACGAACAGCATGTCGCAGTGGTTTCGTTCGGTAGCCCCTACGTGGTTCGCAACATGCCGAAGGCCGATGCCTTCGTCGCCGCGTTCGCGACCACGGAGCGGGTGCAGACGGTTGCTTCGCGGCTGCTGGCGGTGGGTGGGTTTCGTGGCCGCTTGCCCGTCACCATTCCTGGCGTCGCCAAAGCCGGGTTCGGCTTGTCGGACGCGCCGTTGCCCAGCAGTTCCGGTTCGCAGTTGGTGCTGCCAGCCACGAAACCGACGGGGCCGCTACCGGATGCGCTGCGAGTTCGTCTCGAGCAGGCCGTCGCAGATCGGGCGACGCCGGGTGCGGTTTGTTTTGTCTCGCACCGTGGCAAGTCGATTGCCGAGATCGCGGTTGGTCGCGAGACCTACGATGCCGACGCGAAGCTGGTCACGGACCGAACCAAGTTCGACCTGGCATCGCTGACCAAGGTTTGCGCGACCACGCCGGCAATCCTGGAGCTCGTGCAGCAGGGGCGGATCTCATTGGATGATCCCGTGCAGAAGTGGGTGCCAGCGTTCGTCGGCCCCGGCAAGGAGCGCGTCACGATTCGCCACTTGATGGCGCACCAAGGCGGCTTGGCTTCCTACGTTCGCTACTTCCGCACGCTCAAGGGCAAGCAGGCGATCGTCGCCGCGGCGGCAGCCGAAGGGTTGATGTCGGAGCCAGGCACTTCCGTGCGCTACAGCGACCTGGGGTTCATTTTGCTGATGGCGGTTGTCGAGGCCGCGGGTGGTCCGCTCGACCAGGTCAACTTCGTGCCAGGCGCGGTCTTCGCACCGACAAGCCTGCCGCCAATCGACGCCGCTCCGACGGAGCTTGACGAGGACCGCGGTGGCGTCATGCGCGGTTACGTTCACGATGAGAATGCGTTCGCCATGGGGGGCGTGTCTGGCCATGCGGGATTGTTCGCGACCGCGCGGGGCGTGAGGGCGTATGGCGAGAGCTTGCTGCGTGGTGGCAGCGGTCGCCTGTCCCGCGACCTGATCGCCCTCGCCACCAAGCCCGCCGGCATCACCAAGGACACCACCCGCGGCCTCGGCTTCCAGTTGCTCAAGAGCGGTGGTTGGGCAGGCACGGACATCCCTGACGGCACCTTCGGCCATACCGGCTTCACCGGCACGTCGCTGTGGTGCTGCCCGCGCTACGACGTCTGCGTCGTGCTGCTGACCAACCGCGTGCACCCGACCCGGGTAAACAACAAGATCACTGCAGTGCGACGGGCTGTTCACGACATCGTGCTCGATTCGCTACGCTAGCGGCATGCTCGCACGATCGAAGTTCGCAGCTCTGCTGCTGCTCACTGTCGCCTCTGTTCTCGCCCCGAGTTCTGCGCAAGAAGCGCCGAAGCACATCCACATCATCGGCGCCAGCGTCAGTGGCGGCTTCGAAGACGGGCCGATGTTTGGTGCCAAGAAGCAGGGCGATTCGGTTTCGTTGCAGCACATGCTCAAGAAGTGGAGCGACGGCGAGGTCAAGGTCACGTCGCATCCGCAATTGGAGATGTGGTACCTGTTCAACGACCCGATCAAGACCGGCAAGAAGGAGATCGAGTTGGCCAAGAAGAAGAAGGCCGACATGGTCTTCGCGGTCGACTTCCCGTTCTGGTTTGGCTACGGCTATGTCAGCGGCGACAAGGCCAAGGCGCGATTGGCGCGACTGGAAACGGGCTTGGGCTATCTCAAGGAACTCAAGGTGCCGGTCGTGATCGGCGACTTCCCCAACATGAAGGGCGCGCAGATCCGGATGTTGAAGCCGCGCCAGATTCCGACCGAGGCGACGCTCAAGTTGTTGAATGATCGCTTGGCCAAGTTCGCCGCGGACAACAAGAACGTGACGCTGGTGCCAATGGCGCAGATCGTCAAGGCGCTCAAGGACGACGGCGTCGAGCTGCCGTTGCAGGATGGCAAGGTCAAGACCGGCCCCGGCGCATTGCTGCAGGAAGACCAACTGCACGCGACCCGGCTGGGCATGGCGTTGATGACGTTCCAGCTGCAGGCAACGCTGCGCGCCCACTTTCCGAAGAAGCACGCGTTGCACGAGCAAGTCTGGTCGTTCGAAGAGTTCGCGGAGGCAGCCGGCGCCGATGGCGAGCTTGAAGCCCTGGTGGATGAAGCGAAGGCGAAGAAGTGAGTCGCAGGGCGCAGTCAGTGACAGAGCAGCCAGTTGCAGAACGGCGTAGGTAGTCCGTAACCTCGACCATGGCCTCTTGCCAGCCCACACCTGAGGCGGTCGCGAGCGTGCCACGCCCACGTCTGCAAGCCGCCGGGATTGCCGCAGCGACGTTGTGGCTGCCGTGCCTCGTCGGGCTCGGGATCGTTGTGGGCAGCCAGTATGCGCTGGCGACCTACTGGAAGTTCTTCGCCGTGCTGCCCGGCCTGATCGTGCCGGTTATGTGCCAGCTCGACGACTTCCTATCCTTGGTGTTGGCCGTGCTGACGACCTTGGTTGCCTACGTGGTGCTCTACCTGAGTGTGCGCCATATGCCGCTGATCCCGCTGCGCATCACGGTTGCCGTCGCCGCCGCGTTGGTCGGGGCCGAAGCAGTAGTCATCGGCGGCATTTTGCGTGCTTGAGCTGGCGCTCACTTCGCCGGCAAGGCGCCTTGCCACTCCGGCAGTTTGCGCAGTTGGTCGAGCGGCTCGCCGAGCAGATCCGCTTGCCATTTGCTGATCTTGCCACGCAGTCTTGCAGCCGCCGCATACTTGCCCGCCAGGTTGGTTCGGCCACGGGCCATGGCTTCCAACGCCATCGTCACCGGGTAGCGCCGGTCTTCGCCAGATCGCTCCAGCTCTCGGATGTCCCGGTTGAGCCGATCGTTCATCGTGTGGATCTGGGGCAGCGCTTGTCGATCGTGCGTTGCCAGCAAGTCGGCGATGGTCACGAAGGTGTTCTCGATCGCGTAGCGCTTCAGTTGCTTCGGCTCGCGGCGTTGGGAGGCACGTTTGGCAAGGTCGGCGAAGTGGGTTGCCAGCCCCTCGCGAAGCGCCGGGTGTGGATCCACGACGACTGCTTCGATCGCGCGGTCGACATCGCCGAGTTCGGCCAGCGCCGTGCTGCGCAGGGCACGAAGTTCGGGGTGAGCGGGGTCGAGCTTGAGGCCTTGTTCCGCCACCTTGATGGCCTCGCCATAGCGACTGCCTCTAGCCAACACTTCGCCGAGCAACTTCAGCAGCTGCGGCTCGAACGGGCGCAGCTCGAGGGCGCGCGCGGCGTAGTAAGCGGCCTGTTGCAGGTCGCCGCGGTTCATCTGGTTCTGCGCTTCGATCTGGAGCCAACGCGGTTCGTAGCTCATCCAGCTACTGGCGCTGCGCGCTGCGTCGATCGGTACCGGCTGCGCATCTCGTTGCGCACGCACATACGAGGTGAACGCCGTATTGCCGGCGACCGGCAGCGTGCCCAGATACAGCAAGAACAGTCCGGTGACTGCCGTGATCGAGATCTTGAGCACCTTGCGCCAGCCCGTGCCCAGCGACACCTGCACGGGCGATCCGACCAGCAAGAATGCGACCGCTGCGGCCGGCGCGTTGCCGATCGGTGCGCGCACCAACATCAGCAGCAGCAGCGCGAACATCGGCACGAGCCGCGTCTTGTCCCGCGTGCCGCGCTGCAGTCCGAACAGCATGATCGCAAACAGCACCAGTGCCACCAAACCGCCATCGACGAGCAGTTCGAGCCAGTCGTTGTGGGCGGTCCGCACCTCGGTCGCGAACTGCCGCTCAAAGCTCGATGCTTCGATCTCTTTTTGGGTGCGGTGGCGCGGGTATTCGACCGCGAACTGACCCGGCCCCTTGCCGAAGATCACGGACTCGCCAAACAACGCGGTGGCGCCGTTGGCGATCTCCATGCGGATGTCGAGTGTCACCGTGCTGCGCTTGCGTTCTTCGCGCAGTGCGGTGCCATCGATTGGCGCGGTCGGTCCAGCAGCCGACAGCAGCGCGCCAAGCAGATACCCGCCGATGCCAATCAGCAACGGCACGTAGCCGCGTTCTTTGCGGCGCATCACGGCCAGCAGCGAAAGGCCTGCGATCATCGCGATCTTGCCCGAGCGTGATGGGTTGACCATCAGGTATGCGCAGGCCAGCGCCAGCGCTGCGATCGGCAGCCAACGCAGCTTGCTGCGCACGTTGTGCATCAGCGAGGCAACGGCAACGCCGGCGACGCTGGTCCATTCGGAGGCGACGTTGAGGTTGCCCAACGTCGAGACCGGTTCTCGTTCGACGCCGTAGCCGTGGATCTCGGCGAGGCCAAACCGCTGTAGGATGCCGAACAAGCTGGTTGCGAGCACCAGCGCCGACAGGGCACTGGCGACGGCCGCAACTTCGAGCATCACGCCGATACGCACGATGACCAACAGGGCAAACCAGTGGGCGATGCGATACGCCGCTTCCCACGGTTGGAACGACCATGGCGTGTTGTTTCCTTTGCTGGCATCGTGGAACGCGTTCTGCGTGATCGCCTGCACCAATGCGCAAGCAATCAGCCCGAGGATGAAGATCGTTGCCAGGCGCTGGCCACGCACGCGCGGCAGGCGCGGGAACGCGAGCAGTGCGGCGCCCGTGAGCATCAACAGCAGGCCGCGGCGGACCTGCTCGAAGTCGACCCACAGCGTGTGGAACGGCAGGACCAGCAAGCCGAGGCAAATCCACGGCAGGCCGACGCGTGCCCAGGCTGGCAAGGGGGAAGGGCTCGGAAGCTCTGCTGCCGCTTCGGTCACGCAGCTCCCTCGTCGTCGAACCTCAGAATCGCGTCGACGTAGTCCTTGGCGACAAACTTCTCGAGGTCGTCGATGCCTTCGCCGACGCCGAGGAACTTGACGGGCACCGGCAGCACATCCCGGATGCCAAACAGCGCGCCGCCCTTGGCGGTGCCGTCCATCTTGGCCAGGATCAAGCCGGTCACTGGCGCCGACTTCTGGAACTCACTGGCCTGGCGAATGGCGTTTTGACCGGTCGTGCCATCCAGCACCAGCAGCGTCTCGTGCGGCGCATCTGGCAACTGTTTCTGCACGACCCGCACGATCTTCTCGAGCTCGGTCATCAGGTTCTTCTGGGTGTGCAGGCGACCGGCGGTGTCGAGGATCAAGTAGTCAACCTTGCGGGCCTTGGCGGCGGCGGCCGCATCGAATGCGACGGCGGCCGGGTCGGCGCCGGTGGTCTGCTTGATGATGTCGATGCCAAGTCGCTCCGCCCACAGGGTCAGTTGTTCGACGGCGGCGGCCCGGAACGTATCGCCGGCCGCGAGCAGCACCGAGTTGCCCTGCTTCTTGAGGTGGTTGGCGAGCTTCGCGATCGATGTGGTCTTGCCGGCACCGTTGACGCCCACGATCAGGATGACCGTCGGTGCCTCGGGCGCTCGGACGATCTCACCTTCGCAGCCGGCCATCATGTCGAGCAGTTTGACGCGCAAGAAGGCCGGGACTTCCTCAGTCGTTTTGATCTCCTTCTTCCGGTAGGAGATCTTCAGCTCGTCGACGATCTTCGTGCCGAGCGGACCTAGGTCGCTGTTGTAGAGAACTTCTTCGAGTTCATCGAGGAACGCCTCGTCGAGTTGCCGCCCTTTGAACAGGCGGGAGAGCCCGGTCGTCAGGACGTCGCGAGTCTTCTTGAGGGCTTTGAGTAGCTTGCCGAACACCATTTCGCCGGCGAGTGTCGGCGAACGATGCGCGCAGCGCCAGCGTTGCCCATCGATAGACTTCCCTTGCTGGTTCGTTTTGGGCCCGAGTTTGTCA